>Ga0307478_10001653_pt1 | contig 18774 bp, 21 predicted proteins | sample atmos_gasesECM4C_2_FD_203713 | JGI IMG/M metagenome (GOLD analysis project Ga0307478, IMG submission 203713) | Hardwood forest soil microbial communities from Morgan-Monroe State Forest, Indiana, United States - atmos_gasesECM4C_05 | ecosystem: Environmental > Terrestrial > Soil > Temperate... | reverse complement strand
CCAACGGCACCGCCGCCATCCCCACCGCCGTCACCGCCGCCGTCACCGCCAGCCCCCTCCGGTCCCGATCCTAGCCCCCCGCCGCCACCCCAACCCGCACCAATATCGCCGCCACCAGCGCCGCCGCCGCCGCTGCCATCACCAGCGCCGCCGCTGCTATCACCGCCGCCGGTTCCGCTGCTATCCCCGCCGCCGCCATAGGAACCCATGGCTCACCGCCCGCACACCTTGGGCCGAGTCAGCGCGCCGGTCGCGCCGGCCGTTAGTTCGGGGCTGAATAGTGCGGCGTCGGCCCCGGCCCCGCCAACCAGGGGCGCGGCTGTTTCAGCGAGTGGCGCAGCCCCCAGCGCTGCCGCATCAAATCCAAGTCCTCCCACCAGTGGAGGCGCCGCCTGCAAGTGGGCGCACAAGACTATCGCAGTTAAGCACTCCATAATGTCCTCCTATAGTCCGAGTTTCCCGCTGCCCGCGGCGAGAGCGCCAACGGTGCCCGCAGCCTTAGCAGCATTCGAGATGGCATTGCTAAATGCAGTGTCCTGTTGAATCTGCATATTGGCAAGATTGGTGAGATTGGTAGAGGCTTGGCCCGCACCGCTCAGCGCGGCTTGCAGGTTTGTCTGCATCATCGCTTGGGTCGAGGCTTGCATTTGCTGGTCGATCTGAGCCTCGATCTGCGGCCACCTGCTGTCTTGCTGAGGGTTCTGACTCCCCTGGTTGAATAGAATTTGCCGCCATTGATTTTCCAACGCTTGGCGTTGTTGGGTGATGTTGGCATTCTGCGCCGGGGTGAGTTGGTTGTTTTGAACCATCCCCAGGTATTGGTTGGAGAAGTTTTGCAGCCCCGCGTTAGTGCTGGCAAGCTGAGCTGCTTGGGGCGGCATTGATGCCTCCCCCTTTAGCATGGTGTAAGCCAGCGGGGCGGCGCCAAGACCGAGCATCCCTGCCGTTTTCCAGTCAAATCCACCGGATGCTGCTTTGGCGGCCGGCGCTGCCGCTGAGGCGGTCGGCGCGGTGCTCGCCGGCGCATTGCTGCTTAGACTGCCGAACGTGTTGGCAGAGGGAGCTTGCGTGGTGGACACGGGCGTAGCGTCGGGAGCAGCGCCGCCCATGAGACCGCCCTTTAAGTTGGACGATGCAGCGTTGGATGGGCCGCCACCGCCTCCAACCGCGCTGCTATCGCTACTCGCTGTCAAATCCGGCTCGCCGCCGCCAACCCCGCTGCTCACATCGAGCGGGTCCTGGAACCCCGGCTGAAGAACATCGCCTACATTTGCTGGGCCACCCGGAGGACCTGCCATTGGCGGAGGTCCGGCGCCAGGCGCAAGAGGATTAAAGCTGGAGGATGCCGGACCGCCCGCGCCTAGCGCATCTCCCGAGCCAAGGGCACCGCCAAAGTCCACCCCGGTTTGACCGGCTCCAGCCAAGTCCGCAGCAGCCCCGAAACCGCCAAGATCGGTGGCCGCTGCCCCACCCGCCAGGGCTCCGGCATCCAGCGCGCTGGTCGCGACCGGCACGCTGAATGCAGCGTCAGCCCCGACACCGCCGGCCAGGGGAACAGCTGTTTCAGCTAGTGGCGCGGCTCCTAATGCTCCCGCATCAAATCCCAGGCCGCCCGCCAGTGCATCGCCGGCACCCGCAGCCAAGGCATCGCCAGCAAAGGCTTCCTCTCCAAACAGGGCTGCTGAAATTCCCATGGCTTACTCCGCGGGCGACTCCCACTTGGTCAAGTCCATACCGTATACCTGATCCAGGGGCTCAAATCCAATCTTTCGAAGCACCGTATAGTGCCCATGGCCGAATTTGGTGCGGGCTGTGACAAATTGGACACCCCGCTCTTTCAATGTCTTCAGGGCGAAGCAACGAAGAGCAAAATGGGCGCCGGTGCCTCTTAGGTGAGGCATTAGATAGTGCATATCATCTTCAGCGAAGGTCAGCTGAGAGTAGTGTGGGTGCCCACGCACTATGAAATGCAGAGAATAGCCGCAGATGTTGCCGTCCTGGCGCAGCGTGCAAATGTGCAGTCTGCCATCCCTTTCTATGGCTTCATATTTGCCAACAAAAGGGCTCAGCTTTAAGATATCCTTGAACTTAGCCACCTCCTGCCAATGGGCATTGAAGTGACGATGCCCATCACCCTTCAATAGGTCAGCAAGCTTCTCAACTTGAAGGGTCCATGGTGTGGTCATAGGCCAAATGCCTGATCTATGAGGAGATGCTCCTGAGCATGAGCGTCGAGCCAGACATAAAACTCCTGTTCGTCATCCAAATCAACGGCAGACAGGTCAACACCGGTGACATTTGCATACGCTCGCAACAGGCCGTGAGTGTTGGCATGATCCTCCAGCCAAAGCTTTTGTTCCAGATCGCTGTCCCCGATTCGCATCAACGGATGGTCAGGTATCAAGATAGGGGGTGACAGCGCAGCGAGGTGGGTGAGATAGTTGAGGTGCTGCCGGTAATGCCCGATCTCCCACCGACCTCTTCCTGCCTCATCTCCGTACGCAAAAATAGGCGGGTTGAATTCGCTCATTGCGACGTTCCCCACAGCGCGCGGTCCTGGTACTCAATGGCCACCTGATTTATGACGCAGTTGGCAATCGTGCTAGTGATAGTCGCGCCAAGAAACTTGCCAGAGCCATCCACTGCCGTATAGGGCAGGCTGTACCCCCGGCCGACCCAGGTCACAACCTGCATAGCATTGTTCAACCAAGTAACTGTTTGCAAAGCATTATTTACCCACATCACTGCCGATTGGGCGGTTAGCGTGTAAGTCATAGTAGAATTTTCGCTTTCGAGGCCGAGCGTGAGTGTCTGCGTCCCCTGCGCGACCAAGCCCACACCGGCCCGCAGTGGCTGCTTTTGCTGGATCGGGTTCTGATGTGGAGAGAGCGCCGTCTTTAACGTCACCGGCACAGCGGTTCCGGTATCCTGTAAGAGCTGCGTGATATCTGACCCGGAGGACGCAAACGTTTCCACCTGCCCGGTAGAGGCGAGGGGAGCCGTAACAATAGCAACCAGCGAATTGCCCTGCGATATCACAAACCATTTCCGATCTTGGAACGCGAGGATAATCGAACGTGGCCCGAGGAGAGGGTCAATGTACCGCACCAGCAACAGATAACAGTGGATGTTCCGAAGGTCCTGCAACGCCGCTGATGGAGCCAGTGAAAAGTCAATGGACGAGTGATTGGCCCCGACCGGCGAAGCGCCGCCGAAGATGCCATCCAAATCGTCACTGATCTTCTCGACGGACGCGCCGAATATCGCATATACGCCATTGCGGTTGGCAAACACGACCAGCCGATTGTAAGAGAGGATAGTGTTTTTGAATGAGGTACCGATGTCTGATGCCAGAATCAACGGGGTGAAAAGCGTTAGCGCGCCGGACACGCTAATGCTGCCGATCTGCCGCACGGAGTTGTCGCCGAAAATGTACAAGTAATTATTGAGATTACGCAGCGCCTGGATGGAATGAACAAGGTCGGCGTCCGTGATAGTCGTGCTGCCGGCCGCGTTCGCCGGGTTAGTGTCATCATAACCGGCCGTTCCCGTGTACTGAAGGACATGACCGTTACCCCACCACACGCGCCCGCCGAACACAGCTATCGTTGTCCCCAGTTGCTGCGGCCAGACTATTACCGTGGCCGCCGCCGCCGACCCGCCGCCCCCGGCGAATGCGACAGTCAAAGTATCCCCCGGCTTGTAACCAGTGCCGGCAGCATCCAATACTACGGAAACCACAGCACCGCCGGCAATAACAGCATGGGCCAGAGCGCCGTGGCCAGACCCACCAGTTATTGCCACTGTGGGAGCGCTGGTGTAGCCCGAGCCGCCTGCCGTAACAATGATGTTCGGAGACAGACCTCCGAATGTAACAAAGGTGGTGCCGTCCCAAGTGGAGTAACCGGCGGTCGGGTCCTGAATCAAAATACGCGCTGACGCGTACACTGTCATATCCGGCGCTGAGAAAGTACCATCAGGAGCAAATTGTGTTTGCTGCCCGGTGGCGAGGTTAACAGCAACTCCTGCGCCGGCCACGGTAAACACGATCAGGTAATCAACGGCACCGATGTTGGCAAAATACTGGCTTTGAACCAACTCGCTGGCCAGAGTCGTCAGAGGAGCAATCGCCGCGGGGACAGGAACCAGATCATTATCGCCGATCGGCTGAAGATTTTCCATCCACGCGGCCTGCGTCTCCGGCAGGGCATGTCGGGCAAGTCGCGTGTTCATCTTCTCAAATTTATTGAAGAGGATGAACTTAGAAGAGGATCGCTGCGTTGCTCCTATATCAGCCACGACCTAATGATCCTCATTATGGAAGAATTGGCGCCCCAGCATAATTGATATAGGTGTTGTTGGTCGCTGTAACACTACCTGGCGCGTATGGCTTACAATTCACGGTGTCTCCGGAGTTCACTACAGCGCTTCCTATGGTGACAATTGCCCCAGTAGCATTCAGGGGGTCCTGGACAACACTCGTAACAGTAGCAGTGGTTGGAGTCCCCAAATGCGTGTCCGTTACGGCAGTTCCGGGATATATGCACCCAAGAAAAGTAGAGGCCCCAGAATTCACAGAAGGATTATAATTCGTGATATTGATTTGAGTAGTAGAGGTGGCAATATTTTTGACGCCATCAAGAGTGATCGTGAATCCGGTCAAGGGGCCTCCAATTGGGACTGACGACCCGTCCCCTCCCAAAAAGATAGAATTGCTGGCGCTCCCGCTGGATGGAAAGGAGGCGCCTCCGTAGCTAAGGGACCATCCATCAACATAATTCGCCTGCGTTAAGTGCGGAGAATTTATAACGGCATTGCTTATGGTCACCGTTCGAGCAGTACAGCCAACTGGCGCGTTGGTTTGAGAAGAAGTTGTATGCACCCCCCCGTTGTATGTAACGGACATAGTAGAAGAACACCCACCAAGAAATGCGTGTGAAGCCGTGTTATTGAATGTGACACTATTGATCAGCTTGTCAACTTCAGATGAAGATGTGACATTGGAATTGTTGTAAGTAACGTTCGCTACCGCACTCGGGACAACGTTATTGATCTTGACATTGTTCAAGGTGTACTGAAATGCGCCAGCCGGCATTACATAGTCGTTTGCTTGGAAAAAAAGACGATCACTAGGCCAATCGCTGGCGTAAGCTGTGGTCCCGTCAAAAACCGCGCCAGAAGCCTGCATAGTGCAACAATCGCCACTGGAGCCCTTGTATGGGTTTGTCTTGAACGTCAGATTGTTCAGAGTAACGCTATTCGCGAACTCGATACCGGGAGCCTTCGTGCCGGGGGGGTCACCAGCGGGCTGAATCATAGCCGGCCCATAACCGGCGGACAGAGTCCCGGAATTTGAAGGCTCCATAGGATTGGTAGAAAGATGCGTGTAGACTAATTGGCGGTCTAAAGTGACAGTATTACCATTGGCGGATACCACCTTCGCATAGTCCACGTATCTCATGTTCACAGGATACGTCTGATACGCCTGCATCAAGTAGGACATAATGATCACCCACTGATACTGTGGGAATGTCGTCGAATTACACTGCCCCGCGGTAATGCAGGTCACCGATGTAGACCCCGCATTCGCAGTCTGCAAAAGGGGGCCAGGGGCAAGAACGCCGAACCCATTGTTGCCGGTCGTGCGATCGGCGCTGGAGGCTGGTTCGGTTTCAATGACCGCGCGGCCGAGGCGGTAATAAGTTCCCAGAGAAACCGATGACGGGGATGGGCCAACTCCAGCGTACGTGTAGGGGCAGATTGGACCGGTAATGCCGTAGGTGCAGTTCTGTCCCTCATTGGGGTTGGTGACGCCAACCAGGTTTCCTATACCGGCCGGTACTGTAGTCCCGGTAGAGACAAAGGAAGTTCCTAGATTATTATTGGCTGCGCCGATCGTCGTGAAATCTATAGTGCCTCGCTGGTTTATTTTGTACGTATTGCCATTGACGATCGTGGCTCCGGCAAGAAGAAGGTTGGCCTGAAACTTTGGATACATTAATTGGAGAAAGCCACCATTCCCTTCAACTGTCAAATCTTTGAGGCCCCACCATGTAGCTCTGTTGTCTGAATACGCATAGCAAGTGTTGGGCTTGAACGTAATCATGGTAGGCGTAACGTCCGGCGGAGCGTGCAGGTCTTGATAGGCACGTAATGCGTCCCTGGCAGCCATCATGGCGACCGTGTCGTCAGTTACGCAATCCCCAACCGCGCCATATTGCTCGTAAGTGACCCGCATCAGCGGCCATGTCGTTTGTGCAAACGCCGGATGGGCTGCTATCAAAAAGATTAACGCGAGAAGGAAACGCATGGCTGACCTCACTGATTGGGAACAAAAAAGCCGATTGCTACAGTAGAATTAAGAGCGTTTGCCGTATCGACGTTCGCGATTGTTGCAACAATCGTTGATGACCCGGCTACGCATTGAGTAACAACAGGAGTGCCGGTGCCTGTGTAAACATTTATCGTGCACTGCACGTTGGAATTTGCCGTGACTGAAGTATTATTGATCGTGTAAGTACTTTTTGCACTAGCAGCCGTTGCCAGTGATGTAGTGGTAATGCGCCCGTTCTGGCCATTACACGTAACGGGACTTGCGCCGCTACCAGTACATCCAGCGCCTCCAATACGGGCAATCCCGGTTCCCTTTCCGGTTACGTCAAGATTAAGGTTTGTGTCGCTGCCAGTTCCGCCCGGCGCGAGAACGGGAGCGACAGTTGTCGCCGATCCGGTTACCGTAAGAGCGTTTACAGCAGACACCGTTCTGAGAACGATCTTACCTGCTGTGTCGTGATTGTAGTCAAATGCGTTGTGAGTACCCCCATCAGAAATAACAATTGCATTGTTCGTAGTGGCCGCAAGCGAAGCCATATTTGTTCCTATAATAGTGTTATTGCTCCCTGTTGTGATGCCGAGACACGATCCCCCTCCTAGACAAATATTGTTGTTGGCATCAGTAAGTGCGCCACCTGAATTTGGTCCGATGAGGGTACTAAGGGTAGAATTAGGAGTCACTGTTCCAATTCCCGTGCATGTCCCTGTAGCTGTAAAGACACTGCCAATAACATTCGAAGCGGCCCCGCATGTAGTAAAATCACTAGTGATTGGCTGTAAAATTGTATACGAGTTCCCAGAGATAAGGGCAGTAGCGAGGACAATGCGTCCAAGATTCAGCCCCGCCTGATATCCAACTATGGCATTTGTGTTGGCGGACGCTGATTGGAAGAGAGTTTCCTGTCCAATCGCTACATTGGCATAACCAGAAGTCAGAAGTGGAGCCGCTGCATATCCATTGACAACGTTATCATGGCCGTTAACAAGAGCGGCCAGAGCCTCCCATCCTATTGCTATGTTATTGATCCCGGTTGTAGCCTGCAAAAGCGCGGCGTAGCCATTGGCTACATTAGACGCTCCGGTCGTCAGATTATTAAGCGCAAAATCTCCGATCGCAGTATTTTGAATTCCGGTAGCTGTAGAAGTCCCTGAGTTGCCCATATAAACATTGTTGAGCGTAGGTTGATTCCAAGCCAAGTTGGCAATCGTCACCCCGCTGGGGATTACACTCGTAATAGAGGGGACGCTATTGATATTGGTCGAGAGAACTCCACTCGGGGCCGTTGGTATGCCAGCACACGTTGGGGGAGAGCCGGTTATGTACGTAATCTGGTTATTGACTGAACCGCATAAGATGGCCCGTTGAACAAAAGCGGTAGATGCTGCGGCATTGCCGCTATCCGCAGGTGGTCGGGTCGGCACATTGCAATTAGGATTGCCTTGGCCGCAACCCTGCGCTCTCGCCGAGCCGCACAGCGCCAAGAAGAGCAGGATCGCAGCAAGCACGCGCATCATCATGACTCCGTTATTGTCAACGAATTGTTGGTTCCGGATATCGCCACCACCTGCCATGCCTGACACGCCACATTGCCGGAAACAGTGCGATCCCCCCCATTGGCATAGATACGATAACCGCCTCCCAGGGCCGACAAGGACGGAGTAAAGACCGCGGGAAGAACAACATTCAACACTGCCGTCGGGAATACAATAACGTCAACGGAACCTGGATTATGAAAATTGATCGCGTCGCGCCCCGGATTGGGGCCAATCAAGGGGATGACCGCCGTTCCAATGTTGTTGACTGACGTGATAGATGAATTTGCAAGCAGAGGCATTTAGTTCCTCGCTATCTTGCGCTGGAAGCTGGGATTGTACGGATTAGGGATGCGAATGCCGGCCTGACCTATGATATACCTTGGCACTCTCGACTCATACTTCTTATCGTAGTACTCGGCCTGCTCGAAGTTCTGTGTCGCCATGAGAGCTATCGCAGCCGCGCGAAACTGAACGGCCTTGTTCCACGGGACGGTTACTTGGTTATCCACGTCCGTTACTGAAACAAGCGGCATTGGCAAACTCAGAACGTCCCACTCGGAGAGGTAGGGCTGGTCGGGGGCCGGCCTCAGATATGCTTGCAACATCTGCGGGTGGATTGTCCAGATGCCGGGGCGCGCGTTGTACTGGGTGTTCCATGCTCTCATGTACGCCTGGAACAAGGTGAATCCCTGGAAACTGAGCATGTATCTTTGGGTATTCCAGATGTTCGAGATCGAGATGACTTGGAAGACGTTGTTGAAAAACACAGGCGTAGCCGCCGCCGCCCCCGAGCTGAATGTAATGGTAGGAGCCGTGACATAGCCCTGCCCCCACGTCGTCATGTTGATAGAGGTCACAGCCGTGCCCGTAAGGACAGCAACGCCTGTAGCGGTCGTGCCCCCCGCAGGGGCGGCCGTGAAAGTGACCGTAGGCGGCGTGACGTAGGTGTCGCCGTTAGTGATCGTCGCCCCGACAACGGCTCCGTTGAGGTTGTAGATTTCTTGGCCCTGAATCAGCGAGACGTTAGTGTATAAGTTCCGAACGCAGTGCATGTCAAGCGCCACGTCCTCACGCGCTTCGTTGATGTAGTCGATAACGGAGGCCTGGGAAAAAGATGACGCGCTGGAGTCGTGCAGCAAACGCTGCACCTGATTCAGGTATGTCTGAAGAGTGGTGGACACCTAGCCACGCTCACACCTCGATCTTGCGCGGCCGACCTCTGGGACCGCGTCCGGCATGAGTTCCGGAGGGAGAGTATTCCTCCACCTGAGACCGAGGCGCGCCGCCATCAGTCATCGTATCGTCGGCGCCATCGTCAGCAGGAACAGGAGCGCCCGGGGCACGCTGAACGATATCGAAATGAACCGTCTCGATTTTGATGTTGTCAAAATAGCTATCCGCGACAGTGCGTGTTGACTTGGGGTCCAAGTCCGCAGGCTGGATGTGAGACATTGTGTTCCAGCCCCACCGCATGCAGCAATGGCGCAGCATCACCTCACGATCGCCAGGCCAACCAAAGAAATGATAGGCCGCCTGCGGGGGGATAGACAGCGGCTCGTTGGTGACGAACGTGTACGGTACGCCGTCAAAGCGATCCTTCATCACAAACCCGTTGCGGTTCGTCACCTTCACCATTTGAAGGGACGGCGGTTTGTCCATGTCGATCGCAGTGTTGGGGAACTGTGCCGTGTCCAAAATATACCTCCGCAATGTCAGCAGAATTCAAGACCGGTCAGAACACCTCCGGCGCCGGATGCAATAGCATTCCAAGCAGATGTGCACGAGAGATTGTCAACTATGAACTTGTCCCCGGGCTGCATCGTTATTGATCCGGCACCGTTGATGGCCGCCACGCCCACAGCATTTCCTGTATACACGCCAAGCGTCCCCTGGTTGACGATCGCCGGGCAAATGGCGACCGCCACAGAGGAGGATGGATTGTGAAAAATCATCCCGACCCGCGTTGGATTTGCAGGAATGGCCGGCCCGGAGGTCAGGCCGACCGTTGTGCCAAATCCGTTGGGATTGGCTTGCGTTGAGTTTTGAACCGGTGAGACGGCCATAGATAAGTCTCCACCTTACAGCGGCCACTCTGCCCAAATCAGCGTCTGCGCCGTTGCGGAAGTTTGTGCAGCAAAGCCGGCAGTCGTGGCAAGAGTGCCGGGGCCGAGCAAAGTAGTTCCGGCGAACATGTAGTCACAGCCGCCTATCTGCGTTGAGGTAACGGCCGCCGGGCCGCTGAGCACCGGACCGCGGAACATGTTGGTGCCCATGGTGTTCACCAGAGTCGCGGCCGAATACACATTCGCCTTGTTGTTCCCGGTTGGCGCAATCACTGCGCTCGACCAATAGGCCGGGCGAACAGCAAGAGCTGTCAGAGTTCCGGGAGCCGCATTGGCGCCGCCTACTGCGGTCTGAATCCAGAGCGAAATATCGCTGACCACGGTAGTGGCCGCCAGGAAGGCCGCGGTGTAGCGCACGAGTTCAACCACAACACCCGAACCGAGAGGATTCCAGATGGTGAAGGTCGAGACCAAGTTTGTCGCTTGAACCGGGATCGTGGTTCCGGCCGTAAGCGTGGTTGCGGTGTACAGGAAGCCCCAGCGGTTCGCGTTGAAGAAATCGCCACGCAGCTTGGCATCAATAACTTCGCCGGCAGGACCTTGCAGAACGGGCTGGTTCGCCGTCAGTGACGTTGTAGTGGACGGGGCACCAATCTGACCATAGACGATAGGCATTTCACTCTCCGTGTTATGCGGCCGAGACGCGCCGCGTTAGTTGCCCGGGACTACCGGCGGCAAGATGTTCAATTCGAATGCCTGATCATTCCGCATAATGCGCAACTCGTCTTGATTCATCTGTCCCATTTCTCGCTGCAGCAAATTAGAGATCACGCGGAGTTCAATCGTCTCCAGCGTTGGGGCACCAAAGCCCTGGATTGTAGGATTGCCGGAAACATAGCTTGCCATGGGTTACTCCACCGCCTGCTGAACAATAGAGGTGTCAGTTACGCCACCGACCACCGCCGTTCCAGTCGCCTGACCGGTCGCAAGGCCGCCGGCGTTGATAACGGAGACAGTCGGCACCTTCTGGAACCCGAAGCCATTGTCTTCGACCACGAAGGCACTAACGGCATTGCCGACAACGGTCCCTACACCTCTGGCCGCTCGAGGAACGGTCAAGGCGTTGTTGAAACTCTGAAGCACGAGACCGAGGGACGTTTCCCACATCGGAGCGGTTCCGGTGTATCCGGACCCGCCGGCACCGAGAGTCACGGACTGGAGAGCCATTGACATTACGGAAGTCGCCGCCGCGGCCCCGCAGCCCGTTATGGTGATCGTGGGAATGTGCGTTCCGTCGTAGAGAACCCCGTTTTGAATGATACCTATACCGGTCAGAGTCCCGGAGCCGGTCAAAGCGTTAGATGTAAGCTGACAGCCGGTCGGTGACTTGTTGCCCTCGTAAGGCGAGCCGCTTGGCAAATTGGTCGGATACACAGTCCCGGGAGGGGGATAGAGGCCAGCCGGAATTCCCGCAATCATCGACCCTTGGTAGGTGTCAGTCTGCGGAATAACATAGAAGTTGGGTGAGGCCGTGTAACCGGCGCCAACGTTCACCATGGTGATTCCAGTCACCACACCGGCCGAGCTGATGGTGGCAAACGCGGTCGCCTGAATGCCGCCGACGGGAGGAGCGTCCACAAGCACCAGAGGCGGCATCAGGAAGCCTGAGCCGCCCTGATTTATGGTCGGGGCCTGAACCGAGCCGCCGACAATCGCGTAACCCGTTGCGGCCAATAAGGCGCCGCCAACCGCCGGATTGCTGAAGGAAATGACTACGCCTGTTGCTGCCGACCCGATGCCATTGGTACCACCGGAACCGGCATTGGTAATGCTGGCGCCGATCACCACTCCGGACATGTTCATGAGGCGGTAATTACAGCCATCAGACGACACGTCGATGATGTCCGACACCGTGGGCATCAAGTTGCGCCACTGCTGCTCGTTCGGATCGAACCACTGAACGTTGGTTTGAGAACCGGTGCAGACAAGATAGTTGCCCGGTGGGATCGTGTAGGTGCCGCCGCCTACGAGGACAACTTCACAGCCGCCGGAACCGGGAGTGCGGATTGGGAACGGAAACAAACCACCGATACGAGCCATTGTGGCCTCAGATGTTCAAGAACTGCAAGCCATCAAACTTGCCATGGCACTTGCATTTCACGTCTACCAATTCCAGCAGCGACAGGATTGCGCTGATGTAGCCGAATTGATTGTTGGGGAGCGTGCTTTCGAAGCCGGTGAAGGCAAAAGCGGCCCTCTCGTGCAGGAAAAGGCTGAGATAGTTGGTGTTGATGATGTAGAGGGTGCCCTCCGGGCAATACGGGTCGGCATAGAACGGGATGCCGGCGATATCGAGAGCGTGGAACGAGGAGTGTCCCACGAAGTCCGCGCTGGTCATGTTATCGCTGGGGCGGATGTTGTAGCGCTCCTGAGGCGTGAAATCCTGAGCCAGAAGCGTCCAAGTGCCGAATCCCATAATTCCGATGGTCGGCATTTCGCCGGTCACTTTGGTGACCTGCGCGATGTACTGAAGCATCAAGTTGCGGGTTGGAACGACGTTGCCGGCGTTATGAACATATGTGGACTTCCAGAAGGCGTTCGAGGCGGTAGTGCGGTTGATGCCGCCGTAGTTGGCCGAGAAGGTCCCATCGTCAACGGCCGCCGGAAGACCTATCATCTGCTGGCTATTGCCGACGTTGTTGTAGAGAGTGGTCGCAAACGTGTCGATCGTAACGTTGGTTGCGTCGTTCATGCGCGCGTCAATCAACGGCACAACGCTGTAATCGAGCTGAATGAGGCCCTCGAACCCGAGGAACGGAATCGGAGTGCAATATGCCTTTAGATTGAATTCGGCGTTTTGGATGCCGGGGATTACGCCGGGCTGATTGAACGCGCCGGAGTAATCAACCCACTGGCCGCTCACCATTGGTGCTCCCTGCAAGGGAGCCGTGATCGGCGAAAGACCGCCGCTGGCAACCTGTGCGCTCGACAGCAAGCACGCCATCAGCGGCGCGGACTTCCACAGCTGCACGTAAACTCGCGGCATGTAAGCGCGGCGAACAACAGCACTTAATTCATTGGCGATTGCTCCCGCTGCCGGGACAATTCCTGATCCGTATTGCGGCAATGGTTAAACTCCGGGTTGCGTTCAACGGCCTCCAAAGCCAAGACGGCTTCTTTTGAATTCCGTGATGGCCTGATAGGCAGCATTGTTTGCAGCAGCGGAGGGGTTGGCAGCAAAGTCCTTGAAAGCAATAGGCTTTCCGTCCCGGCCATTTACGGTCGGGAATTCCCAAGTGGCACCCGGCCGCTCAGCCGCGAGCGGCTCCATCTCTTTATCGGTTGGCTTGTGATAATGCTGGTAGAGCACCCGGCCGGCATCCCAGTCGGTTATGTGGTGCTTGTCCATTTCGGCCTTAATTTCGTCCACCTGCTCCTTGGAGTAGCCGGACGATACGAGCTTCTCGCGCTCAGCGTTGGCCTTCGCTTCGATGTCGGCTTGGTTGCGCTGGTACTCGCGATTAGCAATTTCCTGCCGCAATCCGGCAATCTGGTCAGCCATCGCAACATCAGTGAAGCTGCGCGCCCGATCGGGGAACTTATGCGCCACGAGTTTCGCGATGTACGGCCTGGTTTTCGGATCATGCGCGAGTTCGTCCATCAGGCCAGACAAGTCGGCCATTTGATTCGGAGTTAGCTGGCGCCGCGCCATCAGATCGGCCTGCCTGCTTTAGCGGACGGCCCGCCCTTCTCAAGCGTCATCTCGTTTCCGCCGAACTTGCCCTTCGCGGCAGACGTGAACCCGCCGAGCTTCGTATATGTCGGGGGGTTACGAAACTGACCGTCTTCCTCTTTCCGAGTGCCGAGATTGCCTGTCGGGACCTTCGTCGGCTTCAAAAAATCCTGGGGCATCAGTAACCTCCTGAGACAGCCAGTGCGCTATCAGCGGCGCGGATTTCCACACCTGAACGTAAACCTTCGGCAAGAGAGCGTGGCGAACGACAGCGGTTAATTCTTGATTGGGAGACATCAGTACCCTCCTGCGTCAGCCGCGCCCGGCGGAGCGGGTGGCGGTAACGGAGCGGATGCTATGCCGGGAGGAGGCGCGCCGGCGAGCGGGTTGCCCGGCGCTCCCATGGCGGCATCCTGCCGCTTCCCGGCCGGCTGAAGGTCAACATGCTTGCCCTTCACCATCGTGTTGAGGCTCGAAATCGCCCGGGCAATCTTCTGGAATTCGTCGGAGGTTCCCGACCATGCCATCATGGCCAGCTTCAACCGTTCGACACATTCCGCGATCTGCGTAAGAGCTGCCGCCTGATTCCCGGCTCCACCTCCGGGGGAAAGCATCGGAGTGGCTCCCGGGCCTCCGGGGCCGCCGACCGGAGACTTCGGCAATTGAGGTGGAATCGGGGGACCACCGGGACCCCCACCACCACCCATTGGCATAGGCATTGCGGGCATGCACCATATCTGGCAAAAAAAAGGCCCGGCGTCAACCGGGCCAAGTTTCCGCAACAACATGCAACTTAGTGACGCCGCCCGCGTCGGCCTCTACGGTGCTTTCTACGCCTAGCCATGTGAGTCTCCTTTGATTGCTGCCTTTCGGCCCTCAGGCCGGGAAGATGGACACTACGGGTAGTAGTGTCGTCAACCACGGGCACAATGTCAAGGATCACCCCTTCGCTTTGTGTCCGGCCTTGCCCTGTTGAGCCAGCTCGGGGTGCTCCTGAAGAAGCTTCTGCTTCTTCTTCGCCTCGATCCGCTGAGAGTGAATTATAGAGTCCTTGTTCGGCGGGTTGATCATGCGCACGAAGATTTCGTTGTTGATCGCATTGGCCTTCTTGAGAAGCACGGCCATGTCCCGGGACTCGTCACTGAAGAGCGGAGAGTGAGAATGCCCCTCAACGCGCAGCTTTACATCTGAAGCTATCTGCACCGGTATGAACTTCTCGAATTTATCGTTTTCATCGGGCTCCGGGGTGATTTCCGAGTCGTCATTCTTCATCTTCAGCTTCAGAGCGATGTCGCCGATGCGGGTTAAAGAACTCTCCAGCTTCAGCGCAGTCCTCTTGATGCGGCCGCCGCCGGTCTTCTGCGAGGTCTTCGCGTGAGCGTTTGATCGAACTCCGGGCTGCCCCTTGCCCTCGATCGCTTCCGTGAGACCTGAAGCCTCGAGGAACAGCTGGTTGATCTGCGAAAAATCAGCAAAGAGATCGGGCGGCATCTTCGGAGCGAGTTCCTCGATCTTCGCGCCCGGCATTTGATCGAACAAGTACGTGTCGGCTCCACCGAACGCGCCCATCTTCTCGTCCGTCAAGCCCATAAACCCGCTGCCGACCTTCGGCGGATAAGCCTGCCGCTCCAGAATGTCGGCAATCTGATCGAGCCGCTCGGTCATCCAATCCTGGAGCGGAATCAAACGGTCGATGTGCGATATGCCCCAGAAGTAATTATACTTCGTATACGGCCGTATGGCGGTAAACGGGTGATCGCGCGGCAGGAACAGGTTAGTTTCCGTGCGGAAAAACTCATTGTTCTGCGCCTGGAACTTCTTCGCGCTCCGCATGGCAGCAACGGTTTTCAAGGAATCGCTGATCAGGATGTCCGGCCGGCATACGTGAAAGATGCGGTAATCGTCGTGTTCGTCGTCCCATACCCACAATTCGCTCCATTCCACTACCGGAGCGTCAACCTGAGGCTGGTAGGTAGCCAGCGGAGTATACAGAGGATTAATCTGGCCGGCCACGTTCCCCATGATGTTCGTGCCGCCGGTCGATGATATAATCATCCTGTTGAGCATGTCGGGAAACGGCGAGACAAACGGCCGGTTGGTAACATCGATCTTGGCGATCTCCGCACCCTTCCCGGCGCGAACCAAGCGCTGCGCGGTGTCGGAAAAGTCCAGAAAGTAGGTGTGACAAAATGCCGCTTGCGAATCAAGGTCGGCAATGTCCTCCCGATACACCCCAAAATTCTGCGGCGGTACTAATTCGGCTATCTGGCAATCCCGGGTTTCGTTCCACCCCTGCTTGAAGATCATCGTGTCGTAGGTAAGAGACCACGGGATGGCTTCCGCGAACAGGTCCGACAATCCGTCATCATGGAAGTCATCGTTGAACTCGTCCTGCAGGGCTATGGCCTGCTTGATCACCGCGTCTTCGCTATTGCGCTCTGCCGAAAGATTGAAAAACGCGTGGTCCGGGGCATAAAGGAAGGCGGCCACCAGATCGAGGTGGGACTCAAGGCGGTTGTACCGAACCGGAGTCTGGTCGGCGCAACCGTAAAGATAGTAGGCCTCGCGCCGTCGATAGAGTTCGGAGCGAACCTGTCGGGTCTCCGTGCACGTATCTATCAGGCGAACGACCCGCTTTGTGAGGTCCTCCTCGCTGGTCGGTAAAATCATGACGATCGAACCGGTATATGCCGACCGGCGAACTCAGTGTTGGCGATAGGTCCGGGGATAGTCCCGGATTTGCTCAGCGCCCGACCTACGGTCTGCGTCCCGCGAAGGTCTACCGGAACCGAGGAGGGGGAGCAGGTGGCTCCTCTGGTCGAGAAATTGGCGGCGAAGCCGGGGGCAAAGTGTTTGACTCCGAGTGAAGTCTCGACCGGAGGCGAATCATATCTTGGAGCAGCTCGGTTGAGCCTGGAGTGGCTTGCGGAGTTGAGGTCGGCCATTCCATAGTCCGTAGCAAGCGACCGAAGCGTGGCATCTGCTCCTCCGGCAATCTTTCCGATATGACCTCCCCCGGGAACCCAAGACACTCTAGCGCATCCGCAGTGGGGACAGTCCGGGTTCCCCTTCTCAAACGAGTGAAAAATCTGACGACACGACCGATTACCACATTGCCAATCACGACTGATCATCTTTCGGCTCGGGTTCAAATTGCGGCTCGACCACGAAGTCGGGCAGGATTTCATACAAGGCATCAAGGATAGCGTGCGGCTTCTTGCGTAGCAAGACTGCGTCAACGATATCAAAAATCTCCCCGACATTGTAGGTCCGCAGCCGGCCGATGAAGACTACCGTCCTGTCCCGCCGCAGACCGGGAGGCAGCACGCCATAGGCCCAGTACACCCACATGCGCGCCCTGGAGTGACGGATCAAACACCACGAGCTTGAGCTGCTGATGCGGCACACGATGCCGCTCGCAAACACCAGCGGCTGATACTGGTAGCCCCGCGTAGCGGGCTTAGACATTCCCTTGCGAGCTATGGCATCTTTGCGTAGTTTCTCCGGAGTTCGGTCTTTGTGCATTCTGCAGCTTTTCAAGACGCTCGATCCACTCCCAGGCGGGCGCAGAATCAGCTAATTTGTATTTCAAGGACTCCCTCGGCCACCGCTTCATGATCGCAGTCTTCACCGTATCATCCAGCCAGTAGAAATAAGTTCTGATCGCACCCTCATCCATCTCCTTGGTCCGCCCCGTATTGGTGACGATACCGAATTGCTTGCCGATGCGGGCTAGCTTGATGATCCTGCGAAGCAGGAAAAACCGCATCGACGTGACCTTCTTGCCCTTGTCATTGTCCTGAATGAGGGAACTCGGACCGGCCGGCGTGCGGATATACCCCTCAAGTCTGGCCTTCACCGCCTCAGAGAAGGGCCGGCCGGCGATAACATCAACAATTCGGGCAACCGCCAGGCCGCTTTCATCCGCAATCTGCTGAGGCGACTTGCCCCAGGCATAGCGGCGCATGCAAATAGCGCGAGTAATCTGCGCCGGAGTCATAGGGGCGGGCGTCATCGGGGCGGGAGTTCCCATGGGATCATAGCTCCCATGGCTGGCGAATGTGCGCAGGCGCATCGGCCGAGATGTTCTGCTTGCGTAGGTAGTCCACAATGATCTTATCGACCGGCTTTTCACCGCCCTGAGCCTCGATCTCCGCGGCTCGAGCCCGAGTCATGCCTTTGGCCCGCAAAACCGGGATGCCCCAAGCCCGCCATGCCTCGTGCGCCAGCGCAGCGGCTATCACCCGGTCATCCTTGTGAGCCCCCTCCGCAGCAATGTGCCCCTCATCATTCACGATGTGCCGCATTTCATCGAGCAACGCCACCGATCTCGGGATAAGACGCCCTAATTCGAACGAATCCTTGAACTTGGCCATCAACGCAAGCTTCAAATCGTGAGTCATCTTCCAATGAAACGCCAAGTCACCGCCGGAAACGTTGTCCGGCTTGCGATAAAGGAACTCCCGCATCCCCTTGAACACGTTGCGGAGGTCCGATCGATCGTCATTCGGCCGGATTTCGTTCACTCGCGAGCGGAGTTGCTGCAATTCCTGCCACACAGCCGTCCCGGGACCGGATATCTCCAGAATAACTCGGCAATCGTTCTGTCCGTAGAACCCGGCAAGGTGCGCCAGCACCCAGGCGCATTGATACGTGGAGACCTGGCTTGTGGAAAACTCGGCAACCTGGACGACACACTCCGCGAAAGCCCTCCAGACAGAGATGACCGTGCGATCCGCCGTGTCGGAACTCCCATATGCCGGGTCGCAGCCGATGACGTAATACCCAAATCGGCTGCTGTGCTCCCAGATGCGGAGCTCGGCACGGATATCCTTGAACCCCTGAACAACGGTATCCTCCCATCGGTTGCTCAGCTTGTACCGGTATCCCTGGAACGGGACCGCTCGAGCCGCCCGTATGCCGGAGGTCAACGTATCCGCGGTGAAGTACTTCGACCCGGTGGCCTGGAAAGCGTCCTCATCGGTCCAGGGGAACTCCTGATCCATCATCGCCTGGTCGCCGTCGAACTCATCACGCAGCTTCCACCGATACCAAGCCAGCTGCGGCAGCGTAACGGTGAAATCGTACAGCTCCTTCACAAGGCGGACA
>Ga0307478_10001651_pt1 | contig 18805 bp, 20 predicted proteins | sample atmos_gasesECM4C_2_FD_203713 | JGI IMG/M metagenome (GOLD analysis project Ga0307478, IMG submission 203713) | Hardwood forest soil microbial communities from Morgan-Monroe State Forest, Indiana, United States - atmos_gasesECM4C_05 | ecosystem: Environmental > Terrestrial > Soil > Temperate... | reverse complement strand
AGACTTGCTAGGCATGACCCCTCCTATATCATGTGTGTCAAGTAAAATCCATGGCTAGGCGGTGATGGTTCCGATCCCATTTCCCTGACCGGCGTTCGCGGTATTGCTCGCGCAATTCAGATAAATGTTGCCGAAGACATTGCAATTCGCCGCCGCCGAAAGCAGCGAAACGCCGATCGCCGCTCCGGTTATCGAATTGCCGGAGATCGCATAGCCATTGCCATTCATTGCAATGCCGCTCGTCCCCGTCGTCGTCGCGGCATGCACCACATTTCCTATGATGCTGCCGCACAGGTTCGGATTCCCGGTATTGATCAGAATGCCGGCCATACCCGACTGGATCGCGATGTCGTTGTGATGAATCATCACATCGCCGACATCCGACAAGACCTGGATCGCATTCCCGGTCGTCGCAAACTGACTGTCAGATATCTGTAGTTGCAGCAATGTCCCCAGAGCGTTTACCGGCACACAGAACCCGAACTGCCCGTTCTGGAAATTGGTCTGGGTGATCGTCATCCCCTGGCAGTACGAGCCGTACATAATGCCAAAGGTAAGGCCATTGAAGATGCTCTTCGAGATATTGTGGTAGATCGAATAGTCGCGCTCAGTCGTCCCAGCGCCTTCGTAAAGTCCGCCGATTGAATTGACGCCGACATTTCCCGGACCCCACACCGCAACGCTATCAACCGTCGTGCCCGACACATTCTTGAAGTGATAGGCAACGCTCCAGAAGTAGCCTTCCCCGATGCCCGAGATAGCATTGGCGTCGGCACCGCGGAACAGAACCCGCTCGATCGTGCTGATGGCGAAGGTACCGAGCCCCACCGATTGATTAAATGAGAGCGCGGTGCTTAGCCCGAACTGCCCAGTGGTCATAGCCAAGTCGCGGACGTGAACCGTGTGGTTCGGGTTGCTATAGTAGAACGTCAGCCCGTTGATCGGATTCGGCCAGTAGAGCTCGGTCGCATTCATTCCCGAGCCGACGATCGAGATCGCCGCTGTTGGCCCGGCCAGCGCAAAAAGCACTGTCGTCAGAAATTTGTATTTCCCCGGCGGGAAATACACGAGTCCGCCCTGCGCCGGGAGGGACGCCAGCGCGGCATTGAGGGCGGGTGAGGTGTCGCCGTTGCCGCTCGGGTCGCCGCCGAAGGCGATGATGTTCAGAAAGGTCTGGGTAACGAAGCTGGGCGGCGCTATCGCGCTATAGAGCGAGCACCAATAATCCGGCGTGACGTAGATGCGCGCATTGCTGATGGGCGCGCTGACGCGGCAACTCAGCCCGACGCTGTCGGGGACGCCAAAGAAGCATGTCGCGCAGTTGATCGCCACATTAGGGGATCGTATACGCAGTGATCTGAACCAATCCCTGCGGCGATGTTCCGGCCACAGTCGCGCCCCAGAACAGAGTCTGAGATGTCGTTATCAGAAGATTGGCGAACGGCGTTTCGAATGTGTTGCCGCTGACGGCGTTGCAACTCCCCTGCACTTCCAATTGGCCGGTCATGGTCGTGTCGGCGCCCACGATGACGTCGGTGTTGGTGCTGCCGGGAGTCGTGCCGCACTGCACAAAGAGGTTGCCGCCTATGGAAATGGCGTTCGGCGGAATGACCGCAGAGATCGATGCGCTGGTCCCGGAGCTTACGTTGACCGTGGTTGTTGGGGAGTTCGCCGCAGCGAAGGTTACGGTCTTGCCCTTGACGAACTGCACGGCCAGCGCGGGCGTGGCGTTAGTCTTCAATACCGCAAGAAGCCCCGACGCGGTATAGCCGGACGGCATGTTAACGCCCGGATAGATCGTGCCGCATGCCGCAGAGCAGTTGTAGCCGAGGATCGAGGTGGACGGCGCGGTCGGATTGTAGATCGCATAGAGCGCGACATAGCCATTCGTCGGCAAGGACCCGGTATCCATGCCGCCGGCGCCGGTCGTCGCGCCATTGAAGCTCTGCGCATACGAGGTCAGCGTATAAGATGTGCCATTGAGTGCCGTGCCTACGGTCACGCTATCCGCATTGACGGTAATGCTGGTACCGGCGGTTCCCAAACCCGCACGCACATTGCTCGCCCCACCAATCACGGGTGTGCCGAGAGGCGCTAGAGAATTAACGCAGGTCAGAATGTTGTTGAAATTGCTCATCACCTGATTGGCATCGGCAAGAGTGCCGTTGGTCAGGGTGAAGGGATACGCCGAACACGGTAACGACGCATGAGCCGCCACCGGACAAAGCATCGCCAGCGCCATGAGAAAGTATCTAAGCCGCATCGCTTGCCCCCAGGATCATATAGCCAAGCGGCTCGATCCGCAGATAGACATTGCCCACAAGATTGCCGGGTCCGGCAAGGAAACTAACACTGAGCATCCCCTGCTTGAATACCAAGGGTTGGTTCCATTGTACGGCGTATTGGGCATATTTAGAAGCCGCCGCGCCCCAGTTTGCCGAACCCCAGACGAACTGCCCCCAGATCGCATTCGATTGCCCCGATACCGGAACGTTGACGGTATCAAGCGACTGCCCATTCTCGCGCAGGAAGGCGACGGTTGCGGTCATGCCGCTCGATGAGGCAAGTCCGATCGTGCAACACGGACCAGCCAGCGAATTTTCGCTCATCGCCTGATTGTCGGGCATCAGCGCCGTCAGCGCCGTACACTGTAGAACCTGCCCGTTCTCGGTATACGTCTCCGAGTTGGACGCGATCGCATCCGATTGCCACAGACTTGCGCCGAGAGACAGCGCCGTGATGATGAATGAACCGCTCGATGTGTCCGTAACGACCAGCGTCGTGGGGAATGTGTGCGGTCCCGACCACGCTTGAAGCTTGGTATTGAACCAATATTCCTGGGTAATGATTTCGCCGGGGCCCCACAGCGCGTGACCCCAGGTAAATTGGCCCCATATCGTTGCCGCCGTCGTGGCCGTCTGCACCGCGATCCGGTAGTAATCGCTGTTCCACGCGCCCGCCATCCGCGACGGGAACTGCGCATTGATGAACGGCAGCGAGACGCCGTCGCCATTGGTGCCGAGTGCGGACGAAACCGTGCCTACCAAGTTGACAAAGCGCAGGCCGTCCGGAGAGATAAAGGCGGTGCCGACATTCGGCACAAAGGCAAGGCTGTTGGGCGCGAGAGTGCCGGTGCCGCTGGCAAGCTGCTGCGAGACGAGGTTCGATGTCGTCGGGTCCCCGGTCACCTGCTGAATCGCGCCAACGCCCTGGAAAACGAGCAATGACTGCGTGATGCCGCCCAGCACATTTTGGAACGGCGTCCCCTGAATCGCCGTAATATTGAGCCCGTTCTGATAATTGATCACCTGCACATTAGGATTATTAGAATCTTGGACGGCATTGCCGGCATCGGAGAACTGCAGTGTTGCCTGATAGGCGTAGTAGGCGCGTCCATTGAAGTTGGCTACAGCAACCGGAACTCCGGGAATCGGGTTCTGGTTCATGTTGCCGCCGGTCCACAGCGGCGCCGTCACGCTGCCGCCCGCAACCGTGAAGGTCGTGCCGATGTTCGAGCCGCTGGCCACATTGCTGATCGTCGCCGACAAGCCGTTAGAGGCGATGGCGGTGATGATCGTGCCGGCCGGGATATCCCCCGCGCTGTCGCTGATCGTCATGCCGACAGACCAGCCCGCTTGCAGCACATTGGCCGACAGGCTGGTGACCTGATTGTTCGAGTTCGTATTGCCGGTGATCGTATTCGAAGTGAACCCGGTTTCATCAAACCAGCCGAAGAAGACGCCATTGGCTCCGGTGAAACCCGGATGGGTCATCACAACCCGGCTGCCGACCTGCGCCGCGGTCGGCGGCGTCCAGTCGCCGCTAGTCGATGTCGATACCGGGCAATTAGCGGCCGTGACTCCGGTGATCGAGACGAAGGAGTTGCTCTGATTGTTGAAGATGAACGGTTCCGAGCGACCCGAGAATCGCCCGCTTGCGACAAAGCCGTAGATCAGATGACCAACGCTATAAAGCAATTCAACATAGGCGGGAGTGGTAAAGCCGCTGAAGTTCGTCAGTTCGCGCGCCGCCGGGCGCGGCACCATGATGTCGCGGTTGAACGGCGCCGGAATGAGATTCTGTAAAAGCTGCGCGCCACCGGACGGACCGTTCGTCAGATCGACGGCGTCGGTCAGCGTCTTCCAGCGGAAGACTGTGGGGCGGGCATTTCTGGTCGGCATCTACGGCACGGCGACAACCGCCTGTCCTTCCGCTTTTGGTACCTGGGCCATGACCGCGCCCGACCCGGAGCAGCGGTCGCACAGCATCGGAAAGCGCGACTTGACATCCTTCTCCGATGTTTCTGGTCGGGTCTTAATACCCGCACCCTTACAATCCGGACATTCCATTTTCCCCTCCGCATCGCATGTAAGCAACAATCGCCTCAAGTTCCTCCAATGTTGCATCGCGCTTGATTACATTTGCCCGCCACGAAATCACTCGCACATTCCCCTTCACATAGCCAAGCGTGGGCTTAAGGCGATCAAGCGAAGGCGAGTTATCTTGGAATCCTCCGTTACCCCCAAACAGCGGAATGCCCAGAGCCGGGCAGACTTCCGGCATCTCAATCTCTCGCCAGTCCAAATCAAAGGGAACGCCAAGTTTTTTAGCGCGCATCTTGGCTTGCTCAACCATACGGCGCGCTGGGTTGAGCGCATGATCCTCGCGCTGTTTGCGGATAGCATATCCGGGATGTTCCGCGAACCACTTCTTCTGATAGGCGGCACGCTGCGCCTTTTGTTCGGGCGTTAAAGACAGCCTGTACTTGTCATTCGCCGCCTTTATTGATGCAGGATTTTCACGACGCTTTTTGGCGACCCACTCGCGATTAGACTTTCGCTTCCACTCAGGATGGGCAAGCGCATATTCTCGCGCTTTACGCCGATTGATTACGGGGTCTTTGCTACTTGGCATGGCTAAATCTCTCAGCAAGAGAACACCGTACCAATAGCACCAACCCACATACTTATCAACAGAAGCCATCCAATGACTTTGGTATTTTTTAACCTACTGAAATCGTGGCCGAACATTCTCCTATCCATCTGCACCGTCTGCGCCCGGTTTGCCCGGTCGTCTGCCAGCTTCTTATATTTATCAACCTCATACGACGCCATCTGCTGATATTCATTCAGGCGCTGATCATCGGCAATGCCCATCAGCCGCTTGGCCAGAAGGTCGATCAGCACGTTGTCGTCGGAGAACCAGCAGTAAGCGCCGTTGTTCACCTGCGCCTGCGTTAGCGGCGGCATGTATGCCTGGTAACGCAGCATCGCACTGAAGGCGCCGGACGGCGGCGGGTAGATCAGCAGATTGGCGGCATAGCCGGCGAAGAGCGATGCCTGCAACATGGTTCCCGACCATACCGTTCCAGGCGATCCGTTCAGATAAGTCGGCGGCTGCGACAGGGTAATGGTGTTAGCCCCGGTATTGATCGCGGTGATCGTGGTTCCGGGAACGATGGGTGTGATCTGCCCCGTCCCGCCGCCGACCGTCATGCCGACCGCGAGGACCGACAGCTTCGGGTTGCCGGTAAAGCCGGTGGTGATGACGCCCGTCAGATCGTTGATCGACGAGACATTCTGCACTGTCGTCGATGTCGAATTCAGATCACCCTGGAAATTAGCGATGATGCCGCCGCCCGACATGTCGCGCGCGCAGTAATAGGGGTAGGACTGAATGCCCGCCTGTTGCACCTGATCGTCAAACTCGGTCAGGTCTAGTTCGATCATGTCGTAGGGCACGCCCTGCAAGTACCACTTGCTGCCGCGCTGGGAGCCGGTCGATCCGCCCGAGGTCTGCACCCGCAGGTAATCGATCGGCAGCGGGTTCGGCGCTGCCGTCACGATATTGCCCACCGCTTCGGTGATGAGGCCCGGCGCGAAGGTGAAAAAGAAGGTGCGGGTCGCCCGCGCGAAATCAACCGTGGTTGCCAGCGTGTCGAGAACCGAGTTGAGGGCCGCGAGCGCTTGAATGGAATAGCCGGCCTGCACACCGCCAATGATCTGTCCGACCTTGGCAATGGTCAGCGCCTCGGTAATGATCCCTTGCGCAGTCCTCGGCATTCACCACCTCTATTCGGCCGCCTCACCGTCGATAACGGTATAGGGCGGCAACAGATCGTCGATGAGGTCGGTGCGATCGGCCAATCCCTCGATTACCCGGCGGCAGCGATCAACCCGAGCCTCCAGATTTTTGATGTCGGCGGGGTAAGTCTCCAGCATGCTCTGGAACTCATCCATCTTCTTCTTGGTTTCCGCGTCGTAGGTGTCGAGCCAATTGCGCTGCGAATCGTTGATGCGAAACTCGCCGCGCTTCGGGCTGCGGTTCCAGGCAATCTGCCACTTCGCCTCTTCGATCCGCCGGTCGCGGTCGCGCTTTGCCGACCACTCGTCCATGAGCTTCGGCACCTCGCGCAACACCGTCGTCTTGTTCGCCAGGTCGAACCTGGTCATCCGGTGCTCGATCACCGATTGCTGCCGCTCGAAGACGCGGCGCATCCGATCGACGCACTCATTGATGTAGTGCTCGTCGGAGGTATCGTCGACGATCATCGACGATTCGAAATTGAGTTCGGGATGAATCTTGCCCGTGATGGACAATTGCATGCCCGTCGAGGTGAAAGCGGGCTGCGCCGGGGTCACCTTAACTTCTAGAGGCTCGTCCTCATTAATGTAGCGATCCGACATCTTCGACCTCTATCTTGTTCGGCTGACGCGCAAACAATACGCGAGCAGGCGTCGTGCCGACAAGACGGTTCATATTGGTGATACCAGCCTTTGTGCTCTGGTTAAGCGTTTCGAACTGCACCTGGTTGATCCACACCTGATAGTGGTTCGCGGCGATGGATTCGTACTCGCCCAGCGTTACCGTATGCCAGCGGTCGGCCTCGAAGACCCGGCCGTTTACCCGGAACCCATTGGCGCCGAGGCGCGGATCGCCCGCGCCATCGTTCGGCAGGTTGAAGCGGATGCGAATCTGCTTCGCCAGACGCTCGTTCTGCTCCCGCGTGCGCAGGGTCGCGGCATCGAGCAAGCCCTGCTCAACCCGCATCGAATGCCGGATGGCCTCACGCGCCTTCTTCAGCGCCTTCTCTTTAGCTTCCGCCGCAGCGCGGGCCCGTTCCTCTTCAAGGATCTCGTTGATGTCGTCGTCGCTCAACTGCGAGCGAAGATCTTCGGACAGAGCCGAGAGAATGCGCGCCCGATCAATGGGCTGCGGCGGCTCCGGTTCCTCCAGTTCGACGACCGGCATCTCCTCGATCATCATCGCATCGTCGCTGTCGTCTTCCTGTGGGGCCGGAAATTCAGCCTCGTCCCACGGCCTGCCCTCGACGACCCCTTCCTCAACTGGCTTGGTTTCGGCCGGCTTAGGTGCCGGCTGCTGACCGGAAGCCATTCGCTGCGCCAGGGTCCACGCACTGAAGTCGGGGAAGTTCGTGTCGCCCGCGCGCTTTGCCACGAGCGAGGCGCGCTTGTAAGCCGCCTTCTCTTCCTCAGAGAGGTCGTGATTCCACCTCAGAGCCATAGCAGGTAAGTCCTTATGTGAATGTCCAGAGCGTTCCCGCGACGGTGGTCGAGGCAAGGGGGACGACGATCACCGCGCCCGCATTGTCGACCGCGACCACATCGCCGGGATTGAGAAAGATGACGCCGCGCCCATCCGGCAGCTGGATCCGCCCGGTTGCCGGATCAAAGCCGCAGGAGCCCGATACAATCGTGTTCGGGTTGGCGATGATGAAGGGCTGCGCGGTCAACGAGGTCGTTGCGGCCTGACTGATCGTCAGGGAGGTCGGCGTTCCGGTCGTGGGCGTGCGCGCCGTGATGAAGGTGTTTGGCGGAATGCCGGTGCCACGGATCAGGGCGCCCACCTGAATCGCAGACAGCGGCGGCCCGCCCGTAGACGCCAGCGTTCCGAGCGTCGTCGTCGAGTTGGTCGTCACCGTCAGGAGAATGCCCTGCAACCCGAACGCGCCGAAGGTCGCGGCGAATGCCTGGGGAGCGGCGAGCGTGGCCGAGAAGATCGAGTTGTCGATCGCCTGCGCATCGCCCAAGCCGAGAAGCCGGGTCGCGGGATTGGAACCTCCCGCCGCGACCAGACCCGGATACCACTTGATGGCGTTGAGCGCAGACGCGCTGGTCGTGCCGAACGTGTGGAGAGACATTGCCGCTCCTTATGGGTTGCCGGTAGACCAACCCTGAATGATCGACAGCGGCGTGCCGGACTGCCCGTAGAGCGCGCCGGGCTGCGAGAAGATCGGCACCGGATTGGTCCCGACCGGCGTGCCCGCAAGATCGTTAGCCGCATTCTGCAAGGCCGTCAGGAAGTTGGCGAGGGTCGGCGAGTCGCCGCCCGGCACCGCTTCCGCGATCATCAACTCGGCGGTCTGCGCCATGCCAGCCGCACCCGGCCCAAGCTGCGAGTTGAAGCCTGGGTTGTTGGACTGGTTGATGCCGAGAAAGGTCTGGTAACCGCCATCTGGCACCCAATCGACATCAACTGTGAGGCGAATTTTATAAGCCAAGATCAACCTCCACGCGCTGGACAGTTAGCCAATAACCCTGTATTACATTTCCTCCACCACGCGAGGAAACCATGCCAGAGTTCTGGAAAACCGTCGATGAATTTCCTGATTACGAAGTCAGTGATTGGGGTCGGATTCGCTCGATGAAGCGCGCCGCGCCACGCATTCTTTCTCCTTGGCTCCACAACAGCGGCAGATACCCGGCGGTTAAACTTTCGGTTCGCGGGCAGCCGCAGCAAAGCACACTCGTGCACCAGCTTGTCTGCAAGGCGTTTCACGGACCCAAACCAAGCGCGCGGCATGAGGTTGCGCACTGGGACGGCAACCCCACCAACGTGCGCGCCGACAATCTTCGATGGGCACTGCCTACCGAAAACAATGCCGACAAGACTAGGCACGGTACGCATTTCAACGACGGCCAATTCAAGCCGCAATTGACGAACGAGGACGTTCGCGAAATACGCAGGCTTCTTGAGACAGGCGTCAGCCAACGCCGAATCGCAGAACAATTCGGCATCTGGCAGACGATGGTTTCCCATATAAAACTTGGTAGACGATGGGCCCATCTCAAGTAAATCACAAGACCTCATCCGAAAAGGCCCGTGTTTGACGCAGAAGATTCTATGCGGCATCCAAACTGTTGGTTAAGAATTACCCAACCTTCAAAGAATTTGTACCCAATTACTCTTAACTGATTCAAAGGATCCGACTTGTCTGCTTCGCCGAGGAATGTGTAGCTTACATCTTCCAGTTCGAGGCAGGCGTAATACTGTTCACCCATGACCCAGGTGGGGAAGACGGTGACGCCGGTCGCTGGGGCGGCGGGCGGGATCTGGTACGCGCCGATGTTGGTGAGGGTGATCGTCGAGCCGGCGGCGATCTGGGTTGCCATGCCGGTCAGCGGGCCAGAGGTCGGTGCGCCGACACCCGTGGTCGTGGTCACGGCGATGTTGGTCGGTGCGGCCGCGCCCGCGAGCGAGATGTAGACCGTGTAGGTAAAGGCGGTGTTCGCCGGCACGGTGACGGAGATGCCTCCGGTCGTGACCGAGATGCCGGTCGAAACCTGGGAGATGTACTGCTCGCCGCGCTGGTTGAGCAGATCGGTCCCGGTGATCTGGATCACGTAGGTCGCGGTCGCCAGCGAGCCCACCGCATTCGATCCGCTGGCCGCGGTCTGCCCGGAGAACTGCGGCACCATGTTCGACCAGGTGAAGTGGATGCCCGACCAGTAGCCGAACTCGTTGATGTAGAGGCGGGTCACGTCGGAGAAGGACCACGCCTGCTGCACCGCAGCATTCTGACGGAGGTCGTTAGCAACCAGCGGGTGAACAATGGCGACATAGTGATCGGTGTTCATCGGCCCGCGTTCGCTGGCCTTAGCGCCGTGCTCGATTTCGCGGGTGATGTTGGGTTCCAGTTGCCCGCCGACGAAGGGGGCGCCGATGGTCTGAAGGTCGGAGTAGGTCCGGTTGAGCGTGACCGTATCGATAACCGAACCGGCGACGAGGTTGGCGCGCGAGCCGACCTGACCGACGTAGTTGACCTGGGTCGAGCCCATCAGGCAGAACATCGCGTTGCGTTCGTGCGTTTCAGCGATCTGAACCGCCAAGAGCTTGCGCGCTTCCTTGACGAGATCGTACATCGTGACGATGACGGCAACGTCAGTGAGGGTGACCTTATCGCCCCATTGCAACGCCACGCCCGTGACCTGCGAGATGGAGAGCTGCTCGCCGATGGGCGGCACGCCTTCCGACAGGGGGGCGAAGGGGAGGGGGATTCGGTTGAACCGGGTCGCCGTCCACGTCACGCCCGCGCGCGTTTCCATCTTGCGCTTGACGGCGTGCTGGTGCGCGACGAGGTAGCGCTGCGCGATTGGCAGCACTTCCTTCGCCAACTGGCGCCGCAGTGCGGCTTGATATTGATTGCTGGTATTCGTGGCCATGTGACCCCCGCTATTGAGCGAGGGTCAATCGCGGCCCCCGCTTACAAGTCTTCGATCCTCGTGTTCATCAGCAGGTCCCGATCCGCATCACCGCTGCGGGACCGGTTCGTGCCGGTGGACACATCGCCTCTGTTGCGGTTCCCGCCCGGTCGCGTCGTCTGCCGCGCCACGTTGCGTTGTCCCGCCTGTCTCTGCCGCCCCGCGTTCTGCGTCGAGCGGTTGTGAACCTCTCGCCCGAGCAGGTAGTGGTAGATCTGCTCGCGGGTGTAACCGTAGATTCCCTGTGCCCTCTGTCCCTGCAACATCTGCTCGACCTCTGGGGCGAGACGGCGGGCGGCAGGGACGGAATCCTGCATCTGTTTGAAGGCCATCTGGTCCGAGCGATCAAGCTGCCGGAACTCGGCAACCGCTACCTTCTGATCCACCAGCCGGTCGATGGCTTCCATCTGCTGGTCCGGCGCCAACAACGAGATGCGCTCCATCTCGGCGCGGCGCGCGGCGGCCTGGGCTTGTGGATCTGGTTGCGGCTGCTGCCGGGGCTGCTGCTGCTGGCGCTGATAAAGGTCGCGCTCAGCCTCTGCCCGGATGGCCCGCTCACGCCAGTTCTCGGCCTGGCGTTCACGACGCGACTGTCTTGGCGGCTCCGGTTCCGGCGCATCTACTTCGGGAGGTTCGGCTTCCTCGACTTCCGGCTCATCGCCTTCGTCAATGTCGCCCGCGTCGATCTCTTCCTCATCGGGCAGGAGATCGTCTTCCCCCGGCTGACCGGGATCGTTCGTGCCGCTCAAATCATTCGCCTCGCTAGCGAGTTACGACCCGCCACTCGTTGGGTGAGTAACGTCCCACCACTCGATCGGTAACGCGTATCCAACAAATCTTTTGATTTGTCAACTCCGCTGACGCAATGCCGCCGCCAGCAAGAAGGAAATTGCGCACATCACGCACAGGGGCTTCCATATCGTGAGCACGACATTCGCAGCGACGAGGTAAAGGGCAAGGTAGGTGATGCCGTCCATTACCAGCCGTTCGGTCCTTCGGGCTCGTCAACGCCGATGGTGCTCATCGGCCCCGGCGCGGAGCCGTCCGTCGTGTACCAGCGCACGTAGGCAATATCGAGTGAGCAGGGGAACTCGGATGGGTTGGGCGTTCCGCCGCCGACGCCGCCGACCGCGAGGTCGATCAGCAGTTCAAGGTTGTAGGGCTGTGTGCCGTCCGCACCGACATAAGCGTCGTAGCGGGCAAAGAAGCCACGGTACCCGTTGACGTAATAGTTGCACTCCATGCCGCCGCCCGAGATGGGCGTCATCAGAACGCCGAAAATGTTGTACTCGGCGCTGAAGTCTATGGGCGTGATCCACTTGGTCCGCCCGGTAGCACTCCACGTCCAGCCTGTCGGCGGCGGATCATAAGACCACGGGCCGCCATTCCATGGCCCCGGCACATTCCCGTTGAATTGCACATTCATGCCGACCATCGAGGAAGTGTCGCCGTTCGCCGAGTTGATCATGAACTCGGCGACATCGAGTTCCGGCGGCCAGGGGGCCGAGCCGTCCGGGTTCGTTGGCTCGGCGGCAAACCACATTGGCACAGGCCAGGCACCTTGCGCGTTGGGGATCTTGGCCTTGACCTCGATGTAAACCGCCTTGTCCTTTACATCGAAGGTCTGCTTCGCCCGCAGCATCCCCGAATGGTAAAGGCCATCAGAGCCAGGCGGCAGAGCAGTAAGAGCCACACCACCGCCGCTAATTGCCACGTGATTGCCGTTGACATCGTAGTATTCCATCTCACCGTTTGACGGGATCGAGTGCGCGGTAGAGGGGTTGGCGTAGAGCGTCCACCAATTGCTCTGGTTAAAGCCATTCGCCATTTCGTCGCCGCCGGCATAGAGATAGCCGCTGGGAACATAAGCCGAGGGCGAGGGGCCATTGGTCGGGGGAGTGTAGGCTGGGGGAGTAGTCAGGCTCATGCCGGCGGGCAGCGGACCCATCACCACCGCCGTGCCGGCGGCGTTGGGTTGAAGCACCTGGATTGCGCCGTTTGCCCCGGCGAAGAAGGCGGCGGGAGTAAAGGGAAGGCCGTCGACCTGTGCTGCGGCTTGATACCATGTGTTGTTGGGGGAGGAGGGGTCGTCCCACGCCGTGCCCCACTCCATGGTCTGCCAGTTCATCGCCATGCCGGGCTGCGAGGCGACGGTCAGGTATTGAATGTTGGTTCCTTGAACCAGGGTGAAGACCTGGGTCGGGTCTCCGACGACGGGCCCAAGCGCAAGCTGATCGTTCATCGCCAGCGTCTGCCCGGCGACAACCCAAGTGAGGCAGTCGGTCCAAATATCGGTCATGATGTTCCCCGGTTAAAAGCGGCGTGGCGGCACTATAGCCCCGGCACGTGGCAAGGCTGTTGCAGGAATGCGGCCGGGCGGCGCCTTCATCTGGCGCGGCTGCGTCGGCACCCCGCCCGGTTGGGGGCCGGCCACCCTCGGCGGACCGGGTCTGGGAGTTCCGGCCACTCCCGGCCCGGCCCCGCCGGGAACGCCCGGCGCCCCGCCGGACTGCATCATTGCCTGCTGCTGCGCCATGTTCTTCATCTGCATCTGCTTCAGATGCCATTGAATGTGGACGCGGAAGGTACCGTGCGGGTCGCCCGAATCTCGCATCGCCTTCTGGTGCGCCTGCAAATGCTGCTGGTCGTTGTCGAACATAGAGACCGGAACCTCGTGCCCGTCGCCCAGCATCTCGTTCTCGATCTCCGGACCCATGCTCAATTCGCGGCGCTGGTCGCGCAGCGTCTTCCTGGCGATGGTCGGGCCGAAGATCGAGGAGCACTGATATTCGAGCAGGGTTCCGAGTGAGAGGGTGAGGCCTTCCTGTTTCAACTGGTCGGCCATGCCTCGCGCGACATTGATAAAGGCGGTGCCGTTCTGTTGCATTGCAACATTCATTCGCATCTGCACACTGCCGACCCACTGAAAGTCGATGGCGGCGCGGTTGCGGAACGGCGGCACGTCGATCATCTCGGCCCGCACCCCCAGTTCACCGAAGCGCTGGATGGCAACGTCGCGATCGCGGTACTGGTGATCGTAGTCGATGATGCGCTCGACCATCTCGGTGAGGAGCGAGTCGATGACATCGACCTCCTCGGCGGTGGTCAGCAGATCGACCTGCTGCTGCTGCGCCACCTCGGCCTGGTTCTGCTTCGATCCGCCTCTCGCCATCGGCAGCATTGCCGGGTTGACGCTGAGGGATTGAAAGATCAGGGCTCTGGCATCCTGCACCCGCGCGGTACCGCGACCCGAGAGATCGGGGAAGGCGGCGAAGGCTGGAGGTGTTTTAGTATAATTCCAGATCGCGCCCTTGGCGATCAGCAGCGGCGCGTTCGCGTCTTCCGACTGCTGCATGACGATAGGCATCGCCGACATATGGTCGACGTCGGCCCGCTCATTCGCCGCATCGTTCGATTCGTACTGCAGTTCGGCGACCGCCTCGACCTGCGACTTGCCCTTGAAGACGCCGGACTGCTTCTCGATCGGCTCCGAGAGCAGCGGGCAACGGTCGTTCCAGTGCGGGTTGCGTTTCAGGGACAGGGCTTCGTGGGAGAGGGCGTACCAAGACTTGCAGAGGCGAGGCTCGCCGCCTTCGGAGAAGTTGCCCTTTTCGGTCAGCGGCACTTTCTGCCAGACCTCGAAGAGGATGGCGTGCTTGCCCCGGGTCTTGATGCCGACATCCCGCGCCAGGGATTTTTCGATGTCCCGAAGGCCGGTCATCTCGGCGGACTCGACGGCGAAGACGACGGAGGTATCGTAGTCCCGGTCGGTGCGCGGCTGGCCCTTGTCGTCGTGACCGACATTGAGGTCGAGGTCTTCCGCCTTCGCCATTTCTTTCAGGCCCTCGGGCGAGAAGCGACGGACGATGGTAACGGATCCGCCGCACTCCAGGGCTTCGTCGATGCTGTCGGCGGTTGCCGGGAGGACGAGGACATCGGCGTCGTGCAGGACTTCGAAGAGCGGGCGGCCCTCGACGATGTCCTCTTCCTTGATCTCGACGATCTCGGTGCCTGCATCGCTTTCGATCTGCTGCCCGGGCTGCGGACCTTCGGTCATGACGCCGCGTGTTTCACGTGAAACAATGTGGCGGTGAATCTCCTGCCAGTCGAGGTAGAGGTTGAGTTGTCCTTCGATCAGGCCGTTGCGGATCAGCGGCTTCAGAACGAGGCTCTTGAACTTGGCGCGTTTCAAATAGTGGTTGCCGAGGGCGATGATCTCGTAGGGCTGCTCGCCGTCGGTGGTGGTTGCCTCGATGTAGCGTCCCGGCTGCGGCATCAACTGGTTGGCGTAGCGGGTGACCAGCGCCTTTACCGCGTCGTGGATGGTCGGCACATAGATCTGCGCCTCACCGTTGTAGTAGGTGTTGTCGTCGCGCAGGCAATGGTAGGTGTTCCAGAACTGATCGAGCCGGTTGGATCTTTCCGCCTGATCCTGAAAGCCTTTGGCGATGGCGCGGAAGCGTTTCTGCATCCACTTGCGCGCCTTGGAGTTACGATTGCCCAGAAGCTGGGTATCGCGATCGAGCATTTCCGAGGGGCGCTCGGACAGGTCGAGGTCTTCGTCGCCTGATTCCCCGGGCGTTTCCCCCGGAAGCGGGGCGTCAGCCTCGCGAAGCTGCGCGGCCATTCACCTAATCACTCCGCTTTGGGAGCGTCCTCGGGCATGGGCTCGGGCATGGGCTCGGGCATCGGCTCTGGCGCAGGCTCTTCTTCGGGCATTGCTTCCGGATGCTCGGGCGCCGGCTCTTCTGGCGCCGGGGCCATGGCTGCCTGCGCGTCGTTGAGAGCGTTCTGCGCCATGGTCGCGTGGCCAACGGCGTCCGCCGCTCCCGAGGGATGAAGGCTGGCCATCGTCTGCACCGCATTGATCAGCGACTGAACCGCCGCCAGAATCTTTGACCAGTCCATCTATCGTCCCCTATCTGGTATTGCCGAACGGTATGCCACACCAGAGCGTGTATAGGCAAGCGGTTGAGCGGCGGAAAGGCCGGCATCGGGCCCGCTCATCGTTGCCGCCTGATCGTTGATCCCGGCTCCGACAAAGCTTTCGAGCGCTTCCATCAGCACCCGGTAGAGTCCGTTCTGGGCCTGGACTTCAGCCAGCCCGCGCCCGCCCATAGCTCTAGCGTATCCGCCTGAAAGCGCGCGCAGGCACCAGCGGGCGTTCTCCGAAATGAGGACGGATCGTTCGCCGCCATGAACCTGATCCAGCATTTGAGATAATTTGTCTCGGCCTCCACTAACCTCTCCTCCCATGCCGCAAGGTTGAGGAAGGGATCGGATTGCCTGGACGAGGCCATGGTTGTTCCATTCATTGAAGTGGGCGGGGGGGACGATCCACTTTATTTCGGTGGCGGCTACTCTTGATTGCCAGACCGGGACCTTGAAGAGGTCTGAGCCGGTGCCGTAAAGGGGATGCTCAGTGAGTGTGGTTCCGCCGTGGGCGAGAGCAACGTCGCCAGCCAATTCCCCGACGACTTCTCGGGGAGATCCTTCGCGGACCCAATCGGCCAGGACAGCAAGGCCGTTCCCTCGACGTTGCACAAGTAGACCCGCAACGATGGACCCGTCTGTATTAGCCGCAAGGTAAAGAGGCGTGTCGTGGTGCGCGGCAAGGCTTCGAGCGATATGTCCATCTGCGAAATTGTCGTAGACGGGAGCGCCAGGTCGGAGCGTGCGCGCGTAGGCGAGGGCGTTGGGGGCATCGATTCTCCCGCGTGGAAAGGAGAGGAGTTGGTCTTCGAGGCCTTTGAACTCCTGGGGAAGGCCGGCGAAGATGACCTCGCCTCCCTGGAAGAGGGGCTGGAGGGCGCCGATGAAGTCGAGCTTGCCGCGCGGCGCCTCGACCCCGAGCAGCGGTATCAGGATACCCTGACGCAGCATCTCGTGGCGCAGCGGCTGCATCAGCCAATCGTTGAGCCCGGTCTTTTCCACGCCCACCCAGACCGGCCCGTACTCCCCGGTGGTCCGGACGATATCGGCCACGAGTTCGTCGGGGCTCCAAAAGTGTCCGGCGCATTCCCAGACGACGAGGCGATTGCCGACCCACGACCAGACAGCCTTGCCCGTCGTCGCGCTGCCCGCAGTTTTAGTACGAGCAGGATCGTAGAATACGTAGACGGCGTGCCAAGAGGGACGCGAAGGCTCGTATCTGAACCTTTCTTTCTGAAACAGGCGAGCGCGATCGCTTGTTGCCCGACACATGAATTCCTGCTCATAAGTGTGCAGATCCCCCCGGTACAATTCCTTGAGTTCGTCGATCTTGGCCAGCGGAAATTTGGCGGGCCAGGTTGCCTGCCGTTCCCCCCTCTCATTGATTGCCTCGATGGGGAATTTGGAAGTTGGCCAGCCACTGGCCTCCAGCCGTTCGGGCAGTGAGCCTGACCCTCTTCTGGTTCCCAGCACCCGGACCCAGCTATCGGTCGGTCTGTCCAATGAGGGGATCATCGATTTGAGGAACCAGTTCCAGGTCCGAACTCGATCCATATCCGTTCTGATTTCGTCGACGTCCTCCAGATCATCGACCAGCACGCCGTCCGGCCGCCAGTCCCTGAACTTGATGCCGGCGAGCGACTGGTCGCGGCCGATGGCTTGGACGCAGACCCCGTTCGAGAGCACGATCTTGGTTTCCTGCCAAATGTCGCCGCGCAGGCTGCCGAAGGCGCCGACGATAAATTCGTTGACGGTGATCTCCGTCTTGACTGCTTCGAGCCGCTCGACCGCCCTTCGCTCGCTCGCCCCGAAGATGACGAAGTTGTGGTGCAGGCGCAGGCCGCACCGCAGGATCACGGTTTCCTCGAGCAGCGTACTTTTACCAAAGCCTCTGAAGGCTTCGATGTTGCGGTGCGGGTCGCGGTCCCAGATGTCGGCGATGCATTGCTTGTGAGCGGGGCTTGAGGCTTCGGCGTGCCGATGCCTGAAGAGATAGGAATGCGCCCACCACGGATTTTTCAGGAAGTGGCGGAAGAGGGTGGCGCGCTGCTGTGCCTCGGTGTCGTCGCTCACCGTTGCCAGACCTTCAGTCCCGCCTTCCAGGCGCGGCGGATCATGTCGTCGGTGCCGCGACCGCCGGGGAAGGCGAGGACGGCATCTGGCTTGCCGTCATCGATCATTCTCTGATTGCGCAGGGGCCCGGCCTTCCTGCCAAGGCTCCAGTCTGGCGGGTAGATCTCAACGAGTATGCCTCGATTTTCTGCATATTGACCGGCCAGTTGGTCGGCGCCCCTGGCATTGCCGTGAATGAGGAGGTCGATCCCTTCTTCCTCGTGCAATTGGTCGAGGACCTCGAAGAGGGTGGTGCGGTCCTGGTAGTCTCTTCCGCCGCAGACGATGATGCGCATGCTGTCCCCAGAAGCAAGGAAGGCCCGGGATATGAGACCGGGCCTTCCGTTTACCACTTTACACAGGGCAGTGGATAGTGGTATGCGCCTTTGGGGAAGGGCGCAGAGATAGATATGATACCCAACCGCAATGGTCAACCGTTAATGATTGGCGACGTGCTTTGAGCGCGGGATGGTGGCTTCAGATGCGGCGCGAGTGCGACCGTCTGGGTGTTCGTGGCTTCGACGACCATCAATGGGATCTGGCTCTTGAGTTGGTAAAGCTCCACGAGAGTATGCCGCCGGCAACAGCCGCGGCGATCATCAGGGGCTCGCAACCGCGAAAGCGGCCGCATCCATGAAGCGGTGGATCCTGATCGTCTTCGACGTTCCCGACCGGCACGCCGGCCTGTTGCGCCGCTTCTACTTCCGCCCGACAGCCAAGAAGCCGACCAACTATTATCGCTCCTTCAACCCGGCGACCGATCATGACCTCGCCGCCGAGGTCCGTGACCATCTACGTGCCGCCGGCCTCAAGGGTAAGTGGAAGGAGGTCGAAAAGCTCGAACCGTTAAAGCGCCGCCACGGCGCTATCGACTTCTCAAAGCACAACACTTCCAACGGCTGGCGGCTTAAACGCCGTCGCCGCGCATAGGCCCCGTAGAAGCGACGAACCACGGGGCCAATACAGGAGGCCCCTCCAGCTTCCGGTCGCAAGACCGCGCCACACAGAAACCACCCGCTCATCAACCGAGCAGGCCCGATATGCGCAGCTTGCTGCAATCCGGCGAACCTAAGCTCAACCGATGACCGGTCGCGCACTAGCGTACCCCTCGGCGCGAGAGGGAGGGGACTATAGGGGAGGGTGTGCCCAAAAGACCCGTGCGTAGCACACCGCCCGAGTACGAGCGCGAAGCGCGGAGCGAGTGTCTCACATAGTTCTCCTCGAAAGAAGAAGGTGGGTGGGACGGTGAGGCATGCGCA
>Ga0307478_10001650_pt1 | contig 18837 bp, 12 predicted proteins | sample atmos_gasesECM4C_2_FD_203713 | JGI IMG/M metagenome (GOLD analysis project Ga0307478, IMG submission 203713) | Hardwood forest soil microbial communities from Morgan-Monroe State Forest, Indiana, United States - atmos_gasesECM4C_05 | ecosystem: Environmental > Terrestrial > Soil > Temperate... | reverse complement strand
GACCTTAAAGCGAAGTTAAGGTTTCCGTAGGAAGCTTCCGGGGAGTTGAGGACGGCCTGATTCATACTCCCCCTCCGCAAAACTTCACCACACTCTCATGAGTTTGGTTGTGCGTCAATATGACAAAACTTGCAACCATGCAACATCCTGCAACCTCTGCGCTCAAGGGCTGGGTGCCCATTTTCCGCGTCCTTTGCGAGAAGTGGGGATTTTGATTTCCTGTCCCCAAGAAACGCGGAGGCTTCCCCCATCCTTGCGCGTTCTTTGCGCAAGAGCCTGCTCTGAGCTTGTCGAAGGGGTGGGAAGCACGGACGCCTACAGCATCGTTTTTGAGGTCGATGTTGCCTTTGACGTTGCACGTGTGGAACGGATACTCCTGTCCCTTGCCTTTGACGCTGCTTTTGACGTTGATTAGCGGATGAGCGAGTAAGCGTAGGGAATGCATGCACTACCGTGGAAGGGCGGCGCCTCCGCGCCGCGTAAAGATCAAAAATCGATGAGGACTTGGAAGCGCCACGCCACCCAAAACCATTCGTCCTACACCTCCCAAAGGGAGTTGCATCATCGATCCCATCGCAGCCGGTATTCCTCGGGAATGAACAATTCCTTCACTCTATGCGAGCGCGCACGATGGGTGTATAGTTGGCAGCCATTCGGACGTCAAGAGAGATTCCGGCTCGCACATAACCGGAAGAGCGATCTCCCAGCGATTGTCGACACAACTTTAACAACCTACAGACCATAATCAGGAGGAGAAAAATATGCACCCGACCTTTGAAAAAACGCGTGTGCGCATAATGCTCGCTCTGTGCGCGATATTTCTACTAGGGCTTTCCCGGCCCGCCGCGGCCAGCACTCTCTGTGTGAACCCATCCGGGTCTCATGGCTGCTACTCGACTATCCAGGCCGCGGTCAATCACGCTGCAGCCAACGACGTGATTGCCGTTGAAGCCGGCACCTATACGGAAGAGGTCGTCATCGGCATTCCCGTTTCGCTCATTGGAGCGGGCGCAAATTCGTCCGTGATTGATGCTACCGGGCTTGCACACGGCATCTTTGTCGACGGTTATGACAATCCCGGCCTTAATGATGTGACGATCGCCGGATTCACGGTAAAGAACGCCTTATTTGAAGGAGTTCTGGTGGTGAGCGCATCGGACGCTACCATCCGCGACAATCACATCGTGGACAATGACAAAACCCCCGGTCTGCAGTTCACGGCGGCGCTGACTGGCTGTCCAGGCCAGCCCGGCAACGGAATTTATGAAACCGATGAAACCGGTGACTGCGGTGGCGCGCTTCACCTGGTGGGAACGACGAATTCGATCGTGTCCGGCAACCTTATCACGGGCAATGCCGACGGCGTCCTGATCAGCGACGAAACCGCGGAGAGCCGCGACAATCTGCTCATCCGAAACATCATCAAGAACAACCCCTTAGAGTGCGGCATCGTTCTTGCCTCGCATCCCCCCTCGGGCCACACTTCGTTTCCTTTCGCTCCTCATAACGGAGTTGACCACAACACGGTCGCCGAGAACGTCTCGTCCGACAACGGCGTGAAAATTGGAGGCTCGGGAGCGGGCATGTTTTCCGATGGCGCCGGCCAGGGACGCGTCTCCGGCAACGTGATCATCCGGAACGAGCTGACGGGCAACGGATTGGGAGGCGTCGCCCTGCACACCCACGTCGGCCCTGCTCTCGGCCTTCCGGCGGATGACATGTCCGGAAACAAGATCATCGGCAACTTCATCTCCGGAAACCTGGCCGACCAGAACGACACGGCCACGCCCGGCCCAGTGGGAATCAACATCAGCAGTGGCGATGGCGGCTCGCCGGTTCTCGGGACCGTGATTTCGCAGAACGTGATCCGCGACGAAGACGTCGACATTGCGGTCAACACTCCGGCCGAGGTCGACATCCATTTGAACGATCTGCGCGGCGGCAAAATTGGCGTGGCTGACGTCTGTGCCTTCGATGGCGCGAGTATCTGCACCGGCAGCATCGACGCGACACAAAATTATTGGGGATGTCCGCATGGCCCGGGTGGCCCGGGATGCAGCACTGCCAGCGGATCCGATATTCGTTTCGCTCCCTGGCTTAAGAACCCCATCAGCAGCGATGGGCGGGCGGAGCAGGCCTTCTAGGCCTGCGTTAAAGGGCTAGCACTTGAATCGGGCTTCAGCGGCCCGAGAGCGCATGTGGGGCGGGCACTCCCGTCCGTTGCTTTTGACCTCGCCCGCCCTCTGGCAGAGCGGGGGTGCCCCCCCTCTCTCGCCCCTTCTGCGAAAGGTGGCAATCACGAACGCCCGCAGCGCCGGTGTTGACCTTGACGTTGCTTTTGACTTTGAAAAGTTAGCCCCGGAGGACGGCAGGCTATAGCCCAGAGCTTGCCCTGAGCGGAGCCGAGGACCTGCCCTATCAGCGGTGGCGTGAAGTCGTTATGCTGGATTGAAACCCTCTGAAATAAATGTTTGGTCTCCAGCAATATCTTCAGTTGTTCTCCCGTGAGCACAGCCTAGAGTTGAGAGAATGAGTTGAGAATTTACGTCACTTGCCCTTGAAACTCTGAATTGCCCTTCAATGTCGGTTAAGCGATTTTCTTCTTCGCTCGAATCTTTGCCCACCTCGCACGTTGCGCTGCTGCAATGCGCTTCCGGCCTGCCGCTGACATCGTTCGTTTCTTGCGTGTCGGTTTGGCCCCATTGCTGTAGTACGTTCCAACAAAGGCGGCGAGCGCTGCGTTCAATCCCGACAACTGCTTCTCAACTTTATCCCGTTCCTTCTTCAACTGCTTCACAATCACAGACACGTTTCCCATTGGTTGGTTCCCCCTCAGTGGAGGATCGTAACAGGTGTTAATCTGATTGGTGTTAAAATTCTCAGCTTCCAGATTATCCTCCCACGGCGAGGCCGCCAAATGAGCAAGAAGCGTCAAAAGCTACGAGGTACCGTTCAGAAGGTCATAAGACCTATCGTTCCAGGCGAAGCGGAGAAGGCACAGATCGACGTTCACGGTGGTGACCCTCTTTATAAAGAGATTCGCATTGAAAACGTGGTGACCGACGAGGAAGGCAAAAGGGCTGGACTCAAACCGGGAGCAGAGGTAGATCTTATTGTTGAAGCCGATTCTAGCGCCACGATTAAGAAACCAGAGAGTACTTAACTCCGTTTTCTTACCCCGGTTTCTCTTCCAGCGTGTCCCCGTACAAGAGCACCGGGCATGACTTACAGCATCTCCCCTATACCCAACCGACGACGATTTCGCTATTTTTGCTCACTAGACGCGAGACGCTCGGGGGAGGCACTCGCGGAGGTTGAGGAGCTCCTCGGCTCATCCATTGCTCAATCAGCTGTTCCCCAAAGAAACAAACGCCGACTGATCCCCTGCACAGGAGGGGCTATGCTAGTTTTTGGTCTTTTGGGAACGATTGTCTTGTTCGGATTGCTTGTGATGATTGCCTGCGATCTGTGAACCTTCCTACTTGACGGCAAAAACCTCGCCGCCCTTGGCGCATTTCATCGTGTCGAAGTCAACGCGGCGAATCTCAACCGGTGGGATTGAATAGCGATGCCTGCAGTAACGTGGAAGAGCGGCGCTTCAGCGCCGCGTAAAGCTCAAAAAATCAAGGCTGGCTTCAGCCCCTGAGCACACTTCGCGCACATCCACGGACAAAGCCCGCAAAACGAACGACCCCACTCCAGCCGCAAAGCCGCGGCAGAATGCAGCCCACAACCTCCCCTGAGCCTGCCGAACAGTCTGCAGATCGACTCGCACAAAGAGATCGTTCGTTGCGGAAAATCATCGCGGAACAGCTGGCCGCGCCGTTTTCAGAGAATAGTTCCAGCCCACGCCAAACGCAGCGACTGAGATATGGCCGATGGAAAGCCATCGCTCCATCTTATGGTGGCCGGTGCGGTGAAAAAGATAGGAAATTCCCACGGACGTTACTGCCCCGGCCGCTTCTACGCCGGCAAACGCCGCCGAGTTGTTCACAACATCTTGCGCTAACAACACCTCTTCCCGGCCTCGCGCCTGAAAGTTTCGGGTGGAAGCGTAATCCAGGCCCCGGAAGAGCGCGACCCCTGAAAACAATAAAAGATTGGGGCGGTCCCAGAAAGCATGGTTTCCGGGCAAAGAGCGGAACTTTGGAATGTCGCCATCCGCTTTGGCCGTTGGCAACTGAATCCAAGTCTCAGTTGATTTTATCGGGCCCGTGGGTCCTGCCTGCGCAAACACTGATCTCCCCAGCAGGAAGAAAATCAGGATAAAGCAGGACATGGTGCGCCAACGTATGGACATCAGTTGTATTCTAGCCACGTCCGATTCCATCGATTGTCACGCGGTTGTTATTTCTTGACCGACAATCACAACCTATCGCAAAAGTGGGCGCCTTTTAAAATTGCGTGTGATCGCGACTTCTCAACGGTCATCGTTCTGTCTGATTATCGTCACCGAGTTGGGTTGTCCTGTGCCGAAAATGCGTTCCACGGCAGCCGACTTCGCGACAAGTGTTTGCCCTGCCTGAAGGGTTTGAACTTTGGAATCCGTCAAATCCGCTAAGGAACAAGGCGTTTCGGAGATGTCCTCGACTTTGCGGCGACCCAACAAAAATGGGTTGCTGGCGGAGTTGGACGGGTGTACCATGGCCGCGAGTTTCTTGCTCCTCGGTCCCGGGAACAGCCTTTCTTGCGTGGTATTCAGAAAGGAGAAGACCATGAATTTCCGCGCTCTTCCAGCCTGGAAACCTACCAGCTTAACTAGTGTCGCTAATTCAACTCGCCATGACAGTCCTGCCCGCCGGCTCCCGCTCCCGATGTCTCGGCGTCAGTTCGCACGTACAGCCGCCGGAAGCGCGTTCGCTGCCGCTGTTGGCTCCAGGTTATGGACCACGAGCTTGGTGGAAGCGGCGTCATTTGCTCCGGTTCCGATCCCGGGTGGCTCGCCGGCGCTCGGTGGCGCATACCACGTGTTTGGTCCGGCCGCGTTCGATCCCATCGATGCAGAACCCGTCACAATCACAAATCTTAATGCCGCTGTCGGACTGGCGTACGTGAGCGGCATGGTGACCCAAACCAATATCAAGACTGGCGAGGTGGTACGTTTGCCGTTCGTCGATTCGGACATGAGATTCATGCACGGCGTGTTCCGTGGCACGGACGGGAGAGTTCACCGAGGGGCTTTTGCCTTTGTTTGAGTCGATGTCTTTTTGCCCGGTCCGGGCAATCAGATTCATGACCTCAATCCGAGTTCATTTCCTCCCGTAGGCCTGTTCTGGACTGTCGAAATTCCAATTGCTGGGGTTGACGTGCAACTGGGAAAAGGAAGCGCATCCCTCCAAGCGTCCGATGTGGCAATCCTCGATTATGGATATATCGCGAATGCATTGTTTGGCGGCGGGCCGACGCCCACGCCAGGAACGGTGTCGTTCAAGGTGGTCTGGAGTGGAGTGGACGAGAGGTTGAATATCACGAACACCGACCCGGTGTACGGAGGCTTCGCGGGCGAATTCGTCCGCAACAGCGCGCAGATGGAGTGGAGCGCCGCAGTGGGCGATTACACGTTTGTTTCGGATCCCATTGCGACTTCCTCCAGTTCATTTGCCGAAATCGGCCACGAACGGAACGGATCGTTTTTTCCGTAGACAAGCGTCCTTGAGGCCGGGTGGCCCGGTTGTCCTCTCGTTCCTTGAGAACTGATCCTACCCTGAACGAAACCGAAGGGTGGAGTTCTTGACTTCGTGTCCGTAAGAAACAAAGTGGGTGCCCCATCCTTCGCGTCTCTTGCGAAAGAGCCTGCCCTGAGCCTATCGATCTCGCGCGACGCATAGCCCTCAGCCGGGTCAATGAGTGAAATGAGGGTTTATCATCAACTGCCGTCAGTCACCTATGAGCGGCCCGCTGCTAGCACGAAGGCCGGAGCCGGCAGTTCTCCCCCAAGATCTGCCGGTCTCCAGCCTCAATGCATAGGGCACGCTGACCAACGACCGCTCTATTGCTTGCCTGCCCTCCCAGCGCGATGCGCCCAGACTCCGTTTGAATGCACTCCGGTTCCGGCCCGTACCGCGTTTCGCATCCCTGGTCTTTAATCTCCCGGGCCACCAAGGGTTCCCCGAATACAAGGTCAAGGCCGCAGCGTAGAGAGTGCCCAGGCGTAATTACCCAGCGGCGAAACCGCGATGTGGGTTCCTACGTCGTTCTGCATCAGGACCCAGGCGCCGCCGGTTTGCATTTGATATACGGAGTGATTCCCGTCAGCATAGGTGGCGCAGCCAGTGATCCACGGAGTTCCGTAGGTGAGTCCACGCGAATCCGCTCCCACGGCAATCGATGTCGCGCAGTGAGCCGTAGGACTCGGAACAAACTTGCTGCCATTCCAGTAGAGGACGTCGTTGTTAGCTTTGATCGCCCAGGCGTGGTTGCCCACCGGGGAGACCGCGATCTGTGTTGCTATGTCGTTCTGCATGTCGACCCAGGCGCCGCCGGTTTGCATTTCGTATACGGAGTGATTCCCGTCTGCATAGGTGCCGCAGCCGGTGATCCACGGAGTTCCGTAGGTGAGCCCACGCGAATCCGCTCCGACGGCAATCGAGGTCGCGCAGTGAGCCGTAGGGCTCGGAACAAACTTGCTGCCATTCCAGTAGAGGACCTCGTTCTTGGCATTGATCGCCCAGGCGTGGTTGGCGTCCGGGGAGACCGCGATCTGGGTTGCGACGTCGTTCTGCATCAGGACCCAGGCGCCGTTGGTTTGCATTTGGTATACGGAATGATTTCCGTCAGCAAACGTGCCGCAGCCCAAGACCCATGGTGTTCCGTGGGTCAGTCCACGCGAGTTCGCTCCGACGCCGATCGAGAGACCGCATCGAACCGTGTAGGTATTGAAGTTGCTGCCATTCCAACCGTAGACGTTGGTTGGTAATTCGTCCCATTCGACGCCGCCTGCTGGGAGCGTGATGAGCAGGTGTCCGTCTCCGCGGATGAACGGTTTGCTGGCAGTGTTGTCGGTGTTCAACTGGATTGCCGGATCGACGACGGGGCTGTGGCTGCAGGTCGCGCACTTGCTGGTCGACACCCATGTGCCCACTCCGGAGGTGCCGTTGCCTTTAACCACGAAAGCGGCGCCAGTCATCGTCACCGGTGAAAAATCGCCCCACTCCTGCGAAGGGGTCGAGGATCCGCATGACCCAGGTCCTGAGATGGCCTGACAGGTATCCATCTCAATAATGAACTCGGCATACCGTCCAAGGTTGCCGTTAGCCAAGTCGGCGTTAGGTAGCGCGTAGGACTGGCAAGCTGAGGTAGGCAGATGGCAATCCCAAGCGATGCTTTGTGTGTTGTCAAACATATAGGTGCACGCGTATCCACCCGTCAGGTTCTTATTCCCTTTGGCGTCGCAATACCACTCCTGGGCGAAGATTGAGTCACCTTGCTTCGGGGTAAATGTGATTCCTGCATTGTCGTTTCCCGCGTTGGTGCACCTTGGAGACGCTGGGCATTTAATCCAACCTCCAAAATCCTGATGGTGAACGCCGAAGCTCGCGGTCGTGGAGGTAGTTTGTACATCGAGGACGGCCTGGAGGAGAGGGGCTACCGACCCCGAAAACTCATCGAGCCCGTTCCATACTGTCATTGCCGTGATGCCGGTATTGAAGCCGCCCGGTGTCACCTTTGGGACATTAAACGTAGCCTCGTTCCACAAGTAGCTGGAGGTGTCAGCGGAGGTCGCGCCTTTGCTGAAAGAGCCATAGAGCACGGCCCCGGTCCAGAAATTCGACGGATTTGTGACGACCCCTGCGTCAATCTCGGGCGCGGCCGACGGGAAGGAACGCGGGCGCGATTTCGCTGCCGTGGAGGCGTTGCTCTCGAGCATGTACGCCGGCTTGATCGCCGCAGCCAGCCACCTTTGGTATCCCTCCGAGTTCTGATCCGGATCGGGACGCAACCCGTAGCCTCCCGCTAGCAGTTCTTGCTCGGTGTAGCTGAGCGGATCGCCGGCAATTCCCGGCCGAAAAGTCAGCTTGGCGAGCGCAGGGTCAAACGGGCGTGGCGCGAAAGTCTCATCCGACCGAAGATCAACGGAATAAGTTTGGCTGCTTCCATTGGAGTCTATGCAATCGAGCGCCAGCCGGTCGATGCTATTCGGCGATGTTGGGCGCACGGCTAGAAAGCGAGCCACACCGTCCGCGTCGGAGCTGACATGAATGGACTGGTTGGAGTCCGCGTTGCCTTCGGGGTGAAGCATGCAGCGATTGCCCGCGGGAATCGCGACTGAAGCCTCTTCGAACTGAGGCCGATCGACCGGCGTTGGAGCTTGAGCGAGAACGTCGCGGCAGCATCCCAGAAGGCCCCACAGCATGATGGTCACGCAGACTGCGTTGGAGCTTCGGAAAGAACGATATCTTTCCACGGTGCATACTAAAGCGTCCTTCATGACTATTTCCTTCCGCGGTGTTTTGTTTCTGAGCTTCATAAAGCGACTCCTTTTGCGAACTTGTTAAGCTTCATCCGTCGCCGGTGTCTTGCGCGGGATTGGTTAATTTGGCTGAATCCCACGCTCTGTACAGATAGGCGGGAAAAAGGAGAGAAACGCCTCATCGGCCAAGAAAGAAACTTTTGGGCCGGGCAAGTTCGATCCTTCGCAGCAGAGAAAAGCCGGAGACGACGAAACCTTGCGGAGATTTGTTCGGCAGTTCTTGCCCTGTCAATGTGCAAGAAGTTGCGGTCGTAGAGAGTCCGATCTCATAGACAGCAACGGCGATTTGACTGGGGCAAAATCCGCGAATATGCTGTTGACCTTCCCCGGGGAAAGCGGGGGCGAGGCCGACATGCCCGCAAACGAGTCCGGTCAGGTCACCGAGCTCTTAAGGCACTGGAAGCAGGGAGACGAGCGAGCCCTCGATACTCTGCTGCCTATGCTCTACAAGGAATTGCGGCGGCTCGCTCATTACCACCTGCAATCGGAACGACCGGATCACACGCTTCAGACCACGGCCCTGGTTCACGAGGCCTATCTCCGGCTGGCGGGCAGCCAGTCGTTGGATTTGCAGAACCGGGAGCATTTCATCGCCGTGGCCTCCCGACTCATGCGCCGAATCCTCGTGGACTATGCTCGCGAACGCCGGGCCTCCAAACGCGAAGGCGGATGCCGGATCGCAATCGAATATCTGGATGCCTTGGCTGTCAAAGGAGACGCCGACCTCCTCGCCTTGGACGATGCCTTGAACGAGCTGTCCGCCATCGATGAACGTCAGGGAAAGATCGTAGAAATGAAGTTCTTCGGGGGGTTGTCGGCTCCGGAGATATCGCGAGTGCTGGGGATCTCGCGCGCAACCGTCGATCGCGACTGGGCTACCGCCCGTGTCTGGTTGCATCGGCAGATGAGCAGGACAGCCTCGCCATGACCACCCAGGGGTGGGAGCACGTCAAAGAATTGCTACACCAAGCCATGCAACTTGCTCCCGAGCAGCGCGCCCCGTTTCTCGATGAGGCCTGCTCTTCCGATGTTGCTCTGCGCGCCGAGGTGGAATCACTTCTGTTGGCCGGGCAAGATATCCGCTCCAACTTCCTGCAGTCGGCGCCACTGGGGGCGGATTCAGACACTGTCGCTGGCTTGGAACCAGGACAGATCTTCGCCCAGCGTTTTCAACTTGTCCGTAAGCTTGGCGAAGGAGGCATGGGACAAGTCTGGTTGGCCGAACAGACCTCTCCGGTCCGACGGCAAGTCGCGCTCAAGCTGATCAAAGCCGGGATGTACGACGAGTCGGTCGTGAAACGCTTCCAAGCCGAGCGCCAGTCGCTGGCCATCATGGATCATCCCGCCATTGCCAAGGTGTTTGACGCCGGGGCAACACCGCAAGGGCAGCCGTTCTTCGTCATGGAGTACGTTTCCGGAGCGCCCATTACGGAATATTGCGACCAGAAGAAACTCAAGATCGCCGATCGCCTTGAACTGTTCATCCCGGCTTGTGAAGGCGTTCAGCACGCGCACCAGAAAGCCGTTATTCACCGCGATCTGAAACCGGCCAACATCCTGGTCGTGGAAGTGGACGGCAAGCCGGTGCCGCGCATCATCGACTTCGGTCTAGCCAAGGCGATGACTCCGCACTCGAACGACGAGACACTTTTCACGCAGATGGGACATTTCGTCGGAACACCCGGCTACATGAGTCCCGAACAAGCCGACCCCGGCGTGAAGGATATCGACACCCGCACCGATGTTTATTCGCTGGGCGCGGTTCTCTACTTATTGTTGGCCGGCGTACAGCCACTCGACAGCAAAACAGGGGAGAAGTTACCGCTGGACGAATTGCTAAGAAGACTGCGAGAAGAGGAACCGGCGAGTCCAAGCGCGCGAGTGAGCGGTGACCGGAACACATCGAGCGCGACGGCAGAAGCCCGAGGCACGGTGCCTAAACAACTGGCAACCCTGCTGCGCGGCGATCTGGACTGGATCACGATGAAGGCGCTCGAGAAGGATCGGAGCCGCCGCTACGGTACGCCGTCCGAGTTGGCGGCAGACATTCGACGCTACCTGAACCACGAGGCCGTCAGCGCCCGTCCCGCCAGCGCAAGCTACCGGTTGCGCAAATATATTCGGCGGCATCAGGCGCTGGTGGCTGGGGTCGCGACGGTTGCTCTGGTGCTGGTGGCGGGCGTAGCTGTAAGCACCTTCGAGGCGATCCGCGCCCGGCAGGCCCAACGAGTGGCGTTGCAGGAGCGCGACATCGCGCAACGGCGCTTCGACGATGTGCACAAGCTGGCGCGGGAGGTGATTTTCAATCTTCAAAACCAACTCGCGGCGATCCCCGGCACGACCCAGGCTCGCAAGGATCTGCTGGCAGTAGCGATCAACTATCTCGATGCTTTGGCAAAAGACGCAACCGCCGATCGAGCCCTGCAGGGAGAGTTGGCGGCTGCGTATCTTCGTGTCGGCGAGATTCAATTCAGTCCCGGGACGCAAAACCTCGGCGACCTCCCAGCCGCGATGGAGAGCTACTCGAAAGCCGAGCGGCTCACGCAGGCGCTGATTGCACACGACTCCACCGGCCGGGCGAAGAGGTTGTTGGTGGATGTCCTGATCGCGCAAGCCGCGACCGCCAGGTATGCGAACCAGCCCGAGATAGGCGCCGCAAAGGCGACGGAGGCGCTCGCGCTGGCGCGTGAGCGGGCTCGGTCCGATCCAACGAGCAAAGACGCGCAGTTCCAGCTCGGAAATGCCCTGCAATGCGCTGGCAATTATGGCAATACAAAAGACAGAATCCCGTATCTTGTCGAGGAAGCGTCTGTGTTCGAAGGGATGCTGGCCAATGATCCGAACAGCCCGAGCCAGCAGCGAAATGCCGCTCTCGCACACAAGTACGTTGCGGGCAATTTGATCACGATTGGAGATCTGGATACCGCGTTCGCGCACCTGAAGCGAGCCCAGGACCTCGATGAATCTGTGCTGCGTGCCGCCCCGAACGATCCAGGACGCAAGATGGACGTCGCCATTGACCTGAGCCAATGGGCCGAGTACTACCAGGGTAAGGAGAATATTGCGAAAGCGATCGAATACACGCGAGCGTCGCTGGCGATCCGGCGCGAGCTTGCAGCCGCCGACCCGAAAGACACTTGGGCCAAAGACAAGCTCGCTTTCATCCTGACTCGGCTGGGAGACTTACAGCTGAATGCCTCGGCACGCGATGCGCTGGCGAGCTATAAGGAGGCGAGGTCGATTGCGGAACAACTCCAGACGCAGTCATTGCGTGCAGAACGGTTGGCGAGTTCGATTTCGGGCATGGGCAACGCATACCGAAGGCTCGGCGAGGTTCAGCGCTCCTGTGCCGCCTACGCCGAATCGATGAAGCTGTACCGGGAGGTTTTAAAATCTTCTCCCGAGGATGCCGGCCTGGCCGAGGCGACCGAAAAAGCTTACTCCCATTGCCCCGACGCGAATCGATGACGGCGATGGCACGTTTGCAGGCGATAACGCTCATCGAGGGGTCTTGAGCGTTATGGGAATGTTACGTCAGGATGCAGTTCGGCCGGATAGTTGAGGAACAGCTGATTACCGTCTGGGCCATCGACCATGCACTGCGGCGATTACGGCGGGTGCCCCTCGATAAGAGCGAAGGCGCGCGGGTGCCCCATCCTTTCGCGCTCTTTGCGAAAGAGCCTGCCCTGAGCTTGTCGAAGGGGTGGGAACCACGGACACATACATCATGAGATTTTGACTCGATTCCCTCCGCCTCCTGCTCACTTCACCCCCAACTGCCAAAACAAAAACCCAAAAACATCCGTCCCTTCCTCAATCTGCTTCGCAACCGGCGTCCCCGCCCCATGCCCCGCCTTGCTCTCAATCCGCAAAGGAATAGGCCGCGTGCGGCTCCCTCCATTGGCTGAGTTCTATGGCGATTTCTCAACAATCAGACCGACACAATACATATTCGAGTCCAAGTTATGCTAAGAGTACTGGCTCATTGCTCGACGGTCGCGCGGCGGGCTGCGCAGTGGCTCTCCTCGCTGGCGGTCTGACATCGCTCCTCACTTTGACAGCTAGGTACTGGCGAGCCACAATAACGAGGTCTGAAGCAGGCCGCGCTCTCCCCAAGACGCGACAGTTTGCTTGGAGGATGTCAACTCATGGCTTTTCGAGGCTTCGCTCGCGTTGCGGCCATTTTGCTTGTGCTCAAGTGCGCTTCGGCTGCGCAGTTTCTCCCTAATTACGTCCAGTCCGGCAATGGCGCGAACCTAAGCTTCTTCTTGCAGGCAGACGTCAATCGCGACGGCTACATGGATACTGTGGGCATTCGGGGCACTCAGATCACCGTTCTGCTGGGAACTGGGAAAGGCGGATTTGGTGCGCCTGTAAACTCCCCGATCAGCGGCATTGATAGCGTACAAACCACCCAATTCATCGTTGGGGACTTCGATAATGACGGAAAGCCCGACGTTCTCGTATTCGGCAAGGACCACGTCACAGGCGTTCCCGCATTCGGCGTCATGCTGGGAAACGGTGACGGCACGTTTCAATTGCCAGAAGAAACGACTTCGCCCTATACAATCCCGACTCAAATAGGACCTTCGGTCGTCACTGTCGTCTCGGGGGACTTCAATGGGGATGGTAAGCTCGATCTCGCCTATTTCGGCGGTCCCGGCGTGGTGGTCATGTTGGGAAAAGGGGATGGAACTTTTTCTTCTCCGAAAACAACTGCTACCGTCCTGAGATCCACCATCGCAGTGGGCAATTTCAACAGCGACAAGAACCTCGACATAGTAGGCTTCGGGCCGCCTTTCGCTAGCGGAAATAACAATCTTTCCGTGTTATTGGGCAAAGGCGACGGTACGTTCGAGGCTGCGATACTCTCAACCGCTAGCGGCAGTTGGCCGATGGAAGCAGCCGACTTGAATGGTGATGGCTTCACCGATGTGCTGCTGGGGCCAGGCAGTGCGCAACAATCCGATTTTACCGTTCTTCTTAGCGATGGCTCAGGCCATTTTCCGACAACCAACACTTACTCGGCTGGCCCCGGAACGCCGATCTTCGCGATACAAGATCTGAACGGAGACGGCCGTCCCGACATTGCTACGCTCGACAGCGGGGGCGCTCCATGGACGATCGGTGTCTTCCTGAACAATGGGGACGGCACATTTACGGCGGGCAGGACATACGTCAGCGACGGTAAGCCCGTTGGTATCGGATTGCTGGCTGCGGACCTCAACGGTGATGGAAAGGTGGATTTGGCATTCGGAAATGCCGGCGGAGGGATTAGTGTTTTGCTGGGCAACGGGAACGGAACTTTCAGAGGGAACTTCGTCGCGGTCGAGCATGTTCCTGAGCTTAGCGCTATCCGCCTGGGAGATTTCACCAACGACGGGAAGTCAGACCTTCTCGGTCTGCCCGCTGCTGAGATACTGTTAGGAATCGGAGATGGTACCTTCAGGCAGGCGGGTGGGTGTGTCGCGAGCCTCGGGACTGCGGCACTTCGCGATTTTAACGGGGACGGGAAGTTAGACGTCGCTGGGAACGTCGTAAATAGCTACAGCCCCCCTTCTATTCAGGTCTGTCTGGGTAATGGCGATGGAGGATTCACAGCTGGCGGGCAATTCGATCAAGGAATTCAACACAAGCTTGTAGTGGGTGCTGACTTCAATAATGACGGCAAGTTCGACCTTGCGGCTTCGGATCAAAACGGATTTAGTATTCTTCTCGGAAACGGCGACGGAACCTTTCAGCCCGGAATTCCGACGGCGGTTGACGCGTCCTTCCCGAATTTCGCGGTCGCCGACTTTAACAACGATGGGAAAGAGGACATAGCGGCCTTGACCCCATCTGGTATCGCGGTTTTCCTGGGCAAGGGTGACGGGACATTTAGTGCCCCGATCGTTTCGGCGGGCCCTACTGCGGGATTCTTGACGGTTACCGATCTGAACAAAGACGGGAAACGCGATCTGGTAGTAACGGCTGCGGGATCAGTAATCGTATTGCTGGGCAAAGGCAATGGCAGTTTTGAGGCCCCAGTCCACTATGCCCTCAGCAGCGATGCCACTACTCAAGCCGTCGTCTCAGACTTCAACGGAGATGGCAAGCTTGATATTGCGGTCGGCGTTTCAGGGGGAATTAACACACCTGCGGTCGACGTACTTTTCGGCGATGGCACTGGAAAGTTGAGTACGCCAACCGTATTTAGGACTGGAACAGGGGTGACCGGAATCGCCGAAGCTGATTTTAACCTGGATCACGAGCCAGACGTTGCCGTCGCTCTAAGAAACGGTGCCGTCGTGACTCTGCTCAATCAGCGATGAAGGTTCCGAGGAATAGAGCTACCCACACCATCTGAGCGATGGTCAGCGGTGATTGTGGGCCATGAAGCCGCCAGCAGGCAGGGCTCGCCCACTCGCCGAGATCTCTTAACTGCCGAAGCCAGGCTGTTACACTCAAATCTTCGCCTACTACCTCACCCCCAACTGCCAAAACAAAAACCCAAAAACATCCGTCCCTTCCTCAATCTGCTTAGAAACAGGCGTCCCCGCCCCATGCCCCGCCTTCCTCTCAATCCGCAGAAGAATCGGCCGCGTGCGGCTACTCCCATTCGCAGCCGATGCCTGCATCAAAGCCGTCATCTTCCTCGCATGCATAGGATCAACCCGCGAATCGCTATCCGCAGTCATAAACAAAATCGCCGGATATTCCACCCCCGCCTTCACATGGTGATATGGCGAATAAGCATAGAGCCACTTGAACTGCTCAGCATTCTCCGCGTTCCCATACTCCGGAATCCAAAGCTTGGCAATCTGAAAGTCCTGGTAGCGAAGCATGTCAAGCAGAGGAACCTGGCAAACCACAGCCCGAAACAGATCAGGACGCTGCGTGATCATCGCCCCCATCAGCAGGCCGCCATTCGATCCTCCCTGAATGGCAAGACGATTGGGGGACGTGTACTTTTCCGAGATCAAATACTCGGCCGCCGCGATCATGTCGTCAAACACGTTCTGCTTCTTGTCCAGCATCCCGGCCCTGTGCCAGTCTTCCCCAAATTCCGCTCCGCCGCGCAAATTCGCGACGGCATAAACCCCGCCATGCTCGAGCCACAGATAGATGTCGCTGTCGAACTCGGGCGTGAGGCTGACGTTGAACCCGCCATACCCAGTCAGGAGTGTAGGATTGTCGCCATCCTTCTTCAGTCCTTTTTTTTGCACCACGAACATAGGCACCCGAGTCCCATCCTTCGAGTGATACCACTCCTGCTGCACTTCATAGGCCGCAGGATTAATCGCAGGCGCATCCACCTTGGCCCACAGCTTCGTAGCCCGGGTCTCCAGGTCGTAACGATAAATCGAACGCGGGATAGTGAACGATTCAAATCCGTAGAAAATCTCGTCGCGGTCCCATTTTCCCTGGGCCGCGAAAATGCTGCCGATCCCGGGCAGCGCCATGTTGCTGATCAGACTGCCCCCAACATCGAAAACCTTAAGTTGTGACGTGGCATTCTGTTCGTACTGCGCGAAAATCTTGCCGCCCCACAGTTCAGCATCCTTCAATACCCCGCCGGTCTGCGGGATGATTTCCTTCCAATCGTCGTGCTCGTAATTTCCGGCCTCAGCCATGAACACGCGGAAGCGTGGAGCATCTTCATTGGTGACAATGTAAATCCGTCCGTTGTACACGGTAGCGCTGTATAGAAAATTCTTGCCGATGGTGATGCGAGTGGGTGGCGTGCCTTTCTTCAAATCCATCAGGAACAGCTCAGTCTTGGTCCAGCCCTGCGACACCGTGATCAGCAGCATGCGGCCATCGTTGTCGAGGCTTACTTCTGGCCAGTCCTCCGGATCGCGCCCTTCGCCAAAAATCGGTGGATCGGTCGCCGGATCCGTTCCCAACAGGTGATAGAACACATGCCGGTTGTACCGCTCCTGCCCATCCGCCACGTCCCCCTTCTTGGGATACCGCGTGTAGTAAAAACCGGAGTTGTCGAGCGACCAGGCAATGCTCGCCGCCCGCGTCCGCTCAATCGTGTCCGGCAAAGGATTGCCCGTCTTGCTCTCAACAATGTGCAGCGTGCTCATCTCCGACCCACTCGGCGAGGTCCCGTAAACCAGATATTTCCCATGCTCTGAGGGATAAAACCAATCCAGAGCGATAGTCCCATCAGCCGAGAGCCCGTTGACGTCAACTAACACGCGATCTTTTCCCTCGAGACCCTCGCGCACGTAAAGCACAGGCTGGTTCTCCCTCCCCTCTCGCCGCGTGTAAAAGTAATACTTCCCCGCAATCCGCGGCACACCAATGCTCCCAATGCTAAATAGTTCCGTAAGCCGCTTATGAATCGCATCGCGCCCCGGCAGCGGATCAAGCACCGTGCGCGTATAAGCCATCTCCTCCGCAACCCACTTCTGCGTGTCCGCACTCGACCCATCCTCGAGCCACCGATAAGGATCTACAATCTTCGTCCCATGCATATCTTCCGCCAAAGGCCGCACCTCAGCCTTAGGAGGTCCAGAAGCCGGAGAACCCTGCACCCCATCCCCCGCATAAACCACCCCAACCACAAGCACAAAAAAGATAAAACCAAGAATCCAAATCACCCGAACCCCACCCATAATCACCTCGCAGTCGAACCATGCCAGCGCAAATGCTAAGCGCGCGCATTCAGCATTTCCCATCAACGCTACCGACTCCCATATTTTCACCTTCAGCGCCGGAATGCTATGATAACCAAGCAGGCGCGCTCCGCGCGCGCTTCACCACTCCTCAGTAGCTCAATGGCAGAGCATTCGGCTGTTAACCGAAGGGTTGTAGGTTCGAGTCCTACCTGAGGAGCCATTCTTTCAATGGCTTAGCTCTCTTTGCGCTCTGTTTGCACTCCGTTGGTTGGAAAGCGAGCTGAGCTACTCTGGTGGTTGCGGTAGTCATCCCATCCGTTACAACATCGCCGTAAATATTGAATGTGGTTCTGATGTCCGCGTGGCGCATCATCTTTTTCAGCACGGCCACGGGAGTGCCCAGGGCGTCAAGCCATGAGCGGTAGGTGTGTCGGAAAGAGTGCGTACCTAGATGGCCGATTGCCGCGATTTTTGCGGCTCGCTCCAGCTCACGCCACACGCCGGTGTAAGAGTAGGGCAGTCTGTTGTGCTGGCTCAGCGCACCACTGGCAGAGTCACGTGCGAGAGATGTTCCGCGTCATGATAGATCGTCTGCTCGGCTTTGATCATGTCACTGTTCTTGCCAAGAGCTTCTCCGGTGTTTAAGTTTCGCGAATACTTGGGGAATGCCGAGGACGAAATTTCCAGCCGAATCCGATGCCCAACTTTGAACATCTCGCAGGTATTCCAAGCATCGATGTGGTACTCGTGGACCGCCCCGGGTTGAGCCAATTCCTGCTTACTCATCCCGTTGCGGAATCGGGCGCGCACGATACCGTCTGAAAGCCTCTCGGCAAATCCGTTCTCCCACACGTCGATCAGCTTAGCGGTAAAGTCGGTGTCTTTTGCTGTGGTCGCCGCATATAGCGTTACCTTGATCGGCCCACAAACCTCGGTATCGGCAGTGACCGGTTTGCTGGTGTACACGAGTACGTCGTCGCGGCGCTCGATGGCGCGGTAGTCATCGGGCCCTCCGATCTGCGCGAAAGAGGGATCGGTAATGAATGGAGCGGGATTGGCAGGGTCGTAAACGAACTTGTCGGCCTTCTCCGCGCCGGGCGCGTCAGTCGAGAGTTGACCATCGCCGTCAAGGGTATTGGCGCGGCCGCCGCTGTGGAAATAGAAATCTGTGAATTGCGCGCGTGCCAGCGGCCACTCCTGCTCGTCCGCCCAGTGATTGGCGCCCATTACAAAGACCCGGACTGGAGGCTCGCTCTTGACGCCGTTGTCCATGTCTTTCATCCAGGCGTCGTACCATCGCAACATGGTTTTCTTGAGATCAATGATGGCGGTCGGGCCGAAATCGACGTCACCCAGTTTGGATTTCGAGTTTATCCCGTGCGGCCACGGGCCCATCAACAGGTGCTGGCTCGTCCGCACGGACTTGGAGCCATGGGCTGTCATGCCGATGTAATTCAGCGGCGTGCCCACTTGCTCGTCGTCGTACCAACCCGAAATGTGCAGTACAGGAACTTGCACGCGGTCAAACTTGTTCTGGTAGCGCTCGGCTTCCCAGTAAGCATCGAGTTGCGGGTGGTCGAACAGCTCGCGCCAGGCGGGCATCGTGCGGCCCGACGCCTCGTCGATCGTGACAAGAGGGAGGTGCCAGTTGAGCTTGTCCCAGTCGACTGCCTCGAGGTTCTGCAATACGTGCCCAGACGTAAAGAAGTACCAGCTGGCCTCAAGCGGAATCGGCTCACCCAAGGGAAACTCCACGAA
>Ga0307478_10001647_pt1 | contig 18857 bp, 17 predicted proteins | sample atmos_gasesECM4C_2_FD_203713 | JGI IMG/M metagenome (GOLD analysis project Ga0307478, IMG submission 203713) | Hardwood forest soil microbial communities from Morgan-Monroe State Forest, Indiana, United States - atmos_gasesECM4C_05 | ecosystem: Environmental > Terrestrial > Soil > Temperate... | reverse complement strand
CCAGTTTTTCAAAAACCTGCTGCGTCACTTCGTAGTCCGCCATCCGCGGATTGATTTCGACGCCCAGTTCGCCGCAGCGCTCCCGGCGTTTTTCGGTCGTGTAATTGAACCATTCCGAATCAACCTCGCGGATTAAATCGCGATAACGCGCCCGCCGCCACGGCCGTGTCAGGTTGATCGTGCGCATCACGTTTCCTTCGGCGTCTTTGTGTTCAATTCGGAGGGACGAGCTTCCGCTCGTCCCATTTGTCGAACGTGCTGAAGCACGTCCCTCCGAGATGACTTCTGCCAGGTGGCAAATCATCTCCTCGACGAGGTCCGCGATCTTCTCGAAATCGGCGTAGGCCCAATACCCTTCGAGCATGGTGAACTCGGGATTGTGCTTCCGGGAAATGCCTTCGTTCCGGAAGTTCCGGTTCAACTCGAACACCTTGTTGAAGCCGCCAACGAGCAGCCGCTTCAGATAAAGTTCCGGCGCGATCCGCAAATAAAGCTCGAGCCCCAGCGCCTTGTGATGAGTCTTGAACGGTTCCGCCGCCGCGCCGCCCGGCACCGCCTGTAACATTGGCGTTTCCACTTCGAGAAATCCCTTCGCTTCCATGAAGCGCCGGATCTCGCGCATGATCGTGATCCGTTTCTCGAACACATTTCTCGAACGTTCGTTAGTGACCAGATCGAGGTAGCGCTGGCGATAACGCGCCTCGACGTCCTGAAGTCCGTGCCACTTCTCCGGTAACGGGCGCAGCGACTTCCCGAGCAGCTCCAGTTTGTGAACCTTGAGGGTCGGCTCGCCGGTCTTGGTGAGAAAACAGTCGCCTTCGACGCCGATGAAGTCGCCAAGATCGACCAGCTTGAAGCGCTCGATCGCCTCCGGTCCGACTTCTTTCGCGTGGATGTAAACCTGAATGCGTCCCGTCGAGTCCCGGAGATCGACGAAATGACTTTTCCCCATGTCGCGATGCGCCGTGATCCGGCCGGCCGCGCGCAAGGTGGCGCCTTCGGCAAATCTTTCTCGCACTTCCGCGATCGTGCCGGACGTTTCGAAGGCGCGGCCAAAGGGATTCGCGCCCTGCGCCTGGAGCGCCTCCAGTTTTTCGCGCCGTTGCGCTATGAGATTGTTTTCGTCATCCATCTTGGGCTGCGATTGTTTAGCACGTTTCCCGAGATTCTCACATTGCGTTCATGTGACCTATGGGTCCTGTGGGACCTATTCTTCGCCGCGGAGGTTTCCACTTATTCGTTTGCAAAGAAAACCGGGCCGATGCCATACTCTCGCGCGTCCCAGCCGGGTGGACCGGCTCGCGGCGCGCCTCCTCATGGAAGTCGACCTGCCGCAGACCAGCTCAAAAATTGACGGGCCTCTCGTCAAACAGTTCTCGATCTTTTTGCCGAACAAAGTCGGCGCGATGCTCGACGTGGTGAAGTTGCTCCACACCCATAACACCCACGTCGTGGCGATGAGCATCGCAGAGTCGACCGATTCGGCCATTGCCCGGATCGTGGTGAGCGATCCCGAGCAGGTGGAGGAATTGTTCCGGCAGCATGGTGTGGCCTACGGGGTGTGTTCGATGGTGGTGGTGGAACTGCGCGAGGTGGCCACGCAGCTCGCCAAACTCCTCGCGGCGCTGCTCATGGCCGAGGTGAACGTCCATTTCACTTATCCGCTCCTGACTCATCCCCGCGGATTCGCCGCCCTGGCGCTTCATGTCGACGACACCGATTGCGCGACGGCGGTGCTGCTCGGCGAAGGCTTCAAGCTCCTGAGCCAGGCTGATATTTCGCGATAGGCTGGCTGTTTTTTCCTGGCCCTGATCTTTCCGCCGAGGCGCCTTTTCCAGACCGGATCAGGAGCAAGATCAGGATCATGAGCAGGAAGTTTGATTGAACGCTTTTGCGCCGGAGAGAATCCAAGGCATAATCCCCGGCACCCTATGGATGCAGAAGACCTGATTTCGCCAACGCCGCCGCCGGACAGAATGTTCCGGATCGCGCTTTGGCTCGTCGCCATTTTTGGCGTGGCGGAGCTAACCGGTCTCGGCGTTTTTTATGCGGGCAAATGGCGCGCGGAATATGTCGCGGCCCATCCGAAAGTGACGGCTCCGGCGGTTACGCCCGCGCCCAGCGCCGCTCCCACCATAGCCGAGAAGACGACGCCCGCGCCGGCGACCACCACGACAACCTCCGGGACGACCGCGCAGACCACTCCGAGCAGCGCGGCCCTTTCCGTCGCCGAACAATTGTTGAAACAGGCGACCGAGCTTCGCGACAAAGGCGACACGACCAATGCGCTCGCCCGCCTCCAGGACGCCGCCCAGCGTGATCCCAAGAACGCGAATGTGCTGGCCGAGATGGCGATGATCTACGAGTCGATCCAGCTTTACGAACGCTCGAACGAGACCTGGAAAAAGATCGTGGAGATCGGGCCATCAGCCGGGCCGCTCTACGAGCTGGCGGACATGAAATTGAAAACCGGCGTGACGCCGCCGGCGCCAGCCACCACGACCGGCCCGGGCCTCGCCGGCACTTCGCCCCTCGATGCCGGCACCACCCGGAACGACGCGGACGGAATTCCCGACGGCTCGAGCTTCGGCATTACTGAGGTGACGGCGACCGATACGCCAGACGCGGACGCGGAAACGAACATGAAGCTGAAGATCAGCGTGAAAGCGCGACCGAACACGCCGATCGACCACACAAAAGTTAAGATCCAAGTGTTCTTCTACGACACCGTCGATAACAAAGAAGTGGCGCTGACGGACGCGGACGTGAGTTACGAATGGCTCACGCCGCACCACGATTGGAAGGATACGAACCCGGAGATCCTCGCGGTGACTTATCTTCGGGCGAAGAATAAGACTTCGTCCGATGCGGCGCTTGCGGCCGCCGCCGCGTCGGTCACGCCGCCAGGAGCGACGAAAAAGAAAACGCCCGCGAAAAAGGACGCGGCGACGGACTCATCGGCCGAGGCGGGCCATCGGAAATATCTCGGTTACATCGTGCGCATCTATTACAGCGAGCAATTGCAAGCCGTCCGTGCCGATCCCACGAAACTGCTGAATCTGTTCCCGCCGCCCCTGACCGCGCCTCAGTAATGCAACTGCTCATCGTCCACGACGATGCTGAGGTAGGGGAACAGTTGGCGGGGATGGTGGCCGACTACACCCAGCACCCGTGCGATCTGGTGGAAAGCGATGCGGCCGCGCAGCAGTGGGCGCAAAAACACGCGCGCTGCAATCTTTTGCTCGCACAGCTCGACGGAAACGGGGTCGATGGCCTCGCGCTTGGTGGCGCGCTCAGCGAAGGTTTCCCGGGGCTCCAGATTTTATTTCTGCCGTCGTACCCGGCCGCGGAGCAACGGCTCGAGATTAGCCGGACCAAAGTTTTTCCGGAGCCGATCGACGGCGAGCGCTTGCTGGAAGCGATCGAAGCGGCGGCCGGGGCGGAAAGCGGCGCGCCGGATTTGTTTCACGTGCTCGACGTCCTCCAGATGTGTTGCCTGAGCAAGCGAAGCGGAGCGGTCCAGATCGTGAAGGAGGCGCAGACCGGCATCGTTTATTTGCGCGATGGCAGGATCGTTCACGCCGAAGGCCTTGTTACCCGGGGAACGGAGGCGCTGCTGGAAATCGCCGGCTGGGGCGATATTGAATTTGCCTACGATTCTTCCGTGCGCGCGGCCGAGACGATCTCGACCCCATGGGACGAAGCGCTCGTGCAGGCGGTGGTGCGGCATCAAAAGGAAAGAGGAGGCGACGCGGAGTCGGCGACTGTCGAAGAAAGAAAGTTCGAAGAGCCGCCGAAGAAGCGCGGATTTTTCGCCGCGCTGCGACGGAACTAGCGCTCGTCATTCTCCGATCAGCTCATTCTTCCCTCGATTAGCGAGATGCGTTATCCTTGGCGCCGATGATGAAGTTCAGGATTCAGCTCGCCGCGTTTTTCTTTGCGACCGCCACGGCGCAGGCCCAAATCCAGGTGGAATTGAATTTCAAGCGCCTCCAGTACATCGCGCACGAACCCATCCTCGCCACCGTCAAGATCGCGAACAACTCGGGGCGCGACATCGATCTGCACGACGCCAACGGCCAGCATTGGTTCGGCTTTGAGATCAACGCCGGCGAAGGCCAGCTCCTCACGCCGTTGAGACAAGCGGCAGAACCGGCGTTGCACATCGAGGCCGGCAAAACCGTCACGCGAAAAATTAACCTCACCCCGCTCTATCCCGTGCACGATTTCGGCGCCTATCATGTGCGCGCGAATGTCTACTTCCCCGATCTGAACAAGTTTTTTTATTCCACGACAAAAGTTTTCCAGGTCAGCGATGCGCGGCCGATCTGGCAAAAGACGGTGGGCGTTCCCGAGGGAATGCCGGGCGCGGGCGAGGTGCGGACCTATTCGCTCCTCTCGAACCGCTTCCTCGACCATACCGCGCTCTATGTGCGCGTGGAAAAGAAAAACAGCGGCGTCGTTTACTCGACCTACTCGTTAGGCCGGATCCTCGCGAACGAAGATCCGCAGGCGGAGCTTGATCGCGCCAACCAACTGCATGTTCTTCATTGCGCCGCGCCGCGAACTTGGGCTTATTCCCATGTGGGGCTCAATGGGGAACTTCTCGCGCACTCGACTTTTCTCGAAACCAAAACCCGTCCGCGTTTGCGACGCACGCCCGATGGCAGTATCGCCGTGAATGGCGGAATCCTCGATGTCCCAATCGCCGAATGGAAGCGCAGCCCCGCGCCAAAGTTATCTGATCGGCCGCCCGCCAACGCCGCGGACGATTAGAAGTTGCGGCCTGTTCTATCGATGAATCGTTATCGCCTTATTCTCGTCTTCGCATTTGCCAGCACGGTGGGGTTGGCTGTATCGGCCTTTGGCCAGGGAGGAACTGTCGTGATCGATCCCGGGCATGGCGGTTACGATCGTGGCGGAGTGCCCGGGCAACGCATCAGCGAAAAGGACAAGACGCTCGATGTCGGGCTCCGTTTGCGGCGGATTCTGCAGGCCAGCGGCTATCGCGTGATCATGACGCGCGACAGCGATGTCTTCATTCCGCTGCCCACACGAGTCGCGATCGCAAACGCGCACCCGGGCGCGAACTTCGTCTCGATCCATTTCAATTGCGCATCGCGCGTCGGCGCCAACGGCATCGAGACTTACTATTATCGGAGCGACAGCGCCTCGCTTGCGTCCAGTATTCATCGCAACGTCGTTTCTGGCGCGCCCTCCGAAAATCGCGGGATCCGCCGCCGCGGCTTTTATGTGCTGCGGCGGACCGCGATTCCATCGGTCCTGGTCGAGTGCGGATTTCTGACCAACCCGACTGAAGGCAGTCTCGCCCAAACCGGGGATTACCGGCAGAAGCTAGCCGAACAAATCGCGCGGGGAATTCGGCGGCAACCCGCGCCGTATGTTCGTCCGCTGACCGCGAGTCTGCGCAGCGTGTCGTTGGGCAACGATTTTGTGCGCGTCCCGGCGGAAAGTTTCAGCCGCAGCCGGAAACGATCGTCGAAATCGGCGCGTTCTTACCGCAGCAGCAAGAGCAAAAAGAGCGAGAGCAGCACGCCGAGAAAAAAGAAGCACAAGAAAAGTTCGGAGGAGTAATTGGAATCGCCGATCGTAAGCGCCGCGGCGATGCGGGCGGCGGAGGAAGCCGCGTTCGCGGGCGGCGTCGAGGTGGAAACGCTGATGGATCGCGCCGGCGCGGGCGTGGCCGCGGCGGTGCGACAGTTCGTTCCGCGACCGGGCAGGGCGATTGTTTTTGTCGGGAAGGGCCATAACGGCGGCGATGCGCTCGTGGCGGCGGCGTGTCTGCAGGAAGCGGGATGGGAGATCGATCTCCGGCTAATTTTTCCGGAAGCGGATTGCGCGGAGCTGACGAAAAAGAAACTCGAGGCGTTTCGCGAAGCTGAATGTGTTAGGGGCCTCAGTGCCCAGGCAATCGTCCTCGACGGCCTCCTGGGGCTCGGCGCGAAACATCTGTTGCGCGAACCGGTCCGGACCGCGGCCCAGGAAATCAATCGCCTTCGCCGCGAACAAAACGCGTTCGTCTTTGCCGTCGATCTGCCAACCGGTCTCGATGGTGACAACGGCGAGGCTGATCCCGATTGCGTCGTCGCCGGTTGCACGATCACGATCGGCTTCGCCAAGCATGGGCTGGTCATCGACAGCGCGATTGATCTCGTAGGCCGCCTCGAGGTCGTGGCGCTCAGCGAGCTGGTCATCGCGCCGTCGTCCGCCAACGATCTCGTCGCTTGCGCTCATTCGCTGAGCGCACTTTTGCCCCGTCGAAAATTCAGCGCTTACAAAAATGAATTCGGGCGGATTGGCGTCGTCGCCGGTTCGCCAGGATTCATCGGAGCGGCGCTGATGACGACGGAAGGCGCGCTCCGAGCCGGGGCAGGCCTGGTAGAACTTTTCGTTCCCAAAGAAACTTACCCGATCGTAGCCGCGGCCGCGCCGGCGGAAGCCATGGTGAAACCGGTCCGGTCGTATCGAGATTTGCTAGAAGAGAAGATCGATGTCTGGGCGCTTGGCCCCGGTCTGGGAAAGGCGGAAGCGAAAGATCTTCTCAAACTGATCGAGCGCGCCACGGCGCCGATGGTGGTAGACGCTGATGGACTCAACATTCTTTCTGGCGATGTCGAAGTTTTGAAACGATGCGCCGGCCCGCGTCTCCTGACGCCGCATCCGGGCGAGATGAAGCGGCTTTTCGATTCCGGGAAGATGTCCCGCGCCGGCACCGCAAAAAATTTCACCGAATCGCTCCCAGTCACGCTTCTGCTGAAAGGCGCGCGGACCGTGGTGGCCGAGCGCGGTCGTCCCCTGAGTTACAATTCAACCGGCAATCCCGGCATGGCGACCGGTGGAATGGGGGACGTGCTCACGGGCGTCTGTGCCGGTTTGGTCGGGCAAGGTCTTTCGCTTTACGACGCGGCGCGAGTGGGCGCGTGGGCCTGTGGGCGCGCCGCCGAGATCGCGATCTTCGAGCGTGGCGAAAGCGAACAGTCGTTGTTGCCGCGCGACGTTCTCAAGAATCTTGGGGGCGCGTTTAGCGAACTTCAAAGATAGGGACGCCAGCGCCGGGATTCTGTCATCGAGCGACGGAGCGCTCGATCCGCCATGTGCTATTTTGCCGGATGGCGTTTGAGCTCGAATCCAACTACAAGCCGCGGGGCGACCAGAGCCAGGCGATCGCGAAGCTGTTGAAATCGATCGAGGCCGGCAATCGGCATCAGACGCTCCTCGGCGTGACCGGCTCGGGCAAGACTTTCACGATGGCCAACGTAATTCGCGAGCTCGACCGGCCGGCGCTGATCATCTCGCATAACAAAACGCTCGCAGCGCAGCTCTACTCCGAGTTCAAGCAGTTCTTCCCGCGCAACGCGGTGGAATATTTCGTGAGCTACTTCGATTACTATCAGCCGGAAGCTTATATCCCACGCTCGGACACCTACATCGAGAAGGACTCATCGATCAACGAAGAGATCGAGCGGCTCCGCCTTTCCGCCACGAGCGCGCTGCTTTCGCGCCGCGACACGATCGTCGTGGCGAGCGTCTCCTGCATCTATGGCGTGACCTCGCCGGAAGATTATCTGCGGATGCTGCTCACGGTAAAGCGCGGCGAGCAAATCACGCGCGAAGCCGTCCTCGGCCGGCTCGTCGACATGCTTTACGAGCGGAACGACATGAATTTTTCGCGTGGCAAATTCCGGGTGCGCGGCGACGTGGTCGAAGTTTATCCCGCCACCGCCGATGAGGAAGCGATCCGGCTGGAGTTTTTCGGCGATGAGATCGACGCGATCACCCGGTTCGATCCGCTGACGGGCCACGGGCACGAAGGCCTGAGCGTGATCACGTTTTATCCGGCGAAACAATTCGTCACGCCGGCGGACAAGTTGAACCGCGCTCTCGCTTCGATCCGGAACGAGCTGGATCACCGCATCGTCGAGCTGGAAGCGCAGAGCAAACTCCTCGAGGCGCAACGGCTGAAGATGCGGACGGAATACGACCTCGAAATGTTGCAGGAGATGGGGTTCTGCAATGGGATTGAAAATTATTCGCGGCATCTCTCGGGCCGGATGCCGGGGTCGAAGCCGTTCACGCTTCTGGATTTTTTCCCGAAAGATTTCCTGCTCGTGGTGGATGAGTCGCACGCCACCATCCCACAGATCGGCGGGATGTACGAAGGCGATCGCTCGCGCAAGACGGTGCTGGTGGAATACGGATTCCGGTTGCCGAGCGCGCTCGATAACCGGCCGCTCAATTTCAAGGAGTTCATGGGCATGACGAACCAGATCACCTACGTGAGCGCGACGCCGGCCGAGTTTGAGATCGCGAACAGCGTGGTGGGGAACAAAGGATACTTTCCGCACAAGCGGGAGCGGATCGGAGAGGACGAACCTGTTCCCTTCGTGGTCGCCGGAGAGGGTATTGTAGGGCAAGCGCATCGCTTGCCGGGCGCAGGCATGGCAGGCGGTGCGCCTGCCCTACAAATCTCTCGGACCGATCAACCTGTTCAAGAATTTAATGTGCGTACGCTGGGGGCGCCGCTGGTGGTGGAGCAGATCATCCGGCCGACGGGATTGCTCGATCCGAAGGTCACGCTCAAGCCGTTAAAGAACCAGATCGATGAAACGATCGAGCTTTGCCGACAGCGGGTGGAAAAACAGGAACGGGTTTTGGTTACCACGTTGACCAAGCGAACCGCGGAGGATTTGTCGGATTACCTGCGCGATGTCGGATTGAAGGTGCGTTATCTGCATAGCGACATCGATACGATCGAGCGGGTGGAGATTCTCCGCGGGCTCCGAGCCGCGGACTTCGATATTCTGGTCGGGATCAATCTGCTCCGGGAAGGGCTCGATTTGCCAGAGGTTTCGCTGGTTTGCATTCTCGACGCGGACAAGGAAGGATTTTTGCGGAGCCAGACCTCGCTCATTCAAACGGCGGGCCGGGCCGCGCGGCATATTAACGGCGAAGTGGTGCTCTTCGCGGACACGATAACGCAAAGCATGCAGGCCTTGATGTCGATTTCCGATTATCGGCGGACGAAGCAAATGGAGTACAACGAGAAACACGGAATCACGCCGCAAACCGTGCGCAGGGCCGTGCAGGAAAGTTTGCACACGATTTTGCGCGGCCGGGAAATCGCCGCGTCGGTGATCCAGGAAGCCGGAGGCGATTTCAATCTCACCGAACTGTTACGCGAGCTGGAAGAGGAAATGCAAAGCGCGTCGGCGAACCTGGAATTCGAGCGCGCCGCATTGCTCCGCGATCAGATCATGGAAGTGAAAAGCGGCACTGGCCTGACGAAGATCGAGCCGAAACGCAAGCCGGTGAAATACTCCCGCAGCGGCGCGCAACGACGACGCTCGCGGGTTTAAGCGACAAAGCGGAGCGGCTCGCACGCAAGTAGCTCCCTTCTTGAGCATGCTTTTTCCCTCGAAGAATCTTGTCGCCGCGTTTTTCCTGGCCGCTTCAATTGCGCCGATCGCTTTCGCGCAGTCGCCGACGCCCGGCCTCAACGCGTTGCCCGAGGTAGAATTCTCGCGACTGAGTCAGCGCGATCCCAATCCACTCGGCCAAAAGGCGCTCGCCATTCATCCCGAGCAATGGAAGCACGGCGAGACGGAGCATTTCATCTATCATTTCGTTGACAGCTTTGTCGTGACGCCGCTCTCGGTGGAGGCGGAGTTCCATTACCGCGTCGTGGCGAAAGAGCTTCAGCGCGAGCAGCCAGCCGGCGATACGAAATCGCACATTTATATTTTTCAACAGCCGGCCGATTGGCAACAGTTCCAGAGCGCCGGAAAGCTCGAGCCGTGGACCGGCGGGATTCAGTCGCAAGGGAGCCTCTTCATTCTGCGCGATCCAGCCTATAAGTTTAGCGGCAACGTTCTGGGACACGAAATTGCGCATCTCATCATCCATCGCTACTACCCGGATGGAATCCCGTGCTGGTTGAACGAAGGATTTGCGCAATATGTTTCGAAGGGTGCGCGGGCCAGTTATCAGCGCGCGCGCAATTACAATTCGAAGCCGCATTCGCAAGCGATCGACGAAGAGAAACTGATTCCGCTTGCGGAGCTGATGGCGATGACCTATCCGCCGTCCGATCGAGTGGAGACGTTCTACGACGAATCGGAACGGCTCGTTCGCTTTCTCGCCGCAACCGACAAAGCGAAATTCCTCGAGTTCCTCGACGCGCTTGGGCGGCATCAGCCATTCGAGTCGGCTCTGGTTCAAAGCTACGGCACCAGGTTCATGACGGCCGCGGCGCTCGAAGAAAAGTTCCGCGAGTACGCGTTGAAAGACGCTTCTTTGCAACAGGCGGGCGGCGGCTAGAATTGCCGCCTGATGCCGAAGGCCAAAGCGAAAACCGTCGAGTCCGAATCGAACATCCATGCCGTCGTCGGCTCGGACGAAAGCGAGGTGAAGCGGGTGGCGGCCGAGCTGGCGGCGAAGTTGACGCCGCCGGACGCGGGCGAGTTCGGGCTGGAAGTGATCGACGCCTGCGCGGACAACGTGGAGCAAGCGGTGGCCAGGATCCGGTTGGCGATCGAGGCCCTCCAGACGCTGCCCTTTTTCGGCGGTGGCAAACTGGTTTGGCTGAAGAACGCAAATTGCCTGGGCGACAGCGTCATTGGCCGTTCGGCCGCGGTGCAGGGCGCGCTCGAGGAACTCGCCGAGTTGTTTGAAGCCGGTCTTGGGTCCGACGTTACGTTGCTGGTCAGCGCGACTGAGACGGACAAACGCCGCTCGTTTTACAAGACCCTCGCCAAACGCGCCGAAGTGCAGGTGATCGATCGCCTCGATTCCTCGCGGGCCGGTTGGGAAGAGGAAGCGACGGAGATCGTGCGGCGGCGGGCGAAGGCGATGAAATTGCAGTTTAATGAAGATGCGCTCGATCTGTTTGTCCTGCTCACCGGCGGCGACACTCGCCAGATCGAGAACGAGCTGGAGAAGATCGATCTTTATCTGGGCTCGGAACGGCGCGTAAATGTCGAACAAGTGCGCGAGCTCGTACCGCTCTCTCGCGCCGGTGTTATTTTCGAACTGGGAAACGCGCTGGCGGCTTGCGATCTCGAGCGGGCGCTCCTGCTGGTGAAGCGCTTGCTCGATCAGGGCGAATCCGCCATCGGCATTCTCCTCGTCGCGATTTTGCCGACGGTGCGAAATCTTCTGCTCGCAAAAGATTTGATGGAACGAAACCGGATTCCGCGACCGCACGCGCCTTTCAGTTTCATCTCGGCCTTGAACCGGTTACCCGCCGAGGCGACCGACCATTTGCCGCGAAAGAAGGATGGCTCGATCAACGGCTACGCGCTTGGGCTGGCCGCGCAGCAAGCGCACCGGTTCGAGACGAAGAAACTGATCGCCGGTCTTGAAGCCTGCCTCGAAGCGAATGTGCGCCTGGTCAGCAGCCAGCTCGATCACGAGCTGATCCTGACCGAGATCGTGGTGAAGCTGCTCGCCTGCTAGGCGTCGCCCACCTGCTTGCGGGCCATCGGCCCAGCTACGGGAATTTCCCAACGCACGCCGGTAAACGCTTTCACCATCGCGATGATCATTAAGACCGCGAGAGCGAGCTTCACCACCGCGAAAAGGAAATTCCAGAGCGGCCCGAAGAAAATATTGGCGACCGGAATTGACCATGCGATCGCGCCGAGAGTGCGTGAGAGCGCCGCTAACACGAAACAAATGCCGCCGAAGATGATCGACTGCATCGCGTAAAACCGGACGAAACGGTCCTCTTTTTCGAGAATATAAAAAACCAGTCCGCCGAACAATGGGATGCAGGCTAGCGCCGCGGCGACGTTCGACGGCAGCCCGGTGTACCTGGATGAGGTAGCTGCGGCCGGAGCCGGAAGAGAGTTCGGTGGTGAGGGCGGCGCCGGGTTGACTGGTTTTGTCATGCTGCATTTAGAGAAACCGCCGCCTCCTTTGTCAAGGCAACTGGCGCCTTGCGATTCGCGTTTTCGCTTTCGCGAGGCACGACGCGCCGGTACGATCGAAGGCCTGTGAATCCAATCCGCGTCCGAGCCGGCGAGCAAAGTTATGAGGTCATTATCGGCCGCGGCGTTCTTGGGCGAATCGGAGCGCTGATCGGCACCCAACTCAAAGGGTCGGCATGCGGAGTTATCTCAGATGAAAACGTAGCCGCGCTTTTTGCCGACACAGTTATGCGAAGCCTGACCGAAGCGGGCTTCCGGCCGGTCTTAATCACCGTCCCATCTGGCGAGCAGTCGAAAACGATGAACCAGGCGGAAGCGATCTGCGGCCGGATGATTGAGGCCGGACTGGACCGTTCTTCTTTCGTTGTCGCGCTGGGCGGCGGGATGGTGGGCGATCTCGCCGGATTCGTCGCCGCGATTTACCACCGCGGGATACCGTGCGTGCACGCGCCGACGACGCTTCTCGCGCAAGTCGACAGTTCGATCGGCGGGAAAACAGCCGTGAACACGGCGGCCGGGAAAAACCTGATCGGCGCCTGGCATCCACCGGCGTTTGTCATTTCCGATGTGGACACCCTCGCGACGTTACCCCCGCGCGAATTCAAGCAGGGCTTCGCGGAGATCATCAAGCACGCGGTGATTCGCGACGCGGAAATGTTTCAGATGCTCCAGCGCTTTGATCGCGCGGATTTACCGGCGCTCATCAGTAGAAATATCGAAATCAAAGCCGCGATCGTCGCGGCCGATGAGCGCGAGACGACGGGCGAACGAGCGCTGCTGAATTTCGGCCATACCATTGGGCACGCGATCGAGCGAGCGGGAGAGTATCGGGATTTTCTTCATGGCGAAGCCGTCAGCCTGGGGATGGTGGCGGCGTGCGAGATCTCGGTCCGGAAGGCCGGCTTGTTGGAAACCGAGCGCGAGAAAATTGTGAGGACGCTCGCAGCGTTCGATTTGCCAACGCAGTTGCCGGCTGATTTTCCCCGCGAGAAAATCACGGAGGCAATCCGCTTCGATAAGAAATTTGCCGCAGGTGAAGTCCGGTTTGTCGTAGTTCCCGCGATCGGGTCCGCGCGCCTCGTCGCGGATGTGACGATGGCGGATATCGAAGCTGCGGTCGCGAAGCTCTAGGTGGATCGAGCGCTCGTCGCTCGATGTTTCTCTAACCGGCTTTGCCGGCATTAATTGGCATCGCGCGGCGGAGCGCGCGATCCACCTAGAGCGGCTTTGTAATAATCGACGAGTCCGTCCACCACCCCGTCGACATACTCGCGATAAATGCTCGGGCGCTCCACGCCGTTGATCGTGCGGGTTCCTTCGTAATCGCCGACCTGAACGCGCGCGAAGACATCGTGGCTGTTCATGACGTACGGCTCGAAGTAGACGACGGGACATTGGTAAAGCCGCGTCGCCACGAGATTGCGCGCGTAAACGTAACCGCTCGTCCCGACCTTGGTGACGTTGTCCGTCGTGTATTCGTAGGGCGGCAGCCCCGTTTTCTTCGCCATGGCCGCGGCCGCGGTGTCCGCCACTTTGATTTCCTCGTCGAAAACACGGCTGAGCAATCTCCGCAACATCTCGAAACGTTCGTCGTCGAATTGGAGTTCGGCTGGCCCATACGATCCGTTGACCAAAAGATGGAGATGATTCTTGTCGCTCAGCGTGGGGTTGCGTTCATCGCCCCACGCTTCGGCATTGAAGTGCAGGCAAAGGACGAGGTCCGGGCGCAGCTTCGCGTTCACCCGCCGGGCCCGCTCGCGAATCTCGCTCGTGCGGTAGAACAGAATCTCGCTCTGCCAGCGCACCGTTTGTTCCTTGAGCGGATCGTCCGGGCCGTCGAATTCATCGCGCGGGTTTTCGGTCCCGCTTGCTTTTAGAACAGCACGCGCGGCCTCCTTGAAATCGTCGGGACGAAACGGCGTGACCGGTTCCGTCTTCTCGCGCACGAAAGAAACGCGGGCGCCGAGCGCGCGCAATCTCTCGGCGAGCATTTTCGCCACCCGCAGTGTCATTTCGCCTTCCTCGACCGGCGACGCGTCGCCCGATTTGAACCAACGCTCCTCCATCTTCGCCCACTCGCCGCCGATGTGGCCGGGATCGAGCGCGATCTTTAATCCGGAAAGAACACCGGCCTTCTTCTTCCGAGGCAAGGCGTTCGCTGCGCGCCATCCACGCGGAAAAATTTGCCGGGTCCGCTCGGAAGTTGCGAACCGGAGCGTGAACCACGTCTGTGCGTCGCGATCCATCAGGATGCACGCCGCTTTTGGATCGACGCGAATGAACTCGTCGTTGATTCCGTGGGTGCAATAAACGCCCTGGAGCAGTTGCTCGAATTCGTCGTGCGTGATGGTCTTCTGGAATTTGGCCAGCGACTTCCAGTTCGGTGAGTCAGCCAGTGGATTGCTGAGATGATCGGCCGGGCGAGCGGGGGAGCAGATGACGAGAAAGAGGGAAAGGAAGATTGGAAGGCGTAAGATCACCGGATTGGATTTCGGGCTTTTCAATACGATGCTCGCGCGATGCTGACGATTCTTTTTCTGGGCGACGTGGTGGGCGAGCCGGGCCGCAGCGCTGTCATCGCGCAATTGCCCCGGCTGAAAGAATTGCACGCGGTGGATTTCGTAATCGTAAACGGCGAAAACGCCGCCGGCGGGCGGGGCATCACGCCCAAGATCACGATCGATCTGTTGCGAGCCGGCGTCTCGGTCATCACAACGGGCGACCATATCTGGGACCAGAAGGAAATTATTTCATTCATCGACACGGAGCCGCGTTTGCTGCGGCCCCTGAACTATCCACCAGGCGCGCCGGGGAGCGGTTCGATCGTGCTCGAGACGGCAAAAGGAAAAGTGGGCGTGATTAGCGTTCAGATGCGCACCTTCATGCAGCCGATTCTCGAAAATCCATTTCCGGCCGTGGAAGCGGCGGTGGCGGCGATGCGGCAGGAGACGCCGGTCATCTTCGTCGATGCGCATGGTGAAACCACCAGCGAAAAGATTGCGATCGGCCGCTTTCTGGACGGCAAGGCCTCGGCCGTGATCGGCACCCACACCCACGTCCAAACCGCCGACGAACAGATTTTTCCGGGCGGCACCGCATTTCTTTGCGATGCGGGAATGTGCGGCCCGGCGAATTCGATTCTCGGCCGGGCCGTCGAGCCGATCGTGAACCGTTTCATTTCCAACCTGCCGGCGTTGTTTCCCGTCGCTAAAGGCGAAGTGCGGTTGTGCGGCATCGTTGTTTCGATCGATGAGACGACCGGACGCGCACGGAGCATCACGCGCGTGAATGAAGTGATTCCCGAACCAGCGCCGGCAACTCGTCCTGAGCCTTCGTCTCCGGTCGCGCCGGAAAACTAGGTTACTTGCCGGCCTGGGTGCCGTTATCCGCCGCCGTCTCTTGAATCTCGTTCGCCGGGAGCGAAAAGCGTTTCTTCCGGCGCGCTGCGGGCAGCGGTGAAAGCGTCATCGTCACGTTGCGCCCGGCGATCTTTGGCTCCATTTCCACTTGCGACATTCCGGAAAGATCGTCGCGCACTTTTTCCATCAACTGCATCCCGAACTCCTGGTGCGCCATCTCGCGGCCGCGAAATTGCAGTTGCACCCGCACCTTGTTTCCCTTGTCGAGGAATCCTTCGCCGTGCCGGATTTTCGTCAGGTAATCGTGGTCGTCGATGTTTACCCGGAACTTGATCTCCTTGAGCTTGGTGCCGGAAGTTTTTTTGTCCTTCTCCTGCTTCGAGATGTCGTAACGAAATTTTCCGAAGTCGACGATCTTGCAAACCGGAGGGTTCGCGGTCGGCGCGACCTCCACGAGATCGAGACCGAGACTTTGAGCTTTGCGCAACGCGTCCGAGAGCTTCATGACGCCGAGTTGCTCGCTGGTCGATCCGAGAATGACCCGCACTTCGCGGGCGCGAATTCGACCGTTTACACGAATTTGTGATTGCAGATTAAGTCAAAGCTCCTGGCCGGCGACGCGGGAAGTGAACCGTGGCGCCGTATTTATTTTGCCGCATCTTCTCCGGCGCCATTGCTGGGCCGAACACTTCTGCCTCATCGCGCCTGCGGACGCGCGATGACGGGCCCGCCTTTTCGCGAGCCGACTGGAAGTAGTAAGCAACATTCGTGCGGTAGCAAGGCGAATCTACCGGTCAGGCGGGAACGAGGGGCTCGGTCCGGACGACTTGCAACAGGGAAACTTCATCGTAATCATCAGGGATGTCTTTTGTGGGATCCGTGACAGGTCGGCCCACGAACAGAAGGGCGCGGGAGAGGAATGCGAGCTCGGGATGCTTCACGTCCAAGTAGTTGCCGTCGCTGGTGTAGACGCGGAAAGGGACAAACGGCGTCCGCTTCAACAGTTTTCTCAGTTCTTCTGGGTTCACGCTTCGAATTTACCCGACTCGCTTCGATTTCTCAATGCGCAATCATGCCTGCGGCGGCTCGCCGAAGTGGGCGGCGTGCGAGGCGTAGGCGGCGAGATCGTCGAGCATTGCGTCGATCGTGGCCGCGATCGGTTCGAGCTTGGCGAAGCCGGAAAAAATTGCGCGATCGCCGATCTCGCTGTCGACCACAAACGTCGGGCGCTGCGTCACTTGAAGCGCGTGAAATTCCGCCGTGCTCGAGCGGGCCCGTGCTTCGACTTCCGGCGAGCGCGCTCGCTCGAGCAGCTTTGCTTTGTCGAGGCCGCCCGCCTTCGCCCCGATCTCAGCCGCGAGCTCCCAGTTGTTGGTCCGCTGGCCTTCGCGCTCGGTTGCATTCGCGAGCGCCATCCGCACCCGATCGTCGGTCACGCCCAGATCGCGCGCGGCTTCGGCCACCAGATTCGGCGCCAGGCATTCCTGAAGATTTGGCTCGAACCAGCCCGCTTTTAGCATGAATGGCGAGTGCATCATCATTCCGCTCCGGCGATAAAACCATTCCGCCTGCTCGATCGATTTCGGAAAACCGGACGCATCCATCAACGCGATTTTCCACTCGAAATCCACGCGGTCGGCATAGCGCCTTTTCAATTCCTCCCACGCCGGCTGCGCCCAGAAACACCAGGAGGAAATCACGTCGAGGTAGATAGTCACTTTGAGTTTCATCGCTCTCTCATGTACGGACTTCCGTCGATTTTCGCAAAGTGAATAGTGACTGGTGATCGATGAATGGTAGTGGTCCATTCACGATTCACTGATCACTATACACAGCCTGCATCAGGCTTGACTGCAAATCACCGTTCGGCGCCGCTTCATCTCACCGTGATCGATCTCAACCATATCCTGCTTTTCATCGCGTGCATTTCGCCCCTGGTAATGCTGGGACAAACGCTGCGCCGTAGCGGATTGTTCCGCGCCTGGCGAATCGCATCGCTGGCGGTGCTGCTCGTGACGGGCGGGGCCTGGCTCATCGACGCGGACACGGCAGGATTCGTGGGCGGTGGCGCCTGGATCGCGCTGCTGCTGATTCCGGCGATCGGAATACGAAAAGTCTCCGAGTTAGCGAGCCATCAACGGTATGCCTGGGCGCGGCGTTGGGCCAGGTCGCTGCGATTTCTCCATCCTGCTGCCGCCTTGCGCGCCCAGGCCGAGCTGCTGCGCGCGCTCCAGATCGCGCAGGCCGGGAATTTTTCTGAGGCGGTGGCCATTCTTGCACGGTTGCGGGACAACCAAACAAACGTTGGTCGCCAGGCGATCGCGGAATCATTTCGTTTGCGCGGTGAGTGGATGAATCTGGTCGGCTGGGTGCGGAGCGAAGTGCCGCCCGTGGTAAGGCGCGCCGATTTTGCCTTGATGCCGCTCTATCTTCGGGCGCTCGGCGAAACCGGCGTGCGCGACGAACTGGTCCTCGAGTTCGCAACCATGCTCACGGCCACCGGATCGATTTCACAGCCAGCCTGGAGTTATCAATCAAGCTTCGTGACGGTGCTGGCGTTTTGTGGACGGTTACAACAGGGCGAAGATCGGGTCGCGTTTCGAAGGTTTCCGCGGGCTCTGCGGGAGTTTTGGATCGCCACAAACGAATTGGCCGGCGGTGATGTTTCCGCGGGGCGAGCCCGGCTCGAAAAATTGCAGGCCGCTACCGACGATCAACTGCTGTTATCGGAAATCGCCCAACGCCTTCCTCGCTCCGACATCATTGCGCGCCGGCCGCTCTCGCCGCCCACTTTTGCGTTGCTCCACCGGATCGAGCAAAGCGATCGGCGCGCGCCGAGCGCCTTCGGATCGGAAACCGCCCGTCCGACAGTTGCCGTTCTCATCTTCATCGTTCTCAACATCGCGATGTTTATCGCGGAAGTTTGGCTCGGCGGTTCGATGAATTCAGTCACCTTGCATCGGCTCGGCGCGCTCGAGCCGTTGGCGGTTCGCTACGGCCACGAATACTGGCGGATGCTGACCGCGCTGTTTCTTCATTTCGGTCCGCTCCATCTCATCTTCAATCTTTACGCGTTGTTTGTCATCGGGCCGGGCCTGGAACGCATAATCGGCTCGGTGCGCTTCGCGCTTTATTACCTTCTCGCAGGCCTGGGATCGGGCACCGGCGTCTTGCTCTTGCACCTCTACGTTTTGTCCCGCTCCGAACCGCTCGTCGGAGCGTCCGGTTGTGTCATGGGTATCGTCGGCGTGTGGGCCGGATATCTCCTGCGTCATCGGCAGGAACCGTTTGCCGGACGGCGGCTGCGAAACATCGTTCTCATCGTCGCAATCCAAAGCGCCTTCGATTTATCCACGCCGCAGATCAGCATGGCCGCGCACCTGAGCGGGCTGGTCACCGGCGTCCTGCTCGGTTTGCTCATCAGCCCGCGCGCCTCCAAGCCCGCCTCCTGCTCCTGATCTTTTGCACAGGCGTTGGCTCCCCCGAAAGATCAGGATTAGGATCAGGATCATGAGTAAGAGTGGCTCTTCGAGCCAGTGGAATGCTTGAT
>Ga0307478_10001646_pt1 | contig 18889 bp, 16 predicted proteins | sample atmos_gasesECM4C_2_FD_203713 | JGI IMG/M metagenome (GOLD analysis project Ga0307478, IMG submission 203713) | Hardwood forest soil microbial communities from Morgan-Monroe State Forest, Indiana, United States - atmos_gasesECM4C_05 | ecosystem: Environmental > Terrestrial > Soil > Temperate... | reverse complement strand
ACGGCGAGTCCGCTCACGAGACCGGACATTGCTTTGCCACTTGGAGCTGTGGCAAGGATGGCATCGGCTCCGCCAAGCGCTCGCAGCCTGGCTCCCACATCTTCCGCTCCGCTGTCGACGTATTGGTGCGCGCCGAGTTCTTTTGCGAGCTTCCCCGACTCCGAACCGAGACCAATGGCGATAGTCCTGAACCCCATCCTTCTTGCGTATTGAATCCCGAGGTGTCCGAGTCCGCCGACCCCTTGGATTGCGACGACGGCACCGGCACGTAAGGCAGAATTTCGCAGGGCGTTGTACGTCGTCACACCTGCACACAGGAGGGGTGCTGCCTTCACAGATTCCAGACCGTCTGGAATCGTTACCGTGGCGCGTGCTTCAATGATCATGACTTCTGCGTATCCGCCGTCGATCATGATGCCGGTGAGCACGGCGTTTGCACAGTTGACAAAGTCACCTCGAAGGCACGCTAGGCAGGTGTCGTCCCACCCACCGCAGATCCCAACACCCACCCGCTGACCCACGGAACGGGTCGTAACATTCGAGCCGACGGCGTCGATGCGCCCAATAACTTCGTGACCAGGTACGCGTGGATAAATAAGGTTAGGCAATGCTCGGTCTACCAGCAGGCTGTCGGTATGGCAAACACCGCAGGCCTCAACCCGAATGCGAACCTGATTAGAACCGGGCTCCTGCAGCGGCCGGCTAACCTCAGTGAAGACCCCGGGCTTGCTGATTTCAATTGCTCTGTACGTTGCGCTCATGTCGCCCCCGCTTGACTCGATGAAGTGCGGCTCACTGCGATGTGCCAACTACGCAACCGCAGATCTGGCCGGACCAAAACTCGGATCAGATAGCTGAGCACGCATGTCGGCTAAAAAGAGCCCCGCGTGTTGCAGAAATGTTCCAGCGTGCTGATACTGCGCTCCGTGACTCGAATCCGAGTACACGATTAGCTGAGCATTCGGCAGGTGTTCCGCCAAAATGAGCGCGTTGATCGGGCCAACAACGATGTCCTTATTTCCATGAACGATGAGCGTCTGCTGCGCGATGTTTTTCAACGTGGCATAACGGTTGGTGCTGGGTATCGCTCCCCATTCTCTAATCGCGGCGAGCTGTGCGACAGCCGACTTACTCGACGTGGGAAGGTCACGATCCTTTGTGCGAGATTCGAGGCGTTTCAAGTATTCGCGTCCGGCTGCCTGGCTCGCATCCGAAGACGTAAAGAAAGCTCCCAACAGGAACGCAGAGGGATCCGCTTGTTCTTCAGCTGATAGCTCTGTGAAGGTAAGCCCTTCACCACCGCGCGGGGCGGTGCCCAGCAGAATGAGGCGCTGGACGAGATCAGGATGGTGCAGGGCCAGCTGCTGCGTAATCATGCCGCCTAAAGAGAAGCCCACGAGGTGAATCGCCTTGATACCGAGTGCACGACAGAAAGCCACACATCCGAACATCATCTCTGCGACTGTGTGGGGTGTTTCTCCTCCTGAAGCGCCAACGCCAGCGTTATCAAATAGAATGACCTCATGATCGACAGCGAGACCGTTCGTGACCTCTGGATCCCAGGCATCCATGTTGGAGTTGAAGTATCCGAGAAAGAGCAGAGGAACCGCCCCTGCTTTGCCGAAGCGGCGGTATGCGTGACGAACCCCCTCCGCCTCAACGAACTCTGTCGGGACCGTTTCATGTGTGTGATTGCTCACAATGCGTTCCCTCCCTCATGGCGCTATGTTTCTGAAGCTTTCGTTCGACCCCGCTCTAGCGCCATCCACTCCCTGATGTAAGCCGAGCAGTGCTGCACCGGTATGCCTTTCGCCTCGCACCCATTGAGAAAGCGAACGCCCTCGATATCCACGAGATTCACTTCCTCCAAATCCAAAACCGGCGATTTGCCACACTTCCGTAATTCCGTTCTGAGGTCGGCCAAATGTTCAGATCGCAGCTCTCGGCTCAGCCTAACTCGCGCCTGGAACCGCTCGATCTTGAGCGTCATGAATCGCCAGCTCCCGACCGCACTCTTGGTTGGGCAACGGACGGGCCATTTTCAAATGATTGAAAACCAAAAGCCTAGAAGGGAGCGATCTCCTGAATCATCAGGAATTCTGATTAATGAGGATTTGAGAAGCGGCTTTCGAGCAACTGGCGGGGAATAACTTAGTTGCCCTGCAGCTTCTTAAACCGAGATTTGATGATTCCGAGGCGTTTGATCTTTGAGTCGAGAGTCCGCGTTGGAATTTTGAGTCTTGCTGCTGCGCCACTTGAACCGGAGACGCGGCCCCCACTATCTGCGAGGGCTGCCTCAATCATTTCCTTCTCCTGCCGTTGCAGGGCGCCGTTGAATGCCACTATCTGACCAGCAAATCGAGGTGTCGCTCGTTTAAGCCATGTCTCGTCCACGGAAAAGGTGTCACCCTCACTCAAAATGACGGCTCTCTCAATTACATTTTGTAGTTCACGAACGTTGCCCGGCCATTGGCAGGATTCGAACAATTTAACCGTTTTCCTGTCGATGGTTCTGAACTTCTTTCCAGCCTTTTTTCCAAGGCGACCGATGAAGTAATCGACAAGCACGGAAATGTCATCGGTGCGTTCGCGCAGTGAAGGCATCTGAATAGGCACAACGCTTAGTCTGTAAAGAAGGTCTTGACGAAACTTTCCCTCGGCGACGAGAGTGTCCAGGTCGCGATGTGTCGCAGCCAGCACTCTCACGTCCACAGGAATGGCTTTGTTACTGCCAACGCGCTCGATTTCACGCTCCTGGAGCACCCGTAACAATGCGATTTGAATTTCCGGGGGCAAGTCACCAACCTCATCCAGAAAAATCGTGCCGCCATTCGCCGCTTCGAAACGCCCCAGGCGCCGTTGCGTCGCGCCGGTGAAGGCTCCCTTCTCGTGACCGAACAGCTCGGAAGCAATCAGCGAGGTCGGTATCGCGGCGCAATTCACACCGATGAACGCTCGCTCCGAGCGGCTGGAGCGCTTGTGGATAGCGCGCGCAATCAATTCCTTTCCCGTGCCGGTTTCACCTAGAATCAAAACCGTGGAATCGGAAATTGCCACTTTGGCAACTTGCCGAAGCACTTTGCGCAGCGCTTCCGAAGAGCCGACGATGTCCTCAAACATCGAGTCACGATCGATTTGTTCTCGCAATGCGACGGCTTCACTTCGCATGAGATCTTCCGCCTGCCTACGATCCTCAATGTCCGTCGCCGTCGCGAACCAGCGGACAACGTCACCGTCGTCGTTGAGCACAGGGTTGTAGCGAAAAAGGAACCAGCGAAACTGGCCATCTTTGCTCAGCAGCCGCTTTTCCGTCTCGAACGGCACGCCCCTTGAAAGGCCCGCCCTGCGTTCGTTTTGAACTCTCTCTAGATCGTCCGGATGAACGTCTCTGTTGATCCGCTCGCGAGTTCCCCCGCCTTTCATTTCTTCCAGGGTCAAGCCCTTGTAGTCAAGCATCGTCTTGTTGACTTGAAGCAAGGTGCCATCCCTATCTAGCACAAGCACATGCTGAGGAAGGAAATCTATCAGTTGCCGCAGCTCGCGCTCTTCCTGTCGAAGTTTATTTTCAGCCTGCTTACGTTCCTCGATGTCCGTACCCGTCGCGTACCAGCGAATGACGCTTCCGCTCTCATCGATTAAAGGGTTGTACCGGATCAGAAACCATCGATATTTGCCGTCTTTCCTCCGAGCGCGCTGCTCGTTTTCGAACGGAACCGAGCCAGAGAGACCTTTCTGCCGCTCCTCGCGAAGTCTCTCAACGTCTTCTGGATGGAACACGCGATCCCGGAAGTTAGCGGCGCGCACTTCGTCCAAGGACAGCCCCGTATACTCAAGTGCCACGCGATTTGCATAAATGACACTACCGCCTGGATTCAAAACGACGATTTTTTGCGGGATGAGATCAACAATGCGACGAAGCTCTTCTTCATCTTGGCGTAGCTTAGCTTGCGATCGCTCTCCCTCGACAGCGATTACTGCGATGTGATCTGCGCCTTCGATCAGCCGCAGATCAGTGTCGCTCGCACTCCGAGGCTCCGTATAGTAGAGGCAGAAGGTGCCGAGAACTTCCTGATTTTTGGAGAGTAGCGGCTGAGACCACGCGGCGCGCAACCCGTAACCTAAAGCAAGGTCTCGATAGTCAGCCCATAAGGGGTCTGTTGCAATGTCGGAAACGATCACTTGCCTTTTCCGAGATGCGGCAGTACCGCATGAGCCCACACATGGGCCAATCTTCAGTGGAGTGATGGCCTCAACCCAGCCCTTGGGCAGTCGAGGACCGGCTGCGTGCCGAAGGTGCATGCCGTCCGCGTCCATCAACATTACTGCCGACTTGATCTTGCTGGCCTGAGCATCGATCGTTTCGCACAACCTTTCCAGGATATCTGCCAGGCAAGCTCCGTTGGCGATCATTTCCAACGTCCGTTTTTCGGCGGCTAGTAGTGCCTCGGCTCGCTTACGGTCCTCAATATCCGTATTCGCGCCGTACCATTTGAGGATGCCGCCGTGATTGTCGCGTGCGGGCTCTACACGGAACAGGAACCAACGGTAGTCTCCATCACATCCGCGCAGGCGAGCTTCAATCTCACCGGCCTCGCCAGAATCCAGCAGGTGCCGCCAAAAATCCATGAACTTGTCGCGGTCTTCTGCGTGAACAGCCGCAGTCCAGCCCCAATCCAATGCTTCTTCCGCAGAGAGGCCGGTGTAATCCAGCCACCGCCGATTGAGGAATTCGGCGGAGCCGTCGGGACGAGCGGACCACGTCAGAGTAGGAATGGCGTCAACGTCTTGTGCCTGCCGAATCTGCTCGGTACTCTGCCCCGCGGATGCCATTCGCAAATTATAGTCCCAGCCTGATTCCATGCACTTCAAGGCCTACCGCAAAGGCGGAACGAATGCGCGCATCATCTTCGGACGATTGCGAGCAGATCACGGTAAAACCCGAAGTTGGCCTCGGCTTCCAACATTACTACTGCATCGCCGACTAACCCGGACAGAACCGGTAACAACCCGTCATGAAGCAGAGCCGGTGCGGAAATTAGCCTAACGCCGAGGCTGAGAGCTGTCTCCCTGACGCTGTGGAGCTGCTCGTGCGGCCGACATCGTTCCCTTCCTTTGCCCGGTTTCTTTTCCTTCTCATGTTCACGTTCCCTCCTCTGGCACTGACGGTAGGGGTTGGCCGGCGTGGCCGCAATGACATATAATCCACTTTTCCGGCCATTGGAAAATCATGCCCGGGCTGACAACGAAACCAACACTGACGAGCAGGCGACCTCCCATATCAGTAGTTATCCTCGCGGTGTCTCCCGTGATGGAGCTCGATCTGGTCGGTCCACTTGAGGTTTTTGCAGACGTGAACCGCACATTCGGAGAGCGCGGTCCTGCCTACGACATCAGATTAGTAAGCGCTCAACCCAAACCAATCATTGCAGGCGAATGCGGAGTCTCTTTGTCAGCGCACGGCTATTACCGGAGACTGCGCGAGCCCGTGGACACACTGGTCGTCGTTGGCGGAATAGCCTCAAAACGACACACGTGACAGCCGCCTTTCTCTTTGGCTCCAAAAGATGGCGGGCCGCGCACGACGAGTGGCTTCCGTGTGCGTTGGAGCCTTTGTCTTGGCTGAGGCAGGTTTACTCCACAACAAGCGAGCAACAACTCACTGGGCCTTTGCGAGCGATTTGCAGAAGAAGTACCCAGATGTCAAAGTCGATGCGAATCCGATCTGGATACAAGACGGGAATATTTATACCTCTGCCGGAGTCACGGCCGGCATCGATCTCGCGCTGGCAATGGTAGAAGAGGACCAGGGCGCTTCCGTGGCATTGGATGTAGCGCGCAACCTTGTCGTGTTTCTGCGTAGGCCTGGCGGTCAGGCGCAATTCAGCGTTTCCCTATCAACGCAAGCTTCGGGACGTACGGCGCTTCATGACCTTCAGGTGTGGATGGCAGAAAACCTGAACAAGGATCTCTCTGTTGATGCACTCGCCAGACGTGCTGCTATGAGTTCGCGGAACTTCAGTCGCGTCTTCAGAAAGGAAACTGGCATTACACCCGCTAAATTCGCGGAACGCTTGCGCGTGGAGGCTGCACGCCGACAGCTGGAACAAACGCTTAGGGCCGTCAAGGAAATCGCCGCTTCCTGTGGCTTCAGCAGTTCTGAGATCATGAGACGTACTTTTCTCTCACAGCTGCAGGTTACACCCAGCGCTTATCGGCTCCGTTTTCAGCGCCGTAGTCCATCTAGGACAAGCCGCTCGTATCGGCATTGACCCCCGAATTGTGGGCAAACCTTGACCTTACCGGGTTAAGCAAGAGTAGCCCGCCATCTGGGAGCTGACGAATTTGTAGCTACGCAACTCTTAAGTGTCGCCACTGACGAAAGCGGCGCCGTTTGAGCCTCAGATGGCGCTGAGCACTTCCATCAGATCACTGACCTGAATGACTTCGAGCGAATGCACGGCATTCTTGATCTTCTCACGCGATTTCTCGGTGGCGTGACCAGCTGCCAGCTTATCGAACTTCACCTCGATCTCCTTCCAGGTGAATGGTCGAGTCGGGGCCGCAGCGTAGTCTGAGATTTCCTGCGTGAACGACTGGCCGCTCTTGAGCCGGACTGTCACATGGCTCGGGAGTTCGGCCGGGTAACGTGCGGTAAAGCCATCGTCGGGTCTCACCGTGACCTTCTGAAGCAGATCTTGGACATCTGTTTTCGCAATCCGGCTGGCCTCGAGTTGTGCCGTCTGGACATCGCCATCAAGGAGTGCGACAGCCATGAGGTAGGGGAGGCTATGGTCAGCATCCTCCTTGGTGTGGACACTTTTCTTTGGGCCGAATCGTCCACCCCCGGTGAAATCGTAGGCGTCTTGGAAGACATCAGCCTCGATGCTCACCACATCGGCCGGATCAAATGGGTGTGCCTTGTGTAGTTCAAGCGTACAGAAGACGGCTGATTGCGCGGGAATCGCGGTGTTGTACGTCTTCAAAGCAAGCCGATCGAAGCAATCGAGTTTCAGGTTGTCCCAGTCGACCTGGATCGACTTACCAAGCGCCTGCGCCAGCCCGTTCGGTCCCTCAATGACATACGTCGGGCCAGTCACCCCGCGGGACGCCAGGAAGACCCCATGAATAGATGCCAACGCCGCTTGGGAAGAGTTCAAGCCCTTCCATTGCGAGATCGGTGTGGTGCGCACGACCAACAGCGGAATGACGTCCCCGCAGATTTCGACGGCCGCCGCAGATCGTCCCTCGTCCAGTTGGAGCGCTTTCGACGCTCCGGCTGCTATCGAGAATGAGAGTTGGGTTGTGAGGTCAAACCCATCGGCCATGAATGCAGCGCTGGAAGTTAGTGCCGACTCGACTTGGTAGGCAACCGCCAAGGCAGTCAAGAATTCTTTGCCTGAGCGCCCCGCGTGCTCGCACGCGGCCAGGACTGATCCAAAGTTGTCCGACGGGTGACAGAGTTCCTCCCCGCCAAGATAACTGTCCATGAAGTCGATGTATCGGACGAGCGCCGTGTTGTACTGAGCTGCGTAGACGACGTTAGCTTTCCCGCCGCCGATCAATGTGCATCGCGCATCCGAACCGCCGAACTGTTTTGCCTGTTCCAGACACGCCGCAATTGGGGGCACTCCGAGGGCGCTGATGGCGCACCCCAAAGAATCGAGCACGCTCACTTTGAGGCGTTCCCGCCGCTCGGGAGTCAGGTCCTCGTAGGTCATCCTGTGGGCGAACTTCGCGATACCCTGAGCTTGGCTGTCGCCAGTGATGACCGGCTTGGGCTTGGTGGCAGCGGGATTCTCGCCACAGTCCGACTTCCGCTGGAGCGACTCCTGAGACGGAGTTGCGCCCGCCGATGCGGTAAAGTTCCGGATCTCTTTCAATGATGTTCGGCGTTCGGATTCCATAATGGTCTCGCTCCTTTGCTTTGACGTATCGCTCTCATTCACGCCGCGATCCGGTCATCAAGGATTCGGTCACGCCGTCCTCATATTGCCGTTAGAGGAAATTGTAACGGTTTTGCGCGCTCACGATCTCCACGACTTCTCGGGCCTGGTCGATTTCTCCGCCCCGCATGGACGTATGATGCGTTCGCTTTGAGGCGCTACCATACAAGCTGCACGGAAATTGACTGCAATACTGCATGGCTGCCGGGATCTGCAGCGGGTGATTGCTGCCGGTGACTTGTTTTTGGCGGAGAGTGGGGGTTGGTGGTGCGGACTTGGCGCTGGTTTGAGGGCAGGAGCGGTGCGAGGTGAGGTGCGGTGAATATTGAAAAGATTTCTGCCGTGACACTTAAGGTGGCCAGTATGACAAACTCCGTGCGGTTCTACCGGGATGTGCTCGGGATGCAGATCATCTACGGCGGCGAAGAAGACTGTTTTTCCTCATTCCGCACGAATGAGGGAAAGGGGCCCATCCTCAATTTGCAAAAAGGTCATTCCGTGAGTGACTGGGGGCGGCTGATCTTCTACGTTGCGGACGTGGACGCGATCTGGGCATACCTGCGGGAAAAAGGATTTCATCCGGACAGTCCGCAGGACGCTCCGTGGGGTGAACGATATTTCCACATGCGCGATCCTGATGGCCACGAGTTGTCGTTTGCGCGTCCATTGCGACCTCCGAAAGTTTAGGCCTGAGCGTTGAGCCTGAGAAACGAGGCGGCCAAGGCCATCAAAGACGGGAGTAGAATTGGATTCTCCCTAAATTGCTCCCAGGAGGTCACGCTCATGGAAACGCCCAAAGGGCCCGACACCGCCCGCGGTGAGACGACCCTCATCGGCACGTCGATTATGATCAAAGGGGAACTCTCGTGCGGCGAGGACCTTTATATAGACGGCCAGGTGGAGGGCACCATCGACCCGAAAGGAAACCGGCTGACCATCGGGCCGCACGGGCGCGTTAAAGCCAACGTCAACGCCTCCGCTGTGGTCGTCGAGGGTAAGCTGGAGGGTAGTATTCAAGCGAGCGACCGGGTCGATTTAAAACAGTCAGCTGTTGTCACTGGCGACATCGCGACCCAGCGCATCTCCATTGATGAGGGTGCCTATTTCAAGGGAAGAGTCAACATTCAGAGAGAAGCGTCCAAGAAGGAAGTGGTGCGTGCGACTGCCTCCTAAATGAGCTTGCGCTCCCGATTGGTAGAGCGCTTTAATCTCCGCCCCGACGAACGGGTGCCTACGTCGCGCCCCGCGGTGCGCCCACTTTCTGGGTCCATCCAACGGTGCTACGCTCACAGACGATGAATCGCGTCATCAACATCTGGGCTGACGTTATTTGACCGTTTTGCTATCTCGGCTCAGTTTGGGCCGAACACGCGGCGCGAGAACTGCAAGCTGATTTGCGCTGGCTTCCTTTCGAGATTCATCCGGACACGCCGCCCGAAGGTGCACCGAAGCCGTTCTCACCGGAGGAGTGGCCACTTGTTCGCGAGAGGCTCAAGCGTTTAGCTCAAGAAGTCGGACTTCCAATCGACCCGCCGCAACATAACGTGAACTCACGTTTTGCGCTTGAGACTGCTGAGCTCGTGCACGCCCAAAAAGGCGACGGCGAAGCCGGCACTTTTTGCCACCACGTTTCGCGCGCGTTTTTCACCGAGCACGCCGATATCTCGAAGAGCGACGTCATCGTCCCAATCGCTGAACGCTTCGGCATCTCTGCTTCAGACGTGGAAACCGCCTGGCACGAGCGCCGGTTTTCTCCGACGGTCGACGCCTTCATCGAAGACGGGCACAACGCCGGCGTCAGGGGCGTCCCAGCCATGGGGTGGCCGAATCGGCGGGCAATCGTCGGATTGATGCCGCCAACCGAGCTCGTGCTTCGACTTCGCAAAGAGGCGCCGGAACGGTTACGCGAGTGATCGCTGCGACAATGCCTCCTACCATGAAGTCGCAAAGCGGGCCCAATTCCCAATAGGTCCTTGTAAAAACATATTTGTCTATCGATGCGACAGCCACTCCTGCATGGTCGGCAAACCATACCTTACCCGGGATTCCGTCAGGAGTTGCTCGTCAACCGCTAGGAATCGCGATTGATGTGATCTTTCCAGAATCCTCGGACAACGGCGGTGCCCCTTGAACTGTCCATGCGCCAGCGTGTGCTGCTTACCCAAAACTTCGTTGGGGTTGAAGCCTGCCAGAGCGGGACAGAAGCTACAAGCCTCCCGGATTCCCGGTATTGTATTTTTCCCGGGAAAGTGTTTGACGGGGCGCTGATGATCAGGATATTTGATAGGAGGTCTTAGAAATGTCTACTGCACGTGTAACTCAAATGCCCACTGCACAATCTGGTGTAACTCAGGAGTTGAGCACTGCCTACGTTCAACCCGCATGCCAGTCGCGACAGAGCATCTAGGTGAGCAGAATGGCAGGTACTTCATGAGCAATAACTAGCATCATTCGTGTCGCAGCGCAACGCTCGGGGCAACGCGAGCTGCCCGGCGCGCCGGAAGGTATGATGCAAATACAGTAACTGCCAGGAACACACCTACCGTCATCGCATATGTAGCCGGATCAAGCGGGCGGACTTCAAAAAGTAAGGTGCGCAGCAGCCTCGCCGTCACTGATCCCAGCACAAGCCCGGCGGCAACCCCCCACATCGCGGTTCGAAGTCCCTTCGACACCACCATCGCGAGGACGTGTGAAGGAAGCGCTCCCAATGCCATGCGAATACCAATCTCATGAGTCCGTTGTGTAACCGTGTAAGCAAGCACGCCATAAATTCCCACTGCTGCCATTAGCAGGGCAAGTCCGGCAAATACCGAAAGCAGCGTGACTGTAACTCGGGGTTGGTCCGCTGCTTGACTGAGAACCTCTGACATCGTCGTAAGTTCTCGGAATACAAGATCGTGATCGATCTGGTGGATCTGGTCGCGCAGCTGTGAGAATAGCAAATGCGGATCGGAATCGGTCCGCACCACAAGCAACATATCTGAGGGAACGCCGTTTACACCTTGCACAAAAGCGGTGTAAACAATTGGGGGCTGTTCTTTGTCCAACTCGTAAGCAACGTCGCCCACCACTCCGACAACAGTGAGCCAGTCGCCTTCACCAACGCCCAGCTTGATTCGTCTACCAATCGCCTCTTCGCCCGCGAAGAACCGCCGGCGTAGAGCCTCGCTGACGATGGCAACGTGGTCGGAAGCTGGCGTGTCCTGCTCCGAAAAGTCACGTCCCGCCATCAGTGGAATTCGCATGGCGGCAAAATATCCCGGCGTGATGTGCACGTGGGCGACTGTGGGCACATGTTCCCAGCTTGCAACCGGCTGCTCCTGCCGCACAAAACCGGTCCAAAACTGATTGCCGGGATACAAAGGCACGGTCTCAGTCTCGCCTACCGCCCTTACTTTTGGCAATTGGGAAGCTCGTGCCGACAGATCACGAACGAAGGCCAATCGCGGGACGTTCTCCGGGTAATGGGCCCTCGGAAGGTCAAATTCTGCGACCACCACGTCATCCGCACTAAAACCTACGTTTACGGTTTCCAGGCGATATAGGCTATGAAGCAATAGTCCTGCACCGATCAAAAGGGCAACTGCGAACGCGGTTTCGATCGCGACCAATGCGGATCGCGCGCGGCTGAGGGAAGCTTTGCGCGTTCGGGTACTGAGATCTTCATGCAACTGAGCGCGCGAACTTGCCAGGGCAGGCAGTATGCCGCACAACACTCCGCTCACAGCAGTGATACCCACAGCAAACACTAGTACCGGGACGTCAAGGGCCATCGTGGCGGCACGAGGCACCGGATGGACGCTCATGCGCCGCAACAAGGCGACCCCCCCAATAGCAAATGCCACGCCTGCTGAGCCACCGCAGAAGGCCAGCAACATGTGTTCGGTCAACAATTGACGAATCAGGCGCGTCCGGTTGGCACCTAGTGACGTTCGAATTGCGATTTCGTGAGTGCGCGTAGTCCCGCGTGCGAGAAGCAGATTCGCGATGTTGGCAGAGGCGATCAACAGCAGCAATCCCACCATGACAAGCAGCAGGATGAGCGATGAGCGCGTGCGTTCGTCGGTGATTTCATGCTGCAGTGGGACGATATACGTGGTGATGCCTTTGTCCTCATCGTAACTGTTACCGAGCGTGCGCATAAACGTTTCGAACTCCGCCGATGCGAACTCGAGCGATATGCCGGGCCTAAGCCTGGCAATGACATGCATCCATCGGTTATTCCGTCCGGGGGGATGATCTGGTGGAGCAGAGGCCGGGATCCAGACTTGAATTCGTGGATTCAGAACTGAAGCCGCATCGGGCATGACCCCAATAATCGTGAACGGCTCTGCGTCTAGTTGAATCGTGCGGCCAACTACTGCCGGGTCGGCGGCAAAGGCGCTGATCCACAGTGAACGGCTAATTACAACCACGTGATGGCGTCCCCACTGCTGCTCGTCGGCAGTGAACGTGCGCCCTAGTATTGGGGTTACGGATAGCACCTGGAAATAGCTCGCGAATGCGGTAATCCCCTGAACCCGTGTGGGTTCACCAATGCCGGTAATCGTGTCTTCGACGCCCCAGTACGCCGCAATGCCTTCAAAAGACCGAAGCTGTTGTTGTGCGTCAAAGTAATCCGGGATGGAAAGTGGTAGCCGCGGAATGCCTCGGGATGGCTGCCGGCACCAAAGGGCAATCAGGTTCTGCGAATTGGGAAAAGGAAGCGCCCGCAGTAATAGCGCGTGGACTGCGCTGAAAATCGCCGTATTGGCTCCGACGCCGAGGGCCAGCGTCAGAACAGCTGTCGCCGTGAATCCTGGCGCGCGCCTCAACTGGCGTACACCGAAACGGACGTCTTGCCACAACGATTCCAGCCCCGGCAGGCCAGCCTGTTCGCGAACCCCTTCGGTTATGCTGAGTGTGTTCCCTAAAGCAATGTTGGCTTGGCGAAGGGCTTCCTCCTGCGCGAGACCGCGACGCAGGTTCTCGTTGAACAACATGGCGCGATGCGTTTCCAGTTCCTCGTTGAGCTCAAGTTCAGCACGAGTTCGGTGGAGCGCACCCACGATTCGGACGAGCAAGCCGCGTAGCGTCGGCATCTCAGACTCCTTCACCAGCAAGCAGGCGCCCGATCACGGCCGAAACGCGCTCCCAATTGCCAACTTCGGCCGCGAGTCGCTTCTTGCCAGCCCGGGTCAGTTCATAGAACTTGGCACGACGGTTGTTGTCGCTTTCGCCCCAGTAAGCCGAGATCCAGCCACACTGTTGCAGCCGCACCAGAGCCGGGTAGATCGTCCCTTGGTTCAATTGAAGGAGGTTATTTGAAACCTGCTCAATCCGGCGCGCGATGCCATAACCGTGGAGCGGACCCATGGTGTCGAGGGTCTGCAACACCATGAGATCGAGCGTCCCCCGAAGAATGTCAGCTCTCTGCTGAATCAATCGAGTCGTCCCTGTTGATTATCAACATGAGAATAGACGGTTACCCCTGTAGAATGTCAACAGGAATCTTTTCTTTTCTACTCACTCGTTGCATGGGCGCCGTTTCGGATGACCGGCAAACTGGAAAGTTGAGTCACAAAAGGCAAGACGAGCGAGAAGTCGGCATCTGGGAAAGGTGCCCTGCCTGACTCTGTCGTGCGGTTGGCGGAATGGCAAGGTTGCTCGTCCGTCTGCCTCTCTCCGACTGTTCATCTCTTTGCTGACTCGACAACAATCCCCACTTCGGGTAGCTGTAGGCCAGACCATCAGACAGTCGATGGCCGCGATTGATCGGCGCGATCATGAGCATATTCGAGCCCGTCGGCAATTTGCTTTGCAAGGGCCAAAGCTTCCTCAAGGGGAAGCGGCCCCTGGCTGATGTGCTCGGCGAATGTTGGACCTTCGACCAGTTCCATGACCAGTGCACGAGTTCCGTTCGATTCTTCGAGGCCGTAAATCGAAGCAATGTGGGGATGATTGAGCGATGCCAGGACTTTCGCTTCACGGGCCAGGACTTTCGCTTCACGGGCCATGCGTTCCGCGTCGCGGGCAAACACTTCGGGCAGCACTTTTAGCGCGACGTCGCGGCACAGGCGTGTATCATGCACGCGATGAACTTCCCCCATGCCGCCCGCACCAATTTTCTCTTGGACGCGATAGTGCGCGATCCTCTGCCCAATCACTTGGGTGCCCTTGCGTGTCATGCTATGAGGGTCGGTGTCGCACGTCAAATGAACGCCAGCTCGCCCTTGCCCGCATCAGCGTTCCGCCTGAGTAACGAGCAATCCGGAAGTTACCTTTTCACGTTTTCATGCGGACTCCGACGACGTTGTCCAGAAGTCGGCTTGGAGGAGATCGCGATTGATCTCCTCCAAGCCCGTGTCTGGATAGGTTCAGTGTTGCCGACGATACATCTGGATCGCCTTTAGTTTGCCAGGCCTCTCTGCTTGATCACCAGCTTCGAGGGGGCCATCAATAAAATACGTGAAGTGTCCATAGTCAGTGCAAGACTGGAGTAACGCACTAGCTTTTACTGAGTCGCAATTGGTGCGCCATTCGGCTACGCAGTGACCAGCCACAGCAGCCAAGGGCAGACCGCGGAGCGGGTGCTAATCCACGTGGACACCGAGAAAAGCGAGCTGTTGGTCAACAACCGCTTCGCGTACGTATCCGTTTCGCGGGCTCAACATGACGCCCACATCTACACAAATGACGGAAGCAAGCTTCACCGCAGTCTCAGTCGCGAAAGTTCGCAACGTACAGCGACCGAAGTGGAACAGGAGCTGGCCGCGCCAAAAACCGAATCGGTTAGCCAGCGAGGGGGACGGCCCTCCGAAGAGGAGCAGGTCATAGTCTCGGAATAGGTCTCGCATGAGATGCATAACGGGGAATTGACCTATGGTCCGGCTGTCAGCGTGGGCCACCACTTCAGCAGATCCATGAGAACTGGCTATTCTTCGTGCTTACATGAATAGCAGGCTACACAACTTTCGGTTTGCTCGTCACACACGAAGTGTGCAGGCACGGCTATCGGGTCTGCTCACTCATATCTCAACAACACCATGGGATCGACATTTGCCGCGTGCCGCGCCGGAAGATAACAGGCCAGAAATGCGACCATACATAGCAGAACCGAAACTCCGCTATAAACAGCCGGGTCGCTGGAACTGACGCCGATCAGCATATGTGTCATCATTCGCGTCAGTGCCCATGCGCCAAGAAGGCCGATCATTACGCCCAGGAATACAGTCTTCATTCCCCGATTCACGACCATCGTCAGAATTTGCCGCTGAGTTGCTCCCAAGGCGACGCGAACTCCGATCTCTTGCGTGCGCCGAGACGTGGCGTACGAAACGATGCCGTAGACTCCCACCGTCGCGAGAATTAATCCCAACATGCCGATGAACCCTGTGAGCGACGCTCCCAATCGAAAGATGAAGAATCCGGTAGCTCCTTCGAGGGACTCTATCATTGTCCGCATATCGACAATCGTCATGGCTGGATCGAGCGCGTGGATTTCGTGTTGGATCTGGTTTGCCAATGATGTGTCAGCTATGGAAGAGCGGATTTGTAGCACCTGGAGTGACGTGTAGTTCTGGGCGAGGGGAACATAATAGTAAGGCTGCGAATCCTCGGCAATGGTCTGGTACTTACTGTCATACGCAACCCCAACGACCCGGAGGAATGGGCCCGACGCGTCTCCGATACTGAAGCGTTTGCCAATCGGTTGTTGCCCGGGCCAGAAGCTGCCGGCCATAGTGTGATTGACGATCGCCACAAGTGGAGCCGTCTGGCTGTCGGAATCGGAAAACTCGCGCCCGAGCAGAATTGGTATACGCATCGTCTTGAAGTAATCGGGATCAACGCGGTTAAACAGGATCGACGGGAGTTGCCGATCGGCCGATGACACTTGGCCCTCAACGTAAATCTTCTGCCTGCTCGGAAAAGAAGTTATCGGTACTGACGAGGCCAAACTCACCGACTGAACGCCTGGTATGACCTTAATCTTGCTTTTAAGCTCCTCGTAGAACTGACGTGTCTGCGCCTCGTTGTAACTGTTGATCTGCGGATCCAGCGCAACGTTCAAGACATGGTTCGGATCGAAGCCGAGATTCATGCGCTCGGCATTCTGCAAACTGCGCGTAAACAGCCCGGCGATAATCAGCAGCATCAGGGACCCCGCAACCTGCATGACCATCAGATCCCGGCGAACTTTATGTCTGCCAGCATCTTTGCTGTGCCGTTGATGCAGCACCGCATTGGCATCCGATGCGGTTGCCTTGAGTGCGGATGATAAGCCAACGAACATTCCGGTAAAGACGATACCGGCGAAAGCGTAAGCGAAAACTGCCCAATCAAGGCGGGTGTCGAGGTGCAGCGGTACATTTTGAAAATGAATCGAACTGATCATCCCACTGATCCACCACCCTACCGACACCCCTATGGAACCGCCCAATGCTGCGAGCAACATGGTTTCTGCAAGCATTTGCCGAATGAGTCGGGCGCGGCTGCCACCCAGCGCCGCGCGTATCGCCATTTCACGCATGCGGGCGGAGGCACGCGCCATCAGAATGTTCGCGACGTTCGTGCATGCCAAGAGAAGGACGATTGCAGAGAGGACCAGAAACAATGCGGAAATTATGATGAACGCGTTGTTTGCATAAGGAATCGGACGGGCCAGTTTCTCTGGCAGAACGCGTACGCTGAACCCTTTGTCCGAGGCAGTGTGTTCCTGGGCCTGTTGTCTGGAGATGACATCGAATAGACTTTGGGCCTTGGTGATGGTTACTCCCGGCTTGAGGCGGCCCATCGCAAGAATCAGTCGTTTATTGCGATCATTCCAGAAGTTAATGCCAGGACCGCTGGGGAAAACTGTGCTCAGTGGCACATATCCATCCATTTCAAAAGCCGCAAACGGGCCGTGAAACTCCTTTGGCAATACGCCGACGACGTCTACCGGTTTGCCGTTGATTCGAACTACTTTCCCGACTATCGTTGGATCGCCGCCAAACCTTTTCTGCCAATACGCATATCCCAGGACCAAGACTGCCCGTTCTCCTGGTGTTTCTCCCTCACCTGGAAGAATTAATCTGCCGAGTACAGGCCTCAATGTGAGCCCGGAGAAAAAATTACCGCTTACACCCAGGAAAGAGGCCTCCTCGGTACGGCCTTCGGTGGTTACTCCCATGGTGCCCGCGAGTGCCTCACCAAACATTTCGCAGGACTCGGCTGAGTCGTGCCGAAACGCAACAAATTCTGGGTAAGAAAACCCAAGCGCCCCCAGCGGCGAATTCTTTTCCTGTATGGCCAGGGTCACAATTTGTTCCGGCGACGGGATCGGTAAAGGCCGAATCAGAAAACCGTTCACAACGCTAAATGTCGCTGTGTTTGCACCGACCCCCAAGGCGATGGTGATCGACACGACAGCGGTGAGCGACAGGTTCCTTTTCAGTGCTCGCAGTCCGAGTCGAATGTCCTGGAACAGAGTTTCCATATCTCTTCCTCACCGTATTGGAGTCCAACGACGCGATCGAACTTGGCCGCGCGATACGATCGTAGCTCGCGAAGCAAGGCAACACTAATATCGGAGGGAAAGATTCTCCTCAAATTCAGCGCCCGCCAGAAGAACGCGCATGCCCCCTCCCGCCGTCAGGTGTAGAACGCGCCCAATCTACAACCTTGCGCTGTCACTTTGTCCGGGCCGATGGTCCATTGCCTGCATTGGCAACTCGGATAATCGGCCACTCGGAAGTTGGAACTCTGACTCCGACGCAGTCCATACAGATTGGACCTGCCTCGACAGGGAATGACACGGTAGAACATCAATGTTCCGGCCGCCTTCGTCGGCGCTTTTCAAGTGATCACCGAGCTGTGATCCGTTTGTGATCCCTTAGCAACTGCTTACCACTGCCTTCCACTGCTTCCACTGCTTCCACTCCTTTATGGCGCCCGCCGCGCGCTCTATGTTGTTGAAACTACGTTTTCGAGTAAATTCGAATCCTTTAGAGCCCAACACCCTTACCTTGCGATGATTCAACGAATTGGAAGTGGGTGGTTTTCTGCTCGCCAAATTTTCAGCCCGATGCCCGCCGAGGGAATCATTGGGTTGACTCCGGAGCGGGCTTTTGTCCGCAAGCAGTTGCACCATGTAGACACGCTGAGCGTGCAACGCCTTCCCAAAGTTCCCGTGCGTGTAGATCACCGCTGTATCTCGTTTGGCATGACGAAGCATCGTCTGGCTAACAGTGATGTCCTTCATCGTCTCGAAGCTTCTACTTAGGGCCACCGCGAGATTCTGCAGATTCTTTTCAGCCCTCAGCCTGCCCTTTTTTCAATCCCTTTGCTGCCGAGGACGCGGCAATGGTAAAGATCGGCGTCGGAGTTTTGGAAAATGCCGACCTGTTGCACCGCATACTTTCGATGTAATCCCAGAGCAGGGGCTTCTTCGCTGGTGCGACGAATTACCCAATGTCCGCTATCCCATCGCGGCGGCGGGCATAGCTGCGATTGGGCATTATACGGAACGGCCCGCAGTGCACGGAGATGGCACGCACGGTTTTGCAGAAACCCCCTGACCGCGTCAGGTGACCGCTGGGGTCTCGACCACGGTACTTGGTCGGTTCTGCGCCACGTCTATCCACAAGCCGATATTCCAGTGGTTCAACTCAGCATTGACGAAACGCAACCGCCCTCGTTCCATTACGAAGTCGGCAAGCGCCTGGCGCTCTTACGAGAAGAAGGCATTCTCATCCTCGGTAGCGGCAACATTGTGCACAACTTGCATGCCTATGCCTGGGGACGGCACGCACCGGAGCCGTACGATTGGGCGATCTCGTTTGAAACCCGAGTCCGCGAGCTGCTCCTCGCGGGAGAGTACAAGCCGCTCGTGAATTACGAGGATCAGCTCGGCAGTGAAGCGGAACTAGCAGTGCCCACGCCGGACCATTATGTGCCGCTGCTTTACGTTGCCGGCACTCGCA
>Ga0307478_10001645_pt1 | contig 18892 bp, 14 predicted proteins | sample atmos_gasesECM4C_2_FD_203713 | JGI IMG/M metagenome (GOLD analysis project Ga0307478, IMG submission 203713) | Hardwood forest soil microbial communities from Morgan-Monroe State Forest, Indiana, United States - atmos_gasesECM4C_05 | ecosystem: Environmental > Terrestrial > Soil > Temperate... | reverse complement strand
GCAATTCAGGATGCCGCCAGGGAGAAGCTCTTGAACGAGGCATTCGACCAGTGCCTGGCCATGCTCTTGGGCCAATCTTGGGCGGGCATTCACAAACAAGCCGGAACGCCGCTCTCGTACCAAATGGGGGCGCAATTGCCGCTCTCACTCGAGCAGAAGCAGGGGCTGCTCGAAATGCGCGACGAAGGCGGACGTCGCGACCTTCTGTTGCGCTGGATAAACGAGCTGCTCCCGCAACTCGCCCACCGCCAGCGCACGCGAAAAGCCGTTGGCGGCAACGGCCACGCTCTCAACTGACGATCCGCCTAGGATTGCTGTCCTGAACCGAATCCCCGGCGTTTCGGATTTTCGCAGCGCGCACGCCCGCTCCATTTCGCCTATAATGGCGGCAGCGAGCCTTTTTTGCGGCGGCTGCATCCAACTTAATTGATTCATCCAGATCTGGTCGAAGAAACGGGGCCCCATGAGCCAACTGCCGGAAACCCTCGGTGAGCTTCGCCGCAGTCAGTGGTCCGAAGAGAGAATCGCGCAACGAAGTGTGCGACAGGAGCTGCGCGAGAACCTGATGTGCAAGATGGAAAAGGGCGAGCCGCTCTTTTCTGGCCTGTACGGGTACGACGACACGGTAATACCCCAGATCGTCAACGCCATTCTTTCGCGCCATCATTTCATTCTTCTCGGCTTGCGCGGCCAGGCAAAATCGCGGATTCTTCGCAACCTCGCCGCCTTCATGGACCCACATATTCCGGTCGTGGAGGGATGCGAAATCCACGACAATCCGTATGCGCCGTTGTGCCGCGTTTGCCGCGATCTCATCGCCGCGGAAGGCAACGCCACGCCTGTCGCCTGGCTCCGCCGCGATCACCGATACGTCGAAAAACTCGCTACGCCGGACGTCACCATCGCAGATATGATCGGCGACGTGGATCCGATCAAGGCAGCCCGCGGTGGGCGCAATCTTTCGGACGAGCTGACGATCCACTACGGCCTCCTCCCCCGCGCCAATCGCGGAATCTTCGCCATCAACGAGCTTCCAGACCTTGCCGGAAAAATCCAGGTGGGATTGTTCAACATCATGCAGGAAGGCGACGTCCAGATAAAAGGATATCCGGTGCGGATGGCGCTCGATGTGTTGCTTGTTTTCACCGCGAACCCGGAAGACTATACCGCGCGAGGCAAGATCATCACGCCCCTGAAGGACCGCATCGGCTCTGAGATTCGGACGCATTACCCCGCAACGATCGCAGAAGGAATGTCCATCACGGCGCAGGAGTCGTGGACCGACCGCGACTCCAGGAAACGCGTCGAAGTGCCGGACTACATCCGCGAAGTTGTCGAGGAAATTGCGTTCCAGGCGCGCGAGGACAAGCGAGTGGACCGCCGCTCGGGCGTGAGCCAGCGCCTCCCGATCAGCGCGCTCGAAAACGTCCTCAGCAGCGCCGAGCAGCGCGCGCTGCGCAGCCGCGATTCCGCCGTCGTCGCCCGCGTGGCAGACGTCTATGCCGCCATTCCCGCGATGACCGGAAAATTCGAGCTCGAGTACGAAGGCGAGATTCGCGGCGCCGAAAACATCGCGCGGGAATTGATCCGCGCGGCCGTTGGCAAGGTCTTTACAAATTATTTTGCCAACGCCAGTTTCCAGCCAGTCGTGCAGTGGTTCGAGATGGGCGGCGAAATGAAAGTTCCTGTCAATGCGTCGAGCGCCGAGTATCTCGTGCAACTAAAGAAGATTCAAGGTCTGTTCGAGCATCTGGAAGCTCTCGGGGTGAAGCCCAAGGAGGACTCCGCCATTGTGGCCAGCGCGGCGGAGTTTATGCTCGAAGGGTTGTGGGCGCACAAACGCATCAACCGCAGCGAAGAGCGCGGATTCTTCGCCGACGCACGAAAAGCGCCCGAGCCGCGCGAGCCGTCCGGCCGGCCGCCGCGAAGACAATTCAATTAACGTTACGAAGAGCATCTTCATCCGGAGCGAGTATCGCGAGCGAGGGATCCGCTGTTGTTGGGAGACGCGCTGTAAGGTTATGCCATGAAATACATTCGCTATTCTCGCTACACGTCGGAGGCCGCAGACGACATCGACCTCCAGGACTTGATGAACCGCCTCTCCGATTTCTTCCTGCAAAGCGGCTTTGACTCGCCCTACGGAATCTATGAGATGGATATGGACGGCTCGCAAGAGCGCCGCATGGACCAGCTCCGCGAAGCCATTCTGCGCGCGCTCCAGGAAGGCGATCTGGTCCCACCCGAGTTGATGGAGCAGCTGCTTCAGAATCCCGATCTTTCTGCGAATCAAGATCTCCGCGAATTGATTGACCGCGTCATCGAGCGGATGGAGCAGGAAGGTTACATTTCGCAGCAGGAGCAGGCGCAGGTCACTCCCCCGCCGTCTCAAACACCCGGAGGGCAAATCGGTCGAGATCAGCCGAACGTCGAGGCGCGGTTCGAAATCACGGACAAGGCGCTCGATTTTCTCGGATTCAAAACGCTGAAAGACCTTCTCGCGTCGCTCGGCAAGAGCAGCTTCGGGCGCCACGACACACGGGATCTTGCAACAGGCGTCGAATCCGGCGGCGCCTCGAAATCATACGAATTCGGCGACACGCTCAATCTCGATATCAGCGGAACTCTTTTCAACGCAGTGCAGCGCAACGGTGTGGGCATTCCCATCGCGCTCGATTATCCCGACCTCATGGTGCATCAGTGCGAATACCAAAGCTCGTGCGCCACGGTCCTGATGCTTGATTGCAGCCACAGCATGATTCTCTACGGCGAAGACCGCTTCACCCCGGCCAAGCGCGTCGCGCTGGCGCTTTCGCACCTGATTCGCACGCAATATCCGGGCGATTCGCTCCATTGCGTTCTCTTCCATGATAGTGCCGAGGAAATTCCGCTTGGCAAGCTCGCCCGCGTGCAGGTGGGCCCCTACTACACCAACACGCGTGAGGGATTGCGCATGGCCCAGCGGATTCTCGCGCGGCAGAAAAAAGATATGCGGCAGATCATCATGATCACTGACGGCAAGCCTTCCGCACTTACTCTCGAAGATGGGCGCATTTACAAAAATGCATTCGGTCTCGATCCCCTCGTCGTCACGCAGACGCTCGAGGAAGTGGCGAAGTGCAAGCGCGCCGGAATCCTCATCAACACGTTCATGCTCGCCAGCGACTATAGCCTCGTCCACTTCGTGCAGAAGGTCACCGAGCTTTGCCGCGGCAAAGCCTATTTCACCACCCCTTACACCCTTGGCCAGTACCTGCTTATGGATTACGTCGGCCGCAAAACCCGCCACATCCACTAGCATCCATCTCGTTTCGCGAGAGAACCGGCTTACCGCATGCCACCCAGGATACTCGGAGGCGACTTCCGGTCCTGTTGGCGACTCACGTACGAATCGTAGTTGATCACAACTAGAGCGGCGATGCAGATCAGGCCGAATCCGATGGAATACGTCGCGGCACCCCGAATCAATACTGGCGCCAAACCCTTCGCGGATGGCGAGATACAATCCCGTCAACCTGTGCGTGTTCTCGGCTCCCAATACTGCTAATATGCGCTCCGGAAAAGACCCCGGATCCACCATGCCGCGTGAAAGACTTGTCGTCATCGGAGGCGTGGCCGCGGGAATGAGCGCGGCCAGCCGCGCGCGGCGGCGCAACCCGGAGCTCGAAATTATTGTCCTCGAAAAAGGACGGCATGTCTCGTACGGCGCCTGCGGCTTGCCTTACTACTTGTCCGGCGAAGTTCGCGACTCGAAAGACCTCATCGTTTACCCGCCCGAATTCTTCCGCGAGAAACGCAACATTGATGTGCGCCTGGGCCACGAATCCGTCGAAATCGAGGCGGGACGCAAGACCATTCACGCCCGCGCCGGCTCGCAGCCTGTCGCCATCCCCTACGACAAGCTCGTCATAGCGACCGGTGGCGCGCCTGCCGAAACAATCCCCGGCGTTGAGCTTCCCGGCGTTTTCACCTGCAGCGATCTTGCTGGAACGATCCGTCTCCGCGAATTCCTCGAAGAGAAACAGCCGAAGCGCGCTGTGGTGATTGGCTCGGGCTACATCGGACTGGAATGCGCGGACGCATTCTCGCGACGCGGCATGGAAGTGATAATCCTCGGGCGCGCCGAAAGCGTGCTCGAAGGATTCGAGCACGAAATCGGCGAACGAGCGGAAGCCGCGCTTGGGGCGCATGGCGTACGGCTGCACAAGAAGTGTCCGGTGACTTCGATCACCACGGCAGCTAACGATGGCGGCTCCCATGTGCACCATTCGAGCGGAAGCGAATCAGCGGACGTCGTGCTGCTTGCTACGGGAATCGTACCGCGAACGAAGATGGTTGAATCCGCCGGAATCGCGCTTGGCAAAACTGGAGCCATCGCGGTGGACGAGCGCATGCAGACGAACGTTAACGCGATTTACGCGGCGGGCGACTGCGTGGAAACGCGCCACTTGGTGAGTGGCATCCCCGTCTACTTCCCTCTCGGCACCACCGCGAACAAGCAAGGGCGTGTGGCGGGAGAAAACGCGGGGGGCGGAAACGCGCGCTTCTCTGGAATCGTCGGCACGCTCGCAACGAAAGCATTCGGCCTGGAACTCGCTCGCACCGGCTTGAGCGTCGTGGAGGCGCGAGCGAGCGGTTTCGATGCCGCGTCTCTGACGATTCATTCCGCCTCGGGCGCCAAATATCTCGGCGGGCGCCCTCTCGTCGCGACACTCATCTGGGATCGCGCCAGCGAGCGCCTCCTCGGATTTCAGATGGCAGGCGAAGAGGGTGTCGCGAAGCGCGTTGACGCGGCGGCCATCGCGCTGCACGCGCACATGCACGTGCCCGATATGCTGTACCTCGACCTCAGTTACGCCCCGCCCTTCGCTCCCGTTTGGGAAGCGCTGCTAATCGCCGCAAGCGAAGCGCTCAAGAAGTCGCGCCGCATGTAAGAAAAGCGGTTCGGGCGATGAAAGCATTGGGCACACCCAACTTAAAGTCCGAAATAGTCCTGGTCACCCTCTAAATTACCCAGGTGCGAGATCCGCAACAGCTCTTTAATTCGATCGTTCAAGCGGATAAGCTTCAAGTCGCAATGGTTCTTCTTGGCATTCACCCACAGCCCGACGACCGAGCCGAGTCCCGAACTGTCGAGATAAGTCACGTCTGTCAGGTCCAGAACGACACGTTTGTTTTCGGCGATGAGAGGCCGGACTGTTTCTTGCAAATGTGGAGAGGTGCTCGATACGATCCTGCCCGAGCAGCGGATCATAACTCCGTTGGGATTTTTCTCCGTCTCCAGTCTTAATTCAGGAGCCGGAGCAGCAGATTCCGATGTCATGGGAAAAACCTCCTTTCGGCGGATAAAACGTGAACAAACTCGGCGCGGTATACAGCAATACTGGAAAATGGCACTGCTTCAATTTCAGTTCCATCCTGTGGGCAAAGTCGAACCTGTCCGGTTCCGTGCCGGTTTGCAACCTGTGACCGAAGTTTCTTCGTACTGCGGCTCCTCCCCCACACGGTTGCGATTCCGCCTATGCATCCTGATCAACGCCCACGCATCGAATGGTTGTGGAGTAGAATTCTAGAATGAGTCTTAAGGGCTTCTTTCGCAATGTTTCGGGAGGAAAGCAGATGGCTGCGCTGGCACCAGGGAAGGCGGCTCCGGCAATTTCGCTTGAGAACACGAACAGCCAAGAGGTGTCGCTCGCGGACGCGCTGGAGAAGGGACCGGTGCTGGCGGCCTTCTTCAAGGTGAACTGCCCGACCTGCCAGTTCACGTTTCCCTTCCTCGAGCGCATGTACGAAATGTACGGCGGTTCGAAGGTGACGTTCTGGGGCGTTTCGCAAAATAACGCAAGAGACACCCGAGATTTCATGAAGGAATTCGGCATCAAGTTCCCGATGCTGATCGACAAGGATGGATTCGCCGCGTCGAATCGGTACGGCATTACGAACGTGCCGACACTTTTTCTGATTTCACCGGATGGAAAGATTCAGGTCACCAGTGTGGGTTTCGCGAAGGCTGACCTCGAAAACATCGCGGCGGAAGCGGCTCGCGCAACAGGCACTCCCGCAAAGCCGCTCTTCAAACCGGCAGAAATGATTCCAGAATACAAGCCCGGTTGAGGATCGCGAAACTAGGTTCCGTCGGAACCTAGCACCACAGGGCATCCCGCGCACCGCGAATCCTTGCGCTATTCCTCGAGCAGCAATTTCGAAAGCGGCTTCTTGTGTTTCGCGGGCTTGCTGCGCTTATCCGGAATGGTTCGTTCAGCAGGCGGCATGCCGATGCCAAGACGTGCGCGGCGACGTGCTTCTCTCTCCACCCGCCATCGAGATTTCTTCTTTGCAGGCATATGGCTTCCATCCCCCGAAGCGGACTTATACCATCTCCCGCAGAACGAGAACCACATTCGTCACGGCTGGCCCCGACTGAACCTGCAATCGAATTTTCGTGCCCGACGGCGCATATTTCCAGTAATCCCGCACTTCGGGCAGAAGCAAAGCATCTACGCTCGTATCGCCGATAGCCAGAATTTTGTCTCCCACTTTTAGTCCGGCTTTTTCCGCCGGCCCGCCCCCAATCACGTCGAGAACCTCAAAGGCGTGCGACGCCTGGATCAGCCACGCTCCTGCCTTGTCGAAGGTGTCATGCGCACCGAAATCGCTGTTCTTTTCCAAGATGAGCCGGTGCCGCGAGTAATCGCAGATCACAGTGAATTGCTTCAGGATATCGGGACCGATGAGTCCGGCCTTCGAGGTGTCCGTCGTGGCGCCGCTCCGGTTCAGCGAAAATCGCGCGACGACCTTGTCGAATGAAAATGGACCCACGGAGATGTTACCGATTCTGACGATATCCGAACGGACCGGCCCTCCAATGCCCCACCCCGTAATGCCGGAGAATTGCGGCTTGTACTTGTCACGAAGGCCCCTGGCCGCAACGAATGGTCCGTAGAGCAGAAGGGCCGAACGCGCGCCCGTATCGATACCGAACTTCGTGGGGATTCCATCCACTTTTCCCGCCACGAGCGGAACGTATCCGATGCGTTCGAAAGGCAGTATCGTTCCCAGGCCTTCGTATTTGAACTCGCCGGGAACCACAAACCTCAATGTCCGCGCCGCATAGTCGTGCACGACAACATATTTTTCGAAAATGGGAGCGCCGATGATTCCATCCAAAGGCGCTTTCCCGAACACGGCCGAGGAATCGGAGAACGGCAGAACTTCCACTGCAAGATTCTCAAGCGTCGCCGGACCGATTGAGAGCGATTGGATGTGGCTCGAAAAACCCCGAACAGTTGCGACGCCAACCCCGCTTTCCTCGATCGTCTCTTCGTGTGGGAGCTTCAACTTGTCGGCTACATCCAGGCCTACGGACGTCCCCGCGCCCGTATCCAGAATGAAATGGAATGGCCCCTCGCCATTCACGCGCACTTCGACAAAGATGCGATTGTCAATCAGCTGAAAAGGCACTGGCTGCAGCGAAGACGCGCTAAAAAAAAGTGGCGGCGCGCTCACCAAGAGCGCGGCGCCACCGAGCAGTGCAAGAAATCGCCCCACGTTACGTGTGCGATGCGGAACTGGTCTGTTGCTGCGGCACCGGAGCAGGTGCTGCCGCCGGCTGCGAGTTGTTGTCCTTGTTCTGTTGATTCATCTCGGGAGAGCTCGAAGCGGTTCCGGTATTGGCCTGAGCGCCGCTGCCGGTCGCAGGAACCGCGTCCGTGCGGTTCGGGGTTGGCTTGAGCGTGAAACGGACGCCGCGCTTCGAGTTCTCATCCACTGTGCGCTGCAGGTCGAGATCGTTTATGTCGATCGAGCTTTCGCCTGAGTAGTTGACGTAGTAGTGCAGCTTGCCATCGGCCACCCAGTAATCGCTCGCCGCGAACGTTGAACCGTCTTTCAGATACAAAAGAACGGTTGGTGTGGCGACGGCGAGATTGCCTGTGTCAGGATTGGTGTTGGGTGAACCCTGATACTCCGGCGCGTTTTCATAAGGACCCGGATAATTCGAGGACGAGTTGTTCGAACCGGAATCACCGCCGTAGCCGGGAACTGAACGGTCATAGTTGTAGTCCACCGCAGGAGGATAGTAGGGATATCCCCACGCCCCGCCGTACCAATACGGATCCCAGCCCCATCCCGGTCCCCAGAAGCCCCAAGGACCCCACCAAGGATTCCACCAACCGCCCCAGCCCCAACCCCAGCCAAATCCGAACCCAAAGCCAAATCCAAACCCACAGCAACCGAAGCCGCGGTCAAATCTGAAGTCACGGTCGAAGCCGCGGTCACGGCCGAAGCCGCGATTAAATCCAGAGCCCCGGTTAAAGCCATTGTTGAACGAATGCGACGCGAAAGGAGTCCCAAAACTGGCTCGACTTCCCATACTCGCTCGCGCTCCAGATGAGGTCTGGCTGAAACTTGCTCCGCCCATCCGCGAGCCAAAGGGCGTTCCAAACCTTGACGAGGACCCCATGCTCGCGTTCGCGGATCCGAAACGCGAACTGGCGAACGTCGAATGGCCCAGGGAAGAATTGCCGAGATGCGTGTTCTCCATGGTCGCAAGCGCGTGAGAACGAGAAACGGAGGATCCCGTTGCTCTGGACGATGCGGATGAAGACGACGAAGACATAGATGATCGGCCCGCAGAAGACGAATTCGAGGTTGACGCAGCCGCGTGCGAGTTCTCACCTACGGAAGGCTGCGCGCCTCGCGCAGATGCCGCGGGCGATCTCGCCCCTGATGCAGCTGCCGGATTCCCTGCACGCGAGTTGTTCGCCATAGCGGCAGGACCCCGGGCGGACGATGAAGGTGCTACTGCTCTGTTTCCGCCAGATGCCGCTGGGCTGAACGAATGCCATTGGCCCGCAGAAGCGCTGGAACCGCGCGACACTGAACCCGATGGCGCCGAATTCCGGGCTCCAAAGCGAGTGCCCGATGGGGGCGCTGACGCGCGGCCCGTCGAACCCGGGCGTCCATAGCCGCCGTAGCCACGAGAAGCATACCCGCCAGAGCGCGCGTACGGCCCATAGGACGACCCGCGATTGGCTCTGCCGCCGTAGCCGCCGCCTCCGTAGCTCGGACGGCTGCCTCCACTAAATCCGCCACCTCCATGGCTGCCTCCACTGAAGCCACCGCCACCATGGCTGCCACCGCTGAAGCCGCCGCCTCCACCGTGGCTGCCGCCGCCTCCGCCGCCATGGCCACCTCCGCCATGCTGGGCGAATGCCGGGCCTGGCGCGCAAATGAGTGCAGCGCTCGCGATCAACACAAATAAGACTTTAATAATCGTGGACTTTTTCATTTTCATTGCTTGTTCCCTCCCCCTACTGACCGGGTCAGGTACGCCGAGCCTGAACACTTACTTAGATTCACTTGAAAGCCAAGAGGTTGCGAATTGCTAAACCAGCCGCGTGCCGCAGCGTGTTTCTTGGTTCGCGCGTTTCCGTTTTCGGCCCGAGCATTGCAATCCTGCAAGATCAAGATGGCGCACCTCTCCTCTGGCTTAAACCCTGGCACCGGGAAAAAGTTGCGCGACGTTGTTTTGGGGCAAGAAGAGCGGCGAACTGCATCTGATTTCGGATCTGACGAGTGGTCGGCCCTTTGTTTACAATAACTTAGCTCAGTTTCAGGTTGTAGGGTATTCCCGATCTGAGTGGGGCACGAAGTGGGCCAGAAGCCCCGAAACGCAGGCGAAACGGCCACCGTATTTGGGCTACGGGCCAAGTTCCCTGCCTGTAACGACTTCGTTATACTTAGCACACTGTACTACAGGCAGGGAGAATTTTCAAGGACGAACATACCGCATGAGTTGGCCTCCGGCAAACCAGCTATAGCCGGATCGCAAGTTTGCGCGCTAGTCAGGCGGAGCAGTCAAATCTCTACTAAACCGCGAAAGCGCGCCGCTACCTAGGCTCGGCAACCTCGGAGGTAGCGTGTTACTTCTTGGCCTGAATCGAGATGAGCTCGACCTCGAAGATAAGGGTGGCGTCGGGGCCAATGTCGCGGCCAGCGCCACGCGGGCCATAGGCGAGGTCAGACGGAATAAAGAGCTGCCACTTCGATCCCACGGGCATTAGCTGGAGGGCTTCCGTCCACCCCTTAATGACCTGACCCACGGGAAACGTCGCCGGCTGGCCGCGCTTGTAGGAGCTGTCAAATTCCGTGCCATTGATGAGCGTGCCGCGGTAATTGCAGACAACGCTATCGCTCGCGGTAGGTTTTGGACCTGCGCCTCCCGTCAGAATCTTGTACTGAAGGCCGCTGGGTAGCGTAACGACGCCCTCTTTGGCTTTGTTGGCCGCCAGAAATACATCTCCTTCTTTTTTGTTCGCGTCTCCAGCCAGCTGCATCTTTTCCTCCTGGGCTTTCTTCATCTCGGCTTGCAAATCTTTCATTGCGGCATTTGCTTCGTCGTCCGTCAGAAGGGTCTTGCCGCCGGCCATTTCGTCTTTCAGTCCTCGCGCCACGATGTTTGGGTCAACGTCTATGGATTGCTTCTGAATCCCCTTCGCTATATTCATCCCAATGGCGTAGCTGGCTTTGTCTTTCGGCGTTTTGAGCGCGAATACAGTTGGGCGCTTCGCCGCTGGCGCTTGTGAACTTTTCGGCGCAGTGGCCGCAGGAGGCTTTGGAGAGCTTGCGGCTGGAGGTTGCTGAGCAGCCGGTGCCGGGGCTTGGTCCTGCGCGAGGGCATTACCTGCAAACATGATTCCGACTGCGAGTATGTTGAATGCTATTGCGAATGGTTTTGTCATGGGACCTATTGTCACATTGGTTTGGCGCCTCTGCAAATCCGCGCCAGAAATTTGCGCCCGAAACGTTTGTTTTGAATCGAATAAGATATGAGCCAAGCCAAGGACCCCTCTGAGTGCGACGCCGAATTGCTGTCTTCGTAACGATCATTCAATCCGTTTTGTTCTTGGGGCACGCGTTTCTGTATGAGACGCTGGTGGCCTTTTGGCGGCCCGGGCAAGCGAGCGTGTGGAAGATACAGGTGACGCTGGCTGTGCTGTCGGTGAGCTTCGTGGGTGCGTCGCTGCTCGCCTTTCGCTTCGCCAACCTTCTTGTGCGGATGTTCTACACGCTCGCAGCAATGTGGCTGGGCGTCTTCAGCTTTTGCTTCTACGCGGCATGCTTGTGCTGGGGCGTCTCCGGCGTCGCCGCGCTACTGGGACTCCATCCGCATCGGCAAAGCGTGGCGGCAGTGATCTTCGGTGCTGCGTTGCTGGTAAGCGCGTACGGCATCGTGAATGCGGCATTGCTGCGCGTGAAGCGCGTCACAGTGAAGCTGCCGAATTTGCCTGAATCGTGGCGCGGGCGCGTGGCGGCGCTCGTGAGCGACACGCATCTGGGCCACGTACGGAATCGCGGATTTATTCGGCGCATCGTGGCGAAGCTCGGGCAGCTTGCGCCTGACATCGTTTTCATTGCAGGCGATTTGTATGACGGCACGGCGGCGGACGTAAAGGGGCTGGCCGAACCTCTCGGGAAATTATGTCCTCCACTGGGGACTTATTTCGTCGCGGGGAACCACGAAGAGTTTTCCGACCACACGAAGTATCTCGAGGCCGTCCGGGGCGCGGGCGTTCGCGTCCTGAACAACGAAAAAGTGATGGTGGATGGGTTGCAGCTGGTGGGCGTGCACTACCGCGATGGGACGAGGCCGGAACGGCTGCGGCCAATTCTGCGGCGCGCAGCGGTGGCTCACGGACGCACGAGCATTCTGCTGAATCACGGACCGTATTTGCTCGAGGTCGCCGAAGAGGAAGGGATTTCGTTGCAGCTTTCCGGGCACACGCACGGCGGCCAATTCTTTCCGTACACGCGGATTGTTTCGCGCATTTATGGCGCGTACGCCTACGGCCTGCAACGGTTCGGAAACATGATGGTGTACACCTCGTGCGGCGCGGGGACATGGGGTCCGCCGTTGCGCGTGGGAACAAGCCCTGAGATTGTGCTGATTCGATTCGAGTGAAGGTAGGATTGCGGGCACGGCTGCCCTTCGCTCCTTATGGCGAGATGCCGTGGCCTGACGTTCGGCCTGCTATAATTCGCGGCGGAGGCGAAAGGGGTCCGGTGATCCTCGTGGCCTTCAAAGCCATTGATCCGGCTCTTCGCGAGCCGGATGGTGGGTTCGACTCCCACACGCTTCCGCCAGCGCTTGACACAAAATCTCGGGCTGGCGAAGTCGGCTGCGCCGGAGTACGCTTTTAGTATGAGAAAGGAAGTGTCCACTCACGTTTTTGAGCGGACGGCATCCCTGTTTCTGGGGACGCTGCTGTGCGCAACCTTTCTCGCACAGGCTGTCAATTCTAAAGAGCGAAGTCCGCGGGAGGAGCCTAGCTCCCCGATTGTCTGGCCTCTCGCATCTGTCCATTCCGAGGCGTCCGATGAGAAAAGCCCTTCCAAAAGCAATATTCCCATTCCGCCCGGAACCATATTGCCTGTCCGTCTGAACCAGACCATTTCCTCCGCCAAATGCAAACCGGGCCAAGTGATTACGGGCAGGATTATGCAAGATGTTCCTTTATCGCCAGGCGTGAGGATACGAGCAGGGAGTGAGGTGATGGGTCACGTCATCGAGGTGAGCGCCGCCACTAACGGGGCGAAAGCTCGAATTTCTCTACAGTTTGATAAACTGGTCTTCTCGCATCAGACAATCTCCATCACCACAAATCTGCGGGCCATCGCAGGTTTCATGCGGGTAATCGAAGCTCAGACGCCTCCGGTCGGCGCGGGAGAGAGCGAGGTATTCCGCTGGCTGACCACGGTGCAAGTGGGCGGCGATGTCATTTACGGTGCAGGAGGACCTGTCACGTCGGGAGACGCAGGTCAAACGGTGGGAAAGGCAGTCAATGGCGGAGTACTCAGCCAAGTCAGGGCTAAGGAAGGCACCAAGTGCCGAGGGGCCATCGACGGCAATGACAACCCCCAGGCACTGTGGGTATTCTCTTCCGATGCTTGTGGGGCGTACGGCCTCGAACACGTTGACATTGCTCATGCTGGCCGGACTGATCCCACTGGCGTGATCGTTTTAACTTCAGACAGCGGCGACCTCAAGATTCGCGCCGGAGCGGGTATGCTTCTACGGGTCAATGCGAACGGCCACAGCTAAGCCGCACTCTCACGAGCCTCGCGAAAAGGTTCCCACCCCTCGCATCACGAAGGATCGGGGCATCCGGGAAAACTGACACGAGGCCGGATGACCAAGAAGATAGTGCTCCGGAGGCTAATCGTTCGTCAATTGGGCCTTGGGCGAGACTGCGGCGACTTTGCGGCGGGCGAGATCGAGGAGCTTCGAGTCGGTGCAGACTTCGTAGTAGGAGCGAGTGCCTTGCGCGCCAATTTTGGCGCCGGGGAGCAACTGGCGGACGAAGCCCTTGCGCACGACTATCGGCTCAAGCGACTCGCCGAGCGGGACTTCGCCGAAGTAAAGCTGAACCCGCTCCTTGCCCCAGGGCATCGGGAAATTGCCGCCCATGGGTGCAAGCGAAATCTCGCGGCCCAGTTTCTGAAAGCCTTCCTCGTTGAGCTCAATGCCGTTCATATTGAAGCGGACCATCAGCTCTTCGCCTTCGTCTTCCGCGGCATCTTCCATCAGCGTTTGCAGGAGAAAGACGTTGAAGGGCGACGGGTTCGACTGAAACAGGCGCTTGGCGATCTTCGAGCAGCTCGAAAGGCGGTCGGAAAGATTCAGCGCGCGGGAAATCATTATGCGCGAATCGTTGTCCATCCAGAGAGACGGCGCGGAATCCTGGAAGGCGACGCCCACGCCGAGCTCGAGGCGGGGAAGATCGGCCGTCTTCGCGCGCAAATTGTAGGCTTGCGTGACCGCCAGAATCTCGCGCGCAAGCACGCATGCGCGCGCAACGGCCCGCTGCGTGGCGCGCGTGGATTCGTTCTCGTAGATCGCGAGGATGATCGCGTCGCCTTCGATGAACACTTTCGCCGCGCCGTAGCGCTCGAGCAGGCGCTTCACCGGCTCGTGGAGGTTCATGCTGATGTGCGAAGCGGGATTCAGGCCGCGCGCGAGCAGGTCTTTCGTGATGCCAGTTGAGCCGCGAACGTCCGCTTTGATCACGGCGTGCGAAACGACCGGATCTTCCGTGGGGCGGCCCTCCTCCGGATGCAGAAACTCGTAGAGGCTTCTGTTCGCGCGTGAAAGCTCGCGTGAATGCTCGGAGCGGACCACGTTGATGCGCTCCATCCACGCCGCCACCTGCTGATAATTGCGGCGGTCGCGGCGCAACCGCATCAGGTCCTCGGCGAATTGGAGGCCGGTGGAAAGCACCTCTTCGCGGGTGCGGCGGCGAATGGCGCGCGAGGCATCTTCCAGCCGCTTCATCGAAATCTTGCGAGCCGGGAATTGTTCGAGGATGGCCGAAACGCGTTTTGCCTCTTCGCGGTTGACGAGCGCTTTTTTCAATTGCTGAAGGTGGATCGGCGGGCAATAGTCCGAATAAATCTGACGCAGCTCGTAGCCGGCGAGAACGTGGAAGAGAAGGTCACGCTCCTCAAGCCGATGGACCCACTCCTCGAGAAGCTGGGCCCGCGCTTCGGGGGCCGGCTCGCCTTCCCCGGAAGGGTATTGCGAATCGAAAAGGCGGCGCGCGTTCTCCGGCTGGTTCAAGTAGTCGCCGAGGCGGCTTTGCGATTCCTCGGTGAGGAAAGCCAGGCGCTGCTTGGCGGTCTCAATCTGCGGGCCAAGCTCCTCGAGATTCGTTTCGAGCGAAGCTGACTTCTGCTTCAGGCCCGCCAATTCGCCTTTTTTCTCGGCGGACGCGCCCGACCTGCGCTTGAACAGACGCGGGAAGCGATCCTCGATTTCGCCGGCGCTCGCCGCAAGGTCGGACTGATCTTCCTCGAGACGTTCGAGCTCCGATCGAAGCAGGCGAGCCTGCTCGAGCAGGCGCTCATGAGATTTGCGAGCTTTGCCGAGCTCGTCCGCGTCGTCCTCGGCGAGGATAGAGTCGCCGACTAAACCGAGCAGCAGCATGTCAAAAACCTCGAAGCGATCGGGATCGTTGATAAAGTTTCCGAGCAGGACGTAGTGGTCGAGGAGGAGATGCTCGTTGGTACCGCCTTCGACGAAGAGGAAACGGTTCAGCAGCAATTCGTACGTTTCGTGGAAATCGTCGCCGAAGAGAGCGCGGCGCGATTTCGTCAGCGACCCTTCCTCGACTTCGCGCCAGATGCGGCAAATGATATCGCCAACCAAACGAATCACGTTCTTGCGGTCGGCCTGGATCTCCGCGACCTTGGAACGCTTGACGTGCGCCTGCTCGCTGTGCTCGAAGAGCTCGCCGCGGGCGCGAATCCAGTCCTTGCACTCGACAAGGAGGCTCGAGAACTGGTTGCCCATCTCGCTCGTGAGGAATTTCAGCAGGGCGAGGCGGTGGAGAATATCGGTCTCAATGGACTGGTGAAACTTGGCGCGCATGAGAGATTCCTGCAAAACTTCACTCAGCATCCTGCGGAATCCGGAGTTGTCGGGTGGCTTCGACGCTTTGCGGTCTTTCCCGTAGAACGAGCTGACGTCCACGGCCTGCCGGACAAGATCGAGCAAATACTTGCGCGAGAATTCGAGAAAGCGCGGGCTGAGGAACACGTCGTAGTGAATGTTGTCAACGCCCACCGTGAGGTTCGCGAGCCGGATTTCGGCGGAGTAAGGCTCCAACTTCATCCTGGTGGGATGGGCGGCAGAAAGCGCAATGCGGGTTTCGGTCATTACCAAACCCTGTGGGCAGGGAGACTTCCAATCTAGCCGAGAGAAAAAGCCCGGCGCAATGGACCGAGTCCAAAACGTTAATGTTTTGCAGGGCTGGCCCGGAGCGATATGGCTCGTTTTTCAGTGGCGCGGCTGGTTGGCGCGATCGGGAGGCGTACTTCCGAAAATGTCGCCCGAGAATCCGTTTTTTCCGGGTAAAATGTGGCGCCATGCCGAAACTATTAGAAGGAAAGACGGCGATCGTTCTGGGTGTGTGGAACAAATGGAGCATCGCGTATGCGATCGCGCAGGCGTTCGTGCGCGAGGGTGCGACACTGCTGCTCACCTACCAGAACGACCGCGCGAGGCCGGTGGTTGAGGAGCTGGGAAACGAACTCGGCGCTGCGAAATATTTTCCGTGCGACGTGCAGCAACAGTCTGACATTGACAACCTGACTGCCGCGCTCAAAAACGAGGGGCGCAAGCTCGACGTGGTGGTTCACAGCCTGGCAGGGGCAAACCACGAAGACTTGAATCAGCCTTTCGTCAACACGTCGCGTGCCGGATTTCAGATGGCGCTCGAAATCAGCGCGTATTCACTAGTCGCCATTTCGAAGGCGCTATCTCCCTTCATGACGGAGGGCGGCGCGATCATGACGATGACCTATCTGGGCTCTACGCGCGTGGTGACCAACTACAACATCATGGGAATTGCCAAGGCGGCGCTCGAAGCGGAAGTGAAGTATCTGGCCAGCGAACTGGGCGCGAACAAGATTCGCGTCAACGCCATCTCCGCTGGGCCCATCAAGACGATTTCGGCGCGCGGGATCAAGGATTTTTCCAAGGTGCTCGATTTTGTCTCGCAGCACGCTCCTCTGCGGCGCAATACCGACCCGGCAGAAGTGGCGGACGCCGCCGTCTTTCTCGCGAGCGACCTGGGCCGCGGAGTTACCGGCAACGTCTTGTTCGTCGACGCCGGATTCCATATCATGGGGCTGGATCCTCCCAAGTAGCTACGGGCCCTTTCATTGCCGCGCATCGCAGACAGGCCGACGATGGCAACACTGCTCGCGTCAGGAGTGTGTGTTCTGGCATTTACGTTTGTTGCGACGCTTTCCGGCATCACCACGAACAACCAAAAATCGAAGGCGGGCCAGCTTGTTTGGGCGCCCCCGAACGTGGACGCTCCGATCCCTTCTCTTGCCGCCACGCCGCCGTGTTCGCTTCCCGACGTGCTCGAACACGTTGGCGAGCGCGCGAAAGAGCTTGTCGACAATCTCCAAAGCTTTACCGCACGCGAAACGATTCAATTCGAAGAGCTGGATAACTTCGGGACTCCGGACAACTATGAGACCGCCCGATTCGAGTACGCAGTGAATTTCGACCAGGACCATGGAAGGTTAGCTGTACAAGAAAGCCGCGCGCCTTCCAGCAAGACCGAGTCCCTGAGCCACGGCGTCACGGATATCGGTATCGCGGCGTTCGCGGTTCTTTTTCATCCGTTCTATCAAGGTGACTACGATATGCGCTGCGAAGGCATGGACGCTCGCAACGGCCAGCCCGCCTGGGTGGTACACTTTCGGCAAGCGAAAGGAAAGCGTCCCCGAACGCTGTCTTTCCATACGCCGAACGCAGCGTACGTTGCCAAGTTGAAGGGACGCGCGTGGATCTCCGCGGATTCTTATGAGATTCTGCACATCGACACGAATCTTATGGAAGCAATTCCGATGCTCAATCTGAAAGGCGATGCCGTCTCGGTCGATTATGAGACGGTCGAGTTCAGTTCCCGGAACGTCCGCCTGCGGCTGCCACGCACAGCTGTAACTTTCATGGAGTACGACAAGCAGCGCTATATCTTCCAACATACTTTCACGAATTCCCTGGTTGGTTCCGTGCGAACCGAGCAAGTCATCGGAAGTCCGCAACAGCCTTGATTTTCGGGCGCGCGCGCGCCGTCGCCCTAGTGCTTGCCATCATCCGCTTCTGTAATTGAAATTCGGCGTGTGTCTTCGGCGACGTGCTCGAGGCGAATGCGCATCACGGGCCAATCGCTGGGCGGGCTGAGCTTTTCAGGCCATTCGACGATCACGACGGCCTGCTCGGAAAAGATATCCTCAAGGCCCAAAGTGTCGAGATCGTGAAGGTCCGTGACGCGATATAGGTCCGCGTGATAGACGTGAGTGCCGTCTCCGTATTTGTGCACGAGCGCAAAAGTCGGGCTGGTGACTTCCTCCCCCGCCGCAGCGCCCAAGCCGCTGACGATTCCCTTTGTTAAGGTTGTCTTGCCAGCGCCAAGTTCCCCCGAAAGCAGAATCAGAAGGGGAGCTTTCAGCAGCGCGCCAATTTCGCGGCCGCAGGCGATGGTTTCCTCCGACGAATGCGTCACAAGCTCGCGGCTAGCCACGGCCGATCTCGGAATAAAAACGCTGATACGCCCGCGGAATCGAATAAATCAGATCGGATGCGATGAGAGGCGCTTCATGGTGCTGCGCGTAGGCCATATCAGCAGCGAGGCCATGGAGATACACGCCGAACGCGACGATTTGAGCCAGGCCGAAGTCATCGACAGCTTTTCCGAACTGCGCGACAAGCCCAGCGAGCATGCCGGTAAGAACATCTCCTGTTCCACCGGTACCCATGCCGGGATTTCCGGTCGAGTTGACATAGCTCGATCCGTCCGGTGATGCGATGACGGTCTGATGACCCTTGAGGATGACGATCGCGTTCCAATCGGCCGCAGCCTCTCGCGCGACATCGAGACGACGTGCCTGCACATCTTTCGTGGTGCAACCTAGAAGCCGAGCCATCTCGCCCGGATGAGGCGTCACAGCAATCATCGCCTTTGGCACCTTGGTAGCGCTCAACTCCCTCGCGCGGCCCGCGTAAGCGTTCAGTCCGTCGGCATCGAGAATGATTGGAGTTGACCTCTTGCCGACAATCGTGCGGACGAACTGCTGCGTCTCGGTGTGCGTTGTAAGACCGGGCCCTATCGCGAGCACGCGCTTCCCTTTCGCGATGCTCTCGAAGCGATCGAATTCGAGGCTGCGCAGCGAAATGCTTCCGGTCTCGGTGGCAGGGAGCGGCTCGGTCATAATCTCCGGAGTGTGGCTCGCGATGATGGGCAGAACCGGCTCTGGCGTAGCCACGGTGACGAGACCTGCGCCCACGCGGAGCGCCGCCCACGATGCGAGCACGGCG
>Ga0307478_10001643_pt1 | contig 18898 bp, 12 predicted proteins | sample atmos_gasesECM4C_2_FD_203713 | JGI IMG/M metagenome (GOLD analysis project Ga0307478, IMG submission 203713) | Hardwood forest soil microbial communities from Morgan-Monroe State Forest, Indiana, United States - atmos_gasesECM4C_05 | ecosystem: Environmental > Terrestrial > Soil > Temperate... | reverse complement strand
CTTTGCGCAACGGTTTGAGTGCAAAAATTGCAATCTGCGTTACGAGGAGCCCGAGCCGCGTCTATTCTCATTCAACAATCCTTATGGCGCATGTCCGCGATGCCAGGGCTTCGGCAACACGATCGATTTCGATCTCGACCTTGTCATCCCCGACAAGATGAAGACTCTGGCCGAGGGAGCCATCGAGCCCTGGACCAAGCCCAAATATCGTCCGCTGTTTACCGACCTGAAGCGCTTTGCCAAACAGTCAGGCATCCCGCTCGATGTGCCTTGGATTGAACTCGAAGAAGAACAAAAAGAGCTAGTCCTCAATGGCGAAGGCAAATTCCTCGGAGTGCGCGGATTCTTCGCTCACCTGGAGCGCAAGAAATACAAGCTGCACGTCCGCGTGTTTCTAAGCCGGTATCGCGGGTATTCCCTGTGCCCGAACTGCAACGGTTCACGCCTGCGTCTCGAAGCGCGCCAGGTCAAAATCAAGGGCCGCAACATTTGCGAAATCTGTGCGCTCACCGTGGAAGACGCCTACCGCTTCTTTTCTGAGCTCGAACTAACGCCGCAGGAAGCCGATATCGCCGACAGACTCCTCCAGGAAATTCGCGAGCGCCTCCGCTTTCTCAATGATGTTGGGCTGGAGTATCTGACTCTCGACCGTCTTTCCTCGACTCTCTCCGGCGGCGAGGCGCAGCGGATTCAGCTCGCGACTTCGCTGGGATCGCGGCTGGTCGGCACTCTGTACGTTCTCGACGAACCTTCAATCGGCCTCCACCCGCGCGATACCCACCGGCTGATCAAAATCCTTCATGATCTGCGGAATCTGGGGAACACGATTCTGGTGGTCGAGCATGATCCCGACATCATGCGCGCCGCCGATCGCATCCTCGATCTCGGCCCGGGCGCCGGAGAAAATGGTGGCAAGCTGGTCGCGGCGGGAACCTACGATGAGATCCGGCACAACCCGACTTCCCTGACCGGACGATATCTTTCAGAGGACTTGCGCATCCAGCCGCCCGTCACGCGCCGAAAACCCGGAGCCCAACAAATCACGATTCGCGGCGTGTGGGCCAACAATCTCAAAGGCGTCGACATCAGCATTCCGCTCGGCATGCTGGTCGCCATCACCGGCGTGTCGGGATCGGGCAAGTCGACGCTGCTGCATCACGTTCTCTACCGGGCGCTGGCGCAGGCGAAAGGACAATCGAATAACGGAGCGAGCGGGCCGGCTGCCATTTGGGAGAGTCTGAGCGGCGATCAATTCATCGATGAAGTCGTGTTGGTCGATCAGTCCCCCATCGGCCGCACCCCGCGCTCCAACCCCGTGACCTATATCAAGGCCTTCGACGCCATTCGCGATCTTTTTGCTTCGCTGCCCGAATCCAAGAAACGTGGCCTCGCCGCCGGGCACTTTTCCTTCAATATCCCCGGCGGGCGCTGCGAGACCTGTCAGGGCGACGGCACAGTCACAGTCGAAATGCAGTTCCTGGCCGATGTTGAACTGATCTGCGAAGAGTGCAAAGGGACCCGCTATAAGCCGCAGGTGCTCGAGGTTCGCTACCGGGGCAAAAACATTCATGAAGTGCTGAATCTCACGGTGAAAGAAGCTCTGAAGTTCTTCGCCGAGGCGCCCAAAGTGACCGAGAAACTGCGGTCGCTCGAAGAGGTCGGGCTGGGATATCTCCGTCTGGGACAGTCGGCCACAACGCTCTCCGGCGGCGAAGCCCAGCGCATGAAATTGGCTGCTCACCTGCAGCCCGCCAACCGTGAAGCGGCACGTTCCGGCTCGCGCAATGGCGACGCGGGATCTCGGCGGCGGTTGTTATACATCTTTGACGAGCCCACTACCGGACTACATTTTGATGACGTCAGCAAACTCCTCGCTGCCTTTCGCCGTCTTATTGAAGCAGGGGGATCGATTGTGGTCATCGAGCACAACCTCGAAGTCATCAAGACCGCGGATTGGGTGATCGATCTCGGCCCGGAAGGCGGCAACCGTGGTGGCAAGATCGTCGGCGCGGGCCCGCCGGAGGCCATCGCCAAGCTGTCTGGTTCCTACACAGGAAAATATCTGGCGCGGGTTCTGCAGGGCAATGGAGCATCGCGATCCAATGTGCGCTCGTAGATTCCGATGGCCGCTGCTGTTGGCTTGCATCTGCACGCTGACTCTTGATACGGGAGGAATAGCTAGAGCTGTTTCCTCGCCCCAGGCAAACGCCCCGTCGCCGGCGCAAGATTCCCAATCCCCGGCGCAAACCGAGGCTCCCTCACCTGGCTCTTCTTCGAGCCAACCGGTTCACCGCAAAACCGGAGCGAATTCGAGCGAAACCATCCGGCACACCCGAGTCGCCGAGGTAGACTCAACTTCTCCTCAAATTACGCAGGCAGAGAACCTCATCCAGAAGCACGACTATGTGTCGGCTGAACCCCTGCTGCAGGAGGCGGTCAAAGCCGAACCCGAAAATTACGTCGCCTGGTTTGATCTCGCATTCACTGAGAGCGGCCTCGGCCATGTGGATCAGTCAATCGCCGCGTATCGAAAGTCAGTTGCCGCCAAGCCCGATGTGTTTGAGTCGAATTTGAATTTGGGCATTCAACTCGCCAAGGCCGGGCAACCAGAGGCCGAGACCTTCTTGCGCGCCGCCACGCAGCTGACTCCGACCGGTCACGTCGCTGAAGGTCGAGAGCGCGCCTGGCTCTCCCTGGCTCACGTGCTGGCAACTTCTAAGCCTGACGACTCGATTGCGGCCTACCGCCAGGCCGCAACCCTGCAGCCTAAGGATCCTGAACCACACGTGGCGGCGGGGCAACTTCTAGAGGACCAAGGGAACTTCGCCGACGCCGAAGCCGAGTACAAGCGCGCCTTGGCACTCGATCCCTCGTCCGATGCCCTCACCGGATTGGCCAATCTTTACATGCGCGGACGCCGCTTCCCCGAAGCCGAGGATTCTTTGCGCCAACTGGTCGCGGCGCATCCCGGCGAAGTTGCCGCACGCATTCAACTCGGCCGCGTTCTCAGAGAAGAAGGCAAGAAAGAGGACGCGACCGCCGAGTTGCAGGCCGCAGCGACGCAAGCGCCGATGAACATTCCGCTTCAGCGGGAACTGGCAGACCTTTACACAGATTCGGGCAAAAACGATCAGGCGGAGGCAATATATCGCTCGCTGCTGGTCGGCCACCCTAATGATTTCGACCTGCACCGCGCTCTGGGACAAAGCTTGCTTAAACAGAAGAAATTCATCGGTGCGCAGCAGGAATTTGTCACCGTGGTTAAACTCAAGCCCGACCTTGGCGATGCCTACGCCGATCTGGCTTTCGCCGCCAGCGAAAACAAGGACTACGCTCTGACCATCAAATCCCTCGATGCTCGGGCGAAGCTCGTGCCCGAAACTCCGGCCACTCATTTCCTGCGCGCTTCCGCGTACGATCACTTGAAGGACTTCAAGCGCGCGGCCGCCAGTTATCACCTGTTTCTCAAGACGGCCAATGGGAAGTATCCTGATCAGGAGTGGCAGGCGAAACACCGGCTGATCGCCATCGAGCCGAAAAAGTGATTCCTGCCGGATTTCAGACTATGTGGGGCGTGGAAAATCCATCTCGGCTGCGGCAAATTGTCGTCTCAGCTGCCCTCATGTTGGTTGCCTGCAGTGTGCTCGCACTCCCCGGTACAGAACCGACCATCGATCAATTGAAGTCCAGGATGTCTGCCGCATCGGTGGGCGATAAGCCTCATCTCTGCATGCAGATCGCCCAGCGACAGCTTGCGCAGGCCGATAAACTCTACGCTGCCGCGGAGTTCGAACAAGCACAGCCCGCCCTCACTGATGTCGTGGCCTTCTCCGAACTGGCGCGCGACTATGCCATCCAGTCGCACAAGTATCAAAAACAGGCCGAGATCGCGGTGCGCGGCATGACGCGCAAGCTCACCGATCTGATGCATTCGCTTCCGAAGACAGACCAAGCTCCGGTGCAGGAAGCGATCGCGCGATTGCAGCGGGTGCGCGACGACCTGCTCATGTCCATGTTTCCCAAAGGGGTGAAATGACCGTCTCACGGCTTCGCTTCCTTCTCGTGTGGTTGCTTCTTGCAGGTGTCGCCGCGGCCCAACGCCACCACGATCCTCTCACCCAGGCTGAAATTGACCAGGTTCGCGACGCCAGTTGGGAACCCAGACAGCGGCTCACTCTCTACGTTCAGTTTGCGCGCGCCCGCCTGGTGAAGATGGAGCAGATGCGCAGCGATTCGAAGACCAAGAACCGCGCGCAGCAAACCCACGACCTGCTCGCCGATTTTCAGACCCTTTACGACGAACTCAATGACAACATCGACACCTACGTCGATCGCAAAGACGATATCCGCAAGCCGCTGAAGCTGATCATCGAAGCCGACAACGAATTTCAAGCGAAGCTGCGAGCCCTCAAGGACGCGGCGGGTGTCCCCGCCGAGGAAGCTAGTTCCTACGAGTTCGTGCTGACCAACGCGATTGAAACCGTCGACACCTCGGCCGAAGATCACCGCAAGCTGTTGGAAGATCAGGAAGACGCCGCCAAGCACAAGAAGCTGAATTCGAATCCCGGGGTGAAGAGCGGGAAGCCGGAGTAAGTGACGTCCTGTTTTTCTTGCTTTCTGCTCGTGCTAACCTAGCCCTACCGTGCGTGCCGGGCTGCTTGAAATCTTCCAGGAAATCTATAGCGAGTTGCGTCCCGGGACTTCCCTGCCCGAGTTGAAGATCGAATTCTTCGCTTTCGCCAACGTGAACAACACGATTCGCCTGCGCAACGGGCGCTTGCTGGTCCGGCTCTCGGACCTGCTGGAAGGTGCGCCGGACACGGTCTTACGCGCACTCGCACACATTCTCTTGGCAAAGATGTACCGCCGCCCAATTGATCGCGGGCATGCCGCCCGCTACCGGAAATACGTGGGCAGCCATGACATTGTCCGCAAAGCGCACTTGGTGCGGCAGATGCGCGGGCGCAAGCGGCTGCGCTCCCCGCGCGGGCACTTTTACGATCTCGATGCGATCTTTGAGGAGCTGAACACGCACTTCTTTTATGGACTCATGGCGCGTCCGCGCATGAGCTGGAGCCAGACCAAGACTCGCCGCATCCTGGGCCACTACGATCCGGCCCACAATGCCATTATTATCAGCCGCATCTTCGACCATCCTGCCGTCCCGAGATACGTGCTTGAGTACATCGTCTACCACGAGATGCTGCACCTCAAGCATCCGGTCAGGTTGCGCGGAAGCCGGCGATGCGCGCACTCGGCGGAGTTCCAGGCGGAGGAAAAGCTGTTTCCTCGCGTGGCGGAGGCGAATGCGTTTCTGAAACGGCTTTGAGGTGGCTTTAGGTTGAAAGGTGACGTATCCGCGCATTAAGTTCTGCGGATTACTTCTTCAAACCCGACGTGAAGGTGCTCCCCGTGTAGCTCTACGGCAACTGCAGGTCGAAAGCGTAGATTTCCTGGGCGCTGATGTCCCGGGGCAGCATCAAGACCTCGCCGGGTCCAAGGCCAGTCCAGGAACTCGGACTGAACTGATCGGGGAACCTCCGGATTTTGTTGAGGTCGACCAGTTTTTCCAGTTTGGAGTCGCTGATCCGGAGCCGTGTGTCTTCGGCCTTGTAAACAACGCCCATCCCTCCCCCGCCAATTTTTTCGATGATGCGGTAATGCGAGATAGTCTGGCCGATCATTGGGCTGCAATAGTAGGGCGACAGCTAGGACAAGTCAACGGAACCCGGCAACCTGGCGGCTCAGCAAGGGGAAAGGTGAATAACCCATATTCTCTCCAATCGGCGCCGGAAGGAGAGACACGCGCGTATCCTGTCTCGCAGAAGCGCGAGACGTAGGATACGCGGGGAAAGTCGAGTTAGAAGTTCAGCTTGACCGCAAGCTGCCCAATACGGGGATCCTGCGCATGGATCGCCTGGCCGAAAGTTGACGACAGGAAATTCCCATCTACCGTCGAAAACTGTGTGTGGTTAAAGATATTGAAGAATTCCGCCCGGAACTCCAGGTTGCATCTCTCGAACAGCTTCGTGTTCTTCGAAAGAGCCAAATTGAAGTTGTTGATTCCGGGCCCCTGGAAAAATCGCCGCCTCGCAGTTCCCAACACTCCCGGAACAAGGTTTGGGTTTTCCTTTGTGAATTGACTCTTATCAAAGTAAAACCGTTGCGGTGAAGATCGCGGATCAAGAACGTGAACCGATCCACCCGCGAAGTCTGGAGTATCGACACCGAGCGGCAACGGACCTGCAAATGACGTTCCCAGCAGCGAGCGCTCATCGTTCTCAAAGATGTAGACAGGGATACCCTTCGAGAACGTAGTGATGCCGCTCAACTGCCATCCTTGCAGCAGGGCTTTCGGGCCGCCCCACTTGCCAAACGGAAGGTTGTAGCTGTAGCTGATCACGAAATTCTGCGGAATGTTGTAACTCGACAGCGCACGGCTGAGTCGGGCATCAAATGGATTGACCTGTTCGCCGAATGCCGAAGAGTCATCGAGTGCTTTGCTATAGGTGTACCCCATCAGGAATTGCAGTGGGCCACTCGTGTGGCGGAAGTTCACCTGCAAAGAATTGTAGGAGGAATTTCCAATAGCAGAGAAATAACCTTCGCTGCCGAACTGGTTGAGCCCGTTCGCGATGTCCGTGGGGTTGTGCGAGCTGAATGGACCCCGGTCATAGGACGGTTCCGTTTGCGGAGTGCAGCCTGGATCCGCCGCGCACAGCGATGGTATAACCGGATTCGCGTCTTGAGTGACCAGTAACCGGTGACCTTGCGTGCCCACGTAGCTCAGTGTCAGCAAATTGGTGCGCGTGAACTGCCGCTGAATGGACAGCTCGTATTGCTCGGCGTAGGGAACGCGGTTCACAGGATTAAACGCCGGCGCCGTTGCGATCGTACCGAAGACGCTGGCGGGGATATTGGATGGCGGATTGAAGTTGGCGGGGAAGGGATTCAGGTTGATCGCCCCGCTCCCGCGAGTTTGGTACGGCTGTGCCAGCGATGGTGTGCTGCCTGTATAGAATGCTCCGTACGGCGCATCGCCAATTACGCTGAAATCGTATCCGCCTTCAAAGGCGCTGTAGAACATGCCATAACCGAGGCGAATGCTGGTTTCGCCTGCTCCACCAAACAGCTTGCCCAGAAGGCCTCCGGAAACGTTGGGAGAATACGCCAATCCCAGGCGTGGAGCGAAATTGTTGTAGCGAATGGGGGCGATGGTCCTTGGAATGCCAGGATCACCCGGAAAAACCCAGCCTCTCGGCGAATTCGGAAACTTCGCCGATTGCTCACCCAACTTTAGGGTTTCAATTTCATTGTGCTTTTCCCACCACGGAGTGATTACATCCCAGCGCACTCCGTAATTCAACGTGAGGTTCGGACGCGCCCGCCAGCTGTCTTGCGCGAAGGCGCCAATGTAGTAGCTGCGTGTGTTGGCGGCCGGCGTCTGACCTTGTTCAAACGTGCCCGGCGCTCCGATCAGGAAGTCGGCAAAATCAACCCCGGTCTCCGACGTCGTGTTGAAGAAGAAATAACCGTTTTCGATATTGTGTAACTGTTCCGCCATCTGCGTGAAGTGGAAAGCGCCGCCAAACTTGAGGCTGTGCGTTCCCACTAGTTTGCTGAAGTTATCCGACGCCTGATAAGTGTTTTCGATCAGCCCCAACACCCTGCTGGGAACTCCCATGTTGAAGCTCTGAAAATCCATCTCTGGTATGCCCTGCGTCGCGGTGTCGAGAGGCAGGATCCCGCCTGCTGAAACGTTGCTGGAGAAGCCTAGCTGGTTCAGCGTTGTGCTGGTGCCGCCAGCAGGTTTGTTCAGAAGATCATTGACTCGCAAGAACCCAATCCGGGCTTCGTTGACGGCTCTGTTTCCCAACACTTTCGTGTCGCCGACGTCTATCACCTGCGTGCGTCCCGTCGTGGTTGCGGCGAATCCGGGCACGGTCGCTACCGGGTATGGGTTATTGAGCGAGAACTGATCGAAGAAGTAGTAGCCGAAAAGCGTGCCTATGCCCAGGTTCGCATCCACGCGCCCGCTCGCCTTGCGATCGGTCAACCGCAAAGCGTTCGCGGAGGTCGAGAAGTTGCCGTTTCCATCTCCCAGGGGAAATGCGCCAGCCCCAAGAATATTATTCGCGATCGGGGAAACAGCGGTGGACGGAATCTTGGCATTGGGGAAAACACAGTTTGCGGAATTCACACAACCAGCCATGTAGTACGGCTCATTGGTTGTCACCGCATAGCCCAGTTTATTTGTCAGCGTCGTAGCCCAGGCGCTCCCTTGCACCGTTCCGACCAGGGACGAAGCCAGTCCCGAAAAATCGCCTGTGCGTTCCGCCGCGGTTGGAACCGCGATGTGTCCCGTGGAGACACCTACAATTTTGTTGTTCTCCTGAAAATCGCCAAAGAAAAAGATCTTGTCCTTCTTGATGGGGCCGCCCAGCGTGCCTCCGAATTGATTCTGATGCCATGCGCCGCGCTGGCCCTGATCAAAATAATTGGCGGCATCAAAGGCGCTGTTGCGCAGGAATTCGAACACACCGCCGTGAATCTGATTGGCGCCGGCCTTGGTGACAACGTTGACCTGGCCTCCGGCGAAATTGCCGTACTCGGCATCGAAATTGTTGGTGATGATGCGGAACTCCGCCAATGAATCGAGGTTCGGTACCACCGCAGTTCCCGAAAATCCGAACTCCTGCACCGAGACGCCGTTCAACAGGTACCCATTCGCCGATTCCCGCATTCCGTTGACGGAAAGATTTCCGGCGTTCTCATCTCCGGAAACTGCGGGCAATTGAAATCCCCCGCTTTGAAAATTGTTGGAGGAGGAGGAACCACCGCCAATTCCGGAATTCGCATTACCCACCCCCGGCTGCAAGGCGAGCAGATCGGTATAGCTTCGACCATTCAACGGGACCGAGGTCATCTGTTTCTGTTCGATGACTTCCCCTAACTGAGTCGATGAGGTTTCGACGTGCAGCGCATCCCCCGTCACCGTAACCGCCTCTTTGACGTCGCCTACCTGCAAAGTCACATCCACCGTCAAGACGGAATTGACCTCCAGCAGCAAGCCCGTTTCATGAAAAGGCCGGAATCCCGCCTGTTGCACGTTCAATTCATAATGCCCAAGGGATAAGGTCGGAAAGCTGTAATAGCCTTGATCGTTGGTACTCAACGTTTGCGTGATACCGGTTTCGACGTTCTTGGCCGTGACCGTCGCTCCCGGAACTGCCGCTCCAGTCGTATCCTTCACGGTGCCTGACATGCTCGCTGTCACCGACCCAAAAGCACTTCCGCCCAACAACAGGACTGCCGTGAGTAAGGCGAGTATCGTCTTAATCTTGTGCCTTCCCTGATGTACATCCATATGGTTGCTCCTTTTCGTGTCGATCCCAACTCGGCCCTCGAAACCTTGAGCCCGCCAAGCCAGAGTTTATTAAAACGTATTAATAGCCGATAATTCTGCCGCTCGCAGTGACAGAGATCACAGGATCGCCGTCGGCGCTGGTGAACGGCCCAAAAGCGGACGGGTGGCCCAGAGCCCTATGTTTGTTGGCGACGCTGTCGCATCTCGATTAAGAAGTTGCTTGACAAAAACCGTGACCGGGATAAAACTACAGCCCAGTTCACTGCTTTCCCCCCAATTCCAGGGTTTTTAGATTTCCATCGGGCTCCTAACGCGATTCAACCGGGCCAGCGCACGATTTTTCCGGGCCACAGGGTTCCCTTTCTCCAGTACCTGAGCGGCACACCCCGGTGCTCTCTCGAAGAAAAACTATCTTTCCAAGACACATGAGGTGTGCCATGAGACTTTTTCCAATGAGTATGAAAATTCTTTGCATGATTGCCGCCGTGGCCATCGGGTCGGTGGCGATCTATCGCAAGGTTTGGGCCGCACCGCCAACCACCGGTCCCACGCCGGTTAAAGTGACCGTGAGCGTAACCGTCGGAAGCACCGGTGGCGGGACGTTGGCCTACCAGTGGAGGTCAACCGACGGAACCATCACCAACGTGAACGCAGCATCCACAACCTGGACACTACCCGATGGTCCCGGATTGCACTTCGCCTACGTGCTGGTCTCGAACGGCAAAGGTGGGTTCACCGAACGCCGGGTCGCGGTGAATACTGACAGCATCGGAAATCCCCCGGTCATTCCGCCGCCCGTCACGCTGTCGCCGCCCGCCGCGCCAGCTGCGGCTGGCAACTTCTATCGTTCGTTTATCACCTGGGGTTTCGTGAAGTCTGTGAATCGTGACGTGAAGATGCCCCATATCCCCGAATTTATGCTGAATGACGTCACCAACGTGCACTATCCGCCCACCGGCACTGTCTCCACCAACTTCAAAGGCACGTTCACGATACCTGCCGTGCCTGTCGTGAGTAAGTTCACCACCGAATGCTCCGTGAACGGAGGGGCAACATTCGAAGATTGCTCGAGCAACGGACCAGTCACCTTGAACATGCCCGCCGTCGCCACTACTGACTATGTCTTCGGGACTCCGCTGACGTTTCCGCCCGTGATCTCCGGAAGCCTGGCCCTGGCCGACGGCAGCCCCTGCGGAACTCTAAACGAATTCTTCAACGTCCATGTGACCGCGACCGCTACGCTGCTCGATAGCTTCGATGTGAAACTCGCCGGTCCCGTGCCCCTTAACGATCTGGGCGATTATTCGCTGCCCTACAATGCGAATGCGGCGACTGTTTCGCTGCAGTGCCAGGGCGCTCCGGTCGTTCGCGTCCCCGTGGTTGGACTGAACGCGGCCGGCATCACCGATCTCGGTAAGGCGACGGTGGCTGGCATCAAAGCGCCCACCATCACCACGATGACCGCGAAGCTCGGGTCCACATCCGTGGGACAGTTCCTGCCACCGATCACGGGCCAACCATCTGACATCGTGCCGCGCAGTGATGCGTTCCTCGCCGAAAAGGGATTGGATTCGCGGATCGAAGCCTGCCAATACTATGTCGCCATCGGAGCCGCCTCTAGTTGCTCCACGGCCGGAGACCTGGTCGGCGCCATCAGCTTCAACGATTGGCAACGCGAGGTGAAGATCGGAAAATTCGCTTCCGGCGCCACCGAGTTCAAAGCTACCTACATCAACAAAATCGATCTGAACCTGGCGCGCGAGCACCACTCCATCTCGTACGGTTCAGCCAACACCGCTGCGTATGTATGCAACCACCTCGGCCCTAAAACCGACAGCCAAGCCGACGTCAATACGGCCATTGCCAACACAGTCGGTGGACTGGACCTCGTCGCCTGCGTTGCCATGGACTACATGGCGCACACCGGCGTCAACGGCGGCAAACCCTTCACGCGCTTCTACATTTTCGGGCCGAGTGGGCAGTTGCTGCCTTCGGTGAATCTCGACACGCGCCGGGAGAAATTTGTCCCCGGAACATGTGTCGTGTGCCACGGCGGCGATCGCTATGCCGGAAATTTCCCCACCGGCGGGAAGGCCGCGAATGTCGGCGGTCACTTCCTGCCCTACGATACTGGCAACTTCGAGTTTTCGACCGCTGCAGGACTGACCGAAGCTGCCCAGGAGGCGGAGATTTACTCCCTCAATCAGAACGTGCTCCAGGCCGGTCCGACAGCGGCCACGTCCGCGCTCATCAACGGATGGTACGCAACCAGCCACACGCTGAATAAGTCGTTCCTCCCCACCAGTTGGAAAGGACGCAGCGCCGTGGCGACCAGTTTCTATCAGAACGTGGTCGCGCGCAGTTGCCGTACCTGCCACGTCGCCATGGTGTCGGGCTACGATTTCGATAACTACGCCAACATCACTCCCGGCGGCTCGTTCTATCGCGGAGAGGGTGCTTCCTTTGACGTCGGCACCACCGTCTGCGGCGGAAGACAGGTCACCCGCGCGCATTCCATGCCCAACTCATTGATCACTTTCAACCGGTTCTGGAATTCGTCCGGGACGGCTATCGACCAGCCAAAAATCCTCTCCATGTTCTTGGGGACAGACGCGAGCCCAACCGGCACCTGTACGAAGGGCCTAGTGCCCTGAAGGGTCCGGGGTGCCCCACTTCTGGCTGATTTTGCCAGAAGTGGGGATTTAACATGGCGAAAACCAGGCGTCCCGCTGTCGGTTAAACCGTGCCCGGAAGCGGGAGCGCGGAAGCCGAAAGCCGCACTTTTGCCTACCCCAAATCCCCATTCAACGCATCAATTCGACCGTGTGATCTTGATCACACTCGGTTGTGAGGCAGCGGATTGACTGCTCTCTCCGGGACGGCTATCCTTAAAATTGAAATTGAAATTCATTTTCAAAATCAGGCGGTCGGGGCGGGTTCCCTCTGTTGAAATAAAGAGGGCGATCGAAGGTTAACACGCTGTAACGAGTGTGACGGGAAGGCCGCGGGGAGGTGCCGTTTCCTCAGTAGACTGTTGGCCTTACCAGCAAAATCGCTTCATAAAGGCATTATTCGATGCTCCAGGCATTCATCATTACACTGCGCGAGGGAGTTGAAGCCGCTCTGATTGTCGGCATCACCCTGGCTTATCTGACCAAGATTGGCCGCGCCGAGCTGCGCAAGACCGTATATGCGGCGCTCGCTGCGGCATTTCTCGGCAGCATCGGCGTGGCTATCGTCATCTCCCGCACTCACCTCAACGAAGATGTCTTCGAAGGCTGGGTCATGCTGGTCGCCGCCTTCTTCGTCGTCACCATGGTCATCTTCATGATGAAGACTGGCCGCAAGCTCAAGGGACAAATCGAAGGCAAGGTCGGCCTGCTGGCCGGCAACGACGCCTGGTTCGGCCTCTTCATCTTCATCTTTCTGATGGTGTTGCGCGAAGGCGCGGAGACCGTGCTGATGCTCGCTGGCGTCTCGCTGAACTCTACCGAACTGCTGAGCTTCATGGGGACTCTGCTCGGAGTGATCGCCGCCATTGCCTTTGGCGTCATGTTCGTAAAAGGCAGCGTTCGCATCAACCTGCAAAAGTTCTTCCGCGTGACCACGGCGATACTGTTCCTCGTGGCCGCGCAATTGTTGATCTCCGGTCTGCACGAACTCTCTGAGAGCGGCGTGATTGCATCGTCCAAGCGCGAGATGGCGATCATCGGGCCGATCGTCAGCAACGAGTGGTTCTTCGTTGTGACCATTTTTGCCCTGGCCGCGCTGATGGTGCTCTTCGACGCCAAGCGCCGTGCTCCGGTGCCCGAAGCGGCCTCTCCCGCCGAGCGCCGCAAGGCCGCATGGACCGCCCGCCGCGAGCGCCTGTGGATGGCGTCGGTCTATACATTTTCTTTCATCTTCATTGTGATGGTCACGGCAGAGTTCATCTACTCGAAGAGCGTGAGCGCTCTGTCGCCCGCAGCGGAAGTAGCATTCACAAACGGACAGTTGACGATCCCCTTGTCTCAGGTCTCCGACGGCGACCTGCATCGTTTCCAGGCGAAAGAGAACGGCACCGAAGTGCGCTTCTGGCTCTATCAGAAGCCGGACGGCAAGATCGCGACCGTCTTTGATGCCTGCCAGATTTGCGGCGCTGTCGGCTTCTACAAGAGCAGCAACGGCGTGGTCTGCAAGAACTGCGCGGCTCCTATCAATCCACAATCGGTTGGCACGGCGGGCGGATGCAATCCGGTTCCGCTGAAGGCCACTCAGAGTGCTGACTCAGTCATCATCCAGGAGGCGGACATCGCGGCTGGCGGCCGCATGTTCGCGCAACCGTAGACCATGTTCGTGCGCCTGGTCTACGAATCCTTCCGGCGGCAGAAGCGGCGCAAAGTCCTGGCCGGAGCGGCGATTACGTTGGGCGTTACGGTAGCGACTGCCATGATCGCCGTCGCCACCGATATCGGCGACAAGATCAACCGCGAACTCCGCACGATCGGCGCTAACCTTGTCGTCACTCCCCAGGAAGATTCGCTCGACGTGGAAATCGGCGGCGTGAACCTGAAGCCTCCGACCGACGGCGCATTTCTCAATGAAGCCGACCTGCCCAACATCAAAGGCATTTTCTGGCACAACAACATCACTGGCTTCGCTCCCATGCTTCCCGTGATCGTCCGCGTCGAGCACGACGGCAAACCGCAGGACGTCACGTTACTCGGTACATATTTCGCTAAGCAACTCTCCTACGGTAAGGATCAATTCACTACTGGAGTTCGCAGCACGCATCCCTGGTGGAAGGTCTCCGGCGCTTGGCCGGACGACAATTCGCAAAACGTTCTTGTCGGAGAACGCCTGGCCAGCCGCCTGAATGCACACTCCGGCGATGAACTAACCGTTGCCAACCGCGATCTCAAAGTCAGTGGGATTCTTTCGACTGGCGGCGCCGAAGACGATGAAATCGTCACCCCGCTTGCGCTGGCGCAGCAGATTCTGGGCCGCCCTGGTGCGGTCCGCCGCGTCTATGTGAGCGCGCTCACCAAGCCTGAAGACGCATTCGGCCGCCGCGATCCCAAGAGCATGTCTGGAGCCGTGTACGACCGCTGGTATTGCACACCTTATCCGCAAGCCATCGCGCTGCAACTCACCGAAGCGATGTCTCATTCGCACGCCGAGCAGATCCGCCAGGTCTCGCAGAATGAAGGCGCAGTCCTGACCCGCATCGAAGGACTGATATTTCTGATTACTCTCGCCGCCTTGTTCGCATCGGCATTAGCTGTATCAGCCGCCATGGCCACAGCGATCTTCGAACGCCGCGCCGAAGTTGGACTTATGAAGGCCCTCGGTGCGGGAAAGCTCGCTGTCGCATCTGTTTTCTTTGCGGAAGCTGCATTGCTGGCTCTGATTGGCGGGCTGATCGGATTCGCTGCCGGAACGCTGCTGGCGCATCGGATCGGGGAATCCATTTTCAATTCGCAGATCTCGATTCCACCCGTTCTGCTGCCGGTGATTCTGGCCATCGCTGTCATCGTCACCTTCGCCGGCAGCGCAACCGCCATTCGACGTGCCGTCGGCCTCGACCCGGTCTTCGCTTTGCGAGGAGAGCTATGAGCGCGCCTGGTTCGCAGGGCATGTCCCATTCCGCCCGCGATCTCGCCGCCAGCCGGTCGCAGGCTCCGCACACGTCCATGTTTATGCGCATGCTCTTGCGTGCGGCGATTCTGCGTCGCGGCCGTGCGGCATCGGCGCTTTTTGCCATGGTCGTCGCAGCCGCGGTGGCTACGGCAATGCTGAATCTTTACGTCGACGTTCAAGCCAAGTTGCGCCGCGAGTTCCGCAACTATGGCGCGAACGTCATCCTGGTTGGCAAAGACGGCACTTCCCTCCCCGCCAGCGCCTTGCCGCGAGTGGATTCGACTCTAGCCGGACGCGGCATCGCCGCTCCGTTTGCCTTGATCGTGGCGCGAACGGCCGATGGCCAGCCGATCGTTGTCGCGGGCGTTGATTTCGATCGCGTGCGCCAACTCGATCGCTGGTGGTCGGTCAGCAACTGGCCTTCGGCTTCGCAGCAAGCTCTGCTTGGAGTCCGCGCGATGTTTGCGGTTACTCCCAAGAATCAGCCCTTCGATCTCACTTTTCAGGGACGCACTTTGCACCTCAGCCCAGCCGGCTCCGTGCAAACCGGAGCCGCCGAAGATAGCCGTATTTACGTCTCGCTGCCGGATTTCCTCGCCTGGACCGGCGTTCAGCCATCCACCATTGAAGTCACTGCCAGCGGTTCTCCCGAAGAAGTTGCCAGCGTGATGAACCAACTCGCAGCCGCTGTCCCTGCAGCCGAGGTCCGCCCGGTGCGCCAGATCATGGAAGGCGAAGCGCGCGTGCTGGGAAAGACCCGCGCAACGCTGCTCGCAGCGGCGGCCCTGATTATTTTGACTGCGGCATTGTGCGTACTTTCGACGTTGATGGGCTGGGTCTTCGACCGGCGGCGCGATTTCGCCATCATGAAAGCCTTGGGCGCTTCCGGCCGCCTGCTCAACGGATTCTTTGCGGCCGAAGCGGCGGCCCTCGGCGCGATCGGAGCGCTCATCGGATTTCTCTTCGGCATCGGCATCGCCGCCTGGATCGGCCGGGTTAACTTCCACGCTCCCGTGGTCCCGCGTTTCAGCGTGCTGCCCATCGTGCTGGCTGGTAGCATGGCAGTAACGCTGCTTTCGGCGATTCTCCCGATCTCGCTGCTGCGCCGCGTACAGCCGGCAGTGATCCTGAGGGGAGAGTGAAATGATTCAGATCAAAGACGTCACCAAACTCTATCCCGCCAAAGAAGCGGGGGACGGCGCTGGCAAAGACAACGGCTCGATCCACGCTCTGGATCACATTTCCCTGCACGTGACGGCGGGAGAGTGGCTCTCCATCATGGGTCCGTCCGGATCGGGCAAATCGACGCTTGTTAATCTGATCGGCTGTCTCGATCGACCGACCTCCGGCGAGATCTGGCTCGACGGGCAGAACGTGGCCGGAATCTCTGGAGCCGAACTCAATCGCGTCCGAGCCGAAAAGATCGGATTCATCTTCCAGCAGTTCCACCTGATTCCCTTCCTCACCGCCGTCGAAAACGTCATGCTGGCCCAATACTTCCACAGCATGACGGATGAGAAAGAAGCCGTCGAAGCCCTCACCCGCGTGGGATTAGGCGACCGTGCGCATCATCTTCCCTCTCAGCTTTCTGGCGGCGAGCAGCAGCGCGTCTGCATCGCCCGGGCGCTCATTAATGATCCCCGGATCATCCTCGCCGACGAGCCTACCGGAAATCTCGACGCCCAGAACGAAGAAATCGTTCTTCGGCTCCTGCGCGAGTTCCATCAGCAGGGACGCACTATCGTGATGGTCACGCACGATCCGGTCGTGGCCCGTCTCGCCGACCGCCGCATCGAACTGCACCACGGCAAGATCGCCTCCCAGGAAGTCTTTTCTATGGCCGACGAGGAGCAACTCGACGAAGTCCTCGAAGAACTCTGGGTGCTCGAAGAGCATGGCGAAATCGCTGAAGTCGAGCGCATGGAAGTTCACGGCGCGCTGCCTGTCAGCATTGCGATCGAAAAGATGATGGAGCTCGGACTCGTTGTCTCGGCTCCGCATCCGCCACAAGCGCACGATCATAAGCCTTTCGTGAATCCCTGCCACGATGCCTTGAAGCCTATGGGGGCTTCGGTCGGCGATGGCACCGCGATTGTCGCATTGACCCCGCGCGGCCGCGAGCGCGCCGGCAGCATCATCCGTCGCCACCGACTCGCCGAACGCCTGTTCACCGACAGCCTTGCCATGGACAGCGAATCGGAAATCGAGCAGCAGGCCTGCAAGTTCGAGCACATCCTCTCGCCTGAGGCCACCGACAAGATCTGCACCTTCCTCGGACATCCACGCACCTGTCCGCACGGCGCGCCCATCCCCCCGGGGCCGTGCTGCGGACGGACGGCAGAGTTCTCGGGAATTGTTTCCGACTCCGCCAAGACGCATCGTCCGGCCTAGCCCCTCCTCCGAACACGCAGAGTCACCCGCCCATTCCGCGTGCGCTGCTATGATTCCAGTGCAATCACTCTCATGACCTCTCGGCGACCCATCATCGGTGTCTTCGATTCCGGATTTGGCGGACTGACTGTTCTTAAAGCACTACTTGAAGTCAGTCCCGCAGCGGACTACCAGTATTTCGGTGATACCGCTCGCTTGCCCTACGGCTCAAAATCGGTCGAAACCGTGGCTCGCTATGCGGTGGAAGCCGCCCAATTCCTCGAATCGCAAGGTGTCCAGATGCTGGTCATCGCCTGTAACACGGCGACTGCGCTTGCCCTGGATCGCATCACCTCCGCCGCTCACGTCCCTGTAGTCGGCGTCGTCGAGCCGGGAGCGGAAGCTGCAGCCTCCGCCACCAGGAACAAGAAAATCGTCGTGGTCGGGACCGAAGCCACAGTCAGCAGTCACGCCTATCGCAAAGCTCTGGAAAGTCGCGGCCTGCAGGCCCGGGAAAAGGCTTGTCCCCTTCTGGTTCCTCTGGTCGAAGAAGGATGGGTTGAGCACGCCGTCACCGAACAGGTCGCGCGTATTTATCTTGCTGAAGCCTTTACCGACGGCTTCCACGATGCCGATGTCATGGTGCTGGGATGCACGCACTATCCGCTGCTCAAGCCCCTGCTGCGCCGCGTCGCGCCGCCGCACGTGCGGATTGTGGACTCGGCGGAATCAACCGCACATGCCGTCGCTGCTCATCTGCAGCAGCTCTTGCCACCGCCGCCGAAAGATGAAGAGCGCCGGGCTGCGCCTCGCTTGAAGTTCTACGCAACCGACTCGGTAGAGAAATTCCGCCGGCTCGGTCCGCGCTTCCTCGGCGTCCCTATTGATGACGTGAAGCATATCGATCTGAAAGAGTGAGCGGTTTGTTATGTCTCGAACCGCCCCGTCTGCGCTTGCGGCAGCATCGGGGAATCCTGCCAGGTGCCTTCCGCAGTTTCCGCGCAAGATTCGGATAGTTTCGTTTCGCTGATCAGAATTAGTGTTTCCTCGAGGCATTTACTCAAATCCAATGCGAATGCATCCCCTCGACAACGTTATCTGGACGGCGCTGAAAACACGCCACACACGGTTCGCCGAGCGATTCCGGCAGGCGCGCCGTTTTGTCCGCGAAGTCAGTCCCCTGACCGCGTTTCTCGATCCGAGCCCGGACGGGTACTCATCCCTGGCAGGCTTGGTGGGCGCGAACGGGACCGCTTCGTTATTTCTCGACGAGCCTTATCAGCCACGCAACGGTTGGAACGTGCTGGGCGGCGCTCCCCTTCTTCAAATGATTTGTGACAATGGAGACGGTTCCGCTTCCTCGCAAGAAACGAAACTGCCGATCACCGAACTAGGTCCGGCCGATTCTGCGGACATGCTCGCGCTCACCGCTCTCACCAAGCCAGGGCCCTTCGGCAGCCGCACCCACGAGTTAGGCACGTACCTCGGAATTCGATCCGACGGACAGTTGATCGCCATGGCTGGCGAGCGTCTGAAAGTTCC
>Ga0307478_10001642_pt1 | contig 18902 bp, 14 predicted proteins | sample atmos_gasesECM4C_2_FD_203713 | JGI IMG/M metagenome (GOLD analysis project Ga0307478, IMG submission 203713) | Hardwood forest soil microbial communities from Morgan-Monroe State Forest, Indiana, United States - atmos_gasesECM4C_05 | ecosystem: Environmental > Terrestrial > Soil > Temperate... | reverse complement strand
CGACCGCCAATCGCATCGTGCGTTCGGCGATATCGAAATAGCGCCGGTCGAGCGTCACTTCGTATGCATCGAGAAGCGCACCGGCCGCAAAAATTTGATCGTCGAGAGAACCTTCCAGATGCGGGCCGCCCACTCGATGGAGAAAACCTTTCGCCTCATCCCAAGCTTCCGCAAGAATGCGGTCCAGCGTCTTCAGCGCGAAGGCGCGGCAATCGTGTCGCCCCAGCACGCGCGCGGTTTCCAGATATGCCGACACGAACATCGCGTTCCAGCCGACGTAGATCGTCGTATCTATCGCAGGCGTAGGGTCCCGCTTCAGCCGCGCCGCGAGCAACTTCCCCTTTGCGCGCGCAATCAGGAGACGCGCGCTTGCTTCCTCGGTGCCGAGTTGCGCCGCAAGTTTCCCAAATGTCCCGGTGACCCACAAAACGTTCTTCGCCGGATTGTGATGCATCTCGCCGTGTGGTTTGACGTCGTAATAAATCTCAATTGCGCGCGATTCCTCGGGTGTAAGCACTGCGTGCACTTCGGCCACGGTCCAGGTGAAGTAATCGCCGTCGTCATCAAGGGTCTGGTCGGCATCTTGGCTGCCATAGAATCCGCCGTGTTCGCGATCGGACAAAACCTCGCCGACCCACCCGATGATTCCTTCCGCCGTCTCGCGGAAAAGCGGATCACCCGTCACCTGATAGCCGTGCAGAAAATTCTTCAGCAGCTCCGAATTGTCGTACGTCATTTTCTCGAAATGCGGCACGCACCAGCGCTCGTCAACGGAATAGCGATGAAAACCACCGGCCAGTTGGTCGTAAACTCCGCCGAAGGCCATGCCTTCGAGCGTGCGCCGCGCGACGTGTAGCAGCTTTTCATCGCGCGTAGATTGATAACGCTCCAGCAGCAAATCCACCGCGCTGGCATGCGGAAACTTCGGCGAATTGCCGAACCCGCCGTGAGCTTCATCGAAAAGATGCAGCGCTGATTCGATCACCGAGTCCACCACGCCCGCATCAAATTCCCCGCGTGCGGTGTGAAATATTTCGGCTTTCGCGACGGCTGCTTCGAGCGCTGCAGCGGAGCTATCCACTTCGGCGCGGCGCGTCTTGAACGCATCGGCAATGCCCAGCAGGATGCGCTTGAATCCCGGCCGGCCCATCGCGTCTTCCGGTGGAAAATAGGTGCCGCCGAAAAAGGGTTTGCCGTCGGGCGTCAGGAACGCAGTGAGCGGCCAGCCGCCTTGTCCCGAAATCGCACTGATCGCGGATTGATAGCGCGCATCAACATCCGGACGCTCGTCGCGATCTACTTTCACCGGAATGTAGAACTGATTGATCATCGCCGCGATCTCGGGATTCTCGTAACTCTCGCGGTCAATCACGTGGCACCAGTGACACCACACAGCGCCGATATCGAGCAGGATGGGCTTGCCTTCCGCGCGCGCACGCGCAAACGCTTCCTCACCCCATTCCCGCCAATCCACCGGTTGATGGGCGGCAGAGCGCAAATAAGCGCTCGCGGAATCTTTCAAGCGGTTTGACGGCGTCGTGTCCACAGGGATCCTTTGAATTTGGACTTCACGACCAAGCTAGCACACAAGGCAGCCGCGCGGGGAAACTGCCGTCGCGTCGCGGAACCCAACGGCGGCGGCGACTGCTTCGTAGGGAAAGTGCGAAACCTCGTTCGCCTCGCTGCGTGGCGATGCCGACTGCGTAATCTTTCCAGTTGCATTCTGCGTTACCGAGGATTAGATTCTCGCCAATTCGAAACAGTTAAAATGCCTAGACCACCGACGCGGAGGAGTCTATGCACAGAGCGTCACGAACTGCCTGTCTGCTGCTTTGTGTGGCGATATTCGTCGTCCCGGCATTTGCCGCGGGCCAGCTCGCATCGAATGCAGCGGCACTGTCCGCTCCCTCGACGCAATCGGCACACGCCTCGCTGAAGGTCTGTTTGCGCCAGCAAGACGATACCGCGTTCAGTGGCCTCGCGACGATCCGGCTGACTTCGGCGACCGGCGCGGAATTCGCCGGGCGCAAGGCGGAGTCCGACGACCAGATCATCTTCACCGATCTGGCGCCCGGTCAGTATGTTTTGGAGGCCGTCGCTCCCGGCTTCACCAGCGTGACCGAAACAATCGAAATCAAAGCGCGACGGGAACTGGAAACGATCTATCTGGTGCTGAAGCCGGAATACTTCGGCACTGTGCGCGTGGATGCTTGCTCGGCACCGAGCACCACGAATAGCGATGCCGGTAATTTCCACTGGCTGCCGCCCGACGTGGATACCACAGTTCCCACGAGGCTAGACGACAAGCCGTGTCCGCTCCCCGCAGTCTTGCAAGGTGTCGAACAACGTATGAAGCAGCTCGTTGGCAGCCTGCAGAAATTCCGCGCGACGGAATACATCGAACACTTCAAAGTGGATGGCGCCGGCAAACGCGGTTCACGGCAGACGCGCACGTTCGACTACGTCGTTTCGGTTTCGCAGGCGCCGAACGGCGTCTTCGAGCTGGATGAATTCCGCGACGGCAGCGTGGACCGCAGCCAATTCCCCGCCGGGATCTCCACGGAAGGCCTGCCGGCGATGGCTTTGCTGTTCCATCCGACAATGGTTCCTGACTTCAATTTCGAGTGCGAAGGGCTCGGATTCTGGGAAGGGCGTCCGGCCTGGCGAATTCGCTTCGAGCAGCGCGCGGACCGTCCAAACCGAATGCGCGATAACGTTGTGAAAAACGTTCACTACCCGGTTCCCCTCAAGGGCCACGCGTATATTGATGCAGCGACGCTCCAGGTCGTACGACTGGAAACACAGTTGGCCGAACCGGTTGATAAGATCGGCCTGACGGTGGAGCGCTTTGCGATCAACTACGCTCCAGTGCAATTTCATACGGACGCCGAAGAACTCTGGCTGCCGCAAACGGCGGAATTGTACGTCGAACAGAAGGGCCACCGGTATTATCGCGAGCACTCCTTCAAGAATTTCCAGATTTTTGCAGTGGATGCGAGCCAAAAGGTGCGAGCGCCGCGCGAGTCGTATTCCTTCACCAACACCTCGGACCAGGATATTTTTGGCATTCTCACGGTTACGCCCGCGAGCGGCACGGATTTCCGGCCCGTTTCCATCAAGTTCGAGATTCCCGCCGGCAAGAGCGTCTTCAAGGTCGTCGGAAGCGGGAAAGATGTGGATTTGCCTGCGGAGTCCGTTGCCTCGGCTACTTTCGTCCACAATGGGCGCTCGGGATCCGTTCGCGCCGACGCATTTCTGACGGAAGAGAGCACGCTGGATCTGATCGGCGATAGCCCGATTTGGCCCTCGCCGTAGCGCTCACAAACTTCGTCGAACGATTGAAAATCTGACGTGGACTACTGCACGGGGTTGTTGTAGCCGGCGTCGCGAGGATCGATCGGTTTGCGCCCCGAGAATCCTTCATCCTGGGCGTGGTAGAAACGGATGCGGTCTTCGCCCAGCTTCCAGCAGAGATATACTTCCTGATCGTCAATACGCGCAGGGAAATCGAGCAGACCGACGTCCAGATCCTTCACTACACAGCCGGTTTCTTGAATCTGATCGAGTGCTGACTGGATGGATTCTTCCAGCTGGTTGCGTTCGAGCCGAACTTTCGCGGCTTTTTCGTACGACACCGCCAAACCGCCCGAGCGCTGGATGCGCTCAGCAAGGGCGCCCAGCTGCCCATCCACGTCGTTCATCTTGCGTCGCGATTCCATCGCTTCGATCAAAAGCGGCTCGAGCTGGGTGCGTAAGCGCTCTGCTTCTGTCAGTGAGAAATATTTGGATTCTTCGTCGGCCATCTTTACGCATTCTCCCCGGGGCCGGCACAGTTCAGCCACCAATATAAACCATGGTGCGCGAGGGCGGAACGAAATCCGGCTCGTTGATGCGGTGGCTCTTTTCCTTGGTCTGGACGATGGCCACGATGGCGTCGCCGATTTCGCGGTCGCTGGCGCCGCCGCGCAGCAAGCCTTTCAAGTCGTGATCGTCCTTGCTGAAAAGGCACGTCCGCAACTTTCCGTCGGCGGTGAGCCGGATGCGCGAACAATGTCCGCAGAAGGGCTGCGTCACCGGCGCGATCAATCCGATTTCGCCGGCACCATCCGCGAACCGGTACTTCCGCGCAGTTTCGCTCCGTTCGTGCACCACCGGAATCAGCGGCCAGCGCGCCGAGATGCGGCGATAGACTTCCGCGGCGGGCACCACCATGTCGCGCGTCCAGGCGCGGTCCGCATCCAGCGGCATGAACTCGATAAAACGCATCACGATCTCTTTTTCGCGGGCGAATTCGGCGAAGGCTTCTACCTCGTTGTCGTTCAATCCGCGCACCAGCACCGCGTTTACCTTCACGGGACGGAGCCGCGATGCTTGCGCCGCCTCGATTCCAGCAATCACATCGTCGAAAGTCTTCGTGCGCGTCACTTGCTCGAACTTTTCGCGATCCAGCGAATCGAGACTGATGTTGATGCGGTCCAGGCCCGCCGCCACCAGCTTGTCGCAGCGCTCGGCCAGCAGGAATCCGTTGGTGGTCATCGAAAGATCCGGAACACCAATGGCCTTCAGCCGACCGATGAAATCTTCGACGCCAGGGCGCACCAGCGGCTCGCCGCCTGTCACGCGCACTTTGCGGATACCCATCCCCAGCAGGATGCGCACCAACCGCTCATACTCGTCCCATTCGAGCAGCGCGTGCTCGGCCATGTGATTTTCAGGGTTCGCCGAGCGGCAGTACACGCACCGGAAATTGCAGCGGTCGGTGACCGAAACCCGCAAGTCCGTGATTTGCCGTCCGAATTTGTCTATAAGTGCCATCGCCGTTTAGATGCCGCCAAAAATGTAATGGCCCACGTTCAGGTTCGGAAATGGGAGAGGACCCCAGCGATGCTTCGCGTAAATCACAGCGTCTGCTGGATTCACGCCTTTCCAAACGTGGGAGGATTGCCGTTTCCGCGCAACACCTCATCCCCTGAAAATATCAGGAGCATTGCGCCCACGCCCTGGGTTGTCTCTCCGTTAGGCCGGGTGGGTCGGAGACATCAGAGCCGATAATACGCCTGCGGTCGAACAGGAGCAAACCATCGCGACGTTCGCGGCGCTGCCTTCCTGACTGGCGCGTTTGGAGGATGCCCTCAGAGTATTCCCGGGAGGTTCCGTCCCGGCTGGCACTGATTCCCCTCCGAAGCGCTCCCCCGTGGCATCCACACGACAACGCATGTCCGATGTAAAGGAATTTACTGCGGCTGTCGGCCGTTATAATGTTCGTCAGTGAGAAATCTGCGACGCAATTTGCTTCTCGGTCTTGTCAGTTTTCTGGCGATAGTCTCCGGCGCAAAGGCGCAACACTACGTGGAGCGCGAGGTTAGGATTCCCTGGGTGTCGGCGTCTCCGAGCGGCCTCGATGCCCTGCTGGTTTATGTGGACTTGCCCGGAAAGCATCCCCTGGTGGTAATGACCCATGGGTCCTCGCGCAAGCCGGAAGAACACGCTTTGGTGACCCCCTGGCAGCAGCTCCCGCAGGCGCTTTGGTTCGCCCGTCGAGGATGGGTCGTGCTCGTCGTTGTGCGTCGCGGCTATGGATCGTCAGGCGGCGAGCCAGACACGCGCCATGGCGGACGTTGCCCGCAAACGGATTATCAAGAAGCGGGAGAATATTCAGCCGACGACCTGCGCGTGGCCATTGACTATGCGCGCGGACTCGAGCAGGTGGACGCCACGAAAATCGTCGCAGTCGGTATCTCCACCGGAGGATTCGCAACCGTTGCTCTGACTGCTAAAGCGCCTCTTGGCTTGGTGGCGGCGATCAACTTCGCTGGCGGACGAGGCTCCAAAGCAGACCACGATGTATGCAACTCCGGTGATTTGGTCCACGCTTACCACAATTTCGGGAAGCATTCGCGTACGCCGATGCTGTGGATCTACGCCCAGAATGACAAATTTTTCTGGCCGGAACTGGCACAAAAGTTTGACGCCGCTTTTCATGTGCAGGGAGGCGAGGACCAATTCGTACTGGCCCCACCGATTGGCGATGACGGACACACCCTGTTTCGCCACGTCGCGGCCTGGTCTTCCACGGTGGATGACTTTCTAAAGGCGCAGAATTTAGTGCCGCTGGCAGAACCGCTGCCTGAGTTGGCTCCGCCTGACGTTGCTCCCCCCGCAGGCCTGAGCGAAGCTGGCTTGGCCGCTTTTCAGAGCTATTTGCTGCTCGGGCCGCACAAGGCCTTCGCCACGTCTCCGGTCTCCTTCGGATTCTCCGTTGCGCGGACTACCCAAGATGAAGCCCGTCAAAAGGCTGTCGAAAGCTGCCGGCGCGCGGCCAAAAATAACGAGCCGTGCACCGTAGTGTCCGTCGACAATTCCGACCCGCATCAGTAAGGCAGTTAATGCGTTGCAAGCTGGACCTTCCCACGACCCAGCCCAGCCGGTGATTTCGCGCGATCCGTACGCGGCCCGGTGCACAAACAGAAAGTGGCGCCTACGCGCCAGCTTCCCCGCCCAGCGAATATGATAAAGTTGCCAGCCGATGCGCATCTTCGTACTGGGAGTGGGCGGAGCCGGCTCCTTACTCGCTCATTTGCTCCAGCGCCAGGGACACACGGTCTGGTGCGGCGATCGCGACCCCGACCGCGCGCGAAAGTTCCTAGGCAAGAAAACCAGAATTGAAGTGAAAGAAACGAACGCGCGCAATCTTTGGTCTATCGTGCGCGCGGCTCGCGGCTGCAACCTGATCGTCAACGCTTCCCCCGCGGTTTTCAACGAAATCATTCTGCGTGCGGCGTTGCGCCTTCGCGTTCACTACGTGGATTTGAATTCGCATCTCAATCGCAATCCCTTCCGGCCGGAACAATTCCGCTTCCACAAAAGATTCCTCGCCAAAAATCGCACGGCTCTGATTTGTACCGGCGCGGCGCCCGGCCTCACCAATTTGCTCGCAAAACGCGCTTCGGAACTGCTCGATACGGTCGAGTCGATTCAAATTCGCCTGTATGAAAGCACCGAGAGCAAAGATCCCGTCTCCACCTGGTCGCCGGAAGTCATGTACGACGAAGCGATTTCCAGCCCGCGCGTATATCGTCACGGGCGCTTCTTGCTGGCAAAGCGTTTTGCCGATCGTGAGAAATTCCGCTTCCCGCCACCGATTGGAGAGACCACCGTGTACCTCGCGGCGCAGGATGAAGTCTGCATGCTCCCATACGTGGTGCGCATGCGCGACATGGACGCCAAAATCGGCGGGAATGATTTCGATCGCCTGTACCGCTGGTATCGCCAAGGCCGCTTGAATCGCTCACAGGGGATCGTGCGCAAGAGATTCCCTAAGACGCCCACACCCAAAGGCGTTGCGGGCTTGATTCGTCGCGGCGTACTGGAAAACGCGCGTTTCGCCGCGGCGGTGCTGGCTCAAGGACTGAAAGACGATGAACCGCTGCTGGTGCGTTACGACGCGAGCTTTCCCACGCTCTATCAGATTCGCCAGCGTGGGCTGATTTCCACTCCGATCGCTTACGCGACGGCGCACCTCGCGTCTATTTTCATCAAACATTTTCCGCGCGATATGGCTGGTGTCATTGGTCCTTCAGAATTGCCGCCCGAAACCCGCCGCGCGATCCTCGCCGAGGCCCGCTCGCGTGATTTTCGCAGCACACTGAAAATGACTCGCTTGAAGCAGGTCGAAGAAGACGAATACTAGGCTTCCTCGTCCAGGTGTTTCCACGAGGCTCCCGCACCTGTTCGGCTCGCCAGTCTCTCGCGCTGCCGAAATCTCCTGAAAGTGATATGCTCTGCAAACCCAGTCCGAACCGCACGCACCATCGCGCACCGCCATTTCTCTGCGCCAAGACCAATTCCGATCCGCAACACTCGCGAGGACACCATGCGTTGGACACCCGGCGGCACCAGCGGCGACATCGAAGACGATCGCAATTCCAGTGGCGGCGGTGGCGGCGGATTCCCCGGTGGAATTCACATCGGCATCGGAGGCTTACTCGTCCTTCTGGTGCTCAGCTTCATTTTTAAGCGCGATTTGATCACGCCTTTCCTGAATTCCGGCGCAGGAGTAGGCTCCGCGCCCATCTCGCGTCCTGCCGATCCAGCGCGCGATGCCGCCGAACAACGAGAAGTTCAGTTCGTTTCCTTCGTCCTCGATGACGTGCAGCACACCTGGACGCAGATTCTTCCGCAGTATCGTCACGCTAAACTCGTGCTGTTCCGCGATGACGTGAATTCTGCTTGCGGCCTGGCGCAAACGGCCACCGGGCCGTTTTATTGTCCGGGCGACGAGAAGGTCTATCTCGATCTCTCATTTTTCAACGAACTGAAAGACCGCTTCGGCGCTTCCGGAGAATTTGCGCAGGCCTACGTGATCGCGCACGAGCTGGGTCATCACGTGCAGAAAATTCTCGGCACGGAGAGCAAGGTGCGCGCTACGCAAGAGCAAAACCCACAGATGGCCAATCAACTTTCGGTTCGGCTGGAATTGCAGGCGGATTGCTACGCGGGCGTCTGGGGACATTCCACCGAGCAGCGCAATATTCTGGAGACGGGCGATGTGGAGTCAGGATTAAACGCGGCGGCTGCGGTGGGCGACGATCACATCCAGAAAATGACGCGCGGCGAAGTGATGCCGGAAAAATTCACGCACGGCACCTCAGCGCAGCGCGTGCAATGGTTCAAGCAAGGCCTAACCACGGGCCGCGTGGATGCTTGCAATACGTTCGCTGCGAACCAATAGAGGTGGGCAACTAACCCCGTCGCGGCAGGATTTCCGGTCGCGCCCCTATGGCGTCGTGATTTGCTTGAGCAAGCCGAAATCCGTCAGCCCGTTGGCTACAAACTGCACGGCAAGCGCGACCAGCAGCAATCCCATCAGCCGCATCAATATGCGTATACCTGTTTCACCGAGGTATTTCCGCACGCCGTCGGCGCCGGAGAGGATCAAGTAAGAAACGAACGCAGTCAGCAAAATCGTCGCGTAAATAATTACGTGCTGCCAGATCGAATGCGATTCGCCCACCAGCACCATCACAGTCGAAATCGCGCCCGGGCCGGCCAGCATCGGCATACCTAGAGGAATAATGCTGGCGTCGGATTTTTCCGCGCCTTCCTGCTGCTCTTCCGCCGTCGCTTTCGTTCCGGATTGTCTGGCCTGCAGCATGTCCAGCCCGATGCCCATCAGAATAATTCCGCCCGCAATTTTGAACGCTGGAAGCGTGATGCCGAACATCTTGAAAATCAAGCTGCCGGCCAGAGCGAACGAGCACAGCACGATCGCGCAAGTCAACGCCGAGCGCCGCGCCACGCCGCGCCGTTCCTCCTTCGGCGAATTCGCGGTGACGGCCAGGAACATCGGAATCACCGCGAAAGGATCCACTAGAAAAAATACGGAGGTAATCGCCAGCAGCGCGAATTCGAGGACGGCTGTGATGGAAGTAGGCATTCAACTCGACGCGGAAACACCGCGACCGAGCCACAGTAACATTTTTCACGCTGCGATGGACTTCGGAAAAATGTGCAGCCCAAGGGCCGGGCTCGACTTGCTGATAATTATTCGTAGCGCAGCGCAACCATCGGATCCACGCGCATCGCGCGCCGGGCGGGTATAAAACAGGCCGCGAGCGCAACCGCCAGTAACAACAACGCCACCGCACCATAGGTCACAGGGTCGGTCGCATGCACTCCGTATAACAATCCGCTCATCAGGCGCGTAAGCATCAGTCCGCCGGCGATGCCGATCGCCACTCCCGCCAGCGCCAGTTTCACCCCCTGCCCGACGACGAGCATCAGCACTTCTTGCCGCCGCGCCCCCAACGCCATGCGAATGCCGATTTCCCGGGTGCGCTGCGCCACGGAATAGGACACCACGCCGTAAATGCCCACCGAGCCTAGCAAAAGCGCCAGCGCTGCAAACACGGCAAACAACCCGGAAATGGAACGCGGCTCGGCCATCGCCTCGGACACCCAGTTTTTCATCGTGCTTACCTGGCTCACCGGCACTTCGTTGTTCAGCCCCGCGACGACGTGCTTCAGTTCGCCGGCGATTTGCACCTGGTCTCCCGACGTTCCGATCACCAGCGTCATGTCCGAAGGTGGCGCGGCCGCGCCGCTGCCGCGAATCGCGTGCGGACCATAAGGCGTGTAAATCACTCCGTCAATCCAACTGGCGGAATCGCGCTTGATATCGAATTCGCGTACATCACCCACCACCCCGACAACGGTGCGCCACTCATTTTCCCAGTTGGGCCGGATGTGCTCGCCCACCGCGTCCTGTCCCGGCCAAAAACGCTCAGCGGTAGCCTTGCTCACGAGCACCACGGCCTGCGCGTTGGACCCGGCGTCCGCTTCGGTGAATGCGCGTCCGCGCAGCACCGGAATTTTCATGATCCGAAGATAGTCCGGCGTGATTATTTTTTCCCACAACATCGGAACGTGCGCGCCCGCAGGCGTCGGGTGCGCTTCCACCGCGCCGGGAAATATTTCCGCGCCGGCGCCCAACGGCAATCCATTCACCGCCGCCACTGCCTGAACCCCAGGCAGCGCGCGCGTGCGCTCGAGCAATTCATTGTAGAAAGCCAGGCAACGGCCCGGCACCTCGCAGAACGATTCGTTTGGAGTGATCCGCGCCGTGACAATATGTTCGGAATGGAAGCCTGGGCTCGTGCCGGACAAAATCCACAGACTCTTCACGAGTAGTCCCGCTGCAACCACCAGAATCATCGAAATCGCCACTTCGCCGACGACCAGCAGCCGGCTCGCGCGATGATTGCCCCGCGTCACGCTGCGTTGCCCGCCGGATTTTAGCGTCTCCGTCATATCCACTCGCGAAGCGCCCAGCGCCGGAACCAATCCGAAAATGATTCCGGTGAAGATTGCGAGGAAGGCCGTGAATAGCAATACGTGCCCATCCAGTGCGACATCGGCGAGTCGCGGCGTGTCCGGCGGCAGCGCCGTCTTCATGATGGAAAGTCCATACACCGCGACGCCCAGTCCCAGCGCAGCGCCGAGCAAAGACAGCAGTACGCTTTCTGTGATTAATTGGCGCAAAATTCGCCAGCGCCCTGCACCCAGCGCTACGCGCACTGCAACTTCCTTTTCCCGCGTGGTGGCGCGCGCCAACAGCAGGTTGGCCACATTCGCGCAAGCGATCAGCAGCAACAGCCCCACCGCGCCAAGCAGAATCAGCAGCTTTCCGCGCGCGTCACCGACGATGGCTTCTTCCAGCGAGACGACGGAGGCGTTGACGAACGAATTATCCGGCATCCTCCAGGCAAAGGCCGCCAGCACGCGCGGCCGCATCGCTTTCAGTTCCGCGCGAGCCTGCTCCAAGGTGGCGCCCGGACGCAGCCGGCCGATCAACGCCATGTAGCTATCGCCCCAGTAATCGCCGGTGTTTCTGGGATCCAAATGAAGCGGCACCCACAATTCCGTCTTCGGCGACACAAACTGAAAATCAGCGGGCATCACGCCTACGATCTGCCGGTCCACACCTTCGAGGGTGATCCAACGCCCGATAATATTCGCGTCCGATTGAAAGCGCCGCTCCCAGAGCGCCCTGCTCAAAATTACCTCGTTGTCCTTGCCGGGCTGGTCTTCGCCCTCTTGAAAAATCCGGCCCATTGCAGCTTGCTCGCCCAAAACGGAAAAGAAATCGGCCGAGACCGAGTTTCCGATCAGCCGCACGGGATCGCCCGAACCGGTCAGGTTGAATTCCTTGTTGTCGGAAAATCCCGCCAAGTCCATCGTGCGGCTCTGCTCGCGCATGACGACCAGGGGGCCTTTAGGAAAGTAAACTGTGAGTCCCACTAGGCGATCGGGATGTGGATACGGCAGCGGCTGCAGGAGCACTCCGTTCACCAGGCTGAATATTGCAGTATTCGCGCCGATGCCCAGCGCCAGAGTGAGCACCGCAACTATGGTGAACCCGGGATTTTTCCGCAAAGTGCGCGCGCCGTAACGCAAGTCTTGCAGCAGCGTTTCGAGCCAAGTCCATCCCCACTGATCGTGCGTCACATCTTGAATCGTTGCCGCGTTGCCGAGCTCCCGGCGCGCCGATTCGTTGGCCTGCGCGGGAGATTCGCCGCGCGCCTCGCGATCGCTTGCGGCCATTTTCAAATGACTGGCGATTTCTTCTGTGAGCGCTTCCTTGCGCTGCTCGCGATCACTCCACGGAAATCTCATGCCTCGATCTCCCCGGCGACGGGATCCAAAATTCCCGCGATCGCCTGCGATATCTGGGCCCAGCGCGACCGTTCCGACGTCAATTTCTTTTTGCCCGCCGCACTTAGTCGGTAGACGCGCACCCGCTGGTTGTTCTCCGATAGCTTCCACTCCGCTACAATTAGTTTCTGGCGTTCGAGCCGGTGCAGCGCCGGATAAAGCGAGCCGGTATCCACTTGCAGAACTTCGCCCGAGTTCGCGCGGATCGCCAAGGCGATCCCGTAACCGTGCTGCGCGCCCCAGCGCAAGGTCTGCAAGATCAAGAGGTCCAGCGTCCCTTGCAGCAATTCGACGCGATTCTGATAGCGTTGTTTCATTTCTCCCCTCGGGTGTAGGCTGCCTATATGTTAGATGTAGACGCTCTACCCCCTTGCACGGTGCACGTTCACCGCCGGTCCGCGCAAATGCGCAAGTCGCTACTGGCACAGGACATTAGCGGCACTACTTGTGACGACGGGACACAACCTTTGCTCGATTTTGGGACGCGGTGTCGCCAAACCGAACGAACCCGGGCCAGCGGTTTCCACCCCGACAAAACGACGAGGCGAACGTCTAAGCTGCGGGCTACCGCAGAAATGTAGGAGGACGAGGAGCCGATTCGCATGGCACTTGACTACTGCCCATCATTAGGAGCAACGTAGCGTGCAAACCTGACGGGCGCAGGATTTTGGCGGGCATATGAGTTCCTCTCCACACCCCGTAGCCGGGCCTATCCCGGTTAAGAAGGCCCTCTTCATTGATGCTGACCCCGAAGTTCGCGCTTTGCTTCAAAACATACTCGACCCAGCGGTTTGGAGTATTCGGCATGCCGCGGACAACCAGGCGGCGCTCGCGTTGGCGCAAGCTTCGCCTTACGACCTGATTCTCACCAGCGACAAAACCTCCGGCAAGGAGGACATAGAACTGCTTCGCAAGATTAGGATGGTGCGGCCGCACACACGCCTCATCGTTTTGGCGGACGAAAGTGCGCCGTCCTACGTCATCGATTCCATGCGCGAACGCGCCTTCAGTTACTTTTCCCGTCCGTTTTCGCTGAATGCTCTCTCAGATATGATTCAAAATGCCATGGAAGGGCCCTGCTGGGACGATGGAATCGAGGTGGTTTCAGCGACACCGGAATGGATCCGCCTGCTGGCTCGCTGTGATCTAAAGACTGCCGACCGGTTGATTCAATTCCTCCATGAAATCGCCGACTTGCCGGAAGTGGAAGGCAATGCCGTCGCGACGGCCTTTCGCGAGATCCTGATGAACGCGATGGAGTATGGCGGCCGATTCCAACCCGACCAGTGGGTGGAAATTTCCTACGTTCGCGCTCGTCACATGGTGATGTGCCGGGTGAAAGACCCCGGCGAGGGGTTTTCACTCGACGAAATCGAGCACGCTGCCGTTGCTAACCCCGATGACGATCCAATTCGCCACGCCGCCGTGCGCGATGCCAAGGGCTTGCGCCCGGGCGGTTACGGCGTATTGCTCGCACAGAAGCTGGTAGACGAGCTGATTTACAGCGAAAAGGGCAACGAAGTGCTCCTGGTGAAATATCTCGCAACGCCGGAGCGCTGAGATTCCCGTTGACCTGGTAGCGGCTTAGCTAGATGCTCGCTCAGCTTCGGTTTACGCGATTTATCCCCAGTTAGCCCGTCCTTGCTACTTAACACAGTGCGTGTCGACTCTTAGCCCGTTTCCATCGTTGAGAGCCTCAAGACTTGCATCAGTCCCGAGCCGTAATGTAAAGAATCGGTCTTCAGCGGAGACTACCTAGATGGAGGCAAAACACGGTCACGATTTCGCGACTCAGCCAAGATGAGTTGTACCCACAGGCAAGTTCCCTGTATGGTCCAGCCATTCGGAGACTCGCCCGTGGGTAGGAAGCCGATCCTGACAAGCAAAAGGATCTGCTTCAAGAAATACACATCGAGTTATGGAAGAGCTTCGGATTGTTTGACAACCGGTGCAGTTTGCGAACTTGGGTTAATCGCGTCGCGCACAATGTCGGCGCTTCGCACGTGCTACGCAGTCGTCGCTTGAGTTCCCGCTTTGTGTTAACGCCCGACCAACTGTGTGCTATGGCGCGGTCGCGAGACAGACTAAGGGCGCATGTACGTTCAGCCAGCTTGGTTGTTATTGCAGCGATTGCAGCAGGTCTTCTCTACGACTTGTACTGGGCTGACCAGCCGTGGATTAAGATCGGAGTGGCATGGACGCTGTGCGTAGTTGTTTACCTCTTCGGGTCCGCATTCGAAGGCGCCGGACGGCCCGCTGACGCCCGTGAAGCATGCACTCGTTTTCTGGAAAGAGAGCACGAGGAGCGAAGGCGTCATTATCTTCGCATCCGAAATCGCTTGTTCTTGTTCGTTCCGGGAATACTTGCGTGCTGGTTCGGTCGTGTGCCCGGGGTAATCACAGGCTCAGCTGCAGCCGCTCCAGCTCCGACCTGGCTATTTCTCACCACGGCGGTCGTTCTGGTGCTGGTATGGCTCGCCTTCGGGAAAGCCGCCCAAAAAGCAGCTCGCGATCGCGACGAAATTCGCCGGATTGCGGGCAATTGGCTTTCCGGGCGAACGAATCTCGCAAAAACCAAATATCAGCCAAGCATCAGAAACTGACCTGCTAGGGCTGATCTCGCTCTCTTGCCTGAATGTTACGCTGCTGCTACACTGTCGCGGCAAGAGCTATATTGCTGCTCCTGCCACACTTTCCCTTAAAGGGTTCACCCATGTCTGGACACTCAAAATGGGCCACGATCAAGCACAAGAAGGCGGCTACCGACGCCAAGCGTGGCAAAATTTTCACTAAGATCATCCGTGAATTGACGATAGCGGCGCGCACCGGCGGCGCCGACCCGGTCACCAATCCGCGCCTGCGCACCGCCATTCTTTCGGCCAAGAGCGAAAACATGCCCAACGACAACATCGAGCGCGCCATTCAGCGCGGAACCGGCACGCTTGAGGGCGAGACGCTCGATGAAGTGACCTTCGAGGGCTATGGTCCCGGCGGCGTGGGCGTGCTGGTGCAAGTCGTCACCAACAACCGCAACCGCATCGTCAGCGAAATTCGCCACATGTTCTCGAAGAACGGCGGCAATATGGCTGAAAACGGCGCCGTCGGCTGGATGTTTCACCGCAAGGGCGACATCGTGGTGCCCAAGGAAGCGGCCGACGAAGAGAAGATGATGAGCATCGTGCTCGACGCCGGAGCGGAAGATCTGCGCGATGACGGCTCAGCCTGGGAAGTCACCACCCCTCCCGAGGCATTCGAAAAAGTGCGCGAAGCCCTGCTCGCCGCCGGCGTCACGCCGGCCACCGCAGAAGTAGGCTGGGTGCCGCAGAATTACGTAAAACTAAGTGGCCAGCAGGCACAGCAAATGATGCGCATGGTCGAAACCCTGGAAGATCACGACGACGTACAGCACGTTTACGCCAACTTCGACATAGACGAAAAGGAAATGCAAGCCGCGGTAGCGAGCTAGCCTTTCTTGCGACGCGGCGCCCTGCCCGCCGCACTCCGAGTGAAACGTTGCTCTAAGGCCCTGTATTGTTCTGTCTTTTTCTGTGCGTCTCTGCAGTGAATGAGGTTCTCACCGCGCATCGCCAGCCTGAAAAAACGCTACCCTCCGCTCGAACCCGCACGTACACTTGTGCCGACCGCGATGCCGCACAACTCCAATGCAAATACGGGCTGCAGCCGACTCTGCGTGCTGGGCGTAGACCCCGCCGCCGCAGGAGCGACCGGCTATGGAGTGGTCGAATTTCTCGGCGCTGCGCCGCGGCTGCTGCGTTTTGGCGCATTGAAATTCCCCGCGCGCGCCACATTCGGCTCGCGCCTGCGTGAAATCCACGATCTGATCTCGCAACTAGTGGAAGAATTTACGCCGGACGCCATAGCCGTCGAATCCGTTTTTACCGCCCTGAATATGGGCACCGCGCTGCGCCTCGCGGAAGTGCGCGGCGTGATTTTGCTCGCGGCAGCCCAGGCTTCGATTCCCGCGCACAGCTATTCGCCGCGCGAAGTGAAATCCAGCATCACGGGCTACGGCGCGGCTTCCAAACAGCAAATGCAGCAAATGGTCAGCTCCGCGCTGGGACTGACGGAGTATCCCGAGCCGCCCGATGCGGCGGATGCGCTGGCGGTAGCGTTGTGCCACGCGCACCTTTCCCGTGCGCAAGAACGCATGGCGGCAGCCATGAATCCGCCGCAAATTGCGCCACGCTCCGTTGTGGAAAATTCTCCCCGTCAAGCAACCGTTCACCAGACGAAAAACTCATCGCGAAACCAAACGCGCGCTGCGCGCATCTCTGGTCTGTGATGCTTCCTGTGCCGCAACTTCGCAGCGCCCCTGCCCGCGGCGTCGCCGGCCTCGTACTGTCTTTCCTCACCGCTTTTTGGGCAGCGCCGGCTACAACGCGAGCCGCGCCACCCCGGATATCAGTGTTGCCGCCCGCCGCCTCCTATGCTGCCGCGCTCGGCGGTAGTGCCGAAATCACGTATCGCAAAATCTTCAAGACCAGCTACCCCGAGTTCGTCGAGATCAAAATCAATGAGAGCGGCTCCGGCACCTACGACATTCGCCAGCTCGATGAAGAGGCCAATCCGCAACCTTTTGAGATCGGCGCACCCCTCACCGAGCGGATCTTCTCGCTGGCGGTCAAGCTCCACAATTTTCAAGGAGTGGATCTGGACGTGCACCGCCGCCTCGCCAACCTCGGCGAAAAAACCTTCGAATATGAAAACGGCGCGGAAAAGCACGAAACGAAATTTAACTACACGTTGGATGAACCCGCCTCGCAACTGGTGAACATTTTCGAAGGACTGGTGCGCCAGACGTCGGACATCTCGGATCTAGCTCGCACCATGCGCTACGATCGCCTGGGCGTCAACGACGTACTGCTCCAAGTCGAGAGCGATCTAAACAACAAACAGATTCCCGAGCCGGAACGCTTGCTTCCGATACTCGACCAACTCGCCGGCGACGACAAAATCCTGGAAATTGCCCGCCAGCGCGCGCGTACCCTCGCCGGACACATCCGCTCGAACCACTAAAGAACTGCATCGCAGTCGCGTTTCGCTGCCATGGCGCGTTCTGGTACGGCCCGTCTCGCTCTCCAGCTTCGCCGCCCTGTCCGGAAGTGCAACTTGACACATCGAATAACTCCGTCTATTCTCCCCGGCGTCCGCAAGTCCCAAAACGACGTCTCAGGTGAACAGAACCATGCGCACCCAACCCGCACGATTCTTGCGAATTCTCCTGTTTTTTGCCTTTCTATCGCTCCTGCCGTTCCGAGCGCTCGCCCAAACCACTCCTACCGCGGCGCGCATCACGCAACCGGTTGATGAATCACAGTTAACCGTCCTGCGCGGCAACACCTACTATCTCGCGCAACCGCAATACGATCGCGGCCCCGCTCCTGCGAGCCTGCCAATGAATCGCATGTTGCTGGTTTTGCGGCGCAGCCCGGAACAGGAGGCCGCGCTCGAACAGTTGCTCGATCAACAGCAGGATCCATCATCGCCGAACTATCACCAGTGGCTGACGCCCCAGCAATTCGGCCAACAGTTCGGTGCAGCGGACCAGGACATTCAGACCATCACATCATGGCTGCAATCGCATGGGTTCCAGGTCACGCGCATTTCGAACGGCCGCGCCGTAATCGAATTCTCCGGTACCGCCGCACAAGTTCAGGAAGCGCTCCACACCACGATTCGCCAGTACACAGTCCCCGGCCCCAACGGACTCGAAAACCACTGGGCGAATTCCAACGACCCGCAAATCCCCACGGCGCTTACGCCCGTCGTCGCCGGGATAAGGTCACTTCACAATTTCCCAGCGACGCCCATGAACCATTTCGCGGGACTTTTTCGCCGAGATAAGCAATCCGGAAAGATTGTGCCGGCGGCGCCATTGCCACTTCCGCAATTCACACCCGGGAGCGGCTTCGGGTGCGGCATTCTGGGAGGTCCTTGCGAACTGCTCGGCCCCTATGACCTGGCCACGATCTACGACATTTCGCCGCTCTGGAACGCATCTACTCCGATAGACGGCACCGGACAGAGCATTGCGATCGTCGGTGAAACAGATATCAATCCAGACGACTGGACCGCTTTCTGGAACGTTTTCGGTGTGGCCACGCCGAAGGGCACGCTGAACATCATCCACGATGGCCCCGACCCGGGCTTCCAGCGCGATGAATCCGAGGCGGACATTGACACGCAGTGGTCCAGCGCTGTCGCCAAGGGCGCGACCATTGATTTCGTTGTCTCCCAGTCTACGGAAGCCACGCTCGGCGTGGATCTTTCCGCTGAATTCATCGTGGACAATAACCTTGCGCCGGTAATGAGCGAGAGCTACGGAATTTGCGAACTCGGAATCGGCACGACAGGAAACGCCTATTACAATGCGCTGTGGCAACAGGCCTCCGCCCAAGGCATCACCGTTCTGGTATCGTCCGGGGATCAGGGCTCCGCAGTTTGTGATCGCGGCGCGACGGCTGCAGAGTTCGGACTGGCCGTCAACGGCTTCGGCTCCACTCCCTTCAATGTTTCCGTCGGCGGCACCGATTTCAACGACTTGAAAACTACCTCGAAATACTGGAACCTCACGAACAGCACCAACCAGGCCAATGCCAAGGGCTACATTCCGGAGATGACCTGGAACGATACCTGCACGAATTCCGAAGTCTTCACTCTCGTAGGCA
>Ga0307478_10001641_pt1 | contig 18918 bp, 16 predicted proteins | sample atmos_gasesECM4C_2_FD_203713 | JGI IMG/M metagenome (GOLD analysis project Ga0307478, IMG submission 203713) | Hardwood forest soil microbial communities from Morgan-Monroe State Forest, Indiana, United States - atmos_gasesECM4C_05 | ecosystem: Environmental > Terrestrial > Soil > Temperate... | reverse complement strand
GCTGCGCGCCCCGGCTGCGAGAGCGCAAAAAGAACGGCCAGCAGTCCGGTTGCCTTATATAAGACCTTCATCCCTGGATTCCCTGGAGACGTGCTCTGTTTCGATTTTCGAGATTCCCGCGGTTCCATGCAATCGCGCCCTGTGCGAATTGAGTGGGGTTACGATGCGGCCTTGGGTACCTGGTGTCACCCTTCGTTCGCGCGGGCCTGCGCCCGATGCTCCATCCACGACTGCAGGATCAGCACGGCCGCCATCTGATCGACGACTTGCCCGCGCCGCTGAATCGACATATCGGTTTCGCGCAGCAAGCGGTTCGCCTCGGCCGAGGTCAGCCGCTCATCCCACAAATGTACCGGAATCCCAATTCGTTCCCGCAATTGCTGGGCGAAGCGCTGCATCTTTTCCGCCTGGGCCCCTTCCTCGCCGCTCATCCGCAAAGGGAACCCCACCACGATCTCGGCCACCTCGTGCTTTCGGACCAGGCCCACCAATGCCTCGAAATCCTGCCGCTTGTTTTTCCGCTGCAGCGTCTCCAGGCCTTGCGCCGTGATGCCCAGCGGGTCGGAAATCGCGATGCCAATTCGCTTCGAGCCGACATCCAGCCCGAGAACTCGTCGCACCTCCGGATTCCCCTTCTCGCCCAGCGATGGCGCCATTCCGCGATTATATGTTGCGCCGAAATTGCAGGATTCGACTACGATAGCGGGCATGCCGGAAGAGCTCGAGATCGTGCCCGTGGGTGCCCGCGCCCCCGAGCGCGACTGGGCGCACATCATCATCGCCATGGGCGTCGTGCTCACCGTTTGCTACGTGGCCGAACTGGTTCTCGTCGTGTCCCTGGTTTCGATGCTCCTGGCCTTTATCCTCGCCCCCATCGTCGATTTTCTCGGCCGCTTCCGGCTGCCGCGCGGCTTGTCCTCCTTGGTCGCCGTTCTGATCCTCCTTTCCATCCTCTACGGGATCACCTACGCCTCCTACAGCGAGGCCGCCAACTTCGCCCAGGTCCTGCCCAAGTACTCCGAGCGCGTTCGGGCCAGCGTCACGAGCTTGCGCGAACGTGCGGAATTCCTCAACCCCCTCCGCCCTTCCACCCAGGACAAGAGCATCGTCCAGGTTCAGCCCAGTAGTCCCGTGACCGACCTCGTGACCCGCGGCTTCAGTTCGGTCTCGCAGGTGTTGTTTGCCCTCACCTTCGCCCCGTTCCTTATTTACTTCATGCTCAGCTGGCAACAGCACGCGCGCTCGGCCACGGTCATGCTCTTCCGCATGGAGCACCGGCATACCGCTTACATTACTCTCGGTCTCATCTCGCGCATGATTCGCAGTTTCATGGTCGGCAACCTGCTCATCGGCCTTTTCATGGCGACGGTGAGCATTGCCATCTTCGGCGCGCTGCATCTGCCCTTCTTTCTGATCGTCGGGGCGATCAGCGGCTTCCTGAGCCTCGTCCCCTACCTGGGCATCGTGCTGGCCCTCGCTCCACCCCTGATGGTCGGTCTTGGCGTATTTGAATCTGCAGATCTCATCGCGCTGTCGCTCGGAGTCGTTGCTCTGCACTTTTTCGCGCTGAACGTCCTCTACCCAAAATTCCTCGGGAACCGCATGCAGCTCAACCCCCTCGCCGTGACCATGGCGCTGCTGTTCTGGGGATGGCTGTGGGGCGGCATGGGCCTCGTCCTGGCGATCCCGATCACCGCCGCCGCGAAAATCATCTTCGACCACATCGAGTCGCTGAAGCCTTGGGGAGATTGGCTGGGAGAGTAAAGTCGCTAGTCGCCAGTCTCAAGTCGCTAGCCGACTCTCGACCATCCCTAATGTCCGACGATCACAGACCGGAAAGCTCAACCCGCCTTAGAACGGAAGAATCCCGGAGGCGTGTCGAAGATGAGCGGCTTTTATCAGGACCTGAAGGTCTGGCAGACTTCCATGAAGCTAACACTCGAGGTCTATCGCCTGACTCAGAGTTTTCCCACTCAGGAAATGTATGGTCTCACGAGCCAAATGCGGCGAGCGGCGGTGTCGGTCGCAAGCAATATTGCGGAGGGCAAGGGTAGATCGTCAGATCGCGATTTCGCGCTGTTCCTCTGCCACGCCCGAGGCTCCCTGCATGAGCTAGAAACTCAAGGCCTGATCGCGCGTCAGCTTGGATATCTCAATCAAACGTCCGCTCAATCTTTCCAAACCTTGATTGATGAGACGGGGAAAATGCTGAACGGTCTGATAAGTTCTATGCGGAAGCAGGAGACCAGGGCCAACGCCCAAGCTCGAAGGTCTTGCTAGAGACTGGCGACTAGCGACTTACGCCTCGAACTCCGAGGCCTCCGGAAACCTCAACTTATGCTTCACAGACAGGGCCTTGGTCAGCAGTTCCTCGACCTGCGTCTCTTCGCAGTTTTTGGCCATTGCCAGCTCGCTGACCAGAAGGTACCGCGCCCGCTCCAGCATCTTCTTTTCCCGGAACGACAGCGGCTTCGACTGGTTCAGCAGGAGAAGGCTTTTGAGCACGCCCGCTACCTCCAGCAGCGACCCGGTCCGCATCCGCTCGGAGTTCTCCTTGAAGCGGTATTTCCAGTCGGCGTTGTTCAGACACTCGCCATCTGAAAGAAAATCAAGGATTTTCTGGATTTCGCCGTTCCGCACCACCCGCCGCAGCCCGACGCTGGTCACGTTGTTAAACGGCACCATGACCTTCAGGCTGCTGGACTTGATCTTGAGCAGGTAGAACTTTTCGACCGAGGCGCCGATCGTCCGGCTACTGATCTGTTCGATAATACCTACGCCGTGGTTGGGGTATACAACTTTGTCGCCGATGTGGAAACCGTCGCTACTTATCATGAGGAAACACCTTAATGAGCGCCGGAACAACTAAGAAAAGAACAACTATATGTGCAGTTTACTCCAAGCGCCCCTGAAAGGCAATTTTGCCCTTCCCGACGGCTTGATCGCAGAGATCTGTGTGCGCAAACAAACAAAAGAAGCGATTAGAGTTTGTTGGCTACTGGCTAGAGGTCAGCCCTTCTCGGAGCCAAATGACGGGTCGGAGACAAATTTGCTGAGAAGCGCACAAGCACCTGCGACGCACAGAAAATAAGGTGGCCAGAAGCTAAAAGCCAGTGGCCAGAAGCTAGAAGCCACAAGCCGCTAGCCAGTAGCTGGTAGCGACAGAAGCCAGCAGTCAGTGTCCCGCCGGTTTATAATCCCCCAAAGTATGACTGAGCACCTCAAGAAGAAGCTCCAGGATGAAATTAACGCCCTGGAACACGAACTGAGCCACGAACTTCCCAAGGAATTGAAAAAGGCCGTCGCCCTCGGCGACCTCAGTGAGAACGCCGAGTATCACATGGCGAAACAGCGCCAGGAGTTTGTGAAGGCCCGCCTTCGCCAATTGGGCCGCCGCCTCGCCGACCTGTCCCTGATCAATATGAACAACATCCCCAAGGACAAAGTCGGCCTTGGTTCAACCGTCAAGATCTACGACAGCTCCAAGGAAGAAGAGATCGAATACAAGCTCGTAACCAGCGAAGAGACTGATGTAGGCTCTGGCAAAATCTCCACCACCTCGCCCATCGGCCGCGCCCTGCTGAATAAGAAGGTGGGCGACACCGCCACCGTGGTGACGCCCAACGGCATGCGTGAGATGGAGATCCTCGCCCTGACCACCGTTTACGACGAGACCCAAGCCGAATGACCTGGACCAGCGCCTTCGGGAATGCGTGTGGCAAGCTGCTGCGGGCCATCGTCAACCGCATGGCCCTGGCCCGTATCAATCCCAACTTCCTCACGTTCCTTGGATTGGTCATCGACACGGTAGCCGCGTTCTTGTTCGGTTACGCGAACGCCGACAACCAGGCCCGTATGTTCTTCTATGCCGGCCTCGTCATCTTCGGAGCCGGCTTCTTCGACCTGGTCGACGGCCGCGTCGCTCGCGCCAGCAACCAGGTCACGCGCTTCGGCGCCTTCTTCGATTCTGTCGTCGACCGCTACAGCGACGCCGCCTTGTTCTTCGGCCTCCTGGTCTACTACTCCCGTGGTGGACGTTTCTTCTATGTCGTGCTGGCCGCGCTCGCCATGATCAGTTCGGTCATGGTCAGCTACACCCGCGCTCGAGCTGAATCACTGATCGGCACCTGCAAGGTTGGCTTCATGGAGCGGCCCGAGCGCCTCGTGCTTCTGATCATTGGCGCCGTCTTCAATCGCATGGCGCCCGTGCTCTGGGTGATTGCGGTCCTGTCCACTGTGACTGTGGCACACCGCATCTACTACACCTGGCTGCAGACCGAGCGTGGAGGGGCGACTCCAGCCGAAGCTGATCGTTCGGCCGCCTGACAATTTGTTGACCCTGCGCCCGCTTCCCTCGAGATGACCCGTAAGTCTAACCTCGCATCCCGTTTTTCGGAGAATTCCTCTATGACGAACTCCACCGCCCGCCGACGCTCGCTATTTGACCGCCTGCTCGCACTCGGTTTGTGTCTCGGCGGCCTGGCCGTCGCGGCCTGTGCGGCTGTGCCTGCTCCCCAGATCAAGTACGAGAAGTACACGCTGAAGAACGGCCTTGAGGTCATTCTGGCCGAGGATCACCGCCTGCCGCTCGTCGCCGTCGACCTGTGGTATCACGTCGGTCCGGCCAACGAGCGTGCCGGACGCACCGGCTTCGCTCACCTTTTCGAGCACATGATGTTCGAAGGTTCCCAGCACGTCGGACCCAAAGAGCACGACCGCTATCTTGAAGCGGCCGGCGCCAGCGACATCAACGGCACCACCGATTTCGACCGCACCAACTACTTCGAGACGCTGCCCTCAAACCAGCTCGAACTGGCCCTCTGGCTCGAGAGCGATCGCATGGGCTACCTGCTCGGCAAGATCGATCAGGAACGCCTGGCCAACCAGCGCGATGTCGTCCGCAACGAGCGCCGTCAGTCCGTCGAGAACACTCCCTATGGCATGGTCGAGGAAGAGCTTTACCATCAGCTCTTCCCCAAGGATCATCCCTATTACGCCGACGTGATCGGCTCTCATCAGGACATCGAGGCCGCCCGTCTCGACGACATCCGCGAATTTTTCCGCCAGTACTACACGCCCAACAATGCCAGCCTCACCATCGTCGGCGACATCCACCCCGAACAAGCCAAGGCCTGGGTTGAGAGATACTTCGGCTCCATTCCTTCCGGACCTGCCGTCCCGAAAATCACCGCCGTGCCGCCCCACATTGCCTCCGAGAAGCGTTCCAAGGTCAACGACCAGGTCGAGCTGCCACGGATCTACATGGGATGGGTTATGCCGCCCATCTTTCAGCCCGGCGACGCCGAAGCCGTCCTGCTCGCGCAAATACTCGGGGGCGGAAAATCCAGCCGTTTGTTTAAGTCGCTCGTCTACGAAAAACAAATCGCCCAGGATATTTCGGTCACAAATCAGAGTCTCCGGCTCGGCTCCGTCTTTGAGCTGCAGGCGACCGCCAAGCCCGGAGTGAAACCGGAAGAGCTGGAAAAAGCCATTGACCAGGAACTGGACAAGCTGCGAGCCCAGGGTCCTACCCAGGCGGAACTCGACCGCGCCCGCAATGTGATCGACACCCAGATCATCACCGGCCTCGAACGTCTCGGGGGTTTCGGCGGCTTGGCCGACCGTCTCAACGAGTACAACCAGTTCCTCGGCGATCCCGGCTACCTGCCCAAGGACCTCGAGCGCTACGATCGCGCCTCGGTTGATGACCTCAAGCGCCTCGCCGCCGAAAAACTCCAAACCTCTTCCCGCGCCGTAGTGTGGGGATTACCCGGCGATCGCGTTGTTGACGATCCACCCCGTGCCAAAGAGGATGCGCCGCAAGCCAAGGAATCCACCGTCGCCGGCACCATGCCCGACGAGCCCTGGCGCGCCAACCCTCCCGCGGCTCAGCCGCTCGGCAAACTGAGCTTGCCGGTCGCCGACAGCTTCAAGCTTCCCAATGGCCTCACAGTTCTCCTGGTCGAGCAACATCACTTGCCCATCGTCTCGGCGAGCCTCATCGTGTTGAACGGCAGCGATGCCAACCCCATCGCCAAGCCTGGCCTTGCCTCCTACACCTCGGAAATGCTGCCGGAAGGAACCGCGCGCCGCACTTCCTCGCAGATTGCCGACGATGCCGCGCAGATCGGCTCCGAAGTCCGCGCGCTCACCACCAGCGACAGTTCGCTCATCGATATCCGCGTGCTCAAGTCGAATGTCGACCCGGCGCTCGATCTTCTCTCTGATGTCGTGCTCCATCCCAAATTCGACCCTGCTGAAATCGAGCGTGTCCGCAAGCTGCGCGAAACCGACATTCTCCAGATTCAGGACGATCCCGGCCAGCTTGTCATTGGCGTGCTGCGCAAGGCGATTTACGGGCCGGGTCACCCTTACGGCTATCGCGGGGAAGGCACCATCGCCGCCACCCGCGCCACCACTCGTGAAGACTTAGTGCAGATGTGGAAGAGTGGATACCTTCCGGGAAACGCCGCACTCGTGCTTAGCGGCGACCTCTCTTCTTCCGAGGCGCGCAAGCTGGCGGAAAAATCCTTTGGCACCTGGACCGGTGCTGCTCCGCGCCGCGAACCCCCTGCCGTCGCCAACAAAGCTGCGCGCAGCGTCTACATCGTCGATAAGCCCGGCGCGCCACAAACCTTCCTGCTCATCGGCAGCCTCGGAGTACCACGCTCCACTCCCGATTACGTTCCGCTCGAAGTTATGAACAACATCCTCGGCGGCTTGTTCTCGAGCCGCATCAACAACAACCTTCGCGAGGAACACGGCTACACCTATGGCGGCTTTTCGTTCTTCATCTATCAGCGCGTTGCCGGCTTGTTCGCGGCCGGAGGCGGCATCCGCACCGACTCCACCGGACCCGCAGTTCAGGAAATCTTCAAGGAGTTGGACAAGATCCGCACCAGCTCGCCCACTGACGAAGAACTCCGCCTGGCCAAGGGCGCATTCTCCAACTCGCTCGCCGGACGCTTCGAAACTGCCGAGCAAACCGCCGGCACCATGGGCGAACTCTTCGTGTACGGTTTGCCTCTGGACTACTACCAACAGTTGCCCAGCAGCATCGCTGCCGTCAAAGCCGAGGATGTCAAGCGCATCGCCAGCAAGTACATCCATCCGGAAAGCTCCGTTGTGGTGGGCGCGGGCGACCGCGCCAAGATCGAGGAGCAGTTGAAGAAGCTCTCGATCGGCGCCGTCGAAGTCCGCGACTACGAGGGCAATCCCGTGATCGAAAAAGGCTCCGCCGGGGCGGCGCAGTAGGAGCGCCGGCTGCCTGCCCTGAGCGCAGTCGAAGGGTCCCGCCGACTGTCGCGGGGGCGTCTCGCCCCTGCACCAACTTGTACGAGAAGCTCGTAGCGAGAAGCTCGCAGCGCCGGTGCTAGACTAGCAGGTCCTTTTTTCTTCCTGGAGTAAGCGTGCCCACTGATCCAGTTCTGGTAGTACACGGCGGCGCCTGGGCGATCCCCGACGACATGGTCGATGCCCATCTCAAGGGCGTCCGCAACGCCATTGCCGCGGGGTGGCAGACCCTGCACAAAGGCGGCTCCGCCCTCGACGCTGTCGAGGAAGCCGTCGTCATCCTCGAAGATGACGAAACCTTTGATGCCGGCCGCGGCAGCTTCCTCAACCGCGACGGCAAGGTGCAACTCGATGCCTTCATCATGGAAGGCTCCACGCTGCGTGGCGGCGGCGTCGGCTGCGTCGAGCGCCTCCGCAATCCGGTCCGCGCAGCGCGCAAGATCCTCAGCGAGAGCCCGCACGTCTACTTCGTCGGTGAAGGTGCCGAGCGCTTTGCGCTCGAACACGGCATTCCGTTGTGCGACAACGAGGATCTGATAATCCCTCGAGAAGTCGAACGCCTCCGTGCTTTTCAGGCCCACGCCGCTCAGCAGGCTCCCGATCTGTTCGCTCCCGCCATCTCGCACGACACAGTCGGTGCCATCGCCCTCGATGCCGAAGGCAACATTGCTGCCGCCACTTCCACCGGCGGCACGCTCAATAAAGCTCCCGGACGGCTGGGCGATTCTTCGCTCATTGGATGTGGCTGCTACGCCGACAACGAAAGCGCCGCCGCCTCGCTCACCGGATGGGGCGAGCCCATCATGAAGCTAGTGCTCGCGAAATGGTCCGCCGACCGCGTACTTGCCGGCAACGCGCCTGAGTGGGCCGCGCAGGAAGCGGTCAACTACCTGAAATCCCGGGTCAACGGCCACGGTGGGATCATCCTGCTCGATTCGCGGGGAAGGTTCGGCATCGCCCACAACACCCCCCGCATGGCCTGGGCCTACAAGACGACCAGGCGCGAAGACAGCGGAATCGAGCGCGGATAAGCAAGGTCTCTCGATTCTATCGCCGGGTGCCCGCCCCCGAATCGCGCCCTTCGCCCAGCTATACTTTTCCCAGCGCCTGTCCCACAAATAGAGTTCGTCCCCAAGCGCGGAAACAGGCGTCCGCGAACTATGCATCGGAAAGCGACGACCAATCGATCAGCCTTCCTCGCGCTAGGTCTCCTCCTGGCCGTGTCCGCTCCCGCTCGCGCGCAGGAAATGATTTTTCACTGCGACATCGCGCACACCAAGGCGACCTTCAACCTGAGCGCCACCATGCACACGGTGCACGGAATCTTCCTGGCACGGCGCTGTGAACTCCGTTTCGATCCTGCCACGGGCAAACTCTCAGGCGAGATCGCCTTCGATGCCAATACCGGCAACACCGGCAATGACGGTCGAGACGCGAAGATGCACAAAGATGTCCTCCAGAGCGATCGCTTCCCCGACCTCATCTTTCACCCGGATCACGTCGAGGGCAAAGTCAGCGACAGTGGTTCCTCCACGGTGCAGGTCCATGGCATGTTTGGCGTTCATGGCGGCGAGCATGAGCTTACCGTTCCCGTCGTTGTGATTCGAGAAGGCGAGCGCTGGACCGCCACCACTCAATTTCCCGTTCCTTATGTAGCCTGGGGAATGAAGAATCCTAGCACTGTGTTTCTCCACGTCGGCGATTCGATCGAGGCCCAGTTCCACGGAATGGGGACCGTCGAGACCCCACCCGTCGCACCACCGCCTCCCAATCCCCGGTGATACACTTTTCGTTCACCATCCTTGGCGCTTGCCCGGAGTCCGTTTCCCATGTCCCAACCTTCCGCACCCTCACTCCGCACCCGTGTGGTTCGCGAGCCTGAGCGCGGTGTCTACGACCGCGAAGTGCTCTACCGCATCCTGGACGAAGGCTTCATTTGCCACGTCGGGTTCATAATTGACGGACAGCCCTTCGTGATTCCCACCTCCTACGGCCGTTCCGGCGACGATCTTTACATTCACGGGTCGGCCGCCAGCCGCATGCTGCGAAATCTCGACAAGGGCATCCCCGTCTGCATCACGGTCACGCTGCTGGACGGGCTGGTGTTGGCGCGGTCTATCTTCAATCACTCGATGAACTACCGGTCGGTTGTGGTTCTTGGCACAGCCACGGTCGTGCAGGATCCCGCGGAGAAAATCGAGGCGCTGCGCCTGCTCGCGGAACACATCCTGCCGGGACGCTGGGCTGAGTCGCGGCAACCGAATGAAAAAGAACTGAAGGCAACGTTCGCATTGCGGGTACCGATCGAAGAATTCTCAGCCAAGGTCCGCCAGGGACCTCCCATCGACGACGAGGAAGATTATTCATTCCCGACGTGGGCAGGCGTGATTCCGCTCGAGACCGTGGCAGGCAGCCCGATTCCTGATCCGCAATGCAGCCCAGACATCCCGATACCGCAATACGCCAGCGGATACTCAAGAAAGAGGATGTAACCGGCTGCAGGAACCAGAGAAAATCTCACACCTCTGAACCGACGAGAGGCTGAAAACCAAGTACTGAGTACCAAGTACCAAGTACCAAGTACTGAGTACCAAGTACTGAGCACTGAGTACCCTACCCCTACCCCAGCCACTGCGGATTGTGAAAAGTTCCGTCGAAGTCGTGCGACGTTTTGTAGCGCTCGAATTCGCCTTCCTTGGCGGCCGTAGCGGTTTTCGCAAGCAGCGCCGAAACCTCGGCGGAACTGATCGGCTGGAAGTTGCGGGCGGCGTCTAGCGCCTGCTGCAGAATATTTAGCGAATCACATCCGGTGATGACCACGCTGGTCGGCAGGTTCATGGCGTAGTGCAGGCACTCGATGGGAGTCGCGGTCTTGCTGCGCAGAATCAGGCTGTCGCCCATCGGCTTCATCCCCAACACCCCGATGTCGTGCTTCACCAGCACGGGCAGAACCTTCTTCTCGAAACTGTCAAAGTGCGCGTCCATGACGTTGAGCGGCATTTGCACGGCGTCGAACGTGAAACCGTGCGCGAAAGCCGTTTCGAGCATCTTTAGATGAATGTCGGGGCTCTTGTGGCCGGTGAAGCCGATGTAGCGAACTTTTCCCTGCTTGCGCGCTTCCATGACGGCGTCCATGCCTGAGCCTTCGGCAAAGATGCGGGCCGGATCGGTGTCGCGGATGACCTCGTGAAACTGCACGAGGTCGACGTGGTCGGTTTGCAGACGGTGGAGTGATTCGTCGAGTTGCTGCGTGGCGGCCTTCTTCGTCTGCCCGTCAATCTTCGTCATCAGGAACGCCTTCTGGCGGTAGCCGTCGCGTAACGCTTTGCCCATGCGCACTTCGCTCTGGCCATCGTTGTAGTCCCAACAGTTGTCGAGGAAGTTGATGCCGTTGTCGAGCGCCGTCCGAATAATGCGGATGCTCTCCTGCTCATCCTGCTGCTTGCCGATGTGATAGCCGCCCAGTCCGACAATCGATACCTTTTCGCCCGTGCGTCCGAGCTTTCGCGTGGGGACGGTGTTGGTCTGTTCGCCTGCCGACCGGTTCTGAAGAGAAGCAACGAAAGTTGTAGCAGCGGCGGTTTGCAAAAAACGACGTCGATCCATGCGGCACTCCCGATGAATTTTTTGAGAAGTGGGCGCCCTGGGAATTTTTTTAGTGTAGCGCTTTCGCGGGAAGAATGGCGAGCCAGCGCCGCGCCCAACAAGAAGAGGCCTGAACTCGCGTGTGGCATTGGAGTTCAGGCCCGAATTTTCTTAACGGTTACGCGCGTTACCAGTTCACCTTCAGAGCGAACTGGAACTGACGCGGATCGTAGGCGGCAGTGGGCGTTCCGGCGTTGGTAAACAGCGGGCTGACGGCCGAAACGTTAAACCGGTTGGCGATGTTAAACATGTCGACGATCGCGTCCATGCTGATGCGCTCGCCGAAGGGAATGCGCTTGGCTACTCGCAGGTCGTTGAAAACGGTCCAGGGCGATACCCCGGCGTTGCGGCTTAAATTGCCGTCGAGCGACAGCAGAGTGCCATCGAAGTTGGCCAGGCAGACTTCCTGGAAAATGCCAGTAGGGGAATACTTCGAGTGAACCGGGTTTCCGCAGGCTGGCGTCGCAAATGTGTTGGGTCGGCTGGTTAACGACGACAACTGCAGGTTGTCGCCGACGCCGGTGATGATGTTGAACGGACGTCCGGAGGCCACATCGATGATGGGGGCGAAGGTCCAGTTGCTCAGGAGTTTGCTGCCAAAACCGTCGCCGCCCACGTGTCCCGTCTGATAAACGCCGCTGAAGACAAAGCGGTGGCGTTGATCGAAAAGTGAGGTCGAGCGATCGAGTCCCGGGTAGTAGCTGTCTTGCGGCGTGAGTGTGGATTGCAGGTCCGTGGAATCGTCGATGGTATGCGAGTAGGTGTAGGAGGCGGTGAATTCGTAGTGGTGGCCGAAGCGCTTGCGCAGATTGGTGGTCAAGCCATGATAAATGGAGCTGCCGTTGGAGAAGTTGGCGTCCATGTCGCCGAACGGGACGCAGCCGGTGAAGTCGATGCCCGTAGCGCCGGGGACAGGATTGCACTTGGCATTAAAGCCGGGCAGTGTCGCCGCCAGTGCCGCTGCCTGCTGCACGCACAGGGCATCGGCAGGATTCCCGGTCAGGTATTTACCGAGCGCGATCGAGGGGTTCAATCCGCCGGGCCGGAAGAAATTCATCAGCGCGGCGTCGACATAACCAGGTCCGCAGCCGCTGACGGTCAAGGGGCTGGCGGCATTTTGGCCCGCGGCGCGAGCGGCGAAGAAATTAGCGGTCAGCAAGTCACCGCGAATCGTGTTGGCGTTGATGGGCCGGTTCAGGTGGCGCCCGCCGTTGAAATTGTAGGCCAGGCTTACCGCGAAGCCGCCGCCCAGGTCGCGCTCGATTGTCAGGTTGGCCTGTTGCGAATACGCGTAGACGAAATTCTTCGCCTGCGGATATCCAAAAGGTTGGAAGCCGAGCGGCAGGAACGTGCTCTGGACCGGGTTTGCGCTCAGGTTTAGGTAATTCTGGTTCAAAAACACCGACTGCGGGAAATTCAGTGCCTGGAATTGCTGCTGGTTGGGGAGATATCCCAGGTTGGTATTCGCCTGCGGGAATGGCGATGGCGCACATCCGGGCTGGTTCAATAAACCCTGGAAAATCGGAATGGCATTCAGGTTCGTCGGATCCCCGTTGACGCCGCTGCAGGGCGCAGTTCCACCGAACGCCAGCTGTCCGCTGGAGGAACCGTCCGAAGCGTCACCCAGAAAGTACAGGCCAAGCAGTGGGTGATCGTAGAACAGGCCGTACGACGCCCGGATAACCGTCTTGCCGTCTCCCTTGGGGTCATAGGCAAGTCCCAACCGTGGCTGGAAGTTGTTCTTGTCGGTCTGAATTCCCTTCTGCAGGCCGAGCAGATTGTAAGCCGGCAACGCCAGTCCCTGAGGTGGCTTGAATTTGGGTGGGAATTCGATGTCATAGCGCACGCCGAGGTTGAGGGTCACATTCGGGCGCACGCGCCAGGAGTCCTGCCAATACAGGCCAAGCGGCTTGTTCGAGAACGAGTCCTTGGGACTGCCGAGTCCCTGAATAAAGTCTCCGGGAAGGCCCGCACCGTAAGCCTGTACCGGGGAAAGGTCGGGAAATGAGATCGTGGCCCCGGGGTTAGTTGGATCGGGAAGCGGCGTGAATCCCAAGTCCACTGCATGGAACGACCCGAAGTCGTAAACCCCGCCATAGTTGACGGTGAAGATGGCGTCGAGGGGCAGGTAGTTGAAGTCCGCGCCGAACTTGGTGTCGTGAGCGCCCAACGTCCAGGAGAAGTTGTCGGTGAACTGGTAGCGCTGCTCGGTGCGCTGAATGTAGGAGTAGGGCTCGCGTCCGAAGTAGGCGATACCCGGAATATTGACGGCGGGATCGGCGCCACCCGGAATTGCAGTGTTGTAGAAGTACGACAGACCGCGGCGTGCATACTGGAAGCTGAACGAATTCACCTTGTTGATCCCGAGCGTCCAGGTGTCCTGCACCGTGCCGGCGACATCGCGATAAGTCTGCTCCGACGTCCGCGAGTACGCATTTTGCCCAAAGGGTTGATCCTGCCCGCCCACTTCAATTCCCGTGACCGTGCTCGGACTGACATTGGCTCGCAGCATCAGGTGATTGCTGTTCGAGATGTTGTGATCCAGACGAAGCGAGTACAGGCTGGTCCCTTCAAAGACTGGAAAATTCCCTCTCTGCGACGCGAGCGTCTGGTAGGAGGACGGAGTCGGTACACAGGGTCCGGGTGGAAGGCAACTGGTGGGGAAGCCGCTCCAGCTCGACAGCCCTCCCAGCGTAATGGCTTGTACCAGCTGGGTCGGCCACTGGCCCTGAATTCCCTGTCCGGCGGATGCACCTGCCAGAGTGACGTAGCTTAAAACGCCCTTGAGTGCGGCGGAGCTCCCCTGCTCGAGGGCGATGACTCTGGGATCGGTGAGGAAGGCAATCTGATCGCCCGACAATTGCAGTGGGCCAAATGGCATCCCGATCTGCCCGGTGTCGAAATTCACCAGGTCGAAATTGTTCTGACCGATGCTCGAGAACCCGGTCTCGTGCCGCCGCGTGATCTCGTACGAGAAGTAAAAGTACGTCTTGTCTTTCTTGATAGGGCCACCGAAGGCTGCGCCGGCCTGCACGCGCGTGTATGCGGGATTCTTCTCGGTGCTGAATGGGTTCACCGCCTGAAAATTCCGATTGCGCAGGTAGCCGAAGACATCGCCGTGGAAATCATTCGAGCCGGAGCGAGTAATGATGTTCACCACGCCGCCAGCAGCGCGTCCATACTCGGCGGCATACCCGTTGGTGATGATCTGAAACTCTTGCACGGCTTCCTGCGAGACCGTCGAGCGCACGCCGTTCACGGAATTATCGGTGGCGTCCGCGCCATCCACGTTCACCAGGTTCGAGCGCGCCCGCTGGCCGCCGAAATTCAGTCCGGATGTCGGCGCTGCGCCGGTGTTGGGCGCGTTGTCGCGCACCACCTGCGAATCCGTCTGCGCGAAGTTGATGTAGTTCCGGCCATTGATCGGCAGATTGTCAATGCGGCGCTGGTCGACCGTGTTGGTGGTGGAGCTACGGGTCGTCTCGACCAGTTCCCCTTCCGAGCTGACATTGACGACTGTTTCTACCCCGCTCACGCGCAGAATGATGGGCAGTTCTTTCATCTGGCCCACTGTTACCGATTGATCCCGGGCTTCAGCCTTGGCAAATCCGCTAGCTTCCACTGTCACCGTGTACATGCCAGGCGGCAGCGACACCAGCCGGTATGCCCCATCGGTGTTCTGCGTCGTGGAACGCATGAATGCCTTAGCCTGTTCGCGCGCGGTGACGGTCGCGTTGGTGACGAAGCTTCCCTTCTCGTCTTTCACGATCACGTGCAGATCGCCGGACGCCGAGCCTTGACCGAAGGCTGAGACGGTCCAGATCAGGGCGAGCCACAGGGCAACGACGATTTTCGACGTGAATTTCATAGGGGTCTCCCGAAAGAACCGCGGCGCGGAACATTGGCGCAGGCGGCGGAAAGCAGAGCTTGTTTCGTGGACAGGGTGGGTACGATGCACAGGCTGGGACGTTGAGGTCCCGGTGGTTTGTATATCAGGAGATTGATCGAAAGCAAGATAAATAGATGACGGGAATAGGGTTAGTAAGCGGTCACGGCATGGGTGACGAGGCCGTTCGCGGGCACGAGCGACGCAGTTCCGTCACGAATTTAACAACAACACCTTTCCCGTTGTCTTTCGCGCTTCCAGGTCGCGATGCGCCTGCGCGACATCCTTCAGCGGATAAGTATGCTCGATCCGCAGCTTCAGTTTGCCCGTGGCGATCATGCCAAACACCGCTTGCGATCGCTCCTCGAGTTCCTCGCGGGTTGCGATGTACTGTGCGAGCGAGGGCCGCGTTACATATAGCGATCCTTTCTGCGACAGCTGAATCGGATCAAAAGGCGGCACCGGGCCGCTCGATCCCCCGTATAACACCATGTAACCGCGCGGCCGGATCACATTCAAGCCTTTTTCGAACGTGGTCTTCCCCACCGAGTCGTAGACTACGTCCACACCCTTACCATTCGTCAGGCGCCGCGTCTCCACTTCAAAATCTACCTGCGTATAAAGGATGACGTCGTCAGCGCCCGCTTCCCGCGCCACCTTGGCCTTCTCCGCGGTGGAAACGGTCCCTATCACGCGCGCGCCGAGGTTGTGGGCCATCTGCACCAGGAGCAACCCGACCCCTCCCGCAGCGGCGTGCGCGAGAGCCGTCTCCCCTTTTTTCAACGGATACGTGCTGTAAAGCAGGTACTGCGCCGTCATTCCCTGCAGCAGGCTGGCAGCCGCCTGCTCATAGCTCACGCCTTCAGGAATCTTCACTAGACGATCCGCGGGGACTGCCGCGTACTCGGCATAGCTGCCCAGCACCGTGGTGTAGCCCACGCGATCGCCGACCCTCACATCGGTCACGGCCGACCCCACGGCTACGACGTCCCCCGCTGCTTCCTGTCCCGGAACAAAGGGTACTACCGCTTTATAACGGCCTTCGCGGAAATACACGTCGATGAAGTTGACGCCTGCGGCCACAATCTTCACGACGGCTTCGTTCGCTTTCGGTTCCGGAACTGGCAGTTCCACCAATCCCAATACCTCGGGGCCGCCCGTGTGCTTTACCTGGATCGCTTTCATAGAAATTTCCTGAGCCTCATCATAACGTGGAGGAACACCCGCACGCTCGGCGGAGGATCAGTGACGAAAAGAATGTCCCGCTTTTTCAAGCGACCGGCATGAGCCCACGTGCAATGACGTAGCGTAGGAACAAAAAAACGCTATTTCCCGCAGCGTCAAAGGTCATGAATTTGCTTTGCTTCGCGACCTTAGCGGCTTCGCTTCGCGTCCTTCGCGGTAAAAAGCTTTTGCCGCCGCATAAAGAATGCAGCTCGAGTTTGTAAGCCGGAATCGGCCTGAGCGAGATTTGGAAACGCGCTATTTCTGCGGCGCTGCTGCCGGAGTGCTTTTCTCCTTCGCCCCGTCCGCCGGTTTTCCCTGGTAGGCTTCCTGGATCTTCTTGAACTTTTCCTGCTGTTCCGGCGTGAGCAGCGCCGCAATCTTCGGCTGATACGACTGGCGAATCTCCAGTGACTTTTGCCGCTTCTGATCGGGAGTGAGGTGTTCGTCAAGCCGATTGACGCGCAACCGTTCGCCTTCTTCCTCTACGATCGGCCGCAGCTTCTCGTGCTGCTCCGGAGTCAGGCCCAGCTGTTGCGTCAGCCCGCGCAGCTCGACCTGCGCTTCCATCGTGCGATGCGGTCCAATGCTTTGCTGTGCCGGGGATGGCATCTCTTTCGCCGGCGGCGCGGATCCTGGCTGCCCTTGCTGCTGGCCCCATGCGAACAGGCTGCTTCCCAACAACACCGCGCCCAACATCCATGATTGCCAAACGTGCATTGCGTTCTCCTTGCTCCCTGACCCCTCTAATCCGCAAAAGTTGATCGATCTGGCGACTGGTGACTAGAGATTGGCGACTGAACCATCATCCTACCCGCCGCGGTGCTCGAACTCCATCCCCCGAGAGTGCAGGGTCTGCGGTTCTCGGCACTCAGTGTGGAGTCCAATGCGGATGCGCCGTAAAAAGCCCATCAACAAAACCAATCTGGATTGTGATGAACAGTCCGAATGCCACGCTGATCACGCCCGATGCCACGCCCAGCCCACGGTTGAAGTTCGCAAACCTCTTGCCCGTGTATGCAAAAGGCGCCCCCAGGATCATGGTGATCACCATCATGCCCGCAATCGTCCCCGATCCGAAGACCAACAGATAGCCAATCGCCCAGCGCGGATCGCGGATCGTCGTCAACACCAACAGGGCTACTGCCGCCGAACCCGCTAGTCCGTGCACAATACCAACCGCCAGCGGGCGCAGCAGCTGGTAGAGTCCGACCTTGGCCAACATCTGCTGTACCGGACTTTGCGGCGTGTCTTCCAGCATCAAGTGGGCATCTTCTTCATGCGCGTGGGTGTGAACATGGGCATGGCCGCCATGGTGATGCAGGTGAGAGTGCACCACATCCGCGCTGTGACCGGGCGTGAACCGCTCCGTAATCCTTCGCGCGATTCCCGTCAGATTCAGGACCCCGAGCAGGATCAGCATCAGCCCCACCGCTAGTTCCATGGCCAGTCCAACGCGTTGCGGGATCGCCAGGTTGAATACGATGATCCCGGTACCCACCAGTACGATCGTGATGGTATGCCCCAGTCCCCAAAGCACGCCGATCACACCCGCCTGCCGGATGCTTTGCTGCCGGCTCACAATCGTGGTCACGGCGATGACATGATCCGGGTCCGTTGCATGCCGGATGCCCAGCAGAAAACCCACACCGAGAATGCTCAGTAAAGTGATCATGGAACTTGCGCCGCTTCGGGCCCGTAAGTCGCGGCCGGGCAAGTCACGAGACTACACCATCGCAAACTTTCTTCGCGAGGTCCTTTCCCCTTCTAGTTCAGCTGGTTTACCATGGCCCAGTTGCGTGGGAATCCGTTTCTCGCGCGCAAAACTTCGATTCACCAGGGTGTGGCATGGCGCTCGAGTTGGTCAGGACACGAATCAAGAACTATCCTTCCGCGCTGCAAACCTTTGATCTTCTCCCCGTCTACCTCGTCGGGATTCCCGTTCTGTTCGCCTCGCTCGGCATGGGCGAAGCCGTGTACCGTTTGCTGTTCTCTGACTATGACGGCGCCAAAGACCGGCTTCCCATCGAGGCGTTCTTCGGCCTGATCTTTGCCTGGCTTGCCATTTCTTTCGTCCGCAACCTTTATCAGCACCGCCAGCGCACCCTCGCAAAACTCCATCTGGTCTGGGACCGCAACCACCAGATCCGGGCCGCCCTCGAGGCAATATCTCCGCATCCCCATACCTCCCGCAATCAGCAGTCGATCCGCGTCATCCGCGAGGAGCTCGATCGCATCGAGAGGGAATTGAAGGAAGTGTTGCCCCGGTAGACGCCAACCTCGACCGGGCCACTTCCGGAGCGAAGGAGATTCCGCCCGAACCCCGGCGCCTGAAGGAAGAGTCCTCGCAAAGAAAAAGGAAAGGTCCTCGCAAAGAAAAAGGCCGCGTAAAGAAAAACCGGCGTAAAGAAAAAGACCTGGAGTGAAAAAGGCCGTGTGAGCGAAGAAGACCGCCCCGCAACGAACAGACCGCTGGAGCGAAGCCACCCCGAAGCGAAAAGACCGTTGGAGCAAAACCAGCCTGAGCGACGGAGGCCAGCCCGAGTGACGAAGGAAGGAATTAGAGGGCCGGAAAAACCCACGACGACGCGTCAATGCCGGAGGCACTTCCGACCTTAGCCCCGCGCTTCAGCGCAGGGACATGCGCCCCGCAACAATTCCAAGTCCCGTAAGGACGGCACGAATTAGCCCGGTCCGAGTCCTGTAAGGGCACGAATTAGCCCCGGTCCAAGTCCCGGAGGGACGGCATAATTTAGCCCCTCCAAGTCCCCTAGAAATACCATAGATTAACGCGCTCCAAGTCCTCTGGTGACAGCATAGATCAACGCGCTCCGAGTCCTTTGGTGAAGCATAGAGTAGCGCGCTTCAAG
>Ga0307478_10001640_pt1 | contig 18924 bp, 18 predicted proteins | sample atmos_gasesECM4C_2_FD_203713 | JGI IMG/M metagenome (GOLD analysis project Ga0307478, IMG submission 203713) | Hardwood forest soil microbial communities from Morgan-Monroe State Forest, Indiana, United States - atmos_gasesECM4C_05 | ecosystem: Environmental > Terrestrial > Soil > Temperate... | reverse complement strand
GGTCAAGCCGTCAGCTTGGATTGCGAGCCGCACTGCTTGGAATAGACGTGGGTGAATTCGGCGCCGAAGTACAGAAGTTGGGCGGAGTAATAAATCCAGGCGAGGATAACGATCACGGAGCCGGTCGCCGCGTAGGCGGACATGGTCGCGCTCTTTCCGATGTAAAAGCCAATCAGGAATTTTCCGGCAGTGAAGAGCAGGGAAGTGAGCGCTGCGCCGACCCACACATCGCCCCAGGCGATCCTGGCGTCCGGGAGCAATTTAAAGATCAAGGCTATAAGCGCGGCGATAAAGAAAACGGAAAACGCAAAATCGAGCGCATGGAGTGCGGCGGGCGGAATGGGCAAAAAGCTGGAAGCATAGGTGGTCACCGCGGTCAAGGCGGCGCTTAGCAGCAAAGAAACCAACAACAAGAAGCCGATCCCAAGAACCATGCCGAAGCTGAGGAACCGGTACTTAAGCATGTTCCAGATGCCGGTCTTGGAGGTGGTGTCCACTTTCCAGATGGTGTTGAGTGCATCCTGCATCTCGGTGAACACTCCGGATGCGCCAATAAGCAAGATCACGACACCGAAAATGGTCGCGATGACGCCGTGGGCGGGTTTGTGTGCGGACTGAATCATGGTTTGCACGGCGCGGGCGCTTTCCGAGCCAATTAACCCTTGTATTTCGTATGTGATGCGTCCCTCGACGGCTTCCCGGCCGAACACGAAGCCGGCAATGGCGATGGCGATGACCAGAAGCGGGGCGAGCGAAAAAATTGTGTAATAGGCGAGGGCTGCCCCCATGCGTGGCGCTTTGTCGCGACTCCATTCGCTGTACGTTTCCTTAAGCAATTGAAAGATGGCTTTGGGCCGCCAAGTGAAGCGCTCGATGGGTTGGGCTTCTGGACGAGGCTCGTGTTGGGGCTCACGCGGTGACTTTTGCGGTTCCTGGCGCGGCTGCGGATGCTTCGCTTCCGAGGGCGGCTCCGCGACTTGGTTGCCGGATCGGTTTTGTGGCATTGAAAAGGGGCCCCTGACCTTTTGCTGACACTAGGCTTGTTTCGTCCCCGGTGATATCCAGCGGAAGCACCAGTGACGGGATGCGTTCACCCTAGCCGACCGGAGGCCCACCGCGAACCATCGACCTGCCCCAACTACCCCCCATAAGCCTAACAATACAAACCAGTTAATTTTACTATTGACAAATCATCGATATCGTGCCACACTTCCTGGGTAGAGTAGTGCGCCCAACCAGCCTCTCCTAGCTCCTGCCGCTTTGTAATCGCAATGTAACGCAAGTCCTTTAGAATCTGCACTTACAAGTAATTTGACCCTTAACCCCTTTAGAATCCGCACTTACAGAAAAGGGTGGGGGAGGGGGGGTGTCGCCGAAGTTTGTGGTCGTCGGTTCCTTGGTGCCATGGATTAGGTCGTAAAACGGCAAGACCGCCGCACTCCAAGGCGGCTTCGCCGCTTCGGGGCCGGCTTGGGTGGGGTGCGAACTAGGCGGAGGCGGCGGTGAGGATTGGTACTGAGACTTTTAGGGTGGTGCCGGACTTGTTGGATTCGATTTGCAGGGTGCCGCCTAGTTGGGAGAGGCGCTCGCGCATGCCGAGAATGCCTACGCCGATGATTTGCTTGCTGTGATGTGTGGGCGAAAGCGATTCGGGCGGCATCCCTTTTCCGTTGTCGCGGACTTCGAGGGAAACTCTGCTGTCGGCGCGGGATAGCAGTATATGTGCCTTCTTTGCGCCGGAATGGCGATGGATGTTGCTAAGCGACTCCTGAATGACGCGGAAGAGGGCCAACTCGATGGGCTGAGGCAGGCGTCCAATGGCGTCCGTGATGTGCAGATCCACCTGTATTTTGGAGCGGGAAGAAAAGCCTTCGACCATCCAGCGAGTGGCGGACGACAGGCCGGCTTCGTCGAGCAGCGGGGGATGCAGAAGCTGCGAGAGAGTGCGAACCTCCTGGAAGCATTCATCGATCCATTGAGAAACTTCGGCAACCGTTTTTTCATGGGACTTGAGATTGCCGGATTTAACGAGCGTATCGAGCTGGAGCTTGGCGGCGGCGAGCTTCTGGCCGGTGGAATCGTGCAATTCACGAGCGATGCGGCGACGTTCCTCGTCTTGCAAAGTCATTAGATAGGTAGATAGGCGGCGCAGGGTCTCTTCGGATTGTTTGAGAAGCTGGGCCTGCTTTTCGAGTGCCGCCTTGGACTTGCGCCGCTCGGTGACATCCTCGATGGTGAGGAAGATCAAGGATTGCTTGGTATCGAGGCGGCGGGCATTGACAATCATCATGCGTTCGCCGATGTGCTCAAAATTGTGAGTCACTTCGAAATCATCCACGCGGATTTTCTGCTGGACAATTTTCTCGAGCAAGGTGCGAAGGGCGGGAATGTTCCACTGGCGGTTACCCAGCTCGAAAATGGCGCGATTGACGGTCTCCTCGGGCAAAACCTGGAAGGAATTGTAGAAAACGGGGTTGGCGACGAGGACGCGGAGATTAGCGTCGAGGATTAGAACGGCTTCGCGGGCCGTTTCAATAAGAGTGTCGGCGTAGGCGCGGCTCTCCTCGACGCTGTGTTTGAGGGCGTTGATGTCCTGAAAGGTGATAACCGCGCCTTCGACTTTGTTTTCGGATGTTTTGTAAGGACGGGTGCGCAACATGTACCAGACGCCCAGCGTGTCGCGGACCTCGGCTTCATGGTAAGAGGTGGTCTCAATGGTCTGGCGAGCTAATTCGCCAAGATTATCGAAGTCAATATTGGGACGAATGTCGCTGAGGTTGCGGCCCACATCGTTGGTAAACAGGTTGAGGAGCTTTTGCGCGGCGGGAGTAAATCTCCGGATACGCACGTCGTTGCTGACGATAACCACGGGAATGTTGACGTTCTCGAGGACATTGAGAAGGTCGTTGTTGGCGGTGCTGAGTTCGAGGTTGCGGTTTTGTAACTCTTCGTTGACGGTGGTGAGCTCTTCGTTGCTGGATTGCAGCTCTTCCTTGGCGGTTTCCAGCTCTTCGTTGGTGCTTTGCAATTCCTCGTTGGAGGAAAGCACTTCCTCGTTGGCGGTCTTGAACTCTTCGGAGGTTGTCTCGTGTTCTTCGATCAGCGATTGCAACTGGCCGCGCAGTTGGCGTATCTCGCGAGTGAGGCGTTCGTTCTGCCGGGCCAAGGGTGTTTCTTTGCGTTCTTCTTTTGCTCCGGCACGTTTTGAGACGGTTTTGGTGGAGAGCTGGGCCGGCGCGTCCTGGAAGACGACGATATAGAAACGCTCCTGGGTGTCTTCCGCTTGAATAGGAATGACCTCGAAATCGATCAGGCGAGCGCCTTCGTGAGATTGAATGGAGACGCCCTCTTTGCGGACGGTGACATTTTCTTTCTTGGCGGTATGAAGAGCAGCACGCAGGTCAATGAGCAGGCCTTCGCGGGCCATTTTAGACAAGCTGAAGGTGGGTTGGCCGCTGGCAGGTTCCAGGTAGGCGCCGGTTTTGCCGCGGAACTGGACAATTTCCATTTCCGAATTGACGACGATGCTGGCCGGAACATAGCGGTTAACTAGTTCGCGCTCGACTTCCTTTTCAATACTCAGTGCCGCCGGAGGAAGTTTGGAGGCAGGTGCGTCGGAGCGTCGACGTCGCAAGGAATAGTCGACGCCGGTGAAATAGGTGACCAAGCGAGCGCCAGTGGTTTTCTTCTGGTAAATTTTGAATTTTTTCTCGATCAGAGTGAAGTAATCGGAAAAGACGCCGAGGCTCTCCGCGCTGCCGAGCATTAAATAAGCGCCGGGCCGGAGAGCGTAGTGCATGGTGGGGATGACGCGCTTTTGCAACTCGGGGCCGAGATAGATCAAAAGGTTGCGGCAACTGATGAGGTCCAAGCCGGAGAATGGGGGATCTTTGGTGATGTTCTGCTTGGCAAAAATACAGATTTCGCGAACGGACTGAAGAACCTGGTAGCCCTTGTCGACGCGCACGAAGAAACGCTTCAAGCGGGCGGGCGAGATGTCCGCAACGATAGAGTCTTGGTAAACGCCGGCGCGGGCGCGATCGAGGGCGGCATCGCTGATATCGGTGGCGAATATCTGGATGGCGCGGGAATTGGGAGCGGCGGAGACGTTGGCATTGTTCGGTCCCATGTACTCCAAGAGAGCCATGGCCACGGAATAGGCTTCTTCGCCGGTGGAGCAACCGGGAATCCAAACACGGATAGGCCAGTCAGAGGGCTTACGGTTTTTTACAAGCGAGGGGAAGACGTCTTTGCGCAAGGCATCGAAGGCGCCGGGATCGCGAAAAAAGCCAGTGACGTGGATCAGGACGTCCTTGTAAAGCTCATCGAGCTCCTTGGGATTGCGTTTGACGAGCCGCACATAGTCTTCAAGGCTTTCGGACTGGTTCAAGACCATGCGGCGTTTGATGCGGCGCTGGAGCGTGGTCTGTTTGTAGTGAGTGAAGTCGACGCCTTTGGCTTCGCGAAGCATGGTGAAGAGCTGGTGAATGTCGTTGGGGGAGGCGGGGCCGAGAAGTTCGTCGGGACGGGTCGGGACACGGGCGATGTAGGGATGTTTCTCGATGCGGGTGAGCTCTTGAGCGATGGCCTTGGGAGGCAGAACGAAGTCGACGCAGCCGGATTCGATCGCGCTTCTGGGCATGCTTGGGTACTTGGCGGTAGCTTCGTCCTGGGCCAAGGTGATGCCGCCAACGGCTTTGATGGCCAGGCAGCCGGAAGTGCCGTCGGAAGCGGTGCCAGAGAGGATTACGCCGATGGAGCGGTCGCCGCAGTCTTCGGCGAGAGAGATAAGGAAGCTATCGATGGGGCGATGCTGACCGTGGGTAAGAGTGCGCGCGGAGAGGCGCAGGATTCCGTCGCGGATGACCATGTCGGAGTTGGGGGGGATGATATAGACATGATTGCGTTGGACCTCAGTGCCGTCGGTGACCTGGGTTACTGGAATCTTCGTGGTGCGGGAGAGAATTTCTTCCAGGGCGCTGTGGTGGCTGGGGTCGAGGTGCTGCAGAAACACAAATGCCATTCCGGTGGTTTCCGGCAGACTGTTCAACAAAGCCGAGAACGCTTCGAGCCCGCCCGCTGAAGCGCCAATGCCAACAACCGGGAAAAACTTGCCAGGCGTGTAACGTGGCGCGGGCGTGGTTGAGGGAGGGGCGGGGGAGGATCGACGCTTGCGCATTGGCGTTGAACGCTTCTTCAATGGGAGAAACTCCACAGCCGGAAGATTCAAGGAAAAGGGACAAGCGAGTGAGGCCGGTGTCACCTGCTAGTTAGGAGTCAATGTTAGTTTCAGAGTATGGAACTGTCAATGCGGGGATGCGCGTGGATGCGCGGAAACTCAGGCTGGTTTTTCCGAGCGGACAATTGTTTTGTGGCCGGTTTTCTGGCTGTAAATGACGTAATCGGCGGGGTGTGCAGCCATCAGGATTTTGACGCGGCGTTGCGCGCTCTCGAGGCTTTCCGCAGCAGCGCGCCAGATCAACTGGCCGTCTGGGGCAACGCGAAAAATATCCAGCGGAGGAACCATCAAAAACGACATATCACAAATGGCAGTCCTTGTATGTACAGAGCCGCACACCACAATTTAGGAGGATAGGGGCCGACGCCCGAAGCGGGGCTTCAGGTTAAGGGGCGGCGGAGATCCACCACAGTACGCGTGCTACGATGTGCCAGCCGGAGCTTTTGCCGAGGACCACGGCTTGATACTCGCGGTTTTCTGACTCGAGAACATCGAATTTCGGGTAGCGGCGAAGGCGAGAGACGCACAAGCCTTTCTCTTCGTTGGTGACGATGACGACCTTGCCGTCGAGATTGGCGCGATCGGTTTGCGAGGAGTCAACGGCAGCAATATCGCCGTCGTGGATTAACGGCTCCATGGAATGGCCGCGGACACGGAGGAGGCTGGTGTAGCCGGGATTGGGACACCAGTCGACCGGGGCGCCCATGACTTCACGCGCGGGAATGTAATTGAGACTGCCATGACGATCGCCTTGGCCGCCGTGCGTTCCTACGGTGGCCTGCAAAACGGGGATGGGGACGACCTTGGGTTTGCGCGTGGTTTCCTGCTTCGCGCCGCCGCCTGCGGCAGCCAACTCCATCTGTTCTTCGAGCCGCGCAGGGAATTGTTTACGTTCACGCTCGGTCAGAACCGGGAGGATATCGCTGCTTTGCAGTCCGGCGCAGCCCCAGTAAAACCAGCAGTCCTGCTTGCCTGCGAGTTTGCCGAGCTCGATGTAGAAACGCGCGGTGGGGGCGAGCTGGCCGTTTTCCCAGCGGGAAACGGTCATGGCGGAACAGTCGAGCTTGCGGGCGAGTTCGCCTTGGGAGATCCCTAGTTTTTGGCGCAGGTTTCGGATCTCTTCAGCCCATTCGGTGGGGGCGTGATCTCTTTTCTTTCTCTTAGGCATTTGGTACCTTTGCCGCGTCGAGCGGCAGACATTGAAGACTAATAAATTTAATCGCCGCGCTTGGCGAGAACCTCCACGTACGCGAACATCTCACCCTCGATACCCTAAGCCATCGCGATTGAAGTCGAGCGGGAAGGCGCGATGAACAGGGATAACGCGAAGAGCGTAAAGAGAGCGCTTAATTGAGGATGAGACGAAATAATGAAGGGGATGGCGTTGCATGATGTCACCTGCCAATACCCCAAAGGGCAGTGTAGCGATAAGAAAAAGAAGTGTCTATCAAAAATGTGAGGGCGAGAGGTAGGGAAGCGACGGAAGGGGATTGCAAAGGGTAACGCTGCAGATGTACCATGCCTGTTAAGCCGCTGAGGTGATTCCGAGCAACGTGGCGGTGACTGGCAGTACGCGAGAGTCTCGATGAACGACCTCCAAGAAAATCAACAAATTCCGGATCTGCGATGCCTGCCTTCGCTGTGCCGAGGTATCTACAATCGAGTAGCGCAAAAAATGGGGTGCGATCCGTCGTATGTCAGCCGGGTGGCGCGCGGGGAGCGTAATTCCAAAGTGGTGTCGGAGGCTTTGCGCGCGGAGATCCAGTTGACGTGGGCGAAAGTCAGCGAAGGGATCGTAGAAGGCGCGGCGAAGAGCGCCAGGCGCCGAAGTCGAGCGGCGGGCGCTTGATTGCGCAGCGTGTCCTAGCCATTTCCTCCGTCAAGAATTGTCCGCACCTCACTCACTCGACCTTGTCTACGCGGCGCACGCGCGAAAAGCTAGGCTAGCGTCTGCTTCATGATCAGTCATCGACTGCCTATTCGATCGCGCGCCGCATATGTGCCGCACCTTCCGCGATAGGCTGGATGGTTCCACGAAGGTTGTGTTTGATCGGTGGGCCGATGGGGCGAGAGCTGCGTAACCGCGGCTGTTTCAAGCGTCCTTGCAAAGAGGCGCCGCGACCATGTGGCGCCTTTTATAACTTTACCGTGACGCAGCGGATTTGCAGGCCCGCCTTCTGAGGCGGGCGCTTTTTGTATGCATTCTATGAACAACGGACCGTATGAAGAGAGAGGAAAATGCAAGAGCCCGCTTCGGAAAGCGGGCGCAACGAGAGCCGGGGAAATCGGCGGCGAAGGGCGGTGTGCTACTATTTCTGGTTTATGCAGACGGGAATTATTGGGCTGGGGCAGGTTGGGAAGACTACGCTGTTTCGGATATTGACGAGAGCGAACGTCGAAGGGAAATCCGGTTCGCAGGGCACGCATGTGGGCGTGGCGAAGGTGCCGGAGCCGCGGCTGGTCGAACTTGCTAAGCTTTACAACCCTAAGAAAATTACGTACGCCACGGTGCAGTACGTGGATTTGGGCGGGATGCAGAAGGAGCGCACTCGCGATGCGCTGGCTTCGCTGCGTGACGTGGATACGATTGCGCATGTGATTCGCGTTTTTGACGATCCGAGCGTGCCTCATGCGGCGGGGAGCGTCGATCCGCTGCGCGACGCAACCAATCTGGAGTTGGAGCTGATTCTGGCGGATCACGATCAGATTACGCGGCGGCTGGAGAAGCTGGAAAAAGATTTGAAGAAGAAGCGGGAGCCGGCTCTCGAGATCGAGAAGGCCACGCTGGATAAGTGTAAGGCGCACCTGGAGGCGGAGAAACCGCTGCGCGAACTGGAGTTGACGCCGGAAGAGCGGAAGTCAATTGGGGGATTTTTGTTTTTGTCGCAGCGGCCGATGCTGTTTGTGCTGAATTTGGGGGACGACGAAGCGGCGGAGCTGGACACGGCCGTCGAGCGGCACAAGCTGGGAGCGCTGCAAGGTCGGCCGAATACGGCGGTCGTAGCGGTCTGCGGGCGGCTGGAAGCGGAATTGGCGGAGATGGAAGAGAAGGAAGCGGCGGAGTTGCTGGCGTCGTACGGATTGAAGGAGCCGGGGTTGAACCGGTTGATTCGGGCTACGTATGACTTGATGGGACTGATTCAGTTTTTTACGGCGGGAGAGCCGGAAGTGCGGGCTTGGACGATTCATAAGGGGTCGACCGCGGTGAAGGCGGCTGGCGCGATTCATAGTGATATCGAGAAGGGATTCATTCGCGCAGAAGTGGTGCGCTGGAACGATCTGCTGGCGGCGGGTAGCGTGGCGGCGGCGCGAGAGAAGGCGCAGGTGCGGTTGGAAGGCAAGGAATATGTGGTGCAGGAAGGGGATGTGATTTTGTTTCGGCATAGCGGATGAAAGAGAGTCGACAGTCGAAAATCGAAAGGCGAAGAAAAAGATTTAACACAGAGGGCACTGAGGTCGGACACAGAGGACGCGGAGATCCTTTATTGAGTCCGGAGACTTGCACGCCCTTTGACTGCTTGGCGGTTCGTACGGCTCAAATAGCGGCGGCTAGACCGCCGCACTCCACAAAAAGCGGCGGCAGAGCGCCGCACTCCAGATGACACATGAACTTCCAGCGCGGGTGGCGATGGCGGCGGGGCTTGGAGTAGTGGCCGCGGCGGGGAATTTGCTCGGCGGGTTGTTCGTGGTGCGGCGCGAGTGGCCACGGCACTTTCTGCATTATTTCATGGCCCTAGGTGCGGGGTACATGCTGGCCGTCGCGTTCACTGATGTGATTCCGGAGTCGGTACGGATTGGCGGGCAGAGCGCTTTTTTATTTGTGCTGATTGGGTATTTTTTGGTCCATTTGTTCGAACACATTCTGGCGCCGCATTTTCATTTTGGGGAAGAGACGCACACGGAGATGATGCGACATCACCGGGCGCGGACGGTGTTGCTTGGATTGGGGATTCACACGTTTTTCGATGGAGTGGCGATTGCGGCAGGATTTTTGGTGTCGACCTGGCTGGGGGCAGTGATTTTTGTGGCGATCCTTCTGCACAAGCTGCCGGAGGGATTTACGATTGCGTCGGTGGTGCTGGCTAGCGGCCAGAGCCGGGGGAAGGCAGTGGCGGCGGCGGGCGTTTTGGGAGCGGCCACGTTGTTGGGTGTGCTACTGACCAGCGTGCTGCAAGCGCAGCTACGGTATGCCTTGCCGCTATCCGCAGGGGTGACGGTATATGTGGCGGCAACGGATTTGCTGCCGGAAGTGAACCGGGAACCCGGGTGGCGGGCGGCAGCACTCGTGTTTCTCGGTGTAGCGATATTATTGATTCTACAGGCGTTAGTGCGAGTGTAAATTCGCCCTAGCTTCGCTTCCTTTTTTCCCAGACTCGCAACTTTCTGACAACGCAAGTGTTTGGTACAGTGTGGCGGCTATGGCCAGGTCCGACGTCCAACTGATGCTGGACGTGAAGGCGGGCGATGAACAGTCGTTCGCGCTTCTGCTCCAGCGCTACAGGAGCCCCCTGGTCAATTTCCTGTACCGGATGGTGAGGAACCGGGAACAGGCGGAGGATCTGGCGCAGGAAGTCTTCATTCGGGTGTACCGGGCCAGGGCGGAGTATGTGCCGAGCGCGAAGTTCACGACTTGGCTGTTTCGGATCGCGACGAATTTGGCGCTGAACTCCTTGCGGGATACCCGGCATCAGCGGATGGAGATGTCGCTGGATGCGCCGGTGAGCGCGGACGCGGAAGATGGCGATGAGCGGACGCTGGATGTGGCGGACAAGCATCCGGACATCGAGCAGCACCTGGTGGAGGAAGCGCGGAAGGGGATGATACGGCATGCGATTGACAAATTGCCGGAAAAGCAGCGAGCGGCGGTGTTGCTGCACAAGTATCAGGAGCTGGACTACGGAGAGATCGCGAAGATTTTGGCGTGTTCGGAGAGTGCGCTGAAGTCGCTGCTGTTTCGAGCGTACGAGACGTTGCGAGTGGAGTTGGCGCCGCTGGTTTCGGGAGCGAAGTAAGGAAGCAGGTAACGAAGTAAAGAGCTAAAGAATTGAGGAGCTTGAGAGATTCGGAGTAGAAGGATGGGATCATGAGTTGTGGGCGAATGGAAAAGCAGATGATGCCGTATGTAGATGGGCGGCTGAAGGTGAGCGAGCGGCGTGAGGTGGAAACGCATCTGGCGACGTGCCCGGCTTGCCGTGTGCGCGTGACCGAGTTTCGCGCGGTCTCCGGATTGCTGGACGAACTGCCGCAAATCGAGCCTTCGGGCGCGTTTGATGCGCGAGTGCGGGCGCGGGTGGCTGCCGAGCCGGTGAAGCAGAGTTGGTGGGCCGTGTTTGCGCCGTCGCCGCGTGCGGCGTTTGCGGCTTCGATGTTGTTGCTGGCGACGATTTGGATTGGGTCGCGGCCGGGAAATGTGAACACAAATAATGTGGGCTCGAATGGAACCGCTGCGCAGGCCATTGATCCCAATGATCTGCCGGTGCTGGAGAATTACGACATTCTGGCGAACTTCGAGCCTTTGACGGAACTGCCGCAGCCGGTGCAGAGCGATGAACCGGACGATAGCGACAGCAACCAGTCGATGTAGTCGCGAAGAAATTTGAGACGAAATTTTGATATGAAACTGGGACTCCAATTTGCAGCGTGGGTGTGCGGTCTGGGACTTAGCGCGGGGCTGCTGGCGCCTTGTGTGAAAGCGCAGAACCGCCCGTCGCCTCCTGCGAGGCAGCAGTCGGCGCCCCCGCGGAATGACCGGCCGTCGGGGTCGTATCATCCTCAGAATTCTCCGCGGGCTCAGAATGCACGGCCGCAGAATTCCCAACGCGGCGGGAATACGAATCGGCAGCCAGCGTATCCGGACCGCGGCCGCGCTAGCGAAAATCGTCCGGGACAGAATCAGAATCCGCGCACGAGTAACAATGGGGCTAACCGGAACGATCGGCCGCAGAGTTCTTCCCGGCAGCAAACGCCGGCGGTGCCGCCACCGAATGTGCAGGAACGCTTGCGGAATATGAGTCCGCAGGAGCGGAATCGTCTGGCGGATAACCAGAGGAAGTTCAATCAGTTGCCGCCACAGAAGCAGCAGGACATGAAGAGAGCGGCAGAGAATTGGCAGCGGATGACGCCGGAGCAGCAAAGCCACATTAAGAATGATGTGCTGCCTAAGTGGCAACAGTTGCCTGCGGACCGCCAGCGGGCCATTCAGAACCGACTGGGCGTGTTGCAGAATATGCCGGAGTCCGCGCGCAACCGGCACCTCAATGATCCAAGTTTTACGCGCGGGATGAGCGATGATGACCGCCAGATGCTGCGAGATTTGAGCCACGAGCACGTGGGGGCTCCGGACCGGCCGCAAGAGCAGTAAGAGTTTTTCACCTCTGGATACTTCTTCGCTTGAAATCGTAAGTCGTGCTTGAACTGGGGCGCAGCGGTGCTGCGCCGCTACGGGATATAGGGGCAAATTGGTTTTGTCCCGGCTTGCGCTGCGATTGACAATGGCGGGCTCGGCGCGGCATCGTGAATGATTGCCTGCGCCGCACTGGCGGCGTGCGGCGTCCAATTCACGGAGGAATCTCCCGCTCGTGTCCACGCGCTTTCGCGCTTTGCAGCATCGCAACTTCCAACTTTTTTTCGCGGGACAACTTGTTTCGCTCATCGGTACGTGGATGCAGTCGACCGCACAACTGTGGCTCGTCTATAAGTTGACGAATTCGGCGGCGCTGCTGGGCGTTTTCGGCTTCGCCAATCAGATTCCCATTTTATTGCTGGCTTCCATCGGCGGATACGTCGGGGATCGCTACAACCGGCATCGAGGCGTAATCGCCACACAGACAGCGGCGATGATCCTGGCCTTTGTGCTGGCGGCGCTGACGTTGACCGGGACGATTCACGACGCGCGAGGCGCCTGGGTGCTCATCGTCATCGCGTTCCTGGTGGGCATTGTGAACGCGTTCGATGTGCCGATCCGACAGTCGTTTTTGGTACAGATGGTCGGCAAGGAGGATTTGCCGAACGCGATTGCGCTGAACTCTTCGATTTTCAACGGCGCGCGGGTGGTGGGTCCGGCGATTGCGGGTTTTGCGATTGCGTGGATCGGCGAGGGCTGGTGTTTTTTCCTGAATGGCGTGAGCTTTCTGGCGGTGATCGTGGCGCTACTGGCCATGCGCATTACCCCGGTGGAGCGAAAGCCGAGCACCGAGTCGCCATTGCGCAGCTTGTTGCAGGGTTTCCGTTTTGCGATGAGCGATGTGCCGATCCGTTCGGTGCTGTTGCTGCTGAGCTGGTTGAGTTTGCTGGGACTGCAGTATTCGGTATTCCTGCCGATCTTTGCCCAAGATATTTTGCACGGCGGAGCGCGCGGGCTGGGTTTCCTGATGAGCTCGGCTGGCGTTGGAGCGGTGTTGGGGGCCTTGCACTTTGCGGCGCGCACGGAATACAAGGGGCTGGCGCGGTGGATTGCGGGAACATCGATGTCGTGCGCGATTGGCCTGATGCTGTTCTCGGTTTCGCGAACATTTTGGGTGTCGATCGTGGTGCTCTTTGTGGTGGGCTTTTCCGCCACCGTGCAGATGGCGGCGACCAACACGATTGTGCAGAGGCGGGTGCCAGACGAATTGCGCGGACGGATTATGGCGGTCTACGCAACGATGTTCATGGGCGTGCAGCCGATTGGATCGTTGCTGGCGGGCGGAGTGGCCAAGCGGATCGGAGCGCCGTATACGCTGGGACTTTTTGGCTTGCTGATGCTGCTGGGGAGCGTAGTGTTCTTTTTAAGGGTGGTAATGCGGCTGAGACAGCCGGTTGAGGCGGCTGCTACCCATACGGATTAAGCGCATAAAAGTATGGTGGAGGTGTTTCATACAACCGACTGTTTATGTGGGATTGGGACGATAAAGCCAAGCCGGGGAAGTGAGTGACGCCGCCGGCGCGGATGGCTGATTCGCTGCCTCCAAGATGGCGTCCACTTTTGCGCGAGTTGGAGCCAGCGAGCAGACCGGGTCAGTGGCGGAGGCGTCGCCCGCGAGCAGAAGCGCCTGACAACGGCAACCGCCGAAATCCAGCTCGCGACGATCGCAGGATTTGCAGGGTTCCTGCATCCAAGCCTGGCCGCGAAATTTTTGGAAGCTGTCGGAGGCTTCCCAGATCTCGCGTAAACTGCGATCCTTCACGTTTTCAAACTGCAATCCAGGAATGACTCTTGCCGCGTGGCAGGGAAGGGCTTCGCCCAATGGCGTGATGAGCATTAGTTTGCGTCCCCAGCCGCCCATGCAGGGCTTGGGATATTTGGCGTAGTAATCCGGCACGACGTACTCGATGCGGATTTTGCCGCTGAGACGTTCTTGTGCGCGCTTGAAAAAATCGATGGAATTCGCCAGTTGCTCGCGAGTTGGCAGCAATTGCTCGCGATTGGCGAAACCCCAGCCATAGTACTGCACGTGCGCGAATTCGACGCGGGTTGCGCTCGATGATTCTGCGAGGGCCAGCATTTCCGCGAGTTGATTGAGGTTGCGCCGGTGAATTACGAAGTTGAGGGTGACGGCGACGCGACGGGATTTCAGCCATTCGAGCACGCGAAGTTTTTGCGCGTGAGATTTTGTGTTGGAGATTTCCGCGGCGGTTTCTTCGCGGGCACTCTGGAAACTGAGCTGCAGGTGATCGAGGCCGGCGGCGACGAGGGCGTCGAGCTTTGCTTCGTCGAGCGGAAGGCCGGAGGTGATGAGGTTGATGTACAGGCCGGCTGCTCGGGCGGCGCGGACGAGATCGAGGATGTCGGCGCGAGCGAGCGGCTCGCCTCCAGTGAAATCGGCTTGCAGGACGCCGAGTTCGGCGGCTTCGCGGAAAACGCGCGACCAAGTCAGTGTGTCGAGTTCGCCCGAGCGGGATTCCAGCTCGAGCGGATTTGAGCAATAGACGCAGTGCAGCGGGCAGCGATGGGTTAGCTCGGCGATTAGGGCTAGCGGGTTTGTGGGTGCCAACGTCATGCTAGATTTGGACAGTTTTAATTTTCCCTTACGCCTTCAGGGTTGTGAGCATCGCTAAAGCGGCGGCAAGACCGCCGCACTCCAAAAACTACCCGTCGAAGTCCAGGGCGCGCTGATCACGTAACCGGGCTAGATAGTCGAGGATATCGGACTCTACTTTTTTCGGCTCGGCTTTCGAGTAGAGCTGCTGCAGATCGGTGATGATTTGCTGCACGGTATGCTTGCCGTCGCAGCGCTCGACGATTTCCAGGCTGGGGCCGTTGAGGCGCAGGGCGCGTTCTGGCATTAGCAGGACGCGCTGCTGATTATTTTCGCTTAGCCGACAGCCGGCAGCGAGCCGCGGATGCGAGTTCAAATCAGGCGTCACGCGTTTGGCTCGCTGGGGACGAAGGCGCCGGGTGGGGGCCAGCCAGGATTTACATAGCCGAAATAAAGAGCGTCGAGTTGGGCCCAAAGAATGTCGCACTTGGCGCGAAGGGCGGCGTGAGCTTGGTCTTGTTGCTCGCGCGTGTGCGCGTGCTTCACGACCCAGGCGAGCGCGAAGTCGGCGTCTTCGGGGGCTTGCGTCAGGCGGCCGCTGAAATAGTCGAGGCCGCTGGAGAGCCAGGGATAGTGCTGGCGGAGACGATCCATGCGCAGGACGATCAATTTTTTGGAGAACAGTTCGGTGAGGGAAGAGGCCACGGCCTCAAGATGCGAGCGCGCGGAGACAAAATCGACGTAGGCTTGCACGGCATAACGCGTCGCGGGAAGGATGCCTTCGCCGCTTAGCGCTTGCCCGCGCGAAAGGCCGGTGGCTTCGACCAGGCGCAGCCATTTTTCGATGCCGCCGGGCTTTGTGCCGTCGCCATCGTGATCGAGTATGCGCTTACGCCAAGCCAGGCGGAACGCGGGATCTTCGCTGCGGGCCAGAATTGCGGCGTCTTTTATGGGGATGCGGCTCTGGTAGAAGTAGCGGTTGAGCGCCCAGGCTTGCAACTGGCCGCGCGTGAGTTTTCCATCGTGCATCAGCAGATGAAACGGATGTTTGTGGTGGTAGCGTTCTTCACCGATGGCATGAAAGCCAGCGATAAATTCGGCTTCAGAGAACGGCGGGCGGTCGGATTTTGCGGCGGTGATGGTCATAACTCGAATTCCATTCCATCGTAGGCGATTTCAAAGCCGGCATCCAGTGTCGCGCGATGTTCAGGGCTCTCTTCGTCAAGGATTGGATTCGTGTTGTTGATGTGGATTAAGACTTTTCGACCTTTGGCGTTTCGCGGGAATTGCTCGAGCAAGCCGTCCGTTCCGGACAGAGGTAAATGACCTATTTCTCGAGCGGTCTTCTTGCTGCGGCCGGTCTTGACTAGCTCGTCATCGCTCCAGAACGTGCCGTCGATTAAAACCAGATCGCTGGCAGCCGCTGCTTTGGTCCATTCCGAGTTGCGACCGGACAAGGAAGGCGCGACGAAGACGCTTTTCCCCTTCTGCTCGAACACGAAGCCAAGGGCAGCCTCATCCGGTGAAAGAGTGCGCTGAAGTTCTTCGCTGACATAGTCCGGATACGAGCCGCCGAGCGGGAACGTCACGCAAACGAATGCTGGCGCCTCACCGGGGCTTTCCGAGAGATGGCAGCCCAGGCGTCCTCTGCTGGAAATGACCTGCCATTGCACCGGAGGATCGGCGCGGTCCAGCACGCCAAAAATTTTGCTCTCCTTCTTCAGAATGCGCTGCACTGCCGCGGCGGCGAACACAAAAAAGGATTGAAACTCACGTAGATGCAGCAGACCCATCACCGAATCGACGTCGGCCGAAGGAAGGAAAACGCCAGCGATCGGAGAGTGAGTCTCGGACTGGGATTGCGGGGCCAATTGCGGTGTGGCAACTATTTGAGCACGCAAGTCCGGGCTGGCGGACACCAGAAACCAGACTTTTGCGTCTGGATCAGGGGCGAAAGCGATCTGCGTCTGCGCGCGGGCACGACCCCGCAAGCTTCCTTCGCGAAGGCGGCGGCAATTCACACAGGCGCAATTCCATTGGGGAAAGCCGCCCCCAGCAGCGGAGCCGAGAACCTTAATGCGCATGAAGACACTTGCAGCGATTCGTTAAGTTAGGGGAATGTAGGATACAAAGCGCCCGCCTCGGAAGGCGGCCGCTACAAAGGCGTGCTTGGAAGACTACAGCTCGGCGTTGGCGTACGAGCTGATTTCGCAGTTCAGGTCGATCTCTTCGTGCTGAGGGGTAACCCATTCCATGAGAGAGGCTCCTTAGGGGAGTTCAACGACAGATCGGAGCATAGCACGGCGTCCGGGAAAGTAGAAGAGGGGGAAATACCGTAGAGGAAGTTGTTGCAAATCCGGTTTTTACCAAGCGAAACCAGCGCACTTCGGCGGTGGGTGCGAGCATAGGATGATATCCTCGCAGTTGCGAGAAGCAGTGCACTAGTAATAGGCCTTGTTAACCACCGAAGACCCAACTTATCGCGGTGTTTGTCGGCATGTTTTCGCAGCGCTCGCCACTCAACTTTCTTTCATAAGAAATGATTTTTCCTCTTGACAAGCCGCAAAACGCGCCTATGATGTGGACAAAAGTGGAGTCAAGTGGGATACAGTAGAACATCGTAGAACAAAGTAGGCAGTTCAGAGGGCTGTGGTGCAACCGGTCATTCGATACCACTTCTTCTTACTGACGGGCCAGTCCTTTATCCAAGGGACGGTCCAAGACGGGGCACATGAAGCTGCGGGGCAACTGTCCGGCGAAGGTCGACGAGAAGGGTCGTCTCAAAATACCCGCCGTCTTTCTGGATGCCTTGAAGGAATACGGCAACCAGTTCTACATCACCAGCCCCACGGGCGAATCGGCGCGAATTTATCCGATGAAAGTATGGTCGGAAATCGAAGACAAGCTGGCGAAAGTGTCCTCGCAGAATCGCGCCAAGCGCAAATTTTTGATGCGCACCAGCTATTACGGGCAAACGGTCGAACTCGATGGGCAGGGCAGACTCTTGGTTCCGGCGGTGTTGCGGGAATCGGCGCAGATGAAGGGCGAAGTGGATGTCTTCGGCAACCTGGATTATCTCGAAGTCATGAACCATACCCGCGTTGTGGATAGCTTGAAGAACGAGCCGTACACCAGCGAGGACGATAAGGCGCTGGAGGATTTGGGGATTTAGAGGCGGAAGTAAGGACGTAATGAAACAAGGAAATAAAGAAGTAACGGAATAACGAGCGGATTTGGGGCGGGGCAGTTGGTGCACGGATTGGCAGCGGGGCAGTCAAAACTTGAGTGCGCCACATACGCCGGTGATGTTGGACGAGGTGCTGGAATGGTTGCGCGTAAAACCGGACGGAATCTACGTGGACGCCACGCTGGGAGCCGGAGGGCACTCGGCAGCCATCGCGGAGAGATTGACCTCTGGGAAGACCCACGCGGACCCTTCCGGGCGTCTGGTCAGCTTGGACCGGGACGCACGGGCGCTGGAGCTGGCCCGGGAGCGGCTGAAGACCTTTGGGGAGAAGGTGACGCTGGTGCAGGCGCCGTTCTCGAGGATTGCGGAGGTCGTGCACGAGTTGGGGATTCCCGGGGTGGACGGGGTCTTGGCCGACTTGGGAGTTTCGAGCATGCAGCTTGATCAAGCCGCGCGAGGTTTTTCGTTTCGCGAGGCAGGTCCGCTGGACATGCGCATGGATGCAACGGGTGACGAAGTGACGGCAGACGAAATTGTGAATCGTTGGTCGGAGAAGGAAGTGGCCGACCTGCTCTATCGGGAAGCCGAAGAGCACGATTCCAGAAGGATCGCCAGGGCGATTGTACGCGCGCGGCCGATACGCGACACCGCGCACCTGGCAACGGTTGTGGCTGGGGCCCGAAAGCAATGGGGAAGGCAGAGACTGCATCCCGCAACAAAAACGTTTCTGGCGCTGCGGATAGCGGTGAATCGAGAGATGGAGGAACTCGGGCAGTTTCTTTCTCGGACCCCAGCTACTTTGAATTCAGGAGGGCGGTGGGTGGTGCTGACGTACCACTCGGGAGAAGACCGCCAGGTCAAGCAGGCGTTTCAGCAGGGCGAGCGCGCGGGCACGCTCAAGGTGCTGACCAAACATGTGATCCAGCCGAGCGAAAGGGAAATCTCGGCGAACCCACGTTCGCGAAGTGCGAAATTGCGGTGCGCGGAAAGAGTCTGAGCATGACGAAGCGAAGGAAAAAAGCGGCGCACACGGAATTTCACACCGTGAAGCGTATCGACAATTCGCGACTGGTGCACCATGTGGAGCCGGCGCGCATGCAGGGTGTGTATCGCACGGCAGGTTGGGGCGCGCTGATTGCCGTGTTTTTGATGTTCTACGTGTACCAGCATTTTCGCTGCATCGATTTGAGCTTTCAACTTGAGGATATGAGGGCTCGGCAAACGAAAATGTCCGCGCTCAATTCGGAGTTGCGGCTGGAGATCGAAGGGTTGCGCGATCCGCGGCGCATCGACGTGATTGCGCGGCGGCAACTCGGTTTGACGGAACCGCTACCGACGCAGGTGCAGGACTACGAAGCTCCGGCCGGCGCGGAAGTGGCGAGCGTGCGCTACGTGCGCGCGAACCGTGCGCAGTAATTCGCGGTCGGTTTCCGCCGTTCAAGATTTCGGCAATCCAAATTAAACTTCCGACCGGAGCGCTAACCGACCTGAACCCGTCATGCGACAAAATCGAGTCCACGTCCGTTTGCTGATGGTCGCTG
>Ga0307478_10001638_pt1 | contig 18960 bp, 14 predicted proteins | sample atmos_gasesECM4C_2_FD_203713 | JGI IMG/M metagenome (GOLD analysis project Ga0307478, IMG submission 203713) | Hardwood forest soil microbial communities from Morgan-Monroe State Forest, Indiana, United States - atmos_gasesECM4C_05 | ecosystem: Environmental > Terrestrial > Soil > Temperate... | reverse complement strand
CGTTTGGATGCGCGAGACTTCCCGTCACCTGCGACTCTTGCCGGAATTTCTCGACCGCCTTCTGGTCCGCGAAAAATTCGTCCCGAATCATCTTCACCGCCACTTGGCGGTTCAACGACACATCCGTCGCCCGATACACCTTTCCCATGCCGCCTTGCCCTAACTTTCCTTCCAGGCGGTAGCGTCCCGCCAACATGCGCGGAGATGCCACCAGCGTCAACGCTGTTCCTTCTTTCCTGCATCGCGTCGTTCCCGTGTCGTAACACGTTCCACATACGGGACACTCCTCAAACGCCCGCCCTGGTAGTACCGCACTCCCTCGCATCAGCAGCAGGGCCAGCGCGCTCGCTACGTTTTCCAAAAGCGCCGTGTCTTCCTTGCTGTACGGTTCCTCCGATAACTTTGCTCCCAGCACCAGTAGCGCCTCGGTGCTTCCCTCTTTCAGCGCAACCGGCACCAGCAATTCGATTCGCGCCTTCTGCAGGAACTCCTTATCCACCTGTGGCAGTTGCTGCCCCAGCCAGCCGCTCCCGGCAGCGGTAATCGACACCGAGCACTCGAGCATCCGCACCAGCGGTATTAATTTGTTCGTCGCCGGCAAGTCCGATGAAAGCGACCCCGCTGGCGCTGCCGCCACGACGTGATAAAGACTCTCCCCTGCTTTGCGTACCAGCAATCCGCATCCCTGGGTGTGCAATGCCTCCGCCACGCGCGCCACCACTCGTGGCGCGACTTCCTCTACGCCCTCCGCCCGCCGGATCTCTTCCACGATTTCACGGAACAATTGCTGCGCGTCATACTTGTCCCGGAAAAATCTCCGGTCCAGCGCCGATAGCCATTTCTGCCTCTGCGTCGATGCCAGTGTGGCAAGTGCCGCCACCGTTACGAAGCTCCCGGCGTGCGTCTTCAGCACCGAAAACAGCGGCTGCCTTCCCTGGGCAATCACCGTCAGCACGACCAGCCCTATCGCTACTGCCGGTATCCCCAGCAGCACTCTTCGCGCCAGCGCGTACTGCACTCCTCGTCGGATGATCACCCGAACATCGAACAATCGGTGCTTCAGAATCGCGTAGGCGAACGACATCGGGAAAATCAGCATTCCCAGCGAGCACGCCAAATCCACATAGGGCGATCCGAAGAAGTCATAGAAGCGCGGGCTCAACTGGATCAGCGATGTTCCAATCACTCGCGGCAGGTAAAACACCATCGCCAGCAGCGCCCCAAACACCAGCACCCGGAATCGCCGTCGGTCCGTCACCGTTTCCAGTTTCCAGTAACTCAGCGGCAATATCACCAGCACCGCCACGAGATACACCAAGCTCTGCAGGCCGAAAGCCATCAGCACCCACGGTCGAGCAAGCCCTGTCAAATGGCCTGGGTCGTAGACTGTCCGGCCAAGCAGATAAAGCGCGTACACCGTCGCCACCAGGGGTCCGGCCCAAAATCCGGCCCATATCCACCGGTTCTGAAACAACCGCTTGGGGTATAAACAGAAAAACGCCGCCAGCACCGGTGTGCGAAATGCTGCGCTCACGTACACCAGCATCACCGGCGCTGCCACCAGCAGTGGCATCGCGCGAATCGATGCCGCCAGCCCCCACTGGAACATTTCAAACACCGTGGCCATCACCACCAACACCCAGCCTCCCAGCCTCGACACAAAATCGCGAGGCCGGTTGAACACAACGAACAACCCGATCGCCAGCGTGATCAATTTGTAGCCTAGAAAAATAATGGTGGAAGCCCGGAGCGAATTGTTGCGCTCGTCCCAGATCGTCCCGTGAATCGCCATCGTCAGGTCGATGGTCTTCTTGCCGCGCTCCACGCGAATCGGCGTTGGCTGGTCTGCTACAAAATTCATCCGTTCTGCCAGCCAGTCCACCACCGTCCCGATTGGCTGCCTGTTTACACTTAAAATCCGGTCACCAGCCTGAAGACCGGAGCGTCCCCCGGCCGCCTGTTCGTCCACCTGAGTAACCACAACTCGTCCGGATCGTTCTTCGAGATCCACGCCATCGGTAGCCAGCCCAAACATCAAGTAGTAGCCCAGATAAACGTTTCCGATAAGGCTGATGGCCGCGAAGGCCACGATACGCCAGGGATACTGCGCGGAAATCATAGGAGTGGCGCGATTATAGGTTCATTCCCGGTTGTCTTGCCACAAAACAAGTTTCGCCAGGCGGTCGTAGCCGGCCGCCCTTGTCAAATCAGCTCGAAGTGAACCATTCGGGAACCGCTCCCAAATTTTGGTGCCTGTTGGCGGCTTTACATGGAGGATAATGTTCGGCAGAAATCCTGAAAATAAGGACTGGCGAGGTGACAGCCATGCGCAAAATCCTGGTTCTCCTGTGTCCGGCGATGGCTATCTGGTGGGCTGCGGACGCCCCCCCGGCCCGAGCGCAGGAGGCGGTGCCACCCGCAGCACCACAATCGAAACTGCTGAGCCCGGAAACGTTCCTCGAATTGCGCATCGTCGAGGATCCACAGTTTTCTCCGGACGGAACCCGCGTCGCCTTCACCGTCACCGAACCCTGGAAGGCCGATAAACAGACCCGCCATGTTTGGCTCTATGATTTAACGGCGAAGCAGCTTCACCAACTTACTTTTTCGCAGAAGTCCGAATCCTTCCCGCGATGGTCACCCGACGGCAAGAGGCTTGCGTTTCTTTCCGATCGTGAGGGTGAGCATCAACAGATCTACGTCTTGGCGATGGAAGGGGGTGAAGCCTCGGCGGTGACCAAGGGCAAAGCCAGCGTCAGCGCCTTTTCCTGGTCGCCTGACGGAAAGGCCATCGCCTACCTCGCTCCCGAGGCAAAAACGGAAGCCGAAGAAGAAAAGGACAAGGACAAAGATGACGCTCGCGTCGTCGACAAAGACGACAAGCACGCGCGGCTGCGCCTCGTGAATCCGGCCACACTCGAAACGCGCGTTCTCACGGACGCCTCCTGGGAAGTCAAGGAACTCGAATGGCTAACGGATGGTCAGAATATCATCATCCGCGCCACCACTCGCCCCGCCGTCGAACAATTCACTGACCGCATCTACTCGATCGCCGCAAAAGATGGCTCCAAGGAAGAACTCCTCGCTCCCCGCGGACCTTTTTCCACTTTGCGCGTCTCTCCGACCGGCAGCACCATCAGTTTCGTCGGCTGCCGCGAAGACGGCCCGACGCCTCACGACCTTTGGCTACTGCCCTCCTCCGGCGGAGCTGCCCGCAACCTCACTGGCGCAAGCCTGGACCGGCGGATTGTCGACTATCGCTGGGCAAAAGGAGGGTGGATCGTCGCGGTCTACGCCGACCGCTTTCACAGCAGCCTCGCGGGCTATAGCAACACCGGCGAGAAGAAAGATATGGCCAGCGCCCTCCCCGTAAATCCGGGCGCAATTTCCGTCGCGGCGACTGGCGAAATTGCCTTCGTCGGGCAGACCACGACGGTGATGCAAGAACTGTGGCTGCGTGACACAACGGGCGGCGCCCGGCAGGTCACACATTTCAATGATGCCTGGAAGGATTACGGCCTCATCGCCCCTGAAATCTATAAATACAAATCCTTCGACGGCCTTGAAATTGAGGCTGGCCTGCTGAAGCCCAGAAGTGCCGATGGCAAGTCCAAACTCCCCACCGTCGTCCTGGCGCATGGTGGGCCCACAGGGAATTGGCGCGACAGCATCGATCCCTGGGGACAATTGCTGGCTGCACACGGCTTCGCTGTCCTTTATCCCAATGTGCGCGGTTCGACTGGCTACGGCGAAAAATTCACGGAGTTGAATCGTGGGGATTGGGGAGGCGGCGATTTCAAAGACGTCATGGCGGGCGTGGATGATCTGATCGCCAAGGGCATCGCCGATCCCGATCGCCTCGGCATCGCCGGGTGGTCTTATGGCGGCTATATGGCCGAATGGGCGATTACCCAAACAACGCGCTTCAAAGCTGCGGTCACGGGGGCCGGAATGTCCGACTTGATTTCGGAATACGGCACCGAAAAAAATCCAGAATACGACGAATGGTTCTGGGGCGTCCCTTATGAAAAGCCGGAGGGCTTTCTGAATGGCTCGCCCTTTCTTTATGTGAAAAACGCGAAGACTCCCACGCTGATTCTCCACGGCGAATCCGACGTCGTCGATCCGCCGGGACAAAGCCAGGAACTCTATCGCGGCCTGAAACGCTATAACGTCCCCGCCGAATATGTTCTCTACCCCCGCGAGCCGCACGGCTTTCAGGAGGCCAAGCACTACGTCGACGTTCACAAACGTGTCATCGAGTGGTTCGGGCAGTATCTGAAAGGTGAGAAGCCAAAAGACGCGACGCCTCCTAAAGCGGTGCAGTCGAGACGATGAAAAAGCCTCGGAGAAGCGCGCGCAGAGGACCTTGAATCAACGAATCTTGAACTCGGTGTACTCCTCGCAGCGCATGAAGCGCCGCTACGAAGTGTGGTTTCTGCGTTGCGGCCTGGCCGATGGCGGCGGTGCGTGGTGGTTTCGCTACCTTCTGCTGAACCGCGGCCGCGGCGGTTGCGGCGCGGACCCGACCGGCATGCCCGCGCAGGTATGGGCTACGTGGTTTCCCCGCGCCGCAGCGCCTCGCACCTTCATTCAGGGCTATCCCGCCGAAGCGTTAGAGTTAAGCGGCCCCGCACAGCTACCCTTTCACTGGCACGCCGCCGAAAACGGAATCGAAGAGAACACTTGCTGGGGAGACATGCGCGTCGATGGCCACTCGATTTCCTGGAAGCTCCGCTACGCGTCGGATTTTGGCGCGGTCTTGGCCGAGAGAGGTTGGCTGGGCTTTTCGAAATCCCCCCATTCGAACGCGGTCTTTTCTGGCGACATTACTTTCGACGGAAACCGCTCCGCCGGCGCGCCGCTCGGCTTCGGCGTTCAAGGACACAACTGCGGCTACCGCTACCGCACTTACTGGCGGTGGATGCACGCTTACTTTCGGGACGCATCGGGCCGCGCCAGCACACTCGAAGTACTAGCGTACGACATGCCGTTCGGCCTTGCGTTTCGAAACGCCGTCTGGTGGCACGAAGCCACACCGATCACGCTCCGGGGCATCAAAGAAACAGAAATCGTGAATGATTCGAGCAAACTGAGATGGATTCTTTCTGGCTTGGCGCCAGACGGTTCACCTGTAGAAGCTGCCGTCGAAGGTACTGCTCCGGGAGTTCATCACCTGCCTTATACAAAAACGGATTGCTCCGGTACGTTTCAGGTGGCAAACGCGAGTCTGGCTCGCGCCCAGGTCCGTTTCGGAAAAAATGGCGGCGATTTGCTTGAGACGGCCACCGGCGCCGTGCTCGAGATGCGAGGCACCTGACCTTGACTCAAGGCTCAAAGTGGGATGCTGGGCTGTACGATGAAAAGCACTCGTTTGTCTGGAAAATGGCCGCGGGACTTCTGGAATTGCTCGACGCCAAACCCGGCGAGCGCATCCTGGACGTTGGCTGCGGCACTGGCCACCTTGCCGCGCAAATCGCAGCCACGGGTGCTCAAGTCTCGGGCATCGACCGCTCCGCCGAGATGATTCAGCAGGCGCGTGCCGCTCATCCTTCACTTCAATTCGAAGTCGCGGACGCCCGCGAGTTTGCCTTCGCCCAACCCTTCGACGCCGTCTTTTCGAATGCTACGCTGCACTGGATCAGGGAGCCCGAGCGCGTCGTCACAGCCATTGCTTTCGCGCTGCGTCCCGGTGGGCGATTCGTTACGGAATTTGGTGGCAAAGGAAATGTCGCCGCACTGGTAGCCGCCTTTCAACGCGCGTGGAAAAACCTCAATCTCCCGGAGCCGTTTCCGAATCCCTGGTATTATCCGAGCCTCGCCGAATATGCCACCCTTCTCGAGCGCCATGGCCTTGAAGTAACCTACGGCGCGTTGTTCGATCGGCCCACTGCGCTCGAAGATGGAGAGCGCGGACTTCGCAACTGGCTCGATATGTTCGGAGGCGCCATCGCCGAAAAGCTGGCGGCTAACTTGCAAGAGAAGCTCAAGCAGGAAGTGGAGCGCGAGGCCCGCCACGATCTGTTCCGCGCTGGCCATTGGGTCATGGATTATCGCCGCCTGCGCCTTGTCGCCCGCAAGCTCTAGCCTCTCTAATCCACCTCCCGGTGGCGCTAAATTTCGCACCTCGTGGCATGTGGAAAACGCGTACAATTCCTGGCGCCGTCCTTTACACCCGCATGCTCGCGTGATACTCTTGGTTCCCGTACCGCCATCCTTGCGCCAGGCGGCTGGGCCTCTGATCGAGAACCTGCCGAACGTGTGTGCTTTCTGTCTGTTACGGGCAGAAGCGTCGCGCCGAAGAACCTCCCCTCGAGGAAAGGTAAGTCGTCTCTCTTCGCGTGTGAAAAACCCGGCTCCCGCGTTTTTAGCCGCAGTTGTACCATGTGCGGAAGGGCTTCGCGAAGTGCAAGTTCACGACAAAAGGGGACACCTTGCTTAAGCTGCGCAAAGTCGAAATTGTTGGATTCAAGTCGTTTTGCGAGAGGACCGTGGTCACTTTCAGTGGCACCGGCACCACCTGCATCGTCGGCCCTAACGGCTGCGGCAAATCCAACGTCGTCGACGCCATTAGCTGGGTCCTCGGCGAACAGAGCCACAAGTCCCTCCGCGCCGAACGCATGGCCGACTGCATCTTCAACGGCACCACCAAGCGCGCTCCCATGGGTCTGGCCGAGGTCACCATCACCATGGAAGACCCGGAGCTCGCCGAAGCCGCCCGCTTTGTCCTCGAAGCTTCGAGTCCTGCCGAAGCCTCCGGTCCCGCCCCCGAGAGTGCCGATATCACCGCAAGCCAGCCGGTAGAGACTGACTCCGTTGAGACAACGGCTTCACCGGATCCGTCAGACACCGCCGCTGCCGAGACGCAGGCGGAAGCTACTCCTGCTCCGGCCGAATCCAGCTTCCTCGCCAAGAAAAGGAAAAAAACGGAAAAGTCGCCGATGGTCGCGAAACCGGGCGAAGTCGTCGTCAGCCGCCGTCTATATCGCAGCGGCCAGAGCGAGTACCTGATCAATGGCCGCGTTGCCCGTCTTCGCGACATCCAGGAAATGTTTATGGGCGTCGGCCTCGGCCCCGATTCCTATGCCATCATCGAACAGGGCCGCATCGGCCAGATCCTCGCCACCAAGCCCATGGACCGCCGCGCAATCATCGAAGAAGCCGCTGGCGTGACCAAGTTCAAGACCAAAAAGCGTCTGAGCGAGGCCAAGCTCGAATCCTCCAAAGTCAATCTCTCGCGCGTGAACGACATTGTCGTCGAAGTCGAAAAGCAACTTGGCTCTCTCAAGCGCCAGGCCGCCAAGGCCCGCCGCTATTCCGAGATTCGCGACCAGATGCGCGGCATAGTCCGCCAGATGCTGGCTGGCAAAGCCCGCGAGCTCGACGCCGAAGCCACGCGCATCGCCGCCCGTCTGGCCGAATTGACCGCTGCGGAAACCCAGCACGCCCAGGCCATTCACGATCAGGAAGCCGAACAGGATCGCCAGAGCCAGCGCATTTATTCCCTGGATGCAGAACTTCGCCAGAATCAGAACCTGTTGAACCAGACCGCTCTCGAAGTCGATCGCAGCGAGAATCGCATCACCTTCAACCGCACGCGCAGCGCCGAGCTTACCGGGCGCAACGAACAGCTCTCGCTCGAGCGCCGCACCCTCACCGGTCAATCTCTCGATTGGGAATTTCGCAACGAAGCCCAGCAGCACGCAGTGGACGCCGCGCGCGCCGAATCCATCAATGTGAATGCCCGCGTCGAGGAACTCGCGGCCCGCGCCGACTTTCGCACTGTGCAAATTGCCGAAGCCGAAGCCCGCGTCGAAGCCCTGCGCCGCACCGCGACCGAAGCCAGCGAAAGCGTTCTGCGCCTCCACGGCGAACAGAAGCAGGCGGAAGAGGCCCTGGTCCACCAGACCGAGTCCATGCGCAAGCAGGAAGCTCGCGAGGCGGAATTGCTTGAATCCTCGATTCGCATCCGTGACGACGCCGAGCGTGCCGCCCAGGATCTGCAGAACGCCCTGACTCGCGTGGGCCTCCTGCAACAGAAGGCCGGCGAGTCACACGCACGCATGACGGAGCTGCGCCGGCAACGTGAAGAAACCTCCACGGAAGCTGACTCCCTCCGCGATTCCCTCGCCGGCGTTCGCGCTCGCCAGTCTACGTTGACACAAATCCTCAACGACCACGCCTACACCGGTGAAGCCGTGCAGAAGCTCTTCGCCGCAAACGAGCGCCACGGCGGCCAGGATTTCAGGGCCGTCGGCGTGCTTGCGGACTACGCCGAGGTTCAGGAGCAGCACGAGGCTGCCGTCGAACAATACCTGCGTGAAGAACTCGAGTACGTAGTGGTGGAAACCTACGACCACGCGCGCGCTGGCGTCAGCATGCTGCGCAACGAAGTTGGCGGCCGCGCCACCTTCTTCGTCGATTCCCTGCGCAATTTAAAGCTCGATGAGTACGAGCCCGTTGTCCATTTCCGTTCCGAAGAAGGCGTAATTTCCCGTCTCGACAAGCTCGTCGAATTCCGCGATCCTCTCGGCCCCCTGGCCAAGCAATTCCTGCCTCGCTTGCGCACCGGCTATCTGGCGCGTAGCGAAGCTGCCGAAAAGTTGGCGCGCGAATATCCGCAATATGCCTTCATCACGCCCGATGGCACCTGCTATCAGGGCCGCATGGTGACCGGCGGACGTCCCGATGAGGCCGGCCCGCTCGGCATGAAGCGCGAATTGCGTGCCGTCTCTGCCGGGGTCACGCACCTCGAGCAGCGCACCAGCGCGATACAGACCGAACTCGAAGCCGTCACCAGCGAACTCCGCTCCACCGAACTGGCGCTAGAAGAACTGGCCACGCAGCAGCGCGAAGCCGAACGTACCCTTTTCTCCGCCAAGCATCGCCACGAACAGATGCAGAGCGACTTGGCGCGCCTCAGCCTGGAACTGGCCGTGTGCCAAAACGAATTGCAGCGTGTCCGCGGCGAAATCGAAGCGGTCCAGGAACGCGCCCGCCGCGCGCACGCGGAGCACAATCTCGCGGCCACCAGCCGCGCTGAGGCGGAGGCTGAAAGCCAGCGTCTCACCGAAGAAGTCGCGCAGCTTCGCGGTGCCGTGCAAACCGAGCGTGACGAACTGGCCGCCGCAAGGGCCGACCTCGCCACCATGAACGAGCGTCTCGCTTCCGCCGAAGGCATTGCCAAACGCCTTGAGGAAGAACGGGCCGACCTCGACCGCCGCGAAGCCGCCTTGCGCCAGCAGGAATCCTCCATCAGCGAAGAAACCTCGGCCCTGGCGCGCCAGACGGAAGAGCTCACCCAGCAACTTGCGGTTCTTCGCGTCGAAAAGGCTCGCCTCGAGGACCACCAGAAAGAACTCGAGCAGGAATGGGACGCGGCCCGCACCAGCGTGACCCGCGCCGAAGATCATCTCCGCCTAGCAAGGCAAACGCTTCAGGAAATGCGCGAAGAACGCTCCAAGTTCGACATCGAAAAAGCGCGCAACGATTCAGACCGCCAACATCTCCGCGAAACATGCCTCTCGGAGGTCAATGCTCAGCCCGAAGACCTTATCGCCTCCGAAACCGCCTTCATGACCGGCGACGAACTTGCCGGCGCCGAAGCCAGCTATCGCGAAATGAAGCAGCGCATCGAAAACATGGGCGCCGTTAACATGATGGCCCTCGAGGAATACAACGAGTGCGAGCAGCGCTTTAGCTTCCTCACCCGCGAGCGCGACGACCTGCTGCAATCCATCGCCGATACCCAGCAGGCCATCAAGGAACTCGACCTGATCACCAAGGAAAAGTTCGAGCAGGCGTTCGCTTCCATCAATGCGAATTTCACGGCCGCTTTCCACACTATCTTCGGCGGCGGCACCGCGGAAATGCGCTTGACCGAGCCTGACAGCTCTGGCGATGCCGGCATCGACATCGTGGCCTCGCCCCCGGGCAAGCGCCTTCAGAACGTTCTGCTGCTTTCGGGCGGCGAAAAAGCGATGACCGCGCTGGCCCTGCTCATCGCCATCTTCCGTTACCAGCCCAGTCCTTTCTGTATTCTCGACGAAGTGGACGCCCCGCTCGATGAAGCCAACGTCGGCCGCTTCACCCGCCTCATCGGCGACATGAGTGCGCAGACACAATTCATCATCGTCACCCACAACCGCAAAACCATGGAGACGGGCAGCGTCCTCTATGGCGTCACCATGCAGGAGCCCGGCGTCTCCAAGCTAGTGAGTGTCCGCTGGGAAGGTGATCAAGCTCCCGCCCAAAAGCAGCGCGCCGCCAGCGCCGCCTGATTTTTTGGAGGTGTGGCGACTTGCCTGCCGCGGGCAGGCGCGCCACCCCTCGCGGTCTCAACCTATTTATCGACGTACCAGCTTACGCGAATCGCGTTCAGTGTGTCTGAGGCCTTCCGCGGGCCGAAGAATCTGAACCCTCTCGTCTGGTCCTCAGTCGTCGAAATTATTTTTCCTCAACCTCCACGGAATCGTTGCTTCGTCACATTGACTTCGCCGTCCGCTGCGTTAGAATGCTGAGCACTTTCTCAGGGGACATTTCCCGTGACCGCCACTCCCGCAGCAAGGGTAATTAGCGAAACTCATTTCGCCGGTATCGCGCCAGCCGCACGCGGCAAGGTTCGCGACATCTATGATTTGAGCGATCGCTTGCTCATCGTCGCCACCGACCGCCTCTCCGCTTTCGACGTGGTCATGCCCACGCCCATCCCCGACAAAGGACGCGTCCTCACGCAACTCTCTCTCTTCTGGTTCCAGCTCCTGCGCGACGTCATTCCCAATCATGTCCTGAGCTCAACCAACTTCCCTGCGCCGTTTGACAAGTACGCCAATGACCTTGCCGGGCGCTCCATGCTTGTCCGCAAGACCCAGCCTTTGCCCATTGAGTGTGTCGCCCGCGGTTATCTCTCCGGCTCCGGTTGGAAAGAATATCGGACAACAGGAAAAGTTTGCGGAATTCCGCTTCCCGCCGGTTTGCAGCAATCCGACAAACTGCCGGAATCCATCTTCACCCCGGCAACCAAGGCCACCAGCGGCCACGATGAAAACATTCCCTTCGAGCGCGTTGGCGATCTCATCGGCAAAGACCTTGCCGATAGAGTCCGCTCCATCACTCTCGAGATTTACCGTCGGGCTGCCGCCTACGCCGAGCCGCGCGGCATCCTTGTCGCCGACACCAAGTTTGAATTTGGACTTCTCAATGGTGAATTGATCTGGATTGATGAAGCTCTTACTCCCGATTCCTCCCGCTTCTGGCCTGCCTCCCAGTACAAGCCAGGGGGGGCCCAGCCCTCCTTTGATAAGCAGTACGTTCGCGACTATCTCGAACGCATCCGGTGGCCAAAGACTCCTCCCGGACCGGAGTTGCCTCCCGATGTCGTGGCGGGAACTCGCGCAAAATACCGCGAAGCGTACAGAATTCTGGTCGGAAACGAGCTGGATTAGCTGGCAGGCTTCTTCACGAAAAATTCAATCGGCTGCGGAGAGTGCGGACGTGAGAGATCAACTAGACGGCCTGGTAACCCAGATGGTGGAGCGCGGCATCCTGTTTGAAGAAGCTGTCGGTGAGTTCGAAAAACGCTTCATCAAGCGCGTCCTGGAGCGCAACAATGGCAACCAGTCCCGTACCGCCGAGGCCCTCGGCATTCATCGAAACACTTTGAGCCGCAAGTTGACGGAGTATAAGCTCGACCACCGCCGCGGCCGTTCCCGCTAGCCTTCTTTCTCTCGGATAATGTTTACTAAAGACTTGTCATCCTGAGGTCCCGCGCATTTTGCGGTCAAGAGAGAAATGGAATTCCATGCACTTTTTCGGGGAATTTGCGAGCAAAGATACGGCACCCGCAGATCTGCCACACCGTTGCGTCAGCTACCCACGTCAATCAAAGGGTTGGGCCCTGGGTTTGCAACAGCCTTTAGCTAGTTGCGGCCTCCCGGCTTCTTCGGTGCCGGCTTCTTTGCTCCCGGCTTCTTCTCCGCCTTCGGCAAGTCTTCCTCGTTCACCTTCGCCTTATCCCAGTGCAGCATGAATGCGGGATCCGGATCGTAGGATTCCAGCGTCCCCGTGAATCGCACCGCGTTGTCCTTCTCGAGCTTCGCGGCTTCCGGCTGGCCGGTGATCTTCACATCCATGTTCGGTTTGGTCGCCGCCTGGAATTCCGCATCGCTGGTTACGAACGCATTTTTCAGCTCAACATAGTCCGGACCCGAGTTCACTTCGATGATCTTCCCGGGCACATCCGGAAATTCCAGACCGCAAGCAGCGGTCCATGTCAGCTTGGCCTTGTCGCCGCCAGCTTTCAGGTCCGTCACCACCGAAGCGATCGTCATGTCCTTCCGCGCGGCATCCAGGTCCGCGGAGCTGATCAGCTTGTAGCTTGCCGGTCGCTCCACCGAGGTCGACGCCAGCTGCAGCAGTTCGTTCAGCTCCGCGTCCGTCAGCGTGTCGCATACCGTCCCGCCCTGATAGTTCGCGATCACCTTCCGCAGGTACGCCTTCACCTGCTTGGACTGCGCCTCAGTGGCGCTCTTTGAAGTCGCCGCGCGCGCGAAAGACCACAATGCATCCAGCGTCTGCGGCGGGTTCATGCACATGTACGCTTTGCCGAGATTGTAGTTCGCCGTCAGATCATCCGGCGTGATTGTCAGGAGCTGTTTGTAGGAGTCGGCTGCGCCTGCGCAATCCTTTGCATCCATCGCGGCCTTTGCCGCTGTTCCGAGAAAAAACACCAGCGACTGCTTCTTCTGCTCCGCGAACTTAGTGTCGTCGACGCCTTCCGGCTTCGGATACTGGTTCACCGCCTGCACGCCCGCGAGCGCCGCTTCTCGGGCGGCCTTCGCCATCGCCGGATCAGGGTTCTGAATATTGTTGTACGCATAGGCGCGCACGTAATAGGCGTCGTAGCGTTCGGATGGGCTCGCCTTGTCGCCTAGCGCCAGCAGCTTGTCCGTGTACTCGATAGTCTTAGCGAAATTTTTCTGCGTGCCGTAATTCTTGTAATACAGCGTGTAAATGTAATTGAGCAACGCGGAATTCGGATATTTCGCGACGAAATCATCCAGCAACTTCAGTTGCGCAGCGGGATTCTTCTCCGCCGCGGCCGCCTGGTAGGCGTTGTATTCGGCCATCGTATATTTCTGCTGGCTCGCACCACCCGCCGCCGCCTCCTGGGCCCAAACTCGTCTTGCGTTGATTCCAACGAGGCAAAGCGCTGTTACCACCGCCAGGCTTGCCAACCGACGTGTTCCGTTCATTCCCTTTTCTCCTCGCTCCTACTGCTGATGTAAAATTGCGCAAAATGGCAGCAGTCGAAGATGCTGGCCACAACTCCTCATTCTTTCCCGCAAACCAGAATTGCTCTTTCGGAAACCTTCGAATTATAGGTGCAGCCGCCGCCCATCTGCAAGCCGGTACCGGATGATATCGGCTACGCTTTAACTATAGGCCCGCGTTCGCGACAGCCCTTTCCGTTCACCCCGTTGCACCTGCGAGGCATCCGAAGAAGGGCGGCATCCTTGGGAGTAAGATGAGTGTCGCATATAATTCGTGGCCCCGTAAGGAAGAAATTCCATGCATAGCATAAACAGACTCGATGGCCTCTCTGCAGGCCAAAATCTCGCCGGTCATGTGGCGCTCATCACCGGCGGCAGCCGCGGCATCGGCAAAGCCATTGCCTGCAAGCTCGGCCAACTCGGCGCTGCCGTCAGTATTTGTGCTCGTAACGCGCCGGCTCTCGAAAAAACCGCTGCGGAACTGTCGGCCGCGGGCGCAAGGGTTCGTTCTCAGAAAGTCGATGTAACCAAGGCCCCCGAAGTCGCTGCGCTCGTCGAAGCCACAGAAAAAGAACTGGGCCCGATCACCATCCTCGTCAACAACGCCGGCATCGGCGGTCCCGGCTTTGGCCCGGTCCACGAAAAATCGGAAGACGATTGGCAACGCGTCCTCGACACCAACTTGAAGAGCGTCTTCCTCGTCTCGAAGGCCGTGGCTCCCTTGATGATTGCCCGTCGTCGCGGCGATATCATCAACATCAGTTCCCTCGCCGGAAAAAACACGTTCGCTGGTGGCGGCATCTACTGTGCCTCGAAGTGGGGCCTGCAGGGCCTGGCCGGATGCATGGCCGAAGACCTGCGCGGCTTCGGCATCCGCGTCAGCCTGATCTGTCCCGGCAGCGTCGCAACGGAGTTTTCCGGAAGAACGCTTAAGGACCCCGCAAGAGTGCTGACGCCCGCGGATGTCGCTCACGCGGTCAGCGTGCTCGTGCTCCAGGGACCACAAAGCTTCATCAGCGAAGTGCAGCTGCGGCCCGTCGCCAAACCCTGAGTCAGGACCGCTCGGCGGATCCAGGCCGTTCCTTCTGGCTATCTTTCCTCTTGACAGTAGTCGTTGTAACGACTATTGTGTTTCTTATGACTGCCCCCGCCAAAACCGGCCCCCTCGAGGACCAGCTCTTCGTCTCTCTTCTCAAAGCCGCCGACTCTCTCTCTCAGGAAGCCGAACGCCTCCTGAAGTCCGCCGGCCTCACCGGCGCCCAGTACAACGTCTTGCGTATCCTTCGCGGCGCTGAGCCAGACGGCATCCTTTGCCGTGGCATCGCCGAGCGCATGATTTCCCGCGATCCGGACATGACCCGCTTGCTCGATCGCATGGAAAAACACGGCTGGATCACGCGTCACCGCCAGAAAGACGACCGTCGCGTCATCAAGACTCGTATCACCGCGGAGGGCCTGAAGCTGTTAAGGAAGCTGGATCAGCCGGTACACGATTTGCACCAAAGGCAGTTCCGCCACCTGGCCGCCCCTCGCCTGAAGCAATTGGTGGAACTGCTCGACGAAGTGGCAAACCGTGAATCTCCTTAGGGGATTCGCGCATCCAATAGGCAATTTTCGTTGCAAATACGAAGGGAAAATAAACATGAAACTGTCTGTCGCTCGAATGGTAGTCGCTCTAGGTCTGGCGGGGATGCTGTCCCTTCCCGCCTTCGCCGGTACCATCACGTGGCAAATTGATCCAAAGCACAGTTCCGCCCAGTTTGCCGTCACACACCTGATGATTTCTACCGTTCGCGGTGAGTTCCACCAGGTCAACGGCACCGTCGTCATCGACGATGCAGACATCTCCAGGTCTTCCGTCAATGTCACCATCGACGCCTCCACTGTCGATACTCGCGAACCCGACCGTGACAAGCACCTCATGAGCCCCGATTTCTTCGATGTGGCCAAGTACCCCACCATGACCTTCAAATCCACCAGGGTCGAACCAGCGGCACCCGGCAAGCTCAAAGTCACCGGCGACCTCACCATCCGCGGCGTTACCAAGCAGGTGGTTCTCGAAGTCACCGCTCCCAAGCCCGCCATCAAGGATCCTTGGGGACTGCAACGCACCGGGGTTTCTGGCTCCGCAAAGATCAATCGCCAGGATTTTGGTGTTGCGTGGAATAAGAGTCTCGATGCCGGCGGCGTTGTCGTTGGCGATGACGTGAACATCACGTTGGACGTCGAGATGGTAGTGCCGCCCGCGGCGAAATAAATTCGCAGAAGCGCCTGCTCCGGGCAATACGGTGATGGGTGGGCGGCTGGCAATGCCGCCCCCATTTTGCGATTGAGTTTTGAATCCGCCATTGAGAAATTCGGAGTATCCGAGAATGCAAAAGCCCGCCACAACAGATCATCCGGTCCACCAACTGGTTCGCGAGCGCTGGAGCCCCCGGGCTTTCTCTGCGCAGGCGGTTCCACACGACGTCCTGCGCAGCCTCTTCGAAGCCGCGCGCTGGGCCCCATCGAGCAGCAACGAGCAACCGTGGGCTTTCATCGTTGCCACGGAGGAAGACCCGGAATCCCACGCCAAACTGCTCAGCACTCTCGTGGATTTCAATCAAGCCTGGGCCAGGCATGCTCCCATTCTGGCCATCGCGGTCTCTGAACTCGCTTTCGTGCGGACCGGCAAGCCCAACCGCAATGCGCTCTACGATACGGGCGCGGCCGTTGCCTACCTGACTATCGAGGCAACCGTGCGCGGCCTTTTTGTGCACCAGATGGCCGGTTTTGATCCGCACAAGGCCATTGAGCTATTCTCCATCCCGAGCGGCTGGGAACCCATCTCTGCCTTCGTCATCGGCTATCCCGGCGACCCCAATTCCCTGCCGGATCCGCTTCGCGAACGCGAACTTGCGCTTCGCAGCCGCAAGCCTCTTGCAGAATTCGTCATGTCGGGGACCTGGGGACAGCCCGCCCCATTTCTGCGCACGTGACTCTCAAGGAGCAGCTGAACACCCGCGATGCACGAACTGCTCGAATTCGTTCTACACCACGGTTACCTGCTTGTCTTTGGCTGGGTGTTCGTCGAGCAAGCGGGTTTGCCGTTTCCTTCCCTCCCTCTCCTGCTTGCCGCTGGCGCGCTCTCGGGCTCAGGGCAGTTCAATCTTTTCTTCTGCCTTTTCTTCAGCGTGCTCGCCTCGGTCTGCGCGGATGTGGTCTGGTACGAACTCGGCCGCATGAAGGGTATCCGGGTCCTCCAGTGGCTCTGCAAGATTTCTCTCGAGCCGGATTCATGCGTGCGCCGCACTGAGGGTCTCTTCGAGCTTCATGGCGCGCGCTCCCTCATATTTGCGAAATTCCTTCCCGGCTTGAATGCTGTCGCTACTCCGCTGGCCGGCATTTTCCGCATGCGGCCGCACAAATTCCTGTTCTTTGACGCGGTCGGAGCGGTTCTTTGGTCCGGCACCTATCTGGGCCTGGGTTTCCTGTTCAGCGGAGAGATTGAACGCATCGCTCGAAACGCCTCCGCTTTGGGCGGGTGGCTGCTGGTGCTCATCGCCGCAGGACTTGCCGCCTACATATTCACCAAATATGTGGCGCGGCAGAAATTCTTGCGCGATTTGCGCATCGCTCGCATCAGCGTCGAGGAACTCAAGCGAAAGATCGACGCGGGCGAAAACCTCTCCATCGTCGATCTTCGTCACTCGCTCGATTTTGAGGCCGATCCCGAAATCATCCCTGGCGCGATTCACATTGACTCCAAGGAATTGACCGAGAAAAGCAGCCTGTGGCCTCGCGATCGCGAGGTCATTCTCTACTGTACTTGACCAAACGAAGCCACCAGCGCCCGTGTGGCGCTGCTCTTACGCAGTCACGGCATCACGCGCATCCGGCCCCTGCAAGGCGGCCTCGATGCCTGGCGGGAACGCGGTTATCCCCTGGCGAGTCTGGCTGAGTAGCTCGGCAACAAACAGTTTCAAAGCTTTCGTTTCGTGTCGTGCGATTCAGAAAGAGGTTTTCGAGTTTGTCATTTCCGGGCGAAACGAGGAATCTGCTGTTCGCAGCTACGCCGCGAAGAACGCAGATTTTCCCGTTCAACTCGCTCGTGAAAATCTGAGGAGGAACTGATGGGCATCAAGGTTCAGGTTATTTTCTACAGTATGTATGGTCACGTTTATCGCATGGCCGAAGCAGTGGTGGAAGGCGCAAAGCAGGTCCCCGGGGCCGAGGTTTCTCTCTACCAGGTACCCGAGCTTATTCCGGACGACGTGCTCGAGAAGTACGGCGCGAAGGCCGCCAAGGCCGCGTTCGCCAAAGTGCCCATCGCCACGGTCGATCAACTTTCCGAACCGCATGCCCTCATTTTCGGCACGCCCACTCGCTTCGGCAATATGGCCGCTCAGATGCGCAATTTCTTCGATCAAACCGGCGGTCTTTGGCTCAAGGGTTCTCTAATCGGAAAGGTCGGCAGCGTTTTTGCTTCCACCGGCACGCAGCACGGCGGCCAGGAAACGACAATAACCAGCTTCCACAGCACTCTTCTCCATCACGGCATGATCATCGTTGGCGTGCCCTATAGCGAATCCGGCCTCGTTCACATGGACGAGATCAGCGGCGGCACTCCTTACGGTGCCACTACCCTTGCCGGGCCTGACGGCTCTCGTCACCCCAGTGCCAACGAACTGAAAATCGCCCGCTTCCAGGGCAAGCACGTCGCCGAAATCGCCGCCAAGCTCTTCCGCTGAGGCGCAGCGTTCGTCTCGCGGGATCAGATTCACGCAAATTGTCAGCTCGTTGTCATGCTGATGGCGCCTCGCTAATACGCCTGCCCCGCACGCCGTTTTGCGTGTGGGTCCTCGGCATGTAGCGCTGGCGCATCTCGCCAGCTCATTGCTCTTTTTTGAAGTGCGGGTCCAGTCGGCAAGACCTGTGGCTTCCTGGCGTCGGAGGCGTGCCACAATTTAGCCCAGACCGTAAGGGCTGGGACCGGAACCACTTCCCCAAGCGCCCTAGGCGCGGCACTTCTCCCGAACCTGCTCCCAACACTTACAACCGCGGCAACACAATCCCGCCCTGCGCCTGATACTTCCCTTTCTTATCCTTGTAACTCACTTCGCAAGCTTCGTCGCTTTCGAAGAACAGCACCTGGCACAATCCTTCATTCGCGTAAATCTTCGCAGGCAACGGTGTCGTGTTGCTGATCTCGAGCGTCACGAATCCTTCCCACTCCGGCTCAAACGGCGTTACGTTCACGATGATTCCGCACCGCGCGTACGTCGATTTTCCCAGGCATATGGTCAGCACATTCCTTGGAATCCGAAAATATTCCACTGAGCGCGCCAGCGCGAACGAGTTCGGCGGAATGATACAGACGTCGCCCTTGTACTCCACGAGCGAACGCGGATCAAAGTGCTTCGGATCCACGATGGTGGAATTTACGTTCGTGAAAATCCGGAATTCATCCGCCACACGGATGTCGTATCCATACGAGGACACGCCGTAACTGATGACGCCCTCCCGGATCTGCCGGTCGGTAAACGGCTCGATCATCTTGTGCTCCAGCGCCATTCGGCGAATCCACTTGTCTGGCTTAACGGACATCCATTTCCTCCTCACAAAGAAACAAAAATAGTGTAGTCTCAAAAAGTAGAAGTGTAGTTGACACTGCACGTCTTGACAACCTGGGCTGTAGCCTCTAGCATCG
>Ga0307478_10001634_pt1 | contig 18978 bp, 16 predicted proteins | sample atmos_gasesECM4C_2_FD_203713 | JGI IMG/M metagenome (GOLD analysis project Ga0307478, IMG submission 203713) | Hardwood forest soil microbial communities from Morgan-Monroe State Forest, Indiana, United States - atmos_gasesECM4C_05 | ecosystem: Environmental > Terrestrial > Soil > Temperate... | reverse complement strand
GAGGCCGCCAGGCCACGTACGGGCCCGCTGATGCCGACGGCGAAGAAGTATCCGAAGAGGACGGCGAGCAGCACAACCACGCTGACGAACGCCAGTGCCTGGCGATTCAGGTCCGATACCCCCGCATCATCGCGGGCATCATTCACGCTGCGCTGCGCGATGACCGCCCAGTTGACCTCGGGAAACGTGCTGTAGGTTCCAACCATTTCCACGTCGCGCTTGTTCACGGTTTCGGTAAAGCGGACGGTTTCCGTGTTGCGCAGTTCCTTTGGCAGCGCCTTGATCTGGCTGACAAGTTTCGACTTTTCGCTCAAATCTTCGCCGGGCACGAAATGCTTCGTATCCGGATGCGCCACCACGTGGCCATAATGATCGACCACGAAGACGCTGCGGCCGCGCACGCTGGCGTCCTGGAGGCGCCGCAGAATTGGATCGAGCGATACTACCGCGGCCAGCATACCCGTGAAATTGTCCTGCGAGTCCTTCAGAGGCACGGCAATTACGAAAGCCGGGCGGTTATCAGGCGCCAGCGCCAGGGGATCGCTGCGAACGCTTACCTGCTGCACGCAACTGACAAACGCGCGTTGCAGCGCCTTTGCCACAAAGGGATCCTGTTCCACGCGAAAATTTCCTTGCGAGGCGCTGGTGCCCTTGGCGTCGCGTCCCACCGCGGTGAGATAAATAAACGTATTGCGGTTAGACTCGACAAAGTTGTCCAGCAGACGCGTGACCTTGGGTTCGTTGGCCGGGTCCGTAACATTCTCGATGAGTCCGGTGAGCGCCAGAATCTGCCGCTGGCTGATCAGCTGCTGATTCAGGTTGGACTCGAAGAATTGAACTTCTTGCGCAAGAGAGCGGGTGAGTTCGGTCTGCTGGACGCGCTCGGTGTCGACCAGTTTTTCCTCGCTGAGTTCGAGAACCTGGCGGTGGTACAGACCTATGGGGAGCGCGCTGACGAGCAGGAGCGCACCGAGCACAAGCCAGAGGATGCGCACCCGGCCGGTACGGATGCGCCTCAAAACCGATAGGAGCGAGCCCGTCATCGCAACATATAGATTTTACGAGACTAGTTCGACCGGGCTCGGCTGGCCTAAGGGACAGGCGACGCGCAAGTGCAACTGGACCGGAAGTACCAGAAGCCGGGAGTCGCAGATCACAGGTTGGTTGTCGGTTGGCAGGGGGCAGTGCGCCGAACTTCGGTTCCATCGGCGTTGCCTCAAAACTTATAACTGATAACTTACAACTGAAAACTCCTATTTACTCCCGCCGCAGCGGGCGCTCCATAATGGCGCGAATGGCCTCGCGGGGCGAATTGCCAAGATGAAGAATGCTATGCACTTGCTCCGTGAGGGGCAGTTCGACGTGGTTTTCGCGAGCCAGGGCCAGCAGAGCGGCCGCGGTTCCCACACCTTCCGCAACCATCGTCATGCCGGCCAGAATGTCTTCGAGCGAGCGGCCCTGGCCAAGCTCAAAACCTACATAGCGATTCCGGCTGAGCGTCCCGGTGCACGTAAGGACAAGGTCACCCAGTCCGGCAAGGCCGCTGAGTGTTTCGGGCTTGCCGCCAAGGGCGACGGTAAGGCGAGTCATCTCCGCCAGGCCCCGCGTAATTAGAGCCGCGAGCGGATTGTGCCCCAGCCCGAGACCCTGGCAGGCGCCGGCCGCGATGGCCATCACGTTTTTCATGGCTCCGGCGAGTTCGACGCCCAGGACGTCGTCGTTCGTATAGAGGCGAAACGTTGGGCCCGAAAATTCTTCCTGCAGAAACTCGGCAACCTGTGAAGAATACCGGCGCACATTCACCGCAAAGACGCGGTAACTGGCGGGCGCGGCGAGCACCACAGCCGTCGGTTCGCCGCGAGCGGCTTCGATGGCGAACGAAGGGCCGGAAAGCACTGCCACTTGGGGCACGAAACGGAGGGAGAAGACCTGTTCGATGACTTCGCTCATGCGCAGATGCGTTGCCGGTTCAAGGCCCTTTGTGGCGCTGACGATAATGGTATCGGGAGAAACATGCGGAAGCGCGCAAGTGTAGACCTCGCGGGCATGCGCGGAGGGCACAGCCCCGACCACGATTTGGGCGTCACGTAACGCCTCTCCGATGTCGCTGAACGCCTGTACGCAAGGCGGGATGGGAATCCCGGGAAGATAGGTTTTGTTCTCGCGATCATCCGAGATGCCTCGCGCAATCGAGGCCTCGCGCACCCAGACAGAGATCTCATGCTTGCGACGGCTGTGGCCGAGCACGACCGAAAGACCAGTGCCCCAGCTACCGCCTCCAAGGATGGCGATTTTGCTCAAGCGGAGCCGCCTTTCGATTTGCCCGCCGAATACTTCGGTTCTGTGCCCGCCAGCAGGCGCTGCAGATTCGCTTTGTGTTTGTAGATAACCAGGGCTGCGGCGAAGAGTGTGCCAAACGTTACCACAAGCGGCGGGGCATGTGGCGGTGCCCAGAGAAGATAGATCAGCAGGGGCATGGCTGCTGCTGCCGTGATCGAAGCGAGTGAAACATAGCGCCAGAAAACAAACGTCAACAGAAAAAGAATGACCCCAGCCAATGCCGCGAGTGGGCATAGCGCTACGAACACCCCGAGCGCGGTTGCGACGCCTTTACCGCCCTTGAACCCCAGCCATAGAGAAAAGCAATGGCCAAGAAGCGCAGCCAACCCCGCCGGCATCATCGACAAAGCACTGTGCCCGGTGAAGCGTCCGGCGAGCCAGACAGCGGCCATACCCTTGGCAGCGTCGAGGAGCAGCGTGAGGACGCCGGCCAAAGGCCCCGCAACGCGAGAAACGTTCGTCGCCCCGATGTTGCCGCTGCCGTGCTCGCGCACATCTTTGCCGCCAAAAAGCTTGGCGAGAAGCAGCCCAAAAGGAATCGAGCCGAGCAGATACGCGACGAAAACCAGGATGGGAAAGGGCACCGCATTCGAGTACATGGAGCGCTAATTCTCCGAAACAAATGGGAATGATTGCAGATTAGTGTACTCCGCTCCGGTGGGTTTAAGTTTGCTTTCGATGAGATGAAACTCGCGGGTCGTAAGCGAACCGAAGCTGCGCGACTGGTTTTGTTGGACCGCGGCCTCGAGATGGGGAGGCAGGCCCGGCGGGTTGAAGCGCGCGAGCGTCAGATGGGGCGTGAATGGCCGCTCCTCCGGCGGAAAGCCAAGCTTGTGCAGCGCCTGGTCGACGTCAGCAGCAAGCGGCGCCAGATTTGGCGAAGCTTCCATGCCGGCCCAGAAGACGCGCGGGCGCTTCTCATTGGGGAAGAAACCGAGGCCACGAAAATCCAATACGACCGCTCGCGGGGAACGAATCGCGGCGAGCGCGGTTTTCACCGCGGCGAGTTTGCAAGGTTCCACTTCACCCAGAAATTTCAAGGTGGCATGGAGGTTATCGGCGCGCACCCACTTCGCCTGTGGCGCGATAGCGCGCAGTTCCTTCAGGAACGCCGCCAAGGCACCTCGAATCTCGCCGGGTATCTCAAGCGCAACGAACAAGCGCATCCAAATTCGTTCTCCTTGCGGAATAGATTCTGCCGGTGCCGCCGAAAACCCTCAGGCCTGAGCGACAGGATCACCGGCGAGCGGGCGGATTCGCGTTGTAGAGATAATGCATGCGCACCATATCGAGCGCGAGTTGCGAAGCGTAGAAGCGGATCCCGTCGCGGTCGCCGGGGAGATGCACGAGGCGCTCCTTCACCCCGGTCGGCGAAGCCAGCGCCAGATGCACCGTGCCGACAGGCTTCTCTTCGCTGCCACCCCCAGGGCCGGCCACGCCTGTGATGCCGACACCGAATGTGCTGCCCACGCGCCGTCGTATGCCCTGCGCGAGCGCAATCGCCACTTCGCTGCTCACCGCGCCCTTGGCGGTAATCATTTCGGGCGGCACATCGGCCCAGGCGGTTTTCAATTCGTTGCTGTAGCACACCGCACTGCCAAGAAAATACGTGGAACTGCCGGGGATGCGGGTCAACCGCTCGGCGAGCAGGCCTCCCGTGCAACTCTCGGCAGCGGCAATTGTGGCGCGGTTGTCCGTGAGAAGCTGTGCGACCACTTCCTCAAGCGAAAGCCCAGAATGAGCGAAGATCCGGTCTCCAAGCGCCAGCTCAAAGCTGCGAACCATTTCGTCGAGGGCCGTATCTGCATGAGTAGCGTCGTCGCTCCAGGCGCGTAGGTGGATCTGAATTTCGCCCGGAACCGCGAGAATGGTTGTGTTCACGTCCTTGTAACGCGTGTAAACGGGCCGGATGCGCTCTTCGACGTGCGATTCCCCGAGACCCGTGACGCGCAGTTCGCGGTGAAACATGCGCACAGCGGAAGCCCGGCGCTGCAAGCGCGGGCGAACCTGTTCAAAAAAAAGCGGTTTGAGCTCGCGAGGCGGCCCGGGAAGCAGGGCAATGCTGCGCCCTTTATCTTCGAGCCACAGTCCGGGCGCGGTGCCGCGCGGATTCTCGAGGACTTCCGCGCCTTCGGGCACCATGGCCTGGCGCAGGTTCACGGCGGGCATGTCGCGCTTGAAGCTGCGAAAGCGCGCCTCGATGGCGCGGACGACGTCGTCATTGCGCAGAAGCCGCCGGCCGAGCAGTTCGGCCACGGTTTCGCGCGTAAGGTCATCTTCGGTGGGGCCCAGGCCGCCGCTGGCAATCACGACGGGAACGCGGTTCAAGGCGTCGCGAAAGGCTTCGGCGAGCAACTCGCGGCGGTCACCCACAATGGTTTTGCGCAAAACCTCGATGCCCAGCTTGTTCAGTTCTTCCGTAAGGAACAGCGAATTCGTGTCGATGCGATCCGGCGTGAGTAGTTCCGATCCAACCGCGATGATTTCGGCCTTCATGGCAAACATTGTAGCTCAGCCGTTCGGGGATGAGGCCGTTCCGAAGAGCAGCGGCCATCTGAGCTACGGCATCAACCCAACAAGGGCAGACCGCGGACGTTCCAGTCAAGCGTGAAGAGTGCGGAATTAGCGGCGAGAATGGCACGGCCGCTTGGTGTGAGCGCAAGGCCGACCAGCGCCGAGCCGCTCAGAACGTGTTCGGCGTGACCCTGTGGAGAAATCCGCACGATGCCGCGGCGCCCGCCATGCGATGCGGCGAGGTACAGATTGGCGTCCTTGTCAAAGGCCATGCCCTGGGGACGCCCGAGGCCGCGATAGAAAACATGGACCTCGCCACCTTGCGTGATGCGGTAGACGCGATCGTAGCTCGAAGTCGTCGGCCCAGTGACGTAAAGCTCGCCACTCGGATGAAACGCCAGATGATACGCGGCGACGGAAGGCTCGAGCGTGGCGAACACAAAAATTTCGCGCGAAGGGCTGATTTTGAAAATCGTGCCGCTGCGGTCGCCAACAAAAAGATTCCCGACGCGATCGAATGCCAAACCCGTAGCAATGCCCATACCCTCAATCCACTGCTCGGACTGACCGTTGGGGGCGACGCGGTGAATCGTACCGTCATGCCGGCAAGAGACAAATAACTCGCCGCGCGGGCCAAGCGCGAGGCCCGTCGGGTTGATCAACGTAGTGACGTAGGGCTTCACGGCATAATTCGGCGTGATTTTGTAGAGCGAAACGGGAACACGCTGGCCACGTGGCCCGCTAAACGTGACATAAGTGTTGCCGAGCGCATCCACCACCGGATTGGCCACTGGATGCAGATTGTCCGCAATCGGCGTGGCCACGGATACAGGGAAAGGCTGGCTCTCGTGCTGCGCCGTCACCACCTGGATCGTGTTCGCGGTCGCGCCTTCCGGAACCCGGGCGATCAGCCGGTTGTTGCTTGAGAGCGTGATGACCGCCTCGGCCTCTCCAAAACGGACGAGCGGCCGCGCGCCCTGGCGCGAAGTGAAATCGCTCCCATAGACGGTAACCTCGCCGCCGGGGATAGCTGCCGTCGGCGAGATGCGCTCAATATGGGGGATGCCGTTCTTTTCTGGTGTTGAACCGAACCCAAATTTCATAGCCTTTGAAAGTGTAACGCGACTCGCAGGCAAATGGCAGCATACACCCCGGCCATCCAGTCGTCGGCCATGATGCCCCATCCGCCCGGCAGCTTTTCGAAGCGGCGGCAGGGAAAGGGCTTCGTAATATCGAACAGGCGGAACAGGAGAAAGCCGACGAGGAGGTATTTCCAGTTCAGGAGACTCATGCCGGTGTAGAGAGCGAAAGCGCCGGCGTCGGCGGGATTGAAGAGCATTGCGGGAGCATTGAGCGGCGCGAGGCCGAGGATAAGAGCAAGGTGCACGCCGGAAACTTCATCGATCACCACAAACTGCGGGTCCTTCACGCCAACGAACTGCGCGACCTCTCCGCTGCTGCGCACGCCGAGGTAGGCCAAAAGCAGCCAGACCACGATGGACGGGGCCAGCAGCAGCAATGTCCCCAAGGAACCGGAGAGCAGCGGGGCGTCCGCTCCAAAACCGACCCGAATCCCCGAGCCCACAAGCAGGAACCATGTGAACGGATGGGAGAACGCGGCAATGATCAAGCCCGCAAGCGAGCCCCAGGTGCCCGGGCCGGGCTTGAGATAGCCCGTACCGAAGACGGTGGCAATGGCGAAGGCGAAGCGGGGCTTCGGGCGCGCGAGACCGGCAACGGGTTCAGTCGTGGTGGCCATGCGAGTCGTCGAGATCGAGGATGATGGTCTTCCGGTCGCCGTGCGGGGTTTCCTCTTCGTCGAAGATCGGATCGGAAACGACATACTTTTCGCTGGCCCAGTTTCCGAGGTCAAGATCACGGCAGCGTGTGCTACAGAAGGGGAAGTCAGCGTCCGTCTCGGAGTCGGTCGGTTTCTTGCAGATGGGGCAGTGGTGTTTCATCTCGGTCGTATGGCCGCTCAGGACTCTTTTTACCACAGATAGCAGAAGAGCACAGCGTCAGAATTCCTTAACCCAGGACGCGGAGCGGGGCGCCGGTGGCGATGCGGGTGAGCTTTTCGGTGGGAGGAGGGGCGGGGAACGGGGAGAACTCGCGAATGGCGGGTCGTGGCCGAATTTCGGTCACGCGGCCGATCAGGTCATAGGCGTCTGTTTTTGTAATTTCAACAGTGACGACATCGCCCGAGACAGCGATTTCTCCGCTGGGCAGTTCGATATCGGTGAGGTAGAGCTTGCCATCGATATCCGGGGCCATCGATTCCAGGCGCGCTTCCCAAACCAGCGGATTGTCCTTCGAAGGGCCTTCAACAAGAGCGGTCTCGACGCGGCCCTTGTGGGCTCGCAGGTTTTCACGAGAGATTTTGCGTTGCAAGGCCATCAGACGGGCGCGACGTTCCGCGATCGTATCTGGATCGACTTTCGCGTCGAAGGGATAACTGGCGGCATTGTCCACGTCGGAGTACTCAAACACGCCCATCCAGTCAAGCCTGGCGGCAGCGACGAAATCGTAAAGTTCCTGAAAATCGGCATTGGTTTCGCCCGGAAAGCCGACGATAAAGCTGGTGCGGAGCGCGACGCCGGGAATGGTCTTGCGGATGCGCTCGAGCAATTTCAGAAAAGCGTCGCCATTGGAGCCGCGCTTCATGTGGGCAAGCACATTGCGGCTGGCGTGCTGCAAGGGCATATCGATGTACTTGGCCAGCCGGGGATGAGCGGCGATGGTCTCCAGCATCTTTTGCGTGACGCGGTTCGGGTACGCATAGAGAAAGCGCACCCAGACGAGGTCCTCGACGCCGGCAAGTTTCTCAAGGAGTTGCGCCAGGCCGTCGCGCAGGCTCAGGTCTTCGCCATAGGAAGTGGTGTCCTGGCCGATGAGAGTGATTTCGCGGGCGCCGGAAGCGGCCAGATTTTCGGCTTCGCGAATCACCGATTCAAAGCGGCGGCTGCGAAAAGCGCCGCGCAACTGCGGAATAATGCAGAAAGTGCAGGGATGATCGCAGCCTTCGGCGACCTTGATGTACGCCTGGTGCCTTGGCGTGGTGATTATGCGCGGCGTCAGGTCGTGATAGAGAAACGAAGGAGGTTCGGCGGGAAGCACCTTTAGGTCGCCTTCGACAGCTTCGAGGATGCGCTCGACCTCTCCGGTCCCGACAACGGCATCCACCTCAGGAACCTGCTCGAGAATCTGGTCGCGGAAGCGCTCGACGAGGCAGCCGGCGACGATGAGCTTCTTCGCGGAGCCGAATTTCTTGTGTTCGGCCATTTCGAGAATGGCTTCGACTGACTCTTTTTGCGCCGGTTCGATGAAACTGCAGGTGTTGACGACAAGAATTTCGGCATCGTCAGCCCGCGGGGTGAGTTCGTAGCCTTCGCGTGCAAGAATGCCCATCATCACCTCGCTATCGACGAGGTTCTTGGGGCAACCGAGCGAAACGAATCCGACCTTAGGCATGCGGTAAAATGCGCCTCAACGCAATCCTTTAAGTTTAACATGCAGCCCGGGATGCCGCCGGAAACTGGCGGCAAGATGCGAGGGCCGGTCCTTAGCGGGATCGCGGGACAGCGCGGATCTGCGCGAGGAGCGCGCGCAGGCGAAACGCGTCGCAGGCGGCGCCACCAAAGCGGGCCTGGGCGTACAAATCGGTGAATTCGCGCACGGCAGGGGAGAGCGCGGGCTCGAGCGCGAGAGAGTCCGCGAACTCCAGCGGGGTCTGCACCTCGGACCGTATGAATCCTCGCCTGGCGAGCAGGCGAAGCAGTTCCGAATAGAGGCGCGAAGCCAGTTGCGGATTGTTCCGCTGAGCCGAGGAGAGGTTGGTCTGCCAAATCAGGCTGATCCAGCCGAAAAGGGAGCGAACCCACTCGAAGCGCAGTATGAATAGGACCAAAATCGCTGCCATGGGAACCATCAGGCTCAAACGCCCGTGGGAGCGCTGCCAAGCGATGAGGCGCTCGATGCCGCGAGTCTCCAGGGTGCGGAACCTCGCGCGCGCGGCGACGGTCCAGTCGGTCGAACTCTGGCGCATCATCCGGCTCAGTTGCACTTGATGGCTCATATCGTAGTTGATGATCCATTCTCTCCAACTAAGTTCGAGCCAATCCATGTACTCGCCGAGGCGAGTACGAAAGCCGCTGGCTTGTTCGGCGGCAGCCGGGGTGGGATCGAAAGTAATCCAGCCGCTGCCGGGGAAATAGGCCTCGACCCAACTGTGGGCATCGCTGGCGCGCACGATATAGTCCGCGCCGAGATCGTTGTATTCCCCGGGAAGAAAGCCATTGACTTCGCGCGAAGGAATGCCGATAGCGCGAAGCATGATGGCCATGGCGGAAGCGAAGTACTCGCAGTGCCCGGCCTTGGTCTCGAACAGGAAGTGGGCGAGCGGGTCGTCCCCGGGTTTGCCGGTGAGGTTGAGCGTGTAGCCGTAATTTGTGCGCAGATGACTTTCGAGGGCAATGGCCTTGTCGTAGGGATTGCCGGCGGAAGCGGTTACGCGGCGGGCGAGATCGGGAATGCGCGGATCGAGCGGCGGAAGCGTCAAATAAATCTCGCGAATTTGCTCCGGGTAGTTGGTCCCCGCGTAGCGCGCCTGAGCAGGCCGGGAGACGGGGAGAAGCGAAACGCCTTCGTAGCGGATCTGGGCGAAGTTGCGGTAGGGATTGTAAACCGAGCCGGCTGCATCGGTGGCGAGCTGGCTGCGCCGCATCGAAGAGTAATATGTGCCCGCGTCTCCGGAGAAGTTGCCGCGCAATAAAAGGGCCTGAGCGGGAGCAAAGACGGCGTCGCTGGCCATAGGCTCCATCAAAGCGGTGAAGTGCAGTTCGGCGGCCGTTGGCGTCTGAATATCCGCGCGGCTGCCGACGGCGATCCAGCCGTCGGACCCAGGATAGTGATTCACGGGGGAAGTTTTGACCGAGAACCAGCGCCTGCCGTCAAACGTGGAAAGAGCAATGCCGCGCCACCGGAGCATCGGATAGTGGACTGGCTCGCCGGTTTTGATCCGTAAGACGACAGCGTTGTCTTTTTTGATTTCGCCAATCTGGCCGAGTTCGACGTCGTCGCTGAATCCGACCATGAGTGCGGGCTGGAAACCCGTGCGCGCGAAATATCCGGCACTGAAGCGCGGGAAAACGAAAAACAGGATGGCTCCGAAGAAGATGGCGCCCAATGTCAGGGTCAAAGAAGCCAGGGAAAGCGCGCGGTAGAAGCGCCGCTCGGGCGGGCCGTTCGACGACAAGACCGGGAACAAAGAGCCTCGGGCGCCGCGTCGAATTTCGAGCCCGCTGAACGCGGCGACGCTGAAGAAAAGAAATACCAGAAAGAGCACGAGGAAGTACGTATCGACAGTAAAAATGGCGGAAGCCAGAACGCCGGCAAACGCCAGCATCGACAGGAAAAGCGCGTCGCGATCGGTGGTCGCGCTGTAAAGGCGAACAATCGTGACGAACAGCAGAAAGTGAACCGAAGCCACAAGCGTCGAATAGAGAGCGGGGTTAGGGGAAGCGGCAGCGAAATAGCGCGAAAGGAAAATCGCGTCGACGGGGAAGAAGAAGAGGTAAGCGACAACCAGCCGCGTGGCCGTAATCTGGCGCAACTCGGCCGGAAAACCTCGCCACCAGCGCAGTCCCTTGTAGAGCACAAACACCGGCGCGATGACGGTCGTGAACAGGTCCAGCTTGCCGGTAGCCGCCAGCGTAATGACTGAGGTCAGAACAAGGAAAAAGAGCGCGGTGCGATAGAAGCGTTCAGCCGGCAGGTGGCCGGCGGGCGTCGCGATGGTTGAGGCGGACGACACAAACCCCAGAATAACATTTTGCCGCGGCTAGACAGGCCACGGACGCCAAAAGCTAACGGCGCCGGAAAAGCCTTAGAGGTGGCCTTTGGCCTGAGAATCTCGCTCTTGTTCATCGTCCCGTGAGGTACGGGAGTCACGCGAGACGAATTGGGAGCGGCAGACAGGGTCCGATTGGCATTGGCTGCTTGGCGCGTCGAAGGGGCGAAGATACGGGCTAGGTGCAAATTCAAAATAAGCGGGCGGTGTGGGCACGATTCCGAGCGACGTGGGGAAAACGTTGAAGGCCGGTCCGGTGGCGGCAGCAGCGGCGTTCAGGGAGTTGACATCCAGTCCGCTCCAATCCCCCTTGTCCATGCGCCTGAGGAGCGCCTGAGGAGCGCTTGAATAGCAGCAATGGTTTCCGCTGGGGTCAACGCGCAATGCCCGGCGCGATGCACAAAGGTCTGACGCAAGAAGGCGGAGTCATCTGCTTCACGGACCACCTTTTTGTAGGCCGATTCGTTCTGGACCACGACGAGGCCGTCACCTTTGGTATGCATGGTCAGAACGGGGACACGAATCTCGCCGTCGAAAATAATGTTGCTTTCCAAATAGTGCAGGGCTTGGGGGTCGGCGCTGATGCGCACGGCGTCCTGGAGGATCTGGAGATCGGCGTCGAGATCGAGCCCAGCCTCCCGGTAGAGAGCGGCCACTTCGTTGTGATCGATCGAACGAGCGAGCACAGCGTGATAATTGACGTCGGTGTTCGAGGACCCGTTGCCCTGCGCTCGCGCTTCCAGTTCAGCGCGAAACGCGAAGACAAACGGAACCTCAATCAGTTGAGCCCAAAGAAACTGGTTGGATTCCTGGCCTGCGTAGTCCCTCGCGGCCGGCTCGGGAGAATCAGGAATGAACCAGCCGGGTCCGTTGGCAAGTGCATGGACAAGCGCCAGACGAGCGCGGCCTTGGGGTGTCGCTTGCGCTATATTGACCGCCGCCTCGGCCAGCAGCAGGTTGCCGGCGGGGTCGGCGATGTTGACAACCTGCAAGCCGCTGCCGGGCGCAAGTAGCGTTTTGAACGCGAAGGCGTAATCGAGCGCGGCGTTCCACGTAGCTACGCCACCAGACAGCACTCCGCACATCGGAAGCGCGGCGTCAAAGCGGCCCGGATAGCGCTGGATCAGGCCTGCAGTAACCATCCCGCCAAGCGAGTGGCCCCAGGCGATGGTGCGGCTGGGCGGTCCCACGAGCTGGTTGAAGAGATCGAGTACGGCGATTTGATCCGGGATCGCTTCGTGGACGGCCCAGCCCGTGGTGGCGTAGGACGAGCCCGCCAGTGCGAATCCGCTCGAGAGCATGAACACGCGCGTAAACGGGTCGCCAGCGTCCGATGCGGGATTGGGGGAGCCGGGGATTGTATAGCCATGACTGTAGAGAAAGAGAGTGCCGTTCCAGTTAGCGGGAACTTCGATGAGGTAGGTGGCGCCATCGGGCAGAGTGCCCGTGTGGGTAGTGACCCCTAACTGCGCGTAGGCCGCTTGCGGGAAGCAGAAGTACAAGAAGAGAAGAGTGGTCAATGCTGCAAAGGATAAAGCGGGCTTGATGAACATCATGGTTCCCCCTTCGCATTTCGCGCGAGTAAGAGTGAAGCAGATCGAAAATTGAGGGATAGGCGCCCGCACTCTATTCCAGAGGCGCGGGCCCGGCAATGGGGGATTAACCCGATGCCCTGCTGTCAAGCGCGGCGCGAGCGACCTTGCGCGTCAGGTTGGAAATGGGGACGGAAGAAAGATGAGAGAGCAGGAGCGGCTTGGAGTGAGGGACACGTGGAAGCTCGGCGACATCAAGGCGGAAAGGCAGAAGCGTGATCTGGCGGTAGGTGACGGCATGGCGAACTTTTGGCAGGGCCAGCAGCTTCGACGAGAGCTCCTTTCCGTCAAAGAGGCTTGCGTGAAGGAACGCCTGCAGTTCGGCGGCGGCATCTTGCTGGATATGAATCGTGGGGAAGTGCCACATGCGGGAAAGGAGAGCCGGGACGTCAGCGGCGTCGGAGGAACTGGAAGAGGACTTCGGCGGAGAGAGAAGAAGAGTGCGTCCGCGCGGATCGACGAGGACGAGAGAGGCGAGAGTGAGTTCAACGCCGGGCCGTTTGGCGCGTTTTTCGGGAATGATATCGGCGAGGCCGATTTTCCGCGCCTGGCAAAATTCGGTGATGGGGCAAAGAAGACATTGCGGCGAGCGCGGAGTGCAAAGAGTGGCGCCGAGTTCCATCATGGCCTGGTTCCAATCGCCGGGAGCACGCGGGGCGAGGAGCGAATCTGCGGTTTTCTGAAGCTGCTGCCAGCGCTTGCCGGAGCGAAGGTCGCCGCGAATGGCGCCGAGCCGGGCGAGAACCCGTGCGACGTTGCCGTCGAGGACCGCGAGTTTCTTGCCATAGGCTATGCTGAGAATCGCAGCGGCGGTGTAATTGCCGATGCCGGGCAAGGCGAGAGCTTCTTCAAGCCTATCCGGGAATTTGGAATCGTGGCGGGCGACGATTTGCTGAGCCGCCTTCTGAAGATTGCGCGCGCGCGAGTAGTAGCCGAGACCGGACCAGAGACGAAGCACTTCTTCTTCAGGGGCTTCGGCGAGGGATTGAATGTCGGGAAAGCGCGCGAGGAGCTTTTCATAGTAAGGAATCACGGCAATGACTCGAGTTTGCTGGAGCATGATTTCGGAAAGCCAGATGCGGTAAGGATCTTTCGAGCGGCGCCAGGGAAGATCGCGCCGGAACTTGGCGAACCAGGCCAGAAGGTTTTTGCGGAAGCGAGGGAATGAAGAGGCGGGGAGCATGGAGGACAGTTTCGCACAGTCGTTGGCGAAGAGTTTCACCAAGTGCGCGGGCGAGGGCGGAGTTCAGGAAGAAAGCTCTTCGGAGAAGACGACGTAAGAAGAGTTCCAGAGTTCGGCGGGGATGGAGCCGCGGGGCTGCGAAGTCACAATGAGTTTGAAGGTTTCGGGGCTGGAGGCGAGTTCGGCGAGGAGAACCTGGCGCGAGTCGGGCGGGAGCGGCCGGACCAGAGCGAGATGACCGAGGATGGCGAAAATGTTCTCGGGGGCAGGGGCGAGAGGAATATCGGCGCCGTCGCTGCGGTACTCGAGCAGGGCATTGCGCCCGCGAAGTGTCCAGGCCAGCGCAGCGCAGTAGGTCACGGCCTGCTCGAAGCGGTTGACTTCCGCGATTGTGGCGTCGGGTTGAGCGGCGGAGCTGTGCGGATCGAAGACGAGGAGCACACGGCAATCGTCTTCGCGCGCGAATTCGCGAACCATGAGAGAGCCCAGGCGCGCGGAAGCCTTCCAGTGGACGTGGCGGGCGCTGTCTGTCGGCAAGTAGTCGCGAAGAGCGTACAAGTCCGGACCTCGGCCCTTGGCGATGCTTTCGATGGCACCCTGGATGCCAGGGAGAAGCTCAAGAAATTCCGGGGTGGCTTCAACGGAGGGATAAACGACAGCTTTGCTGAGCAGATCGAGGCGGCGAGCCTTTTGCAGAAAGCCGAAAGGGAAGCGGGTAACGATGCGAAAAGCCTCTTGGCGATAAACGCCGCGCTTGGGGAACAGAAGAGGAACGGACTGCTTCACCACTTGCTGGCGCGGGACGTAGGGAAAATAAACGGGCGTCGAGAGAAGCGCCGCGGCGGACTGACCCTTTTTGTTGACGCCCTCAACACGGAGAGAAAAGGAGGGCAGAGTGAGCTTTTCGTTGTGAAGTTCCAGGGCCGCGCGTACGGATTGTCCCGCAAAGATGTGCTCGGGGAGACTTAGCCGCATCTCGACGCCGGCGAGCGTGACAGAGGAGAGTATGCCGGACATGAGGATGCTCGAAATCAGGCAGGCGAGAATGAGAAACAGGAGATTGTTGCCCGTGTTGACGGCAGCGAGAGAGACGAGAACAATCCCGGCCAAGTAAATCCAGCCCTCGCGCGTAAGCCGATACTCCATGCGATAGCTGATCCAGCGGAGGGGAGTACGACGCGCGAGGATCGGAACGAGTGTGACGGCGACCCAGGCGGCGACAAGAAGAGCGGTGAGTGCGGAAGTGCTGGCCAGGGCAAAGTGGCCAAGCTGCGCCGCGGCGCCGGAATACAGTGCGAGGATCATCGCAACGCCGAGTGCGACCATGGAAAGGAAGAAAGCGCGGACACCGGGACGATCGGTCTTGGCGAAGAGGCTGGAGAGTGAGTGAGGCAGGTTCATCGAGTTACTTCAGGAACTGAAGCCCAGTTTGACGCGCCTACAAGGGCACGCGAACGGAATCGACAATCTCGCGTAGAACGCTTTCGGTGGTCTCTGATTTCTTCTGCAAGGAAGCGTGGCGAGCGCTGGCGACGACGCGATGCGAGAAGACCGCAACCGCGAGATGCTTGAAGTCGTCAGGCAGGCAAAAATCGCGGCCTTCGAGGAAGGCACGAGCTTGCGCGGCGCGCTGCAACATCAGGGTACCCCGAGGGCTGACGCCAAGAAGAAGCTGGTCGGATTTGCGGGTGCGATTGACGATTTCGAGGGCGTAGTCGTGAAGGCTCGAGTCGACTTTGATGCGCGCGACTGCGTCTTGCATGGAGAGCACATCGGCGATGCCGGCGACGGGTTCGACCGCGGAAACGGAATCGTCACTGGCGCGGCTGCGCAGGATTTCGCGCTCGGTTTCGTGCGAAGGATAGCCCATCTTGATGCGCATCAGGAAGCGGTCAAGCTGCGATTCGGGGAGAGGGTAAGTGCCGTGGTGCTCGACGGGATTTTGCGTGGCGATGACCAGGAAGGGCTGAGGGAGAGGAAGCGTTCGTCCGTCAACGGTGACCTGCGCTTCATTCATGGCTTCGAGAAGAGCGGACTGCGTGCGCGGAGTGGTGCGGTTGATTTCGTCGGCGAGGACCACATTGGCGAAAACAGGGCCGGGGCGAAATTCAAATTCGCGGGACTCGGGATTGTACACGCTGACGCCGAGGACGTCGGTGGGGAGCAGGTCCGAGGTGAACTGAATGCGCTGGAAGGTGCAGTGGAAGGATTTGGCAAGAGCCTGGGCGAGAGTGGTTTTGCCGGTGCCGGGCACGTCTTCGATGAGCAGATGGCCGCGCGCGAGAAGGGTGATGAGCGCGAGCTGGATGACATCTTCCTTGCCAAAAATGGCGCGCGAGATGGAGCGCTGCAGCTGCGATACCACCTGAGAGGTTGCGGTCGGCATTTGTTGAAAACCCAGAGTCTTCCTGCTACAAATAGATGAAGGGGGTGCGGCAACGGTTTTCACTGCGCGGCACACCTTCTACCCGTTGATTGACGGGCGATTAGCTCAGCGGTTAGAGCGCTCGCCTCACACGCGAGAGGTCAAAGGTTCAAATCCTTTATCGCCCACCATTGCCATTGTTGCATCCTTCTGTGATTATCCCCAAAGCGGTAACGCCGCGCTTGTGCTCAAAAGATGGCCCGACTGTCCCGTGGTTCAGGAGCCCGGAGGCTGCGCAAAGTCGCACCCGGCCATTTTGTGCCGAGGAACGGCGTCTTGTATAGTGGCCGCATGCAGACGATTCTTCGTACGGTAGAGTTTCTCTGCCTGAGCTTGTGGCTCGGGGCGGATGTGTTTCTGAGTTTTGTGGTGGCGCCGGGGGCGTTTGGCATTCTGGGCAGTCGGGACGCGGCGGGCATGATGGTCGGATACGCATTGGGGCGGCTGCATCTTGCCGGGATTTTCCTGGGATTGGCATTTCTGGTGGCGCGGCTGGTGAGAACGCGGGATTTCGGGAGTATCACGGCCCCGGCGGCGCTGTGCGTGGTGCTGATGGTCTTGCTGACCGCGGCTTCGCAATTCACGGTGAGCACGCGAATGGAGCAGTTGAAGACGGAAATGGTGTCCGTGCAGAACACGCCGGAGGATGATCCGAGGCGTGTGGAGTTCAACAAGTTGCACAAGCGGTCGGTGATGTTCGAGGGCGCCGTGTTGCTCGCAGGTTTGGCGGGGATGTTTCGGCTGGTCCGGGAAACGGTGCCGAAGCCGTAAAGCCATCCGACGTTTGGAGAAAGCGACCCACAGAGACGGAATCACCTTTGACGAGTGCCCTGAGATCTCTTTTTCCGCTTGTGAGCTTTGCGGTGACGGATCTTGTTCGTGACCTTGTAGCCGGCGCGCTCAAAGGCCCGCCACATGTACCAGCTGGCAACGGTTCGATAGGGGCGCCAGCGTTCCCCGAATTTCAATAATTCCTTTGGCTTGGGGATGTGCTTCTTGCCGTAAGCGACAGACCAGCCTTTCTTGACGCCGAGGTCGTGGATGGGAAGCACGTCTGGGCGGCCGAGACGAAAAATCAGAAACATTTCAACGGTCCAGGCGCCGATGCCGCGTACGGCCACGAGCCGCTTGACCAACTCGTCGTCAGAGAGCGTCAACGCTTCGTCATGCGTGGGCACGATGCCCGCAATCGTTTTCTTTGCGAGATCCTTCATGGCGGCGGCCTTGGCGCCAGAGAGTCCGGCTTTGCGCAGCTTAGCAGTGGGAATTTTGAGCATCTTCTCGGGCGTTGGCGGTCGACCATTTTCGCCGAGAGCCTTGATGCGGCCGAAGATGGTGGCGGCGGCTTTTCCGGAGATGGACTGGTAAGCGATGGCTTCTAGCAGGACCTGGTAGGGCGATTGCGCGTCATCGGCGTCAATTTTAAACGGGGCCGCTTCGGCGATGAGGCGTCTGAGCTGTTCATCGCGTTCGGAGAGATAGCGGGTGGCGTCGTCAAGGTTGAAGGCGAGATGGTTTGGAGGATTGTTGACGGTCATGACGGTGGAAAACGGTAACACAGAGGAATTAGTTTGGTGAGGGGAAAAGGCGGAATGGCGGTGTAACGCCGCCGCTACAGGGTGATAGAGTTCCGCGCTGCAAAGGGCAGGGTGACGAGTGTGCTAAAATTTTGAGTTTATGCAAACAGGAATTATTGGACTGCCGCAGGTCGGAAAGACCACACTGTTTCAAATACTGACGAAGGCGCACATAGAGGCCAAGGGCGGACAGGGGACGCACGTCGGAGTGGCCAAAGTGCCGGAACCACGTCTGGTGGAGTTGGCGAAGCTGTATAACCCGAAGAAAATCACGTATGCAACGGTGCAGTATGTGGACCTGGCGGGCGTGCAAAAGGAAAGAATGAGGGAAAGCCTGGCGTCGTTGCGCGACGTGGACGCAATCGCGCACGTGATTCGCGTGTTTGACGATCCCAGTGTGCCGCACGCTGAAGGAAGCATTGACCCATTGCGCGATGCGACAAACCTCGATCTGGAGCTGATTCTGTCGGACCATGACCAGGTGTCGAAACGGCTGGAACGCGTGGAAAAAGACCTGAAGAAGAAGAAAGAGCCGCTGCTCGAATACGAAAAGGCAGTACTGGAGAAGTGCAAGGCGCATCTGGAAGCGGAGAAGCCGCTGCGCGAGTTGCAATTGACAGCGGAAGAACAGAAGCCGATCAGCGGGTTTCTGTTCCTGTCGCAGCGGCCGATGTTGTATGTGTTGAATCTGGGAGATGACGAAGCCGCAGAACTGGACAAGGCGGTGGAAAAACACAAGCTAGCGGCCTTGCAGGGACGCCCGAATACGGCGGTCGTAGCGGTATGCGGACGGCTGGAAGCGGAATTGGCGGAGATGGACGAAAAAGAGGCGGCGGAGTTGCTGGCGTCGTACGGCTTAAAGGAGCCGGGGCTGAACCGGCTGATCCGCGCGACGTACGACTTGATGGGGCTGATTCCATTTTTCACGGCGGGCGAACCGGAAGTGCGGGCCTGGACGATTCGCAAGGCTTCGACGGCGGTAAAAGCGGCGGGTGAGATTCACAGCGACATCGAGAAAGGGTTCATCCGCGCGGAAGTGGTGCGATGCGAGGATTTGCTGGCGGCGGGCAGCATCGCGGCGGCGAAAGAGAAGGCGCAGGTGCGGCTCGAGGGGAAAGAGTATATCGTGCAGGAAGGCGATGTGATTCTTTTCCGTCACAGCGGATAAGTAAGTTTCAAGTCTTAATAGGTCCTAAGCGCCGAGCTTTGAGTGCCAAGTTTCAGGTTCTCCGTTCCTGGGTTGCCCGAAACTTAGAGTTTACAACTTAGAACTTACAACTTTCATGACTCATGATTTGGCATTTCGAACTGCGCTGGCGGCGTTGCTGGGACTGGTGGCGGCGGGCGGCAACGTGCTGGGCGGTTACTTCGTGGTGCGCCGCGAATGGCCGCGGAAATATCTGCAATATTTTTTGGCGCTGGGCGCAGGCTACATGCTCAGCGTCGCGTTCGTGGAAGTGATTCCGGAGTCGGTGCACCTGGGCGGTGAAAACGCTCTG
>Ga0307478_10001633_pt1 | contig 18979 bp, 19 predicted proteins | sample atmos_gasesECM4C_2_FD_203713 | JGI IMG/M metagenome (GOLD analysis project Ga0307478, IMG submission 203713) | Hardwood forest soil microbial communities from Morgan-Monroe State Forest, Indiana, United States - atmos_gasesECM4C_05 | ecosystem: Environmental > Terrestrial > Soil > Temperate... | reverse complement strand
CACGCGCAAGGACTCGCTTCGAGCGACCTCTCACGATTGCGCTCCGTAGGCGACGTCGCATTATCGCCGGATGGGCAACGCATCGCGTACACCATCACGATGAGAGACCGTCCGGGGCGCCCTTACAGGCAGCTTTGGGTGACGGAAGTTGCCTCGCCAAAACCCGTGCGCTTGGGAGGGGAAAAGGACTCTGGCGGTGGCCCGCTGTGGTCGCCCGACGGCAAATGGCTGGCCTTTAGTGGGCATCAGGGCGAGAAGTCGGGGCTCTTCCTCGCGCGCCCCGACGGCAGCGAGATAACGTTTCTGACACCGACCGACGGCACCAACAGTCCCCTGCCCGGAACGGGAAACGAAGTGGCGTGGTCGCCGGACTCGAAGCGGCTTGCCTTCCTCTCCGCCACGCCCGGAGAAGGCGCAGCGGACTCCAACTCCAACGCAGATCCCATCGTGATCACGCGTTATTTGTACAAGCCGGATGCGGGCGAGGGCTTGACGCGCTTCAACGACAACAAGCGCCTGCACATTTTTGTGGTCGATGCCGCCTCAAAGCAGGTGAAGCAGCTAACGAATGGCAACTATGATGAGCATTCCATTGACTGGTCTCCCGACGGCTCAAAACTCGTGTTTGCGTCGAACCGCGATCCGAACCAGGACGAGTTCTTTCACTACGATTTGTTCACGCTCGCGTTGAGCGACAACTCCATTCACCGGCTGACGGCGGGCGAGTACACTGAATACGATCCGCTGTGGTCGCCGGACGGGAAGCTCATCACGTATCGCGGCACAAAACGCGGCCTCACCGACCGGGAAACGACCATGGAAGACACCCACGTGTGGGTCATGAACGCGGACGGGAGCAATCGCCGCGAAATCGGAGCGGCGGTCGATAACCGCCAGAGCGCGCCGCAATGGGCTCCCGATGGCTCCGCTGTCTACTTCCGCGTGCAGGAGCGCGGCAGCTTTCCTCTGGTACGCTTGCCGATCAAAGGAGGCCCGGCAGAATACGTTTTGAAGGACCCGGGGTTTGTTAAGGGGTGGTCTCTCGGAAAAAACGGCGCGATGGCGTATTCGTATTCTTCCCCGAAGGACACGGCTCAGCTCTTCTACCGCAGCACTCCTTCCGCACCTGCGCGGAAGCTCACGGACCTGAACGCCGAGTTGTTCGCGGGAAAGCAACTCGGGGAAGTGGAATCGTTCGCCTTTATCAGCAACGATAATCGCTTCGAGGTCGAGGCATTCCTTACGAAACCACTCGGCATGACTCCAACCTCCAGGCAACCCTTGATCGTGAACATTCACGGCGGGCCCCACGGGCAAAACGGCCCCGCGTTCAATTTCAAAAACCAGGTATATGCCGCGCATGGCTACGCGGTGTTGAATGTCAACTACCGCGGTTCGACCGGTTGCGGCCAGAAATTCACCGACGCCGTGTTTGGCGACCAGGACGGAAACGAGGCTCAGGATGTGCTGTATGGCGTGAACGCGGCCGTGCATCGCTACTTGTGGATCGATCGTGAACGCATGGGGATCGAAGGCGTAAGCTACGGCGGGCAACTGACCGACTGGCTCATCACCCAGACCAAATGAGTTCAAGGCAGCGATTCGACGGCGGGCATCGCGAATCTGATCAGCTACAACTACATGACCTACTACAACCAGTATGAAGAGATGGAGTTCGGGCAGTTTCTGCACCAGGGGAATCTCATGGACGTGGCCTGGGAGCGCTCGGCGCTGAAGCACATTGCGGCAGCGCACACGCCCACACTGATCATCCACGGCGAGAACGACAACGATGTTCCTATCGCCGAAGCGGAGCAGTTGTTCGTGGCGTTGAAGGACGTGGGCACGGAGGTTGTGTTCCTGCGCTACCCGCGGGAGGGACATGGGCTGTCCGAGACCAAGCATTTCATCGACGCGACGGATCGCTCGATTGCCTGGTACGAGAAACACTTCCCTAAGCCCGGCTCGGAGGGCATCACCAACGTCCAGCCCTGACCCTTTCTTGCCTTGTGTCTGGTCGTGCCTTCCCACGACGCCGCATGGTCTTCGAACCGCGCTGCGGCTCTAATGGTATTGGAGACGCGCGGCGCGGTCCGTGTAGTCGGCGCCCCAATTCTGTAGGCGCGTGACGAGATCGTCCGAGACGCCGGCGGCTCGGAACTGTGTCGCCGCCTCCCAGGCTCTGCCACCGGTGATATCGCCGTAGGCATAGCGCGAATTGGAATTGCGCTGCGGCGCCGGAAGCGGCAAGTACGTCGTGAGCGAGTACCGCTGAGTCTTATCCATCCATGCGGCAAGCAGAGACTCGGTGAGCGCGCGGCGTACCTCGAACGGGAACGGCTTGAAGAACGGCGCCCAGTCGGCATTGACCATGATGCGGGGATCAATATTTTGGTCCGGGCGCCAACCCTGGCTGTAGTCCTCAGGGCCCAGATGCGGATCGGTGGATTGCAACGCTTTGGTTACCGCTACAAGCAGCCGCACGGGCTCGGGATAGTGTGACTGCCGATAGAGTTCGCGAAACTGGCTGATGAGATAGATCCAATCCACCGGGGTGCGATCGCGGTGTCGATGATTGCCACTGTCGAGCACAATCTGGAGCTCATACCAGGACGCCGACAAGTATTCGTTGGTCAAGGCGCTGCCGCCAACTCCGGTTGGTCCATTCGGGATGTGCGCCGCGGAAGGAGCGGTGTCTGCGGCAACGCTGTTACACCAGGTGCGCGACTCGGCCATCGCGCCAAACAGGTCGCGCCCCCGGCCTTCGAGGCCAAACTCCTGAGTTATCTCCCACGTCTTCACGAGCTGCCAGAGCTGAGCCGAGTAGACCTTGTTCGTTAGCTCCGGCGTCCACACCGTTTTTGCTTTGACAACGTGTCCAAGGAAGGCGCGCCGCGCTTGCGACCAGCGGGTGAATGCCGGAACAATGCCGCGAATATTGGAATCCGGAGCCTGTGCTGCCGCCACGAGTGTGCGGAGCGACGCCTTCGAACCAGTGCCGCCCCCGTCGTAGATTGCCGCGAATTCGCTCTGGGCAAAGTCTCGTCCCCAGGCGTCTTTGGGATGAACGCGGGGCAGCCACTGGCTCCAATCCGGCAATTGCAGGGCGATAGGAATTTCGTGAGCGTTGAGATTGCCGTCGGGCCAAAAAACGTTTGGAGATATTTCGGTCACCAGTTGGTGGAAGTCGGGAGCACTCCTGGATGGGTGTGAGGCTGCCGTGCCGGAGCGTGCGTCGTGCGGAGCGAGCAGATACGGCAAGGCGTCCGTGTCCTGCTCGAGGACCCAAGCGAGCCCCGCACCGGCTGCCCAGCTTGAGACCGGCTGTTCGTCCACTGCCGGTCCAGGTTGGTACGGCGGATTCCACGGTCGGCCAGGATTGGGAACCGGCAAGCTGCGAATGTAACTGGCGATCTCCTCGCCCTGCTCCGTGGTCAGGCCATGAAAACGCGACCGCGCGACAATGCTGGCGTTCGAGAAATTGAAGTATTTCAGGTCTCGCCCATCTTGCGCATGACAGTCCGCGCAGCTCGCCTGAATCCTCGGACTATTTTCGAGACTGCTGGCTACGAGCGGAGCGCCACGCCAGAGTGCCTGCCCCGCGTGGATGGACGCTGCGCCGGGCCGTGGCGGTGTCCAACTTTCCGGCGCATCCTCCGCAAAATCCTCGGGGGGAAGGATCTTGCTTCCCTCGTTCGTCAGAAAATTCCAAGCCAGGACGCGATAGCCGCTGGAGAGCCCATCGGAGCGGTTGAACCGGAAACGGATGGTGTTCTCGCCGTCGACCACGGTGCCGTTCGGGAGAGGCAGGGTCATCACCAGGGTAGCGAAACCTCCGCCGATTCCGCCGAAAGTTCTGCCGGGCTCGGCGACTGTTACCGTGTCATTGTTGAGCGGTATCCATGCGCTCGCGTTCACCTGGACGCTGGCTTGCTCCGCATACCGCAATCCATGGACCTGCAGCCAGATAGACCGTACTGACTCGCTCTGTGTTCCCGGGAGGCTTAGTGTTTGGCTAACGGTCGTTCCGTCTGCGCCCAGGACCTCGACCGGTAGCACAACCCGGCCAGTCGTGGTCTCAGGAAACCCGATGGGAATCGTCAGAGCAGCTAGCAATAGATGGACAAGCAGCCCGGGCCACATTGTCTCCGCCGTTCTTAAGCATAATTATACCCACACGCGGCCCCTCTTCCAAGGCTCCCACGTATGCGCACGGCTGCCTCACCGTTTAAAGGGACTGTTCAGCGACGGTCCGAGCTGCTTTTTCACGCGCACAGCAACCACGGAAAATCCTTCGTCCTGGTTCGGCTGCGCGCTCGTAACCTTATTCGAACTCCAGCACAACAATCTCGGGATTCGATCCCAGCCGCAGCGGCGGTCCCCACGTTCCGGCTCCGCTCGAAGTGAAAACCTGCATCTTCCCGATTCGGCTTAAGCCATACACGAACTGCCGGTAAATCCGCCGCGCCATCCAACTCCAGGGTATGAATTGCCCGAGGTGCGTATGCCCGGATAGCTGCAGGGAAACGCCGGCGGCCTCCGCCACCTCTGGATGGTCGGGCGCATGTGTCAGCAGAATGCTCGCGCGATCGTGATCCAACCGAATCGCGTGTAACACCGACGCAAAGTGCCCGTCGTGCGTCGCGTTCCGGTAGGGCACCCCAACAATCTGCAAACCGTCCACTTCCACCTTCTCGTTGCTCAGCACGCGGACTCCGGCTGCCGCAATGGCGTGCAGATATTTACTGTCATCCCCAAATTGCTCATGGTTTCCCGCGACGAAATACACGCCGTGTGGCGCCACCAGCTTGCTTAACGGCTCCGCTGCTTGCTTCGCGTCGATGGCCGTCCCGTCATACAGGTCTCCAGCGATAAAAATCGCGTCCGGCTCTTCCCTTGAAATCTTCGCCACCATACGCCGCAAAAAACTGCCGTTTCGCACGTGCCCAAGGTGCACATCGCTGATCAGCGCCGCTCTCCGCCCGCGCCACGCCGCCGGCAAATTCGCCAGTCGCACCGTCGTTCGCGTGATCCTCGTCCAGCTTGCGTTGAAAACTCCGTAGAGTCCGGTCACAGCCGCAGCACCGAACAGCAATTCCGCCATCCGGTGGAAGCTCACTTCCACTCCCGCCAGCCGCGCAACTCCGAAAATGATCCAGGAGGAAGCCGCGCCGGCGACGAGGAAGGTCAGCAGGCCTACCCAAACCGCGGCAGCCCTGTAAAGCGCGCGCACCGCCGCATTCGTATAGCGAAATGCGAGCAGCGAAGCGGCGACAAAGCTCACTGACAAAAAGCCAAGTGCCAGTTTGATCCAGAACGCCCCGGGGATAGCGCGCCCCTCGGGCGAAAATGTCCACGTCTCATAGAGGAAAACGTGCGTCAAGCACAGCACAAACTGAATCATGGCAATGAAACCGATTAAACGTTTGCGTCCCATTGGATTCCCCTAGCCGCGATCCCCACCGCCGGCATGATGCCACCTCTGCCACTTCGCGTTCTACGTATACCAAATATCCTGTTCTGGTATACTCCGCCTGATTGGATGTAATGAGGATGAAAAAGGTTAAAAAGAGGCATCCCGAAGCCAAAGAGCGCCGTTCGGCCAAACCCAACGCCATCGTGCTGGCGGCACTAGAGCTGTTCACCCGTTACGGATATCGCAAAACTTCCATCGATGACATTGCCCTCGCGGCAAGGGCGGCCAAGCGCACGGTGTACCTGCACTTTGAGAACAAGGCCGCGGTCTTTCTGGCAATCCTCGAATACCTTGCCGAACAGGTGCGACAACGCTGCCTTGCCGCCGAGCGCGTTGGTGGCACGCCAGTGAATCGATTAACCGGTTTGCTCGACGCCTACTTTGGAATGGCCTTTGAGCTCTTCAGCAGATCCCAGCACATGTCGGAGCTGGAGGAGGCTTTCTCGAAGCTGGCGCGAGCGAGGATCGGCGACCTGAATGCGGAATACGAAGCTCGGCTCGCGGGATTTTTCCGGTCACTTCAGAACGCGCGCGAGATCGCGGGCCCTCCGCGAGGGCTTACCTTGGAGCGGATCGTCCATATCTTGGTGCGCTCAGCAGAGGGCGCCAAACACGATCCAGAGCTCCAGGGCGATCGGAAGGCACTGGAGCGGCGCCTGCGGGAGTTGGCGATACTTGCCATTGCCGCGATGAAAAAATAATCGCAATCTGCAACGCCCTACTTTTCCGACAAAGATGGATTGCCTTGTTTCGGTAGGGTAAGTGCAAGAGTTTTTGCCACGGTTGCCGTCGCGGCTTTTTCGCCAGCGACAGGAGCGAAACATTGACGAGTCTTTGGTATCGGGAATCCGCAGGTTATTATAGATGCATTCGCGATTCCGCATAATGCACCTTGGGGAGACGAACCATGCCTTTGGAAATAACACAGCGTGAGATGAATGGAATCTACCTTCTGGCGCTCAAGGGGCGCCTTGTGCTCGGACGAGAAAGCATCGGGTTGCGCACAATGATCGACAATCTCCTGTCATCCGGCGCCACTCGGATTGTCATTAACCTGGAGCAAGTCAATTATGTTGACAGCGCGGGCCTTGGCGCACTCATCGAAATGCATCGAAAAACAAAAGCCAAAGGCGGAAGCCTCAAGCTTTGTAATCTCGGCCCGAACTTGAGGCAAGCGCTGGAAATTGCCCGGCTGCTGCCAATATTCGAAACATGTCCCAGCGAAACTGCGGCTGTTGCAAGTTTCTGAGGCAGCGGACGATGCCATAATCCGTTTGGCATTTGTATCCACGACAGAGTCAGGTCCGGAAGACGCTTGTTCTGACATCCCCTATCCGCGTTATACTCGCATCACTCGACATCTTGTCGACATCGGCTTTCCTGCCGAGAAGGAGGTGATCCAGTGAGGTACGGTTTACGTTGACGCAGTAGAGGAGGCGCTTGTGAGGTTACCGAGCGCCTCTCTCCTTTTGTCCCGCCAGTGCAAATCCCGCAAGTCGGCTGAAGTTACCCAGAGGATGTGCGTCGCGCTTCGACCCGTAACAGATAAACCGCGGAGGCGCTCGCATCAGCATCGTGATTCGAGCCACAGCAAGATAACTCCCGGATGGTCGACCCTTCCCTTATGAGGAAGGGTTGCCCGTGATTCGTTCACAGCGGGAGAGAAGCGAGCACAAGTCACGCTTTATGGATAGCCGCTGTATGTTGCCGCCGGAATTTGATATACAGAATGTCCGAAATTCAGGAGAACCTATATGCCCCGTTGGTTGTTCGGTTCGCGCTCTGTTGCGGCGATTTTCGCGGCGTTTTGTCTCACTTTAACCAGTGCCAGCTATGGCCAAAACTCAACGGGCCCACAGCCTGTGCCCCTGCCTCCGCCTGTTCCCGTACCCGTTGACAAGCCTTATGCCGGTACGATTTCGCTTAGTGTCGATCTCACGAACGTCAATGACCGCGTGCTGAATGTGCATGAGAAAATTCCTGTAAAGCCTGGTGAGATTACGCTGCTATATCCACAGTGGCTCCCCGGGACGCACTCGCCTTCCAATCCGGTGGCAAACCTGGCCGGGCTTGTGGCCACGGCAGACGGGAAACGTGTTTCCTGGGTGCGTGACCGCGTCGACGTGTGGGCTTTTCACATCGACATCCCGAAGGGTGCAACTTCGCTGGAGCTCGACTTTCAATATTTGGCTCCGTTGAACCCACAACAGGGACGCATTTCGACCAAAATCGCCGACCTCACCTGGAACAGCGTACTTCTCTATCCGGCGGGGTACTTTGCGCGGCGGATTCAATTTGCCCCTGAGCTGCGGTTGCCGGAGGGCTGGAAATTTGCGGCTGCGCTCGAAGTGAAATCACAGAGCGGAAACCTGGTTCAGTTCAAGGACACTCCGTTGAACACTTTGATCGATTCGCCGGTGTACGCGGGCGCCAATTATAAGCGCGTGGACATTTCGGCTGGGCCTGACAACCCGGTCTATCTCGATGTTTTCGCCGATAAGCCCGAACAATTAGAGATCACGCCGGAAGAGCTGCAGTACCACAAAAATCTGGTGATTCAGGCGGAGAAGCTTTTCAAGTCCCGGCACTACGATCACTATGATTTCCTCTTTTCGCTCAGCGACACTGTTGGCGGCAAGGGATTAGAACACCACCAGTCGAGTGAGGACGGTACTCGTGCCAACTATTTTACGAATTGGCCCGCGGGGATTGCCGGCCGCGCGCTTTTGCCCCACGAGTACGCTCATTCTTGGAATGGCAAGTATCGCCGGCCCGCTGACCTGTGGACCGCGGCCTTCAATGAACCCATGCAGAACGATCTTTTGTGGGTCTATGAAGGCTTGACGGATTATTACGGCAATGTGCTGACGGCGCGTTCGGGACTGCGGACGCTGGAGCAAGCTCGCGATGCGATCGCTCAGATCGCGTCGAATTTCGAGATCAGCCCGGGACGAACATGGCGCTCCCTGGTAGACACCACCAGCCAGCCCATCATTTCTTCTCATGGTGCCACGCCGCAAAATTGGCCGAGTTGGCAGCGTTCGTTCGATTATTACCCGGAATCCGACCTCGTCTGGCTGGAAGTCGATACCATAATCCGCGAGCGCAGCAATGCCCAGAAGTCCCTGGATGATTTCGCCAAACTCTTTTTCGGAAGCAACAATGGAAGCTACATCACAGTTACCTACACCTTTGAAGACCTCGTCAAGGCTTTAAATACCGTGCAGCCTTATGACTGGGCAGAGTTCTTCCGCACTCGGGTTTACCAGGTTTCGCCACCGGTTCCGATGAACGGCATCGCACAAGGCGGTTATCGGCTGGTTTACAACGACACCGAACCGGAGTGGATGAAGCACCTGGACCCGTCCCGCGGAATCAGTTTCGCTACTTCGCTTGGATTTTCGTTGAAAGGCGACGGCAGCGACAAGACGGTGGACACAATTGCAAACCTGTGGTGGGATAGTCCGGGGTTCAAAGCAGGTCTGACTCCAGATATGAAATTACAGGCAGTAAACGACCAGGCTTTCAGCACGTCCAACCTGCGCGCAGCCATCCTGGCAGCCGAGAAGAGCAACGCGCCTATCAAGCTGCTGCTGAAGCACAACGACGAGTTTCTCACCGTGCCCGTCGATTACCACGGTGGGCTACGCTACCCGCACCTCGAAAGGGTCGAGTCAACCCCCGACCGCCTGGATGCAATACTCGCGCCGGTCGAATAGGCCGAACGCGAGGACAATAGAATTATCCGGGCCAATCGTCGGCACCCTTCCATGATTCGGAGCCCATCTCAAAGCCCAGCCTTGCCCGCTAAGTCGACTACGGCTCAATGATCTTCCCGCTGCCGGAGATGGCCTGCTAGCCACCGATCAATCCTTGAACCAGCGTCTCACGTCCAACCTTCAGGATTGCCCGTGATGCGATCGTCATGCTCGTGATAGTGAGCCGAGTCGAAGATTCCAAGGCGCCACTCGGCTTATGCTAAGGAGGCCGAGGCCGGTCCAGGGATCGGCTGAGAGCTGCTCGATGATTTCGTCGGGTGCCTCCGCGCGTACAACAAGTAGAACGTCAGACGTGCCCTCGAGCGGCCCTCCGAGAACGACAACCCTTTTTTTTCGAGGGCGTTCATGAAGGCGGCGTGAGAGTCCCAGGCCACCTGGCCCTCGATTGGTTGCGAGGCCTGCCAAGCGCCTCCGTAACTGCGAATGACAGCAAATAGTCGTTTCATCTTTCGTCGAAGCCTCAAGAGGCGACCGAACGAAGTTTAACTTCTGCGCGTCATTATCGTCTCGAAAACTGGCTCCGATCCAGCGATTCTGGACGAGTTGTCAGAAAAACCGGAAGTTATCGTAGATTCACTGCCAAGACGCTCGCAGGATGCCTGGTAAACGCGGTGGGCTCAATGCGTCAGTACAAACAGCGCGCGATGCATCACCAACGCATCTACGTATCCCAGCCTCGGATGCAAAAACGCATCCGGCAAACGCCCCACAATCTCAAAGCCGCAGCTTTGCCACAGCCGCACCGCATTCTCGTTTGTCGCCACCACAAAATTGAACTGCATCGCACGAAACGCGCGTGCTTTCGCGCGCTCCATCGAATGCTCGCACATCATCCGTCCAAATCCTCTTCCCTGTGCCCCTGCGGCCGTCACGTAGCCGCAATTGGCCACGTGCGCCCCGCCGCCCTTCTGATTCGCTTGCAGAAAATATGTGCCGACAATTTCTCCATCCTCCTCCGCGACAAACACCTCATGGTCGGCTCCCATCCAATAGGCCAGCGCTTCGTCTTTGCCCATTTCCCGTGGCAGCGTGTAGGTCTCCCCTGCCCGTACCATTGGCTCCAAGATCCGCCAGATCGCGTCCGCATCCTCAAGCTTCATCGCTCTCACAATTCTCATAAACCTGGTGCTTCGCTCCCTCTGACCACCTATCCCCGGCCCACGTTGACTTGCCATGGAGCACAGCCTAACATGCGTCGCCAAGAGCGGTTTCCAGCAATGATCGGCCAGACCATCTCGCATTACCACGTCATCGAGGAACTCGGTGGCGGCGGGATGGGTGTGGTTTACAATTTACGATATTGGTGGGGAAAAAGGCCGGGCCTCCATGGCTATTGAGTTCCTCCTCCCCACAAAACAGGAAATCGCTCGCCGCAACGCGTTTCAACCGCCTCCACGGCTGCCGCCTATGATCCCGGCACCCCACGGGAATCAGGGCGGCGGAGGCCAGTGCGCCGAATCCTCCTGCCGCGGCCAGGCTCGCCCCCACGGAAAAAGGTCCGGGGTGCTGGAACTTTTTGGGCAGGCTGCACGTACCTGTAGGCAAAGGAGCATCACCATGAATCAACCTTCCCGAAGCCTATTAGGGTTTGTGTCCGCGATGGCTCTAGGAGCCTGCAGCTTAGTTCCACCATTTGCCGCCGCTCAGACATCGTCGAGTTCCGAGCAGTGGATCCACGTCCGCGTGGAAAGCCGCGAGGACAAGACCGAGACCGTACGCGTAAACGTGCCGGTGGATATGGCGGTGAAGGTGCTCCCCGCGATCAAGCACAAGAACCTGTGCAACGGTAAGGTGCACATCGATTCGGCGCACCTGGACGACGTCGATCTCCACACCATGCTGGACGCGGTGAGGACGGCGAAAGACGGCGAGTATGTCACCGTGCAGAGCAAGGAAAATGACGTGCGCGTTGCCAAGAGCGGCGGCTACCTGTACATCCACGCGACCGAGAAGAAGTACCGCGAGAAAGCGGCGAAGGCGAGCGAGGGCAAAGAGTCTGCAAACAAAACGCCCGCGGCCTGGGAGTCAAAGGTAGAGGTGAAGGTGCCGATGAAGGTGGTGGACGCGCTGTTTTCCGCCGGCAAGGATGAGTTAGACGTGGTGGCGGCACTGCGTGCCCTTTCGGCGAATGGAAACACGGAACTGGTGAACGTGAAGGACGAGGAGAGCACGGTTCGCGTCTGGATTGACTCGAAGAGCGTGTCGGACTGAGCGGAAGGGATAGGGAGGAGGAGGGGCTATGATTTTTCTGGCCAAGGCTGCGCTCGGGTTCGGGGCCACGATAGCCGTGGTAGGCGCCTATGTGTTCCACGAGGGAGTGATTCGGGTAGATGTGGACGAAAACCGCGCTGCTGGGAATCACGTGCACGTCTGGGTGCCCGCTACGACGGTATCGCTAGGGTTGCGCTGCGTGCCGAGAGACCGGCTGGAGGAGGCTGCATCAAAGGCACAGCCGTTTCTGCCCTTGCTGCGCGAGATTTCTAAAGAGCTGGAAAAATATCCGAACGCGGAACTCGTGGACGTTAAGGACGCGTCGGACCAGGTCCGAGTGGCGATCGTGAACGGTAGACTGCAGATTGACGCCGTGAATGAGGATCAAGTTGTCCATGTGAGAGTGCCGGCCGCTGCGATTCGCGACGTGGTCGACCGGTTGGAAAACGCGGCGCCGGGAATTTAAGAGCGGTTCAGGTCTTGGCGGCTTCCTTGGATTCCTTGCCTGCGGGGAAATAGACTTCGTCCTGGATGGATTTCTTGTCCCAGCCGGCGCGAAGAAGCATGCCGCGGCCATTCTCGACCATGTTGGGGTGGCCACAAAGGTAGGCGGTTGTATCCTCGGGGGCGAGCCCCCAGACGTCCATATATTTCCGGATCAGGTCGTCAGTGCGACCCTTCTCGCCTTTCCACTCCGGATCTTCCCAGGGGCGGCTGACCGTTGGAACGTACTTCAGCCACGGCGCTTCGGCTGCGATCTTCTCCAATTCGTCGCGGTAGCCGAACTCGGCGGAGCGGCTGGCCCCCTGAATGCAAAAGAGCCGGTGCTCACCGGGCATCGGAGCGCCACCCTTTTTCCAATCGGAATAGATCGTGCGAATGTAACTGGTATAGGGAGCCACGCCGGTAACTGTGGCCAGCAGGAAATGATTTTTTCGTCCGCTGCGGAGGTCGAGAGTGAAGCGTCCTTTGGCGAATCTGCGCATGAGGAGCGGCGCGCCCTTGTCCATGGCGTAGAGAAGGGGAGTAAGTTCACCATCGGGGACGCGCTCAACGAAGAACTCGAGATTCTTCTCGTACGGCGAGGAGCAAATCGAATAAGCGCGCTCGATACGCTTGCCATCGACTTCGACGCCGAGAGTGGCGTACTGGCCGGCTAGGAAAGAGAAGTCGCCGTCAGCGCCCACGTGCAGCACAAAAAGGTCGTCCGCGACAGAGCGACGATCGAGAATCGTTGCTGCCAGGAATTTATCTGGATTCGTCAAGGTTGCGCTCTCCGCCCGTTGGATGCGATCGTTCCGAAAAATGATTCAGGCGGGAGGCTGTGGGTTGCCCGCCCAAGATTCCTCTGCCCTACGTGTCTGACGCTAAGGCCTTGGCTGCTGCTGTTGCTGCTGCGTCATGGTCGCGGGATCGAATTTCTGGACGAGACCGGTGATGCGGTCAGGCGCATCCGTCAGGATTTTTATGAGCACCATGGTGTGATTCTCGCCGACTTGTTTGACCATGCCGAAAGGCGTGACTTTGTCGGTGATCCAGGCATCGGATTTGGCCTTGCCGTTGCGCCAGTGCTCACAATCGAACGTTTCCGCGGGAGCGGTCACGGTCCCGGAACCGGCGGAATGCCAATCTTCCATGTTCTCCTGAATCCTCTCGCGATGAGCAGCGGCTGGGTTGAACGGCATTTCCGGGGCCGGATCGCCGGGCATCGCCACCAGAGCCAGAATATTGCGCTTCATAACGTTCTCCTTGCAGCTTGCAGGGAACAACTGGCCGCACTCGCGTTCGGCCAGAAACAAGCTGATTCACTGATACCAGTTTAAAGGCAGCTTCGCAACGCGTGATCTGAGGAAAATTCGCGTGAATGTGAAAGAAATACTACTCGTACGCTAGCGCCTCGACGGGATCGTAGCTCGACGCACGCAGGGCTGGAATCGTCGCGCCGGCCGCTGCTCCCAACAAGGCGAGGCCGATGGAACCAACAACCCAGCCGGGAGTAAGGAGGATCGAAACAGATGGATTCGTCTGCTTCAGGATCGCTTCCGTCAAAAAGGTGATGCCGATGCCAACCAGGCTGCCAACGATGGTCAGAACCACTGTCTCTCCGAGGAGCATTTTCACTACATCGAGGCGGGAAAAGCCCAAGGCCTTCAAGATTCCGATTTCGCGCGTGCGCTCCATCACAAGCGTGTGCGTGTTGAGAAGAACAACCAGAAAACTGATCACGATGCCGAGGCCCACCATGGTGCGGATAAAAGGCTTCAGCTCCGGGAGGTTGGAAGAGCTCATAAGAGTTACATACTCCAACATCGAACGGATGCGGTTTTGAGGGTCGAGCTTGAGGATTTCCGCCCGCGTGCCCTCGGTATCACCTTTGCTTCGCACAAAAAACATAGAGACGCGTTTGTCGGCTCCGACCATGTCCTGGCCAGTCTTCAGCTGAATGAAAAACCTGGCGCCCTTGCCGTGAGCAACGATGCCGGAAATCCGGAAAGGGCGATTCACAAGCGTGACGGTGTCCCCGACCTTCAGGTGACGAGTTTGCGCGATGATGTCGTCGGCGAGGACCTCGTCGGGCGCCTGAAAAGCCCGCCCGGAGCGGAAGATGAATCCGCGGCTCAAGGCATTGAAGCGCTTGTAGTCGATGCCGTAGATGATCATGAGGGTTTTCGGGTCGCTGAGGATGAGCGTCGGAGCCACCTCATCGACATCAGGGAGCTTCTCAATCTGGTCACCGAGAGACTCGGGCATCACGGCGCTTGAGAAGGCAAAGAAAATGGAAGAGTTTGGAGGCTGAACGAGGAGATCGGCACCGACACCCTCGACGCGCTTGCCCCATTCCCAGAGGACACCGGAGGTGAGGCCGACAATCATGAGAATCAGCACCACTTGAATGGCAATCGCAAGAATGGTCAGAAAGCAGCGCAACGGCCGAGCGGCGAGGTTGCCCCAGAACATCTGAACGAGCGAGAACGGTCCTTCGTTTGAATCAGCCATAAATCCGATACCAGCACTGTATCATCCGCGATTTGTATGGGTCAAAAAAGCGCCAGCGGAGGAGCCGGCGAACTTGTAGCACGATTCGTACCGAGCCGCAGGAAATTTCGTTTCGGATGTGTTAAGTTTTCAACAAAACGGTGGATAACTGTGTGGAAAGACAAGGAAATCGGGGAGGTAAAGCCACAACTTTCAATACGATGATGCGGTTTGCACCATTTTTGTGCAATCACTCCTCGCGATCACGATTTTGAACAATTCTTTTCGCTCGGCTGCGTGCAGATGCGCTCGGAACAACCGTTTGAGCCGTGATAATCGTTCACGAGAATGTTCCACGACGTTTCACAGGAAAAATTCGATCGGACGAGAAAGAAATTCTGTTGAACGCGAAGGCCAAAAATGCTCGCAACAGTCTCGACGGGGAGTTAGTACCACTTGGGCGGACGATCTAGGTGGACCTTTACTGTCTGTTTGGCCTCGGTTATGTCGTACCAGTGTCCGTAAGTCTTCCATCCATCGGCCACGACCTGAATCAGAAGGCGTCCTAGCGGGGCATCGGGAACATGCGCGATGCCAGACTGATTGGTCTTCACATTGACTTCAAACTTTTTGTTCTTTAACACTGTGTGTTCTTCAACGGTCTTGACGTAGACGCTGGCATTTTCCACCGGCTTTTCGGAGTCGCCGCCAGTGACAATGATCGTGATGCGATTTTCCGGCGAAGGAGCTTGCTGCTTCTTGGTAAGTGGCTGCTGATCCTGCTGTGCAAAGAGGAGCGCCGGCGCGGCGAGCATCGCGGCCAGGGAAAACCGCAGGAAGCGAGAGCAGCTTGTGGCCATGGCTATCGAGAGCTATGTTCGCCGCTTGGTGCAGAAAGGTCAAGCCAACAGGCATTTGACTCGTTCCGCCGGCTCTTGTAACTTTTGAGCATTGGAGTTGGCGGAACTGTCGCCCAGCCATCCCCATGGCCGCAGTCGCTCTGCCATTTCTGCGACGGCCCACCGTGGCCTTGCACGCATCCGGCCTCAAGTAAACGAGGAGAAAATCGAATGGGATTTGCGACGAACGCGATACACGTGGGCCAAGAGCCGGAACCATCGACCGGTGCGGTGGTCCTGCCGATCTTCCAGACGTCCACGTACGTTTATGCGGAAGTGGGAAAGACGAAGAGCGGCTACGACTATGCCCGAACGAACCACCCGAACCGCAAAGCGCTGGAGAAGACGGTAGCGAAATTGGAGGGCGGGCACAGCGCGTATGCGTTCAGTTCAGGCATGGCCGGAATTGACGCGGTCTTTCGCCTGCTGCGACCGGGCGATCACGTAGTGATCTCGGAAGCGGTTTATGGAGGGGTCTACCGGCTGACGACCCAGCTACTAGTGCATTTCGGGCTGGAATTCAGTTTCGTGGATACGACGGATCCAGCGGTGGTTCTTGGCGCGCTTCGCCCAAACACAAAAATGATTTACATCGAGACGCCCACGAACCCGACGATGCGTATCACGGACATTACGGCGATGGGCAAGCTGGCCAACGAACGCCACGCAACACTCGTCGTGGATAACACGTTTCTGACGCCTTACTTGCAACGCCCCATCGAGCTTGGCGCGCACATCGTGGTTCATTCGCTGACCAAGTACTTGAACGGTCATAGCGATGCCACCGGGGGTGCGGTGGTGCTTACGAGGCCGGAAGATGCCGAGAAGATTTACTTCATACAGCGGTCTGCAGGGTCGGGGCTGGCGCCGATGGATTGCTTCCTGACGTCGCGCGGCATTAAAACGCTGGCAGTGAGAATGCTCCAGCACAATGCGAACGGACTAGCCGTCGCGCGGCACCTGGATGCGCATCCGAAAGTTCGCAAGGTTTTTTACCCGGGACTGGCTTCGCATCCGCAGCATGATCTGGCTCGGCGTCAGCAAAAGGGGCCGGGAGCGATGCTGGCGTTTGATCTTGGCACGGAAGAGGCGGCGCGGCGGTTCCTGAACCAGGTGAAGGTGTGCTCGCTAGCGGAGAGCCTCGGCGGAGTGGAGTCGTTGATCTCCCTACCGGCTCAGATGACACACTCGTCGATGCCGAAGGAAGTGCGGGACCGCATCGGGATTACGGACAGCCTGGTGCGACTGTCGGTGGGGATTGAGGATGTCGAAGACATTATGGCGGACATCGACCAGGCGCTGCTCTACGTGTGATGAAGTTGAGCGCCGACCGAGCTTAGGCCTCGTGCACCTCGACTGAGGAGCCAAGCCAGGAGAGGTAGGCTTCGGAGCCCGCGACGATGGGCAAGACGATGAATTCAGGCGTGTCGTAGGAGTGCAGGCTAAGGACCTCTTTTTCGAGTTCGGCGAGGCGCTCGGTGCTGGTCTTGATGATCAGAAGATACTCGCTGCTGTCCTCCACTTTTTCCTTCCAGATATAGAACGATTCAATCGCATGCGTGACAATATTGACGCACGCGGCCAAATGCTTTTCGACGACAGCGCGAGCAATCTTGCGCGCTTCTTCGAGGGTGGCACACGTCACTAGCACGACGCGGTACTTCGTCTCACGTCCCATAAGGGGTTTCTCCGCAGTTGATTGTATACGGAGCGGGCCGGATCATTGACTGGCGATTGGCGGGTTGGCAGGCAAGACCCGTGGGTTGAGGTCCTCCGCGCAAAAAGCGCGCTCAGGATGACAACCGGCTCGCATACCACTACATCCTTCGAGAGAGGCTGGCACTACACCGCCGACGAGAACTGGGGATAGAATAGCCGCACGATGACGACCTCACCCATTAAGTTTGGAACCAGCGGATGGCGCGGCTTAATCGCTGACGACTTCACGTTTGCGACGGTGCGCTTGGCCCTGCGCGCGATTTCCGAACACTTGAAGAGCAAGACCGCAACACCCACGGTCCTGGTCGGTTACGACACCCGTTTTTATTCCGAGGAGTTCTCGGCGCTGGCCGTGGAGGTGCTTCAGCAGAACGGCATAAAGACGCTGCTGTGCGACACTTTCACTCCTACGCCTGCCGTGGCGTACGAGGTGATGAGGCGGAAACTCGATGGTGCGATTAACTTCACCGCATCGCACAATCCGGCGCAATACCACGGACTGAAATATTCCGGGCCCGACGCCGGCCCGGCGCTTCCCGAGGTCACAAAGGACATCGAGGCACGCGCGGCGAAGATCCTGGAGAAAGAAGGTCCGCAGGCACTCACAAGGAACCCACACCTCGGACAGCCGAGCAAAGACGGTCAGGGCGAAAAAGTGAGTCTGCGCGCGAACTATCTGAAGCGCTTGAACGAACTGGTGCGCTTCGAGGTCATCAAGGAAGGGAATCTGAAAATCGTGACGGACGCTTTGCACGGCTGCGGCGCGGGCTACCTGGACAAGGCCCTGACCGATCACGGGATCAGCGTGAAGGCGCTGCGCACGGAGCGCGATTGCCTGTTCGAAGGGAGCGGGCCCGACGTCAGTGAAGAGAACCTGGCAACGCTTCGAAAGACTGTGAAAGAATCCGGCGCGAACGTGGGCTTGGCCACGGACGGAGATGCCGACCGTTTTGGGATTGTGGACGCGGACGGCACCTGGATTCAGCCCAATCTGATTCTGGCCTTGGTGTACGACTACCTGGTGGAGACGCGAGGCTGGAACATGCCGGCCGCCCGGAGTGTTGCGACCACACAGATGGTGGATGCGGTGGCAAAATCGCACGGGCAGACGGCGTATCAAACACCGGTCGGATTCAAGTACATCGGGCAATTGATCCGGGAAGACAAGATTGCGCTGGGAGGAGAAGAAAGCGCCGGGCTGACGATCCGCGGGCACGTACCGGAGAAGGATGGCATTCTTGCCTGCTTGCTGGTGGCGGAAATGACCGCGGCGCGCAGGGCATCGATCGGCGAACAACTGCGCGCGATGTTCAAGAAGTTGGGACGCGAGTTCCATCCGCTGCGCGAGAACCTGCACCTGACCGACGAACAGAAGGCAAACACGATCCGCAAGGTGGCGGTGGACGCTTCGACACTGGTTGGCAGGAAAGTTGTATCGGTGGATCGCACAGATGGAGCAAAATTTGTATTTGGAGACGGTTCGTGGATGCTGGTGCGCCTGAGCGGCACCGAACCCATCGTCCGGCTCTACGTGGAAGCGGAAAGCGCAGCGGCTACAGGGAAGCTGGTGCATGATGCTTCTGATTGGATCCTGAAAGGCGCATGAAGATCGATCTGCAGGAGAAATTGGTAAAGCTAGGCCACGAGTATGGCCGGCATCTGCTGGGCATTTTTGTGCTGGTGCTGCTGGTCCACGACGTTTTTGGGACGCATGGATTTCTGGCCATGCGACACAAGCAGCAGGAAATTCAAAGGGTCAACGGCGAACTCGAGCGCCTGAACAAGGAAAATGCAAAGCTGCAGCGCGAGAAACAGGATCTGAAGACCGACCCGCAAACGATCCGGCGAATTGCCCGCGAAGAACTGCAACTGGCCCATCCGGGAGAGATCATCATCAAGTTGCCGCCGCCGGAGCCGAC
>Ga0307478_10001632_pt1 | contig 18980 bp, 12 predicted proteins | sample atmos_gasesECM4C_2_FD_203713 | JGI IMG/M metagenome (GOLD analysis project Ga0307478, IMG submission 203713) | Hardwood forest soil microbial communities from Morgan-Monroe State Forest, Indiana, United States - atmos_gasesECM4C_05 | ecosystem: Environmental > Terrestrial > Soil > Temperate... | reverse complement strand
CAAGGTGTCGAGTCGGTCGAATCCGGACTGGAAGTCATGATGGCTATGAGTTGCGGTGCGTAGCCGTGAAGGACGAGCAGCAGGAAGGCAGGAATGTCGAACTCCTTCCCGGTGCCCATGAGGTCTTGGAATTGCTGAGTGTTTGCGGTGTGGTCCCACTCGAACAGCTGACCATCAAAGCGGCTCAATGGGTCGGGTCGGGTAGTGCTACGCATGAGCCCCCTTTCGCTCGGGTCGACGTATTCTTCCGGGACGGTCACAGCTTGGCTGTGACCGGAGTCACCGTTGTGCGTGATAAGGGTCGCGGGAAGCATGTGGCGCCCAGGGGGAGCAAACCGGGGCAGAGTTCAGAGTGAGGCTCATCACAGCATTCTGGTGCTGACTCAATGCGGACTGGCATCGGAGCTCGGCTTCCCTCCGAGGAGCCGGCCGCATTTATCTCGAGCGTGAATCCGCCCTGTGATCGATGTCACACCGCCATGTGACCCATGTACGGGACGGCGCCGGGTCCTTCCTTCATGCTGTAAACAACGGCTGGCTTTGGCTGCCGCAATGGGGTCGGTTCCTCCACACGTTGGGCCGGCAAAAAAGGCGAGGCAATCCTTATGAAGCGCAAATTCAAGACCATAGACGCGAATGAGGCGGTAGCTCACGTCGCGTATCGCCTGAACGAAGTCATCGCCATCTATCCCATCACTCCATCGTCGCCAATGGGTGAGTGGGCCGATCAGTGGGCTTCGGAAAATGTGCCGAATATCTGGGGCACGATCCCCCACGTGGCCGAGATGCAAAGTGAAGGGGGAGCCGCCGGCGCGGTGCATGGAGCGTTGCAGACGGGGGCGCTGGCGACCACGTTTACGGCCTCACAAGGCCTTCTGCTGATGATCCCGAACATGAACAAGATTGCCGGGGAACTGACGCCGGCAACCTTCCACGTGACCGCCCGCACCCTGGCGACCCACGCGCTCTCGATTTTCGGAGATCACAGCGACGTGATGTTCTGCCGCGCCACAGGCTGGGCCATGCTGTGCTCGAACTCCGTGCAGGAAGCCATGGACCTGGCGCTGATTGCGCACGCCTCGTCGCTGGATTCGCGAATTCCTTTCCTGCATTTCTTTGACGGCTTCCGCACTTCTCACGAAGTCAACAAGATCGAAATGCTTGCGGAAGATGATTTGCGTGCGCTGATCAATATGGACCGTGTTTTCGAGCACCGCCAGCGCGCCCTGTCGCCCGATCATCCCGTGCTGCGCGGAACGGCGCAGAATCCCGACGTCTTCTTCCAGATCCGTGAAACCGCGAATGCGTATTACGACAGCTGTCCGGACAAAGTGCAGGCGACGATGGACAAATTCGCCCAGGTGGTTGGGCGGAAGTATCGGCTGTTCGATTACGTGGGCGCGGCGGATGCGGAGCGAGTCATCGTCATGATGGGCTCCGGGGCAGAAGCAGCCGAAGAGGCGGTCGAGGCCATGAATGCACGAGGAGAGAAGGTCGGCCTGGTGAAGGTGCGCCTGTTTCGCCCATTCTCGGTCAAGCACTTCTATCAGGCACTCCCCCTTACTGTGCGCTCGATCGCCGTGCTGGATCGCACGAAAGAATCGGGAGCTGCGGGAGAGCCGTTGTACATGGACGTTGTCATAGCTGTGCAGGAAGCCTTGCGGCACGGATACGGCAGCGTGCGCATCGCGCCCGCGGTGATTGGCGGCCGCTATGGCCTGTCGTCGAAGGAATTCACGCCCGCGATGGTGAAAGCCGTCTATGACAACCTGGCGCAGGCGAAGCCTAAGGAGCATTTCACGGTCGGCATTCAGGATGACCTGAACCATACCAGCCTGGACTACGATGCCGACTTTTCTACCGAACCGGACAGCGTGGTGCGGGCCCTGTTCTACGGGCTGGGCGCCGACGGCACGGTGGGCGCCAACAAGAACTCCATCAAGATCATCGGCGAGAACACCGACAATTACGCGCAGGGTTACTTTGTGTACGACTCGAAGAAGTCGGGCGCAATGACGGTGTCGCACCTGCGCTTCGGACCAAAGCCGATCCGATCAACCTATCTGGTATCCAAAGCAAACTTCGTTGCCTGCCATCAGTGGATCTTCCTCGAGCGCTACGACATGTTGAGCGCACTGGTGCCGGGCGGGACGTTCCTGATCAATAGCCCATTCGGTCGGGAGGAAGTCTGGGACCATCTGCCGCGCGTCGCGCAGGAGCAACTGGTCGCGAAGAGGGCGAAGCTGTTCGTGATCGATGCCTATCAAGTCGCACGCGATACCGGCATGGGCAGCCGCATGAACACGATCCTGCAGGTCTGCTTCTTCGCCATTTCGAAGGTGCTGCCGCGTGAAGAAGCCATCGAAGCGATTCGCCAATCGATTCGCGACACCTACGGGCGCAAAGGCGAAGAGATCGTCCAGAAGAATATGAAGGCCGTGGACGAGACCCTGGCGCATCTGTTCGAAGTAAAAGTTCCCGAAAAGATCAGCAGCACAATCGAGATGCCGCTTCCCTTCCCGGCAGAGGCGCCGAAGTTCGAGCGCGAAGTGCTGGGCGCGATCTACGAGGGCCGGGGCGACGAAATCCCGGTCAGCGCTTTCCCCTGTGACGGGACATTCCCGACGGGCACCGCCAAATGGGAGAAGCGCAATCTGGCGCTCGAAATTCCCGTGTGGGATACGAAAACCTGCATCCAGTGCGGTAAATGCGCGATGGTTTGTCCGCATGCCGTGATCCGCATCAAGGTTTACGACTCGCGCGAACTGGAAAGCGCGCCCGCGACGTTCAAATCAACCGAGGTCCGCGATAAAGAGTGGGCCGGCATGAAGTACAGCATCCAGGTGGCGCCTGAAGACTGCACCGGGTGTGGCATTTGCGTCGAGATCTGTCCGGCGAAGAACAAGACGGAAACGCGGCTCAAGGCGCTGAATATGGAGCCGCAGCCTCCGCTGCGCGTGCCGGAACGCGAGAACTGGGAGTTCTTCCTGAACATTCCGGAACTCGATCGGCGCAAGATCAAGCCCACCACCATTCGTCAACAGCAGGTGCAGGAACCGTTGTTTGAGTTCTCGGGCGCTTGTTCGGGTTGCGGCGAGACCCCTTACCTGAAGCTGCTCTCGCAGCTTTTTGGAGACCGTGCACTTATCGCGAATGCAACCGGATGCTCTTCCATTTATGGCGGCAATTTGCCCACAACGCCATGGTCGAAGAACGCCGAGGGCCGAGGGCCGGCATGGTCGAACTCGCTCTTTGAAGACAACGCTGAGTTCGGGCTGGGGTTCCGGCTCTCAATCGACAAGCAGACCGAGTTCGCGCGCGAACTGGTATTGCGGCTGGGAAGCCAGATCGGGGATGAATTGGCGGCCGCGATTCTTTCGGCGACGCAGAAAGATGAGGCGGACATCTACGAGCAGCGGCAGCGCGTGAGCCTGCTCAAAGAGCGCCTGAACGCCATTTCGCTTGCAGAGGCGCGACAACTCCTGGCTCTCGCCGACTTGCTCGTCAAGAAAAGCGTGTGGATTGTCGGAGGGGACGGTTGGGCCTATGACATCGGCTATGGCGGCCTCGATCACGTGATCGCCAGTGGCAAGAACGTGAACCTGCTGGTGCTCGATACCGAGGTTTATTCGAATACCGGCGGGCAGGCGTCGAAGTCCACGCCCCGCGCGGCCGTCGCGAAGTTTGCCGCCGGCGGGAAGCCGGGGCCCAAGAAGGATCTCGGCCTGATCGCGATGAGCTACGGGACGGTGTACGTAGCGAGCGTCGCCATGGGAGCCAAAGACGAGCACACGCTGAAGGCGTTCCTCGAAGCGGAAGCGTACAACGGGCCAAGCCTGATCATCGCCTATGCGCATTGCATCGCGCATGGCATCAACATGACTACAGGCATGGCGAACCAGAAGACCGCGGTCGACAGCGGTCAGTGGCTGCTGTATCGATACAATCCGGAGCGCGCACAAGCGGGGGAAAATCCCGTGATCCTGGATTCGCGCACGCCCACGCGCAAGGTGCAGGATTTCATGCTGATGGAAACGCGTTTCAAGATGCTGACCAAGAGCAAGCCGGAAGACGCGAAAAAGCTGTGGCAAGAAGCACAGCAGGATGTGGAAGCGCGCTATCGGTTCTATGAGTATCTGGCACAGCGCAAGCCGGGGCCGGAACCGAAAGCAGCGGATTAGGGCCGGCAACCTGGAGTTTAGGAGAAGCAATGATTGATCTTTCGACCGATTACCTGGGAATGAAACTACGGACGCCGCTCGTCCCTTCCGCTTCGCCTCTCTCACAAGAGATTGGCAGCATTCGCCGGTTGGAAGACGCGGGCGCCTCGGCCGTGGTCCTGTACTCGCTGTTCGAGGAGCAACTGCGGCAAGAGATGCTGGAGTTGGATCATCATCTTTCGGTGGCGACCGAAAGCTTTGCCGAGTCGCTTTCGTTTTTTCCGCATGCCAGCGAGTTTCGTCTTGGCCCGGAAGGCTATCTCGATCACATTCGCAAAGCCAAGGAAGCAGTGAGGATTCCCGTGATTGCGAGTCTGAACGGGGCGACGGTCAGCGGCTGGGCAAAGTTCGCGAAGGAAATCGAAGAAGCCGGCGCCGATGCATTGGAGTGCAATATCTACTACATTCCAACCGACCCCGAGCTGAAAGCGTCGGATGTGGAACAAACCTACATCGACATTGTCTGGGCGGTGAAGTCTGCGGTTTCCATTCCGGTAGCCGTGAAGATCAGCCCCTTCTTCAGCAATCTCGCAAACATGGCCAAGCGGCTCGACGAGGCGGGCGCCAACGGGTTAGTGCTCTTCAATCGCTTCTACCAGCCGGACATCGATCTGGAGGAACTGGAAATCCGTCCCAACGTTCTGCTCAGCACACCGCAGGCGCTGCGCCTGCCGTTAACCTGGATTGGCATTCTGCACGGACGCGTGCGCGCGAGCCTGGCGGCAACCAGCGGCGTGCACGATCCCCAGGACGTGATCAAGCTGCTCATGGTGGGAGCAAGTGTCACCATGCTGTGCTCTTCCCTGCTGCGGAAAGGAATCAATCACCTGCGCCACATGGAGCGCGGCATTGCCGATTGGCTGGAGCAGCACGAGTACGAATCGGTGCGCCAGATGCAGGGCAGCATGAGCCAGCGGCACTGTCCCGATCCCGGCGCGTTCGAGCGTGCCCAGTACATGCGGGCCGTGAAGAGCCTGCAGCACGTGCTGGTGAGAGGCTAGAAGAATTGGGAAATTGGCAAATTGAGGAATTGGGTAACTTGTAATTTGGTAATCGGTAATTTGTAAGTTGAAAATCTTAGGATTTAAGTTCTACGGCAATGGTCAGCGATCTTTCGCCGCAGGCGAATTACAAATTACCAAACTTACAAATGTCTTTCACTTTCCCGCCTTGGCCTTCGCTCGCCGTTCCAGTTCTTCATCGCCGTACATGCTGCCACGGCATTGTTTTTCGCCACAGCGGCATGGGGCTTCGTCGTCGTCATCGCCATCGTAGAGGTTGTAGTCGTAGGTCAGCTCTTCTCCCGCGGCGATGTCGCGCTGGGCGATGATCCAGATGTGCTCATCGAATTCATCGGTCTCGCAGTTGGGTTCGCAGCAATGATTGATGAAGGCGGCGACAGAATCGCCGTCAATCACGTAATCGCCCTCACCGATACAAAACAGATAAGTGTCGGCACGCTCGTTGTAAAGTTCGTCGGCCTGGTCTTTGGAGAGCCGCCCGCCCGTGTACTCGACGATGTGCGTGCCCTCGGTGATCGGCACGGTGGTATAGCACCCACATCCATGAATCCCGGATTTTCTGATCAGCAGATCGGCGGCGTTCACTGCGGCGCCCATGGCAACATTCCTCGACACTGAAATCAGATTAGCATGAGAGAAATTTGGGCCGTAGTCGCACGCGCCGCACGTAGTTCCCTCTCCGGTGGTTAGAACAACCGTCCGATTCGTTCAATGCCAACGCCTGCGGAGATGCGAAAGTAGTTTTGCGTGCCGGTCGAGAATGGATGGACGTAGTCGCCGGAAGCACGAACGAAAATATGGCGATACACGACAGACTCCACACCTGCGCCGACCATCACCGCGGGATTGGTGGTCGTGGTCTTGAAGGTGGGCGCCAGGAAATTCAGCGCGTTGCGGGTGGTGTCATCCATCGACAGAACGCTGCGCGATGCGCCGCCCATGCCGCGCACGAAGACGTGCACGCGGCGATAGTTCCACACGTCGTATTGCGGCCCAAACATCAGCGTGTAGACACTCGGATTGAAGGTCGCGCTCTGGCTGCCACTGCTGGAAATGTAGCCGAGCAGTTGAAAAATCTGCGAGAGATCGACGACCTTGGTCCCGCGCATGACCCCAATGTCCATGGCGCCCGACCATCGCTTCCCGATATTTTTCTGAATGGTGAAATTGCCGCCGGTCATGGTGAAGGTGTGGTCTGCGGGTATTGCGATCGAATACACGTTGCCCATCGCCGTGGCGGCGTCCTGGATGGGGCCATAGTCAGAGTAGGTGTACTGATATCCGCCAAAAATCTGCCATGCGGCACGATTCTGGGCGCAGGCGAGAGCAGGAAACAGGAAGAAAGCGGCTAGGACAATCCAGGTTTTCCTCATCGATTGGGACGAAGTAGAAACGTTCTCCTATGGCGCAGAAACAGGCCGCGCAGATTGAACCCTCACTGTTCTCGAATCGATGATTCTAACGTGCGCCGGGATGCCAGAGAAAAAAATTTGCCTGGCAAAGATCGCCAACAACGCGAGCTTGTGACCGCGAAGGTCGCGCGGACGGCTACCAGGAATACAAAGAAATCTGCGGTCTAGACGCAATCAGCACGTTGGTATCGATAGAAGAAGATCGCCGAAACCGCGTACAGGGCTAACGCCATGAGTCCGAGCAGCCTGGTTCCGCCAATCATGACCGAATTTTCAAGCACACCGCCAACCACAGCTCCGAAGAGATTCACTCCTAACGCGGTGGCTGTATTTGGGACTTTCTTGATGGCCATCGAAAAAATAGCGCCGGAGAGCAGCACCGGCAGCGCGCACCAGGCACCTCCCACCACAATCCTCCAGCCCAATCCCAGGCTGTTTAAGTGGGCATAGGGCAAGAAAAGATCGGCCAGCAAACACGCTGCCAGGAGAATGTAGCTTACCGAGACAGGCACATTGCGCCGCGCCACAACCGCGTTCGACACGAGCGCCATCGTCAGAAACGAGCTGATCACGACCAGATTGACGAACCAGGTCGCGCCGAACAGCAGCGACATCTGCGTAATGGCTTTGGTCTCAAGCAGCAAAAATCCTGCCCCCAAAAGAAAGAAGTGGGAACTGGAGACGATGGCTCGGTTCTCCAACAGGTTCAGGGAACGAAGCAGCAACCACGCCCCACACAAAAACATGCTGGCAACCAGCAAAATCGAAATGGGAATCGATCGATTCCGCAAATACAAGAAGGGCCAATCATCGGTGGCGAGCAGCACGCCATCGGTGGATGGGAACGCCTGTGTCAAATTTGCTCCTGACAGTGCGGTCGATCGGCCTGCTCCCTCGACCAGCAGCACTCCTTTCACTCCATAGTCGGTGAAGTAGGCGGCGGGTGGAGTGTCAAACGCTGTCGCCAGGGTGGCATACAGGCGATCCGCGGCAAAACTGCGTGTAGCCGCAAATGAGAGGATCAGCGTGCCATCGGGTGCGAGCAGCCTTCGTGCATCGCGGAAGCTCTCCACCGTGTACACATAATTATCCAGGCGAATCGAAGAGAAGCCGCTCAGCAGCGTGGTGGAATCGAGAAACGCAAACACAATCAAATCGTATGTTTGTTTGCTGGTTCGCAGAAACGCTCGCGCATCGGTCACATAAGTGGTGACCCGAGGGGAGTCGTACGGATGCTCAGGGTGCAAGCGTTTCCCCAATCGCAGAATCTGCGGATCGATTTCGACGGCATCGACGTGTTGAGCGCCACGCCGCAGCGCCCCGGCGACGTCGTTGCCGCTGCCTGCTCCGAGCACAAGCACATTGCGCGGAGTGGGCGCCAGCCGGTAAACCAGGCTTGCAAACGGCGCAATGAACCGGTTCGGGGTGGCCTGCGGAAATCGCTCAAGGAACGCGGGGGAAAGATCAGCCGCCCATTGATGCCACAGGTGATTGGCTTCGATCGAATAGGCCGCAACCCGATCGCTCCCCGGTGGCGGCGGCAGGGGAACAAGATCGATTCGCGAGTACGGTGACCAGATGGTGTTTCGCTCAGGAACCGCGACTAAGGCGAGTGTCGCCAGGAGCAGCGCAAAGGTCCGCTTCCCCCTCAAGAATGGCGCGAGCAACAGGAATCCAATGGACAGCCACACGGCTGGGCCGAAACTCAGGAATGCGACGGCGGCAAAAAGCAACGCTCCGCCCAGGCTGCCTGCCAGGTTCAGGCCATACCCCTTCAACCCCGGAACCGCACGCAGCCACTCGCCGACAAACCCGCCCAGGACAACGAAAAACGTGACCAACAGGGCGCAGAGGCCCAGTACCAACCCGAGATAACGAAACGTCGAGAGCGCTCGCACTCCCACGCTAGTCGCGACGTTCTGCGAGAGATCATAGGTCCACAAAAGATCGATGTTTGTGAGATGGAGCCACTCCGCGTATCGCGCCGTGACGAACAGAACCATTCCCACTACCGGGAATAATGACAACAGAAGCTTTCCGGGCCTGCCCAGAATGATCCCCAGTCCCAGTCCAAAGAAACAAGCAATCAGCGGGATGTTCTTGAGATTGGTGAAGACGCGAATCTCGGTGCCGAGATAGCGAATCATCACCAGCTCAAAATAAAGGGCTGCGACACTTACCAGGAGCAGTTTACCGGCAGCGTGGTTTGATGGCGTCAGCAAACCTGCGCGTGCGGAGATATCCTCCTTCGTGTTTTCCGGTATTTCTGAGGCGGCGGATGGAGATGTTGCTCTCGTGGCATTTTCCTTTTGGATAAAATCTGCACAATTGAAAGCTATCGGCGTAAAGGATATAGCACGCCGCCCTCAAGACAGGGGTGAGGAAATAGGATTCACTCGCGATGGACTCTTCGGATGGCAGCCCCGTAGGGATTCGAACCCCAATAATCTGATCCACGGCCTGACCACACAGGTGACTCTCTCTTTAACCAGCAGGTTTGGCAACGGCCCGGTGAGAAATCTCTGGCGAAGAGGAAGGGATCGCATTAGAGAATAGCCTAAACTGCTCGATCGCCACGAGGATAATGCTCGCGGCAAGAGATGGGCTGGCGAAATCGCTGGTTACAACAATTGATCCAATGTGAGTCGCGTCCGCGGGTGCTGAGCCAGGGGGGGATGTTAAGTTGGCGTGGAGTTCTATTGGTCACGTTGCAGCGCAGGAACCCCTGGGCGCGACCGGCAAGATCGCGCCCAGAGAAGTTGCGGTTCGAATACTGCTAGCTTCGTTAGTGGTGAGCCTCGAAGGGTTGTGGGTCACCGAGGCGTCCGTCAGACCAGGCGACGTAGAAGGTGTTGCTCGCGTGTTTACCCGTACCTTTTACCATGTAGTTGTCGGTGTAATCGCCAAAGTTGGGGACGATGTCGGAGCTGACAGCAAGCCAGTCGGAAGCGACATCAGTGACTCGGCTATTGGAGGGTGTGCTCGTGGTTCGGGGATCCACGCCGAGCGCTGCGAACACATGGGTGATCGCTGAGCCTGGATTCAGTCGCCGATCGTACCACGAGACACTGAGCCGGCCGTTGCTGTCCGCATTCCGCACTGCCGGCAGGAAATGCAAGGCGCCGTTCGTAGTGTCGTTGTTGAGCTTTACCGGTGCCGATTGGATAGCGATGAGGCTTCCCAAGTTATAGCTCTGCATCAGGATGTCGGCTAATGGATTGGTTCTGGCATCGTTCCAAACGATGCTCACTGTTCCTGCAGCATCGCTGACGGCAATACGTGGGAAGTCGTTGCTGGGGAAACGATTGTATCCAGGGACGAACGTTGCGACCGTGGAAACAATATTGACCGACGCCTGGTTGAACGGCGGCAAGCAAGGCGACGGGGAAGTGGCGGTGAGGCAACTTCGGGGGACGTAGGCCAGCACCTCCTGCGTGGGCGTGACTGCGCACGGGCCGAAGCTGTTGAGATTGGTAGCCCAGTTGTACTCGAAGGCCACATAAACGTCGCCACTGCCCGGATCCACCGCCGGGTAGGCCCCCTCTTGTTCACAGAAATTGGCATTGTTGGCCGACACGACAAGATATGCCGGAACGGCGAGAGGACTGAGAAAGTTGAAGCCGGAACCGTTTGAGCAGGTCGGGTTTGCCGGGTTCACCGTTAGATCGCACACGGCAAGAGTGATCTGGCCGGCACTATCGGCGTCGGTGAACCCGAACTCGGTGTAAGACAAAGACAGCTTTCCGCGCGCGGCATCGATGGACAGGAAGTCCTTGTCTAAGAAGCTGCAGACGATGAAACCAACGTTGATGCAGTCGCTACTGATGGCGGCAATGATGGGCTGGCCGCAGCTCAATGTGGCAGAGGAACCACTACCGGTCACTTGGCAGGCAGTGACCGAGAGAGCGTTCTGAGGCATATTGAACGGAACGAAGATGCTGCTGATGTAGAAATAGGTGTTTCCTCCAACCTGATAGACCTCGACGCTCGGATCGCCCTCTGCCAAGCTGGTCGCGCAATTCAGGTTGGGTATGCCGCCTAAGTCGGTGAACGTCTGTCCACCATCATTGGAGAAGGCGAGCCCGGTCAACTCCTCCTTGTTGTTGGGCGAGCCACAGGGTGCAAAAAAGCCCGTGGCATCATTCCAGGCTTCCACGACGTAACTTCCAGCAGCGGCAATCGAAGTCTCCGATTGCCCGAAGGCCCGCAACCCCGAAGGGCTAATGTCTTCGGCAAGATTAGCGGCGTTCACGTTTGGGATGTACCCGCCCTTGCTGGAATTTTGTGAAGTGAGCAATTTGCCGGAGAGGCTGGGTGCAAGTAGTGCTTTCGGCGCTGCGCCATTGGTTTGCGGGCCAAAGCAATACATTTGCATGCCGGATGACCCTTGTATCTGTGTGCCTAGTTTCTGGCACAGTGGATTCTGCTTTGAGTTGGGTACGAATTGGGCATATCCCTTCGCCGGGACGAGAGCCACAATCACCATTGCCGTGAAGCCTACGAGAAGCAGGCGGCAGAGAACAATCTTGCTTTGTTCGTGCATTGGGTTGCCCTCCTTTGGGCGTTTCGTAGAGATAGGTGAGGGAGGTACCTGGATTATCTTTTCCTCACTCTCAGGTTTCTTGGTGGAGCGGGTTGAAGGGCGCTGTGCCGCCCGACTAGCCCACAAGTGAGGTCAAAACCCGAAAAGGCTTTGTTGCGTGCCCGATCGGATCTCTGGTTTTTTGATTGGACTTGGACTGGGAACCGAGGCCGTGCCAGTCGGACCGCAAGATCAAACGGGCAGAGGATGCCGGCCGGCTGGACGACAACACAATACGCCTGACAAACGGTAAGTCAACCCAAATCGGTTCAGCCAGATCAGCGCTGTTCCGACCCTAAAAAACGCAACAAGAAACGAATGACATTTCGTAGCGTTATGGATGGATAGTCACAACAAGTAAGCGTAGAAAGATTGTTGGTGAAAAACTATTACCTCCTTGACCCAGTTGTCGATGAAATGGGGCCACAGACTGCGCGCCTCCAGATGCCACAGTGCGCATTTCCGTTTCAAAGGGTGACAGGAGAGTGACACAAGATTATTGGTTGATGTGACTCAGGAAGGGGAAGTGCCGAAAGGTGCATAAACACTGGCTAAAAGTTGGCAGCCCCGTAGGGATTCGAACCCCAATACTCTGCTCCAGAGGCAGATGTCCTACCGTTGAACGACGGGGCTGAAGCCAGTGTACCGCAATATCCGCGCAACGCGGAAGTGCTTGCTGGTTTGCTGTTCTGCCTCACTGACGCGAGCATTCGGCTGCTCATGCTCATGCAACGTAGGCTCGGCGCACGCGCTAGAATTGCAGAGACAATCGGAGGCGCAACATGTCCATGCTAGGCAGCCTTACCCCGCCCGTTACCGATTACGCGGAGATTGCTCGTCGTCCGCTCGACCCCGCGCAGTGTGCATTGATCGTGGTGGATATTCAGGAAAAACTCCTCCCGCCCATTTTTCAGAAAGAGCAACTGGTGCGAAATGCACAGCTGCTGATTCGGCTGGCGGGCATTCTAAATATTCCGGCGCTGATGACCGTGCAGTACCCCAAGGGGTTGGGGAACACCGTTCCGGAAGTCGCTTCCCTGCTGCCGGAGAATGAACCCGTCGAGAAGCTGATCTTCTCCTGCTTCGGCAGCGACGTTTTTTGCTCGACATTGAAGCGCCTGCCCGGGAACCTCAACACCGTGATCCTGTGTGGCATGGAAAGCCACATTTGTGTCGCCCAGACTGCGCTCGCGGCACTACGGGAAGGCTACCTGGTACACGTCGCCTCGGACGCAGTGAGTTCCCGCACGGAATGGAATTGGAAGGTGGGCCTCGATCGGATGCGTTCGGCGGGCGCCGTGATCTCCTCGACCGAGATGGTCATCTATGAAGCACTAAGGTCATCCGGAACCTCAGCATTCAAAGATATGCTTAAGTATCTAAAGTAGTTGCTGCTTTTTCGAGCTCGCCTGCCTGGAGCATGGCCCAGGCAACCCCCTCGCACCCGCTTGCATCTCGACAACTCCCACAATCCCCGCAACTTAAGTCGTCCAGCCGGGTTCCTATGTTTGGCAGCAATGGTATCAGGACACCCGCGCCTTAGATTCTGACGTGAGTGACTTTTGGCTCCCCCGGCCGAGCCACCCGGGGCGGGTGAAGGAGAACAGGCTATGAAAAATCTGAAGCGCGCAACGCTGGCAATGTTTCTCGCACTGTTCCTGACGGGACTCTTTGCCTGGGCGCAGGATGACCAGCCAGCCCAGGATCAGCCGACGATTGACGACCAGCAGCCGGCGCAGGAACAACAAGCGGCGCCGCCGGACACCCGCCAGAACCGGCCGGATCCTCCGGGAAGGGCTGCACGTCTGCAGTACATGTCGGGATCGGTTTCCGTTCAGCCGCGCGGCACAGAAGATTGGGTTGCGGGAACTCTGAATCGTCCGCTGACGGTTGCCGACAATGTCTGGACGGACAAAGATTCGCGCGCAGAACTGAACGTGGGCACCGGCACCCTGCGCATGGGCTCGGAGACCAGTGTCACCCTGACCAACGTCAGCGATAACACCGTGCAGGTAGAACTTCACCAGGGAACACTGGACCTGCATGTCCGCCATTTGTTTGGCGGCGAAATGTACGAAGTCGACACTCCCAACATGGCATTCACCATTCAGAAGTCGGGAGACTACCGTCTTGACGTGGATCCGAACGGCGATGCCAGCGTGGTGACCGTGCGCAAGGGTGAAGGCGATGCCACCGGTCAGGGACCGGGAGTGCGGGTTCACTCGAACGAGCAGGTTCGGTTCACGGACGAAACTTCGATGACGCACACCAGCGCCGAAGCGCCGCCCTATGACGGTTTTGACAGTTGGTGCGCGGTGCGCGACAAGCGTGAGGATACTTCCCTCTCCGCTCGATACGTGGCTCCCGGAACTGTGGGCTATGAAGACCTGGATGACAACGGCGTATGGCGCGAGACTCCGCCTTACGGCCCTGTGTGGGTTCCGAGTTCCGTGCCTCCGGGCTGGGCTCCTTATCAGTATGGTCACTGGATCTGGGTTGAGCCGTGGGGCTGGACCTGGGTCGATGACGCGCCCTGGGGATACGCTCCCTTCCACTATGGCCGCTGGGTGTATACGGGCGGCTACTGGGGATGGGCGCCGGGACCAATTTACGCCCGTCCAGTCTACTCACCAGCATTGGTTGCGTGGTTTGGCGGCCCGGGCTGGGGCGTGAATTTCGGCTTCCCCCTGGGAGGTTTCGGATGGTGCGCGCTGGGCTTCGGCGAGCCGTTCTTCCCCTGGTATGGCGGAGGCTTCGGCTACTTCCGCAGCGTGAACATCAGCAACACGCGGATCGTGAACATCAATAATTATTGGGGCCACGCTCCGCAGCGGTTTGGCCAGGGTGGCATCCACTACGCGAACCTGCATGCGCCGGGCGGATTCACGGCCGCTCCGATGCGTACATTGCAGAACGGCATGTCGGTGCACGGCACGGCCCTGCGGGTCTCGACACGGGAACTCGCGAATGCGCCGATGGGCCGTCCGGGCATCACGCCAACGCGCAATGCGATGCTCGGACCCAATGCGGGTCAGCGGGCAGCGGCTCCGCCGGCGCGTAGCGGTATGCGTCCGGTGGTTTCGCGGATGACGCCGCCGGCGAGTTTCAACCGCGGGAACGGGTCGCAGGTCGGACACCCGGCTGGCGGTGCAATGGCAGGACGAACTGGATCCGCGCCTTTGACGCCGTCGCGGATTATTCCGCATGGACCAGAGAGCGCATCCGGAGCGGTGCCGTCGCCAGCGGTGCGAGGTGTGCCACGACCGGGGGCCAGCAATATACAGCGGCCGGCGATGGGCAATTCGCAAATGCAGCGCGGCCCGGAGAACAACAACACGACGATTGCCCGGAACATTCCTCGTCCACCGATGAGCGGCAGCCAGCCGTCACGTGGACCAGCGATGAATACTGCGCCGCAATCGCGTGGCGGGTTCTCGGGTGCACCGACGAACGCTACTCCTTCTCGCGGCGGATTCTCGGGGACGAACGCCACGCCGTCGCGCGGCGGATTCAACTCGGTGCCGCGTCCACCCGCTGGCTACACTCCACGGCCAAGCGCGCCGAGCATGAGTTCGCCGAATACGGGTACTCGGGCGGACACGCGTCCGAGTTCATTTGGAAACCAGGGGTCGTATGGAAATCGTCCGACGACCAGCGTGCCGCGGCCGACTGGCCCGGTGCGTCCGGCCAGCCAGAGCAACTATGGGCGTCAGTCGAGCGCGTCACCGTACAGCGGTGGATCTGGGAACTCGCCGCGTTACGGCGCAGCGCCGTCGTATCGCAGCTCGGGTCCGTCGTATGGTGGATCGACGCCGTCGTATCGAGGATCGGCTCCTTCGTATCGCGGAGGACCATCGTATAGCGCGCCTTCCTATCGCGGCGGATCACCTTCGTACGGTGGAGGCTCGCCGTCTTATCGCGCAGCAGCGCCGTCGTATCATGGCGGCGGCTACAGCGGCGGAGGCGGCGGCGGTGGTGGTTCCTATCACGGCGGTGGCGGGGGCGGTAGCTCCCACGGCGGAAGCGCTGGTGGCGGGCATGCCTCGTCCGGCGGCGGCCATGGCGGACACCGGTAACAAGAGCTGAGGGAGTCGGGCGACGACGCCCGGCTCTCGGTCGACTGAACATCTTTCCAAGCACAAGCGCCGCCCGAGACTGGGCGGCGTTTCTTTTTCTCGGTAGCAGCGAGCCGTCTAACTCGCAGGCTGGTCGTCCTTCTTCTTTACCCGCACCACTGTTACTTTGGAAAATCCTTCTTCGAAAGTCGGAGGCCTCAGCTTCGAGGCCATACGCCGCATGACGTCTTCGTCGACAAATCGTTGCCGCCGCCGGTTGCGTTCCATGCAAACTTCGAGGGGAACATCGAAGTACACGGCCTGCACTTCGTAGCCATAATCCTTGGCGAGCTTGACCCAGCTGGCGCGCTCGTGCGGCGTGAGGTTGGTGGCATCCACATAGTTCAACGGACGCCGCGCAATCAATCTCGCCTTCAGCATGGATCGCAGATTCGAAAAAACCAGATCCTGAAAGCGCTGTTCTTGCGCATCGTCGAAAAGCAACTGGCGAAGCATGTCGCTGGAAAGCGGACTGATGTTGTTGCGCTTGAACCAGGAACTCTTGCCCGAACCGGGAAGACCGATGGCGAGAATAACCGCGCCTTTGGGCGGCCGCGGTATGGCAGGCGGCGCTGGTTGCAACGTCGCTTCCGCTGGAACCGCTGGGATCGTCGGTGCGCCGGTCGAGGTCGCTGACGGCGATGCCGGCGCCGCAGCCTGGCTAGCGGCTCGAGCTTGGCCTTTTTGTCCCCGGCCTCGACCGCCTCTGGTTCTGCGCCGGCGAGGACGGTTCTGTGCCGCGCGAGGCACGCCACCCTCGGTGGACAGCGCTGCCATCGGCACCTCCTGCGGTTCGGGCGTTTCCACCGTATCCGCTTCGGGTTCGGACTCGCTTTCGGGCTCGGGCCCGGATTGCTGTACTGATTCGGCGGGTGGAGCGGCAGCATCAAAATAGGCAGGTTGTAACGGCGCCTGCGCGGGTTCGGCGGGCTTGCTCGGTTGGGACTTCTTGCGACGCTTCAGGCGGTCGCTCATCCATTTGCGCATGTAGGGCTTGTAACACAGGAGCAGCGCCCCGGGCAATCAGCCATGCGCTACATCCCATGCTTGCAAGCGGACGTGACCGCGATAGGAATAAGATGACAACATGCCGCCAGCATTACCTCCCGAATTGCAGCACCAGAAATATCTCAGTCTGGCAACATTCCGGAAAAATGGACTGGCCGTGCAGACTCCCATTTGGTTCGCCGAACAAGATGGAAAGATCTACGCGATGACGCGCAGCGATTCGGGCAAGTTCAAGCGAATCAGAAATAGTCCCACCGTGCGAGTGGCTCCCTGCACAATGCGGGGAAAAATCACCGGCCCGGAGTTCCCCGGCCAAGCGCGCCTGTTGCCCGCCGAGCAGTGGCCGCAAGCGCGAAGGTTGCTCGCGGCAAAATACTGGCTCATGCGCCTGCCCTTTCTCTGGAGCAAAAAGAACGTGTTTTTCGAGATTACCTTGTGAACTCTCAGGTCCGAAAGAGCCGGTGCGGACATCACAACTGGAGTGTGCGGTCCATCATTTACGCTGAATCGCTGACCCTGATAACATCAATGGTTTACTGAAAACATCGTGTAGTAGTCCGGGGAGTTTTGTCATCATCTTACGGAGGCAACATGGCAATCAAAGTCGGTATTAATGGCTTCGGACGTATCGGCCGCAACGTATTACGCACCGCTCTAAATGATTCCAACCTCGAATTCGTGGCGGTCAACGATCTCACCGATCCCAAGACCCTGGCTCATCTGCTGAAATACGATTCGATACTCGGCAACCTGCCGAACAAGATTACATCCGGATCGGACTGCATCCAGGTCGACGGCAAGTCGATCAGAGTATTCGCGGAAAAAGATCCCGCAAAACTTCCCTGGGAGTCCGTGGGCGCGCAAGTGGTCATCGAATCTACGGGCCGGTTTACCGATGCCAACGATGCCAAAAAGCACCTGCGCGGGCCGGTCAAGAAGGTCATCATTTCAGCGCCTGCGAAGAATGAAGACATCACGCTGGTGCTGGGCGTGAATCACGACAAATACGACCCCTCGAAGCATCACATCATTTCGAACGCGTCTTGTACGACCAACTGCCTGGCGCCGATCGCGAAGGTGATTCACGACAATTTCAAAATCGTCAGCGGAACCATGACCACCATCCACTCCTATACGAATGACCAGGTCATTCTCGATTTCCCGCACAAGGACCTGCGGCGCGCGCGTGCTGCCGCCCTCTCCATGATTCCGACCTCCACGGGAGCGGCCAAGGCGCTGAAGCTCGTGATTCCGGAGATGGCGGGAAAACTCGATGGCTTTGCCATGCGCGTTCCCACCCCGAACGTTTCGGTAGTCGACCTGGTCGCGTTTGTGGAAAAAACGACCACCAAAGAAGAAGTGAACGCCGCCATGAAGAAAGCCTCGGAAAGCGGACCGTTGAAAGGCTATCTCAGCTATGAGGAAGAGGAATTGGTGTCGGCGGACTTCAAGGGCAACCCGTTCTCCTCAATTGTGGACGCAAAAATGACGCTTGTGGTCGGCGGCACCTGCGTGAAGGTCATTTCCTGGTACGACAATGAATGGGGATACTCCTGCCGCGTACGCGATCTGATCAATTACCTGGGCTCCAAAGGTTTGTAGAATCCGGTGCGCCATCTTCCCGGTCAGGACGGTGGCGCGCTAAGGAAGCAGGACACCGTGCGCCATACCCAGCACAACGCCAGCCCTACGCTCGACCAAGGACCAGCCATGTCCAAACTTTCGATTCGGGATCTTCCTGTAAGCGATCACCGGGTCTTCATGCGAGTCGATTTCAACGTGCCGCTTGAAGACGGCCGCGTGATGGATGACACTCGCATCCGCGAGACCCTGCCCACCATTGAATACGCGCTCCGCCACGGAGCTCGCCTGATTCTGGCCTCCCATCTTGGCAGGCCAAAGGGCAAACCCAATCCCAAGCTGAGCCTCAAGCCCGTAGCCGAACGGCTCCGCATGCTGCTTGACAAGGAACTGGCGCGGGGCGAGAACGTCGGTTTCTGCCCGGAGTGCGTGGGCCCCGAAGCTGAGGAAGTCGCCAGCAAACTCGAGAAGGGACAGACTCTTTTGCTCGAGAACCTCCGCTTCCACGCGGAAGAAGAAGCCAATGATGAACATTTCTCGAAGCAGCTCGCGCAGTTGGCGGATTACTACGTGAACGACGCATTCGGAACTGCCCATCGCGCCCATGCTTCGACCGTGGGGATGACCAAGTTCGTGCAGAAAGCGGCTGCCGGGCTCCTCATGGAGAAAGAACTCGAATATCTCGGGCGCGCGCTGCATCATCCGGAAAAGCCATTCGTCGCCATCCTGGGTGGGGCCAAGGTCAGCGACAAAATCCCTGTCATCACCCATTTGATGGATAAGGTCGACTCTCTGATCATCGGCGGCGGGATGGCGTACACCTTCCTGAAGGCGCTCGGGGAACAGGTTGGCAAGTCGCTGGTCGAGGATGACAAGCTCGAACTGGCGAAGCATCTTCTGCAGGAAGCAAAGACGCGCAAACTGAAACTGCTCTTACCGGTGGATCACATAGCGGCGGACAAGGTCGACGCGAATGCGCACGTCACCAAGGTCGAACAGGGCCAGCCCATTCCATCACATCTGATGGCCTTGGATATTGG
>Ga0307478_10001631_pt1 | contig 18997 bp, 19 predicted proteins | sample atmos_gasesECM4C_2_FD_203713 | JGI IMG/M metagenome (GOLD analysis project Ga0307478, IMG submission 203713) | Hardwood forest soil microbial communities from Morgan-Monroe State Forest, Indiana, United States - atmos_gasesECM4C_05 | ecosystem: Environmental > Terrestrial > Soil > Temperate... | reverse complement strand
GGGACCGGGTAGCCGGCTCTTCGACATGGCGTTCACCAAGCTGTTTCCATTCAAGGAAGGCCGCATGCTTGAGGTGCGGGGGCAGCTGTCGAACATCTTCAATACGCCCCAATACACGGCGATTGACTCGACATTGAATTCCCCGACCTACGGCCGGGTGACGTCGGTGGGCGCGATGCGAAGTATTCAATTCACGGCGCGGTTTCGGTTCTGAGGAGACGGTATGTCTGGCAACTGGCAGCGATGGAAAAAAGTGCAGGCCGTATTGCTCGCGTCGCTGGCGGCGGCACAGGGCACGAGTCTCCTCTCGCAGGATTCGCAGAGCGATTATGTGTTCCGCAGCCGGACGGAACTGGTGCTGGTCAACGTGACCGCGCGCGACGGCAAGGGCAACCTGGTAAAGGATCTGAAGCGCGAAGACTTCACGGTTCTGGAAGACGGTAAAGCGGAGCAGGTCGTGTCGTTTGATTTGGAGAATACGGATGCGGTCGTGTCGAACGCGACTTTGGAAGCGCCGCTACTCGCCACGGGGAAATCGACCAAGCCCGCGACCCCGGAAGAGACAGCGTCCCGCGCACTCAAGGACCATCGCCTCATCATTCTGTTTTTCGATTTGAGCTCGATGCAGCCGGATGAAATCGATCGTGCCGTGACCGCGGCCAGCCGCTACCTTGATCGGCAAATGGCGCCTGCCGACATGGTGTCGGTGATTTCGCTGGGGAGCCAGCTTATGGTGAACCAGGACTTTACTTCTGATAAATCGGTTCTTCAGAAGGCTCTCGACGAACTGAACCTTGGCGGAGGGCAAGGCTTCGAGGAGGGAAGCACTGGCACCACCGAGGGCACGCCAGACACGGGCGGTTCGTTCACGGTGGATGATACCGAGTACAACATCTTCAATACCGACCGGCGGCTGGCGGCGCTGCGCTCCGTCGCCGACCGGCTGGCGCGGGTTGATGAGAAGAAGTCGCTGATCTATTTTTCGAGCGGCATGGACCGCACTGGCATCGAGAATCAATCCGAACTGCGGGCTGCGACGAACGCCGCCGTGCGCGCGAATATGGCCATCTACACCCTGGACATTCGCGGCTTACAGGCGATGGTCCCAGGTGGCGAAGCGCAAAACGCCAGCTTGCGTGGAACTTCGCCGTATTCGGGTCAGGCCACGCTGAATCAATACAACTCCAACTTCACGACGCAGGAAACCCTGGTCACGCTGGCCGGAGATACGGGCGGCCGCGCCTTCCTCGACTCGAACGACTTTGGCCGGGTCTTTACAGGCGTGCAACAGGATACTTCGCTGTACTACCTGCTGGGATATCACAGCACCAATCCTGCACGCGATGGACGTTTCCGGCGGATCACGGTGAAGGTCAATCGTCCGGGGCTAAAGCTGGATTTTCGGCGCGGGTATTACGCTCCGGCGGATTTTCGCCATTCCACGCACGAGGATCGGGAGCGGCAACTGGACGAGGAACTCGCCTCAGAGTTGCCTTCCACCGATCTGCCGGTGTATCTCTCGGCAGCATATTTCCGCCTGTCGGGCGGCAAATTCTATATGCCGATTTCAGTCGTGGTGCCAGGTTCGCAGATTCCGTTCGCGCGGAGCAAAGAGGAAGATCGCGCTACGCTCGATATCCTGGGCGAAGTGCTCACCGCGGACAAGCGTCCGGCAGGACAGGTGCGAGACACGGTGAAGCTTTCCCTCAAAACCACCGAACTCGTGCAGCGGAAGAACGTGCAATACGACACCCGGTTTGTGCTGCCCGCGGGGACCTACCATTTGAAATTCGTGGTGCGTGAGAACCAGACCGGGAGGCTGGGATCGTTCGAAACCGATTTTCTGGTGCCCGATCTGAAAGATTTTCCGGTGAAGATGAGTTCGGTTGTTTTGGCGAGCCAGATCAGCCCCGTGGGGAAGCGTAAGACCGACAATCCGCTGGTGCGAGACGGTTCGGAAGTGATCCCGAGTGTCACGCACGTGTTTTCCTCAGGCCAGCACCTGTACTTCTACTACGAGGTCTATGATCCGGCGCGCGGAACGAACTCGCAAGGGCAAGGTCCCAGCATTCGTTTGATGAGCAGCGTGGCTTTCTTTCAGGGTAACAACAAGGCCTACGAAACGCCGGTCGTGGAAAGTTCTCAAATGAACGTACCCGATCGCCACGCCGCGGCCTTCCAACTCGACGTTCCGCTGGCTTCGCTGAAGCCCGGTTTTTATACCTGCCAAGTCAACGTGATTGACGACGCCGCGGGAAAGTTCCGGTTTCCACGCTTGGCACTGCTAGTCCGTTAAGCCCACGCTTTTTTTGGGAGCATGCCCCATAAGGGCTAACCTAAGCAGGATTACTTCCGGTTTGCGCGTCACCCTTCCAAGAGGCGTGATCGAAACAGCCCCCAATCACACTCATTGGGTCGAACCACCGATGCTGTTGTCGCAATGCTTCTGAGTCTTCGAGTGCGAGTAAACGGCAATCACAACAGGGTGCATGCCTCGCTAAAGTCGAGCCGAGGGCCCCGCGGCATGAGCGTCGCAGGGTCGCCATAGCCGAGGTTGCAAAGAAAATTCGATTTCACATGTCCTTCAGGAAAAAACTCCTGCTCGCAGGACTCACATTTGCCAGCCGCAAAGAACTCCTCATCGAGTTTCGCGTTATCAAAGCCTGACATCGGCCCGCAGTCCAGTCCCAGAGCCCGCGCCGCAAGTATCATGTAGGCACCTTGCAAGGTAGAGTTCCGCAGCGCAGTTTCCTGGATAAGCTGCGGGTTGTCCACATACATATTGCGCATGGCGGGGTAGTGTGGAAACAGCCTGGGAAACTTGTCGTAGAACTTCAGATCATAGGCGATGATGACCGTGACCGGAGCGGCCATCGTCTTCTGTACGTTCCCAGGCGCGAGCGATGGACGGAGGCGCTCCTTTGCAGCCGTGGAACGAATGAATACGAACCTCGCGGGACTGTTATTCGCGCTCGTGGGCCCCCATTTCAGCGTGTCGTAGAGTTGCCGTAGCAACTCCTCGGGCACTGGCTTGGGAAGCCATGCGTTGTAGGTGCGGGCTTTCCGAAACACCAGATCAAGTGCGTCATCACTCACTTTCATATTCTCGATCCTTTCCCTCATTGTCACGGCGTCCTCCTATTCATTCGTCTCAAAAAATCCGACTGACATGCTCCACTCTCGCGATCACATGAATATTTGAGTTTGGGATTGGCGACAGCACCTCGAATGGGCCGGTAAACTCGATCTGATCGAGCCGGGGAAAAATCAAAGCACCGACGGTCAAATGGCTGGTTTGCCGTGCGGGCTTGTTTCTTTCTGAAATCGTAATCGGCGTGTCCATATCATAGCTATTCCTATGTACTTTCGGGTTCGAATGGAAACATGCACTCGATCCGCAATTCCTGTGTGGTTATGGATTGCGGCGTACCAACGGTTGTGATGAGCGAGAAATAAGGGAAACGCTCGGCGCCTTTTACGAACGTGATTGGCAGCACCGGACTATGAGTCCGTGGAATCGTGCTTACAGTTCCGGTTTCCACGGCTGGCACTGCTGGTCCGGTCAGGCCACGCTGTTTTGGGGAGCATGCCCCAGAAGCGCTAACTTAAGCGGGATTACTTCCGGCCCGTCATCCTGGAAGAACTCAAGAAATCCCTGTTGCCAGAAGCTTTTCAACGAATTGCCAACTTATCGGTCAGTATCCAACGGAAGCTCCGTCGGGCTCGGCCCTTGGTGCAGCAGACCCAGCTTCGGTATGACAAGTAATGCTGATTCATCGGCAGCGCTGGAACGGAGGCACATAGTGGACGCGTTCGCTAGCAACGTCGAGCGTCATCGCCGCGAGCTGCTGCTCCACTGTTTACCGCATGCTCGGCTCTTTGCCGGACGCCGAGGAGCCGTGCAGGAAACCTTGCTTCGCGCCTGGCGGTATCGCTACAGCGTGAAGGAAGGTGCGCCGCTGCGCCTGTGGGTCTGCCGCGTGGCCACGAACGGCCTCTCTCGAAAGTATGTCTGTGGTGTGGTTCCCATCATCGTCCGAAACATTTCAATGAAGGCGCTGAGACTGTCGTAGCCGACTGCGATAGCGACCTCCGTGACAGATTTCCTTTGTGCCAGCATCTCAAGGGCAGCAAACAACCGCGCCTGCTGTCGCCAACGGCCAAATGACATCCCTGCCTGAGCGGAAAACGCACGCATGAAAGTACGGCGGGCCATTCCCGCAACATGCGCCCAAGCGTCCAGCGTGCGGCCATCCCCAACATGATCCAGCAGAGCATCAGCAACTATGGCCAGTCTTTCTTCTCCTGGAATGGTCAAACGCAAGGGCTGCGGATCAGGCTGTCGAATCTCATCACGAAGGGTTGTGATTAAACGCTTTTTTGCCGGGTTGAGCGGTTGGCGGAGATCCCAACCGACCATACGATGAACTATGGCGAACAATAGCTCCGATGAGTTGAACATGCAGGGCGTCTTGGGTAGTCCGCGGCACATCTCCGGAGACAAGTCCACCATCGAGCCAGCAGCGCCTCCGACAGAACGCGCCGCGTGCTTACAATTTGGTGGAATCCATGCGCAACGCTGGGAGGGAAACATCCATCGTTCGCTTCCTGCTTCCACGATGGTCAACCCCTGGGTCAGTGCGATCAGTTGCCCGCGCAGGTGGCTGTGCTCTGGCGTCCAGCCCTCGACCGCCCGCCTCTTGAATGCGTATGCCAGTACTGGGGTGTCGCTTTCGTAGAGACGGCGCAGTTCTTCCACATTCTTCGGGGCTAAGAACATGGATTTGCGAGATTGACCCTTTTCCGATATATATCGCCACTTTCCCGTTAGCGAAACAGCCCAAACGTAGCTAGAGTACCCGGCAGAACGACGAAAAACAACGCGGGAAAATAATCACTTTAAAAAGGAAATCAGATGAGAAAGGTAGTCTATGCAATCAACATTACCCTGGATGGCTGCTGCGACCATACCAAATTCAATCCCGATGAAGAAGTACTTGAACATTACACGCGCCTCTTGCGAGATGATGCTGGCGTGCTCGTCTATGGGCGTAAAACCTATCAATTGATGGTTCCTTATTGGCCTGATATCGCAAAGAGCCAGTCCGAGACAAAAGCGGATATCGAATTTGCTCAAACCTTTGTCTCCAAGAAGAAGATTGTTTTTTCACGATCGTTGGACAGCGCTGAAGATAAAAATACGAGAATTGTTCGTACGAATCTTCGCGACGAAATACTTAAATTGAAACAAGAACAAGGCAAGAATATTTTGGTCGGCGGTGTAGATGTTCCTGCGCAACTGACAGAGCTTGGCCTGATTGACGAATATCGTTTTGTCGTTATGCCAATCGTTGCCGGAGGAGGGAGACGGTTGTTGGAAGGCGTCAGCCTGCCGGAGAGATTACAACTGAAACTTGTCGAATCGAAGATTTTTGAATCAGGATGTGTTGCGCTTCGTTACTTGAAACAGTGAGAGAGAAACTCTGCAAGCGAGATGGCACTTAGCAGAACTGCAGTTTTCGCAGGTGGGGCTGGCGCGCTTGCGCTGAGCCGAGGGCGACCTAAACTTTACCTGAGACGTTCGCATGAAAATCGTCGGGATCGTGAGATTGCTGCTCGGGCTGGTTTTTCTCGTCATCGCCTGAATGCCTTTCTGCAATTCCTCAAGGGCCCTATACCCGACGGCCTCGCCGGACAGTTTCAGTCTCTATTCCAGTCGCACTATGTGTTGGCGATCGGCGCTTGCTGCAGAGACGTTGCATCAACGGTTTCGTTGATTTTTTCCCGTTACGTCTGGAAGCGCCCATAAATACTCCTGAGTTGTCGGCTACCCGGAAACTACTCCACGCTCGCGGGCGCCAACAGCCTCAAGCCCGCGCTGCTTAAGTTAGCGCTCATGGGGGCATGCCCCGCTTGAACGTATTCCTATATGCGTATATATTGTTCCCCATGCCACGGGCGGCGACCACTTCAGACGCGTTTAACGCCGTGGCGGAGCCCCGGCGACGGCAGATCCTGGACTATCTGGCCCTTCAGGAACGGACGGTGAGCGCCATCGTTGCCGGATTGGGCCTGGAGCAACCTTCGGTATCAAAGCATTTGCGGGTGCTGCGTGACGTGGGGCTGGTGAGGGTACGCCGGAATGGGAGGCATATGCTCTATCGCACGAACGCTGAGGGCATCCGGCCGTTGTATGACTGGACAAAAACTTTCGAACGGTTCTGGGCGCATCAATTGAGCCGCATCAAGGAACGCGCCGAGGCCAAGAGTAAAACCCCATCGAACAACTGAAAGGGAAAGCAAGGAGGAAAGCATGAGCGCGATTCCAACTCTCCCAGGAATCGAGGGCCTGACACTCAACATAACCCAGGAAATTCAGGTGAAGGCGTCGCTGGAGGACACGTTTGAAGCAATTCTCGAGCAGATCGGGCCCGGGAATGACACCTTGGACGGTACGCCGATGCCGATGAAGATCGAGCCCTGGCCCGGCGGCCGATGGTTCCGCGATCTGGGTGACAACAACGGACATTTCTGGGGACATGTGCAGGCGATCAAGCGGCCGACGCTGCTCGAGATCTGGGGACCGCTATTTATGTCGTACGGCGCGGTTTCGAATGTGCAATACCGCCTGAGCGAAGCGAATGGCGGGACGCTGATCAAGTTCCATCACAAAGCGTTCGGTCCGATCCAGGAAGAACACCGGCAGAACGTGTCGAAAGGATGGGGGCACACGCTCTCGCGGATTCGCGGGCGCGCGGAAAAAGGCTCTCGATGAGGAGGTCGCCATGTGTCCGGCATGCTTGGCAAGCGCAGCGTGGATGGTAGGCGGAGCGATATCGACCAGCGGCGCGGGCGCCCTGTTACTGCGGACGTTTCGCGCCAAGACCACAATGACTGATTCGAAGCAAAGGAGAGATGAGGATGGCAACGGCAACGAGCGACAAATTGGCTGGGAAAGTGGCGTCGCCGGCGGAATGGCTGAAGGCGCGCAAGGAATTGCTGGCGAAGGAAAAGGAATTCACGCGCCTGCGCGATGAATTGAGCCGCCACCGGCGGGAACTGCCTTGGGAAAAAGTAGACAAGAACTATGTGTTTGAAGGGTCGAGGGGAAAGGAGACACTGGCTGACTTGTTCGATGGACGCAGCCAGCTGATCGTGTACCACTTCATGTTCGGTCCGGGATGGAAGGAAGGATGTCCGAGTTGTTCGTTCCTGGCGGATTCTTTCGATGGAAGCGCGATTCATCTGGCGCAGCGGGACGCCACATTTGTAGCGATCTCGCGGGCCGCGCTCGCCGAGATCGAGCCATTCAAGAAGCGGATGGGCTGGCGGTTCAAATGGGTGTCGTCGTCAGGAACCGATTTCAACTACGACTACCAGGTATCGGCGAAGAAGGGCGAAGATACCAATGGGAAGATCTACTACAACTACGAGCTCACCGAATTTCCCTCGGAAGAACGGCCGGGCGCGAGCGTCTTCTACAAGGACGAAAAGGGAGATATTTACCATACCTATTCCACCTATGGCCGCGGTCTGGACATTCTGCTGAATCCCTACAACTTTCTCGATATGGCGCCGAAGGGAAGAAACGAAGAGGGATTGCCGTACCCGATGGCCTGGGTGCGACATCATGACCGTTATGGCGCGAGCGGGCTGACGGCGATCGCGTCGAAGGAAGACCAGACGGCGTCGACCTTGCTTGAGCCATGGCTCAGCGAATTCCGCGAAGAGGTAGAGATCACCCGGCGCGTCCTGAAGCGCTTGCCGGCGGACAAGCTTGGCTGGAAGCCGCATCCGAAATCGATGACGATCGGGCAGCTGGCGAACCACATCGCCATGATTCCCGGCCGGCTGGCAAAGCTCACGCAGCTGGACGGCTTCGACGCTTCCCAGGCGAACTTCGAACCGCCGCAGCCGGCGAGCGTCGAGGAGATTCAGGCAACGCTGGAGGAAAGTATTCGCGATGCCGAAAGCGTCTTGAAGGCGACTTCAGATGATGCGGCTCGCGGCTCGTGGCGACTCACTCTGGGCGGCAAGGAAGTTTTCACCAAGCCGCGGATCGCCGTGATGCGGTCGATCATGCTGAATCACTGGTACCACCATCGCGGGCAGCTGTCGGTGTATCTGCGGCTGCTGGATATTCCGGTACCGGTGATCTATGGCCGCAGCGCGGACGAAAATCCGTTCGCCCAGACGGCGTGAGATCAGCACGCGCGCTGCAGTAAAAAAAACAACACGCTGCCTCCATGTGGAGGCAGCGTGTTGCACAGGCGGAAGCATGGGATGCCGCTGGCGCATCCGCGGGAATTTAGTCAGAACAGCAGGCGGTCGTGGTCACTGCTTCTGCGCCGGTTTCCGCGAAGGCTAAGACTGGAACTTCGGTCTCGCGGATTTCGAATATGGATTCCATCCCCGTTACGTGCAGGATTTCGCGGACGTGTCGCGTGGGATTCTCGAGCTTGAGATAAACCCCGGCGGTCTGCAGGGCGATCAACGCGCCGATCCCGGCTGCGTCCATAGTAGTGACCTGCCTCAGATCAAGGACGACATCCTGGCCATAATGCCCAACCGCTGCGCACAGCAAACTGGTTTCGATTCCCCGCACCAGCGAACCTCGACAGCGCAGGATTACCCCATCCCCCAGGTCTTCTTTCGTCACGCTAAACATTGTCTGGTTTCTCCTAAAGCGACTTGTTTCGGGGCCGGTTTGTCGGGTTTCATTGTAGGCGAATAAAAAGCGAATTCAAGAGTAAAATTCAAGCTAAGAATTGTCCCCGACCGAATCCGCACTAGGCCTGGACCCCAGCCTTGGGCTCGGTCACTCGCCGTCCGAAGGGGCCGCAGTGACCACGCATCGAGTCACGGAACTTTTCGCGCTCCTCGGGCGTCATTTGCTGCCAGCGCTCAATCATGCGGCCGCGCCAGCGGGAGTGCCATGCCGGGCGGCCACGAAAGCCGCCGAACAGGATCTTGCTGAGAATCAGCAATCCCAGAGCCTGCCAGAACGTGATCGGATGCCAGCCAAACAGCGCCGGCGTCAGCCAGTTCCACAAGCGCATGACCACAAAGCCGAATACTGTGACAAACAGCAGGGCAAAGAATGCGAACTTCAATCCTCGAAGAAAACGATTGCCTCTCATATGCAACTCCTCAATGGGTCAAAAATTCCTCGTACACCGACTGCAGGCGATCGCGCAGATGCAGCACCGCGTAATGCTTACGCGAGAGCAGCGTGTTCACCGGGATGCCCGACTGCTCCGATAACTCCTTGAAGCTGTAACCCATCAACTCGTGGGCGATGAAGACCTCGCGCTGTTCCGCCGGCAACTCTTCGAGCGCCTCATCGAGCGCGTCGACCAGCAATGTACGCGCGTACGCGGCGTCGGGACCGGCATCGGGGGAGGGAAGCAGATCTTCCAGCCGAAGTTCTTCGCCTTCCTCGGTAACAACTGGTTCGGCGGCCGGGGCTTCCCTCGTTTTTCTGCGAAACAAGTCCGTGATACGGTTTCGCGCCACCCGGAACAACCAGGCCGTCACCTGTTCCACGGGCTTCATCATCCGGTAGGTCTCGACCAGTTCGTAGAAGACGTCTTGCAGGATGTCTTCCGCGTCGCTCTGGTCGGCAACCCGCTTGCGAATGAAAGCCCGCAGACCGGAGTAGTTGCGCCCGATCGCCTCGGAAATTCGCTGGTCCGCTTGCGCCATCAGTCCGTTTCTGAGCGCTTCGTCCATCTAGTTGTATAGACGGAGAAGCGACGAAAATATTTTAGGTGGATTGGGTCGGCGGGACGGCAGCAGGCGAGTCCGTGGACGATGAGAAGTGCTAAGTCATAGAATCCACGGGCGTAGCGGCATCGGATGCCAAGATTAAGACCCAAGTCGCAGCAGCGCCTGTCGCAGGCGGGCGTGGCCTTGCAGCAGATGGAGGTAGCGCATCTCGTCGGGAGCGGACTTCGATCGGATGATGGCACGGAGTACGTCTTTCTCTGATCGACTCCATGACGTTAAATCTGGAATGAGAGATGCGAGCATGGCGAAGTTCTCGAATGCGGTCAGAGCAGGTTCGTCAGTCTTTTCAGGGACTGTGGTTCTCAGAGCCCGCGCCAGACGGCTCGCGGCTGATTTGCGGAAAGGCTCGATGCTTCCGCCGGAAGCCGCCATCCTGCGGTTCACGCGAAGCCCCAGATTACGAGTAGAAAAGCGGTCCCAGGCACCGATCTCGCTGCCGGGCAGCTCATAAAAAGCGTGCCCTTCGGCCAGCCGACGCAGTGTTCGAGGAGGCGTGCGATAGCTGGAGTTGCGTGCGATGCGTTGCTCCTCGCGCTCGACCAGACGCCGCAGGTCGGCGCTTCCTGGACGAAAGCCGAGCTTGCGATAAAACCAGAACGCCCCCGATTCGATGGCTTCTTCGTTGTGATGGCCAAGCTGGTAGGGATACATCGAAACACACGTCGTCCTCATCAGATGGCACAGGCAGCGCAGCACCTGCGCGAAGGTCCATGCAACCTCGCCGCCACGAAACGTGTAGAAGGTGTTGAAGCCAACTTCCATCCACTCAAACAGGCCGATCGCCTCGATGTAGTTGATGGGAACGCCGTTTTTGAGCGTGAGCCCGGCCACGTAGGCGCGCAGCGGCAGCCGGCGGTCGGCGGGAAGATTCCAGAGATAGATGCTGACGCCGCGGCCGACGTCAGCTAGAACCACCGAGCGCGGATCGCCCAGCGTTGTTCCGTAGAGCTCGCGGTAGCGGACCAGCATGACCTCGCGAATCAGATCCATCGTGGCCCCGCCCTGGGCGCGAGACACGGATCTCAGGACCGGCGGCCGGCGGGAGAGTTCCTCTGCGAGAGAAACATCCTTGCGTGCGAGTAAGGGAGCATCGTGATAGAAGACGTCTCGCACGGGCCGAAAATTTCGGGTGCGTGAGACGGTTGAATTTTCCAGGCGCCAGCGAATCGGCAGGTGCAGGGAGTCATAGAGGCGGGCTTTCTCCGCACGCTCGATCGGCAGCCCTTCCAGTTGATCGATCAGCCAGGCTGGGCTTGTGCTCTTGCCGCCTTGGGCAGCTTCGAGCCATTTGCGCCAAGGAATATTCGCCTCGGCCAGCGAGTCTTCCTCTAAAAGGGGCATCAGGAGCGGCCAAATCGCTCCCATGGCGCGCTCGTCGTCGAAATCATCCCACGCGATGTCCACTTTGCCGGGCAGGCGACGAACCAGCCAACGCGCCAGGTCGAAGCCAAGAGCATCCTGCATGACAGTTCCGGCGATACCGGAGACTTCGAGGGGGTCGAAATCATCCATGTCGGTGCCCGCAGCGCGGAGACGCTCGACTCTTTGGTGAAAATCTCTGAGCAGCTTTTCCGTCCGGCGAAGAACGGCGGGGCTGGGCGGAAATGCGCGCAGAACGAGCAGCGCTTCGTGGAAGCGGATGAGGGAAGGAATGTCATGAAAGCGCTTCGCGCCGAGTCTCGCGAGGACCTTTTCGGTGTGTGCCGCTGCACCGCGTCCGAAGCGGTAGCGGCAGTTTTCGAGTTCGACCAGCAGGCGTTCTGTTCCCGCAGCCATTCAGCGATTGTTGTACAGGATTTCGATGTCGTGAGCGGAGGAGGTCCAAGGTACGTCCGAGATGACTACCGTGCCGCGCTCGGCTTTCCAGGCCTTGAACGATTTTCCGTCGAGCGTGACGTCGCGTACCTTGTCAGTCGCAAAAACGGTCAGGCGCACATCCTTGAACCATGGGCGATAGGTGCCTTCTGAGGCGCCGATATGGACTTTGGTCTGTCCGGCGGCATTTTCACAGGTAAATTGCGTGCGCAAGAATTCGCCTTTCTTGTAGGCGAAGGTGTTTCCGTCATCCATGTAGAGATTTCCGGCACAGTCTGGTCCGGGATAAACCTTGACGTCAAGTGGGCCCTTGGGCGTCTCGTCGGTATTCTGGATGAGCGGCTGCTCGGGAATGATGGTGCCGGCGCGCACATAGACCGGGAGTGTGTCGAGGGGTGGATCGATCTTCACCTTGCGGCCGCCGGCCTGCCGTTCTCCGGTCCAGTAATCGATCCAATCGCCCTTCGGCAGCGTGATCTCATAGCCTCCGACAAAGGGCCAGACTTTGGGAGCGATTAGGAATCCGCGGCCGAACATAAACTCTTCGCCGTTGGTGGCAAGGTCGGGGTCGTCCGGAAATTCCAGGTACATGGGGCGCATGAGCGGAATGCCGGTGCGGCTGGCTTCCTCCATACCGCTGTAGACGTAGGGAAGCAGCCGGTAGCGCTCTTCGATGTACTTCTTGCGGATGGCCTCGTGTTCCGGGCCATCGACCCAAGGTTCGCGATTGCGCGTGCCTTTGCCAGCGTGATTGCGGTAAATCGGATTGAAGGCGCCCAACTCCATCCAGCGGGTCAGCAGTTCGGGCATCGAGCTGCCATTGAAGCCGCCGATATCGTCGCCGACGAAGGCGTATCCGGAGACGCCCAGATTGTTCAGTTGCGTGAGCGACAAGCGCATGTGATTCCAGGAGCCGGTGTTGTCGCCGGTCCAGGTGGCGGCATAGCGCTGCGTACCGGCGAAGGCGGCGCGCGTCAGCACGAACGGTCGCTCGTCGGGCCGCAGCTTCAACAGGCCGTCATAGGTGCCGCGAACGTTCTGCATGCCGAAGACGTTGTGAATCTCGCGGTGATCGGTTTTGCGGTCCTCGACGTAGTGCACGGTGTCGAGGGGCATGGTCTTTGTGGGGTAGACGAAGACCGCGGGTTCGTTCATATCGTTCCAGAAGCCGCGCACGCCCATGTTCACAAAGTCGGTGTAGAGGGTGCCCCACCAGGCGCGGACGGCGGAGCGCGTGAAGTCGGGAAAAACGCTGGGTCCCGGCCACACCGGACCAACGTAGACCGAACCATCGGGATTTTTCACGAAAGCATCGCGGGCCATGCCTTCGTCGTAAGGCTTGTAGCCGGGCACGTCTGCGATGTGCAGGTCGGTGATGGTCACCAGCTTGAAGCCCTCCTGGCGCAGGTCTTTCACCATCTGCTCGAAATGGGGGAAGCGCTCGCGGTCGATGGTGAAAGGCCGGTTCTTCTCCTGATAGTCGATGTCTAGATAAATCACGTCGGCGGGAATTTTGCGCTTGAGGAATTCGCCGGCCACTTCGCGCACCCGGGCTTCCGGATAGTAGCTATAGCGGCACTGCTGGTAGCCAAGCGCAAACAGCGGCGGCAGGGGCATGCGGCCCACCAGAGCGGTGAAGTCCGCGACGACGCGCTTGGGATCGGGGCCGTAGAAAAAATAGTAGTTCAGTTCGCCGCCTTCGGAGCCGAAGGAGTAGGCGTCATGAAACTCTTTGCCGAAATCGAAGCCGCTGCGGTAGGTATTGTCGAGAAAAATCCCGTACGTGACACCGTGGTTCACGCCCAGGAAGAACGGGATTGATTTGTAGATCGGGTCGGTTGACTCCTGATAGCCGACGTCCGTATTCCACATGGTGAAGGCGAGATCACGACGATCGAGCGGTCCGGTCTTGTCACCTAGCCCGAAGTAGTGCTCGTCGAGAGGCATCGACTTCCAGACCCGAAACGCCTTTCCAGCGAATGAAACCGGATACGTCGGGTGGTCTTGGTTGATGACTTTGCCGGCGGCGTCGAGAAAGACGATCCGCAGGGGTGACTTGAGAATGCGAACCTGCATCTGGCCCGTGTTCAGGACCACGGAATCGGGCGAATCCTGCGGCTGAAGGTTGGGTTTTTCGGCAAATGCGTCAGGAAGCACGGCGAAAGACTCGTTTGTACTGAAGGCGCCTTGAGGTGCGTAACGCAGCTGAACCACATTCGGCGAGAGAACGATTACTCGCACGCGGGCGGAGTTCGCGCTGAGTTCGACACCGTGTTCAATTGATTGAACCGACGTGACATTGCCAAGTGAAGTCCATTGACCGTGCGCCATTGAGACACACGAGAGTGTGAGAGCCAGAAGGGATCCAGCGAATGGTCTCATCGAAGTTTCCAGGTTCGCGCAGAATCATACCTGAAACCACGAATTCGACTATTCAAAAATGGACATTGACAGTTGCGGCTCTGGCTCATAGTGTGTCCATCGGCCAGTTGTACTAAATCGAAACAATATCGGTATTCCGGCGATAAGTGTTTCTCGCGTGAACGGAGGCGAATCGAACCTCATGAATTCAAGCGCAGCGTTCCATCGGGTCCTGGCGCCGCTCGATCTGGGTATCATCGGCGTATATTTCCTGATCGTCTTCTGCATTGGACTGTACTTTGCCCGCAAGGAACGAACCTCGACGGATTATTTCCTCGCCAGCCGCGATATTGGGTGGTTCTTCATCGGTGCCTCTTTATTTGTTTCGAATATTTCGACCGAGCACTTCATCGGACTCTCGGGCACGGGAGCATCGTCGGGGCTCGCGGTGGGGCACTTCGAGTGGCTGGCCTGTCTAATCCTGCTGATCCTCGGATGGGTGTTCGTCCCTTTTTATTTGCGAAGCAATGTTTTCACCATGCCAGAATTTCTGGAGCGACGTTTCAGCCGTTACTGCGCGGTCTATCTTGCGGCCATTTCAATCATCGCCTACATCTTCACGAAAATCTCGGTGCAGCTGTATGCCGCTAGCGTAGTGCTGGAGCGCATTGCGGGCTGGTCGCTGGTCAAGACAGCGATCGTGTTGGTAGTGGCGACGGGCATCTACACGATTGCCGGTGGTCTCGCGGCGGTCATTTACACCGACACGGTACAAACTCTGATCCTCATCACCGGCGCCGTGGCGCTGACGGTCATCGGACTGCACCGAGTGGGCGGGTTCGAACACCTCCGCACCATGGTGCCGCCCTCTTATTTCCACATGATCAAGCCGGCGTCGGATCCGGCTTTTCCCTGGACCGGAATCTTCTTCGGAGCACCCATTCTTGGCATCTGGTACTGGTGTACGGATCAGGTGATTGTGCAGCGCGTGCTCTCGGCGCGCGACGAAGGCCACGCCAAGGCAGGAACGATTTTTGCGGGTTTCCTCAAGATTCTGCCCGTGTTCATGCTCGTGCTGCCAGGGATCATCGCGTTCGCGCTGTTTCCCGAGCAACTGGCCGGCAAACCGGACGCCGCCTATCCAACGCTGGTTCTGAATTTGCTGCCGACGGGCCTGGTTGGACTGGTGATGGCGGCTCTGCTGGCGGCAGTGATGGGCGCAATGAGTTCGGTCTTTAATTCGGCCTCGACGTTGGTGACGCTCGACTTCTACAAGAAGCTGCGTCCGGAAGCGTCGGAAGGGCAGTTGGTCAACTTCGGCCGCATCGCAACCGGCGTGATGGTGCTGCTCGGGTTGATGTGGGTACCGTTCATCCATCTCATCAGCAGCCAGCTCTATATTTATTTGCAGAGCGTGCAGGCCTACATCAGCCCGCCAATCGCGGCATGCTTTGTGCTGGGGATTCTCTGGCCGCGGCTGAATGGGCAAGGGGCGATCTCGTCGCTGCTCACCGGATTCGTGCTGGGTGCAGTTCGCTTCATCGCGGAACTCATGGCGGCGCAGGGCACGCGGTTCAGCGGGATCATGGAGTGGTTGGTGAAGATGAACTTTCTGCACTACGCCATTTTCATGTTTGTGATCTGTGCGCTGGTGCTGGTGGGCGTCAGTCTCGCGACTCCTGTTCCGGACCGGCGCAAGCTAGCAGGCCTGACCTTTGCCACAGTCGATGAGAAGATGGAGACGGTTGCCGTCGGCGTTCCGGTGCGCAAGCCCGCGCACGAGACGCCGCTCGAGCGTGGCGTGAATATTGCGTTCAGCCTGCTGTTGTTGGCCACCGTGATCGGGCTGTGGATTTATTTCCGCTGATCTTTCCGCTGATCGGGGATGAGATCAAGGGCCCGGGAAGGGAAGTCTTCCCGGGCTTTTCTATTGCAGGAGTTGTCGAAGAAGCAGCATCTGGCCGAGGTGATAGGAGTTGTGGTCGGCCAGCATGAACAGCTTCCGCAAGATGGTTTGTCCTTCGCCGCTGGGCAGCGGCGCCAGCAAATCGCGGGACGGGCTGGCGGCGATCTCGGTGAGCGCCTTGAGATCAGCGCGGAATGCGGCCGCACTTTGTTCCCACGCTTTCTCGTTCGGCGGACTCACTGAGCCGGGCCAATAGCCTGACGGAAAATCAGGGGACACGTGGTTTGGACTGTCGATGGACTCGAGTACATCCCGCTGCGCGATGCGCAAATGCTCAAGCACTTCCCATGGCGAGTGTTCCCCACCTTTCGGCCTGACCCCGCGCAGCTTCGGTGCAATGTCCTTGATCACCGCATCGAACTCGAGGTGTGCACCGTCTCCGTTGAGCAGATACAGAACATGTTCGCGTAACTGTCCGTTATCTTTCATCGCTGCTCCTCCTGCACCTTCACGCGCTTTGCTCGAAATTCTCCTTCGAGCTTCCAGGTCTTGCCATCTGCGTCGAGTGCCTCGCCGGTCCAGCGGAAAGAGTCCGCGGCAATCTCGCTGAAGATCCAGCGAATCGGCGTTCCGTCAGGATGGCGTCCCACCTGCACGATGTCGCGACCTGCTCGGCGACCGATCAGTTCGTCGCGCAGGCCGGTGACCGGATTGATCCACGTGACTCGCCAAGCCTGAATCGAGGGATCCCACACCCGCAGGGTTGTGCCGTACATATTTGTCATTCGGTCGGAATGCTCCCGTCGGTCGGCACGCCGGGGCATGATCCAGGTGTCTTGAACGGCGCGTCCTTCGAGTACCCAGGCGAAGTGGGCCTCGCCCCGAATGTGCTGGGCTGAAACGTCGACGCCGTAGTGGAGAACCTCCAGTTCCCAGCTCCCGACGAGCCAGCCGTACAAATCTGCATCGGCCGGAATCTCAGGCGAGCGGCCTGGAGCCGCCAGCGTTTGGAGAAAGCCCAGGTTTTCGACTCTTTCCATGATTGTCGTCATCTAAATCTCCTTGACGCGTAGTGCGTCCCCTGGCGTGCGCTTTTCGAAGGAATCGCAGCCGGTAGTACTCTTATAGAAAGTCGCCGGAGAAGAATTCTTGGCAAAAATTGCGGTCGAATTAGAGCGGGCCCTGGTTGATCGAGCGCTGTTGGGTGCGCCCGGAACGTTGACGGATCGTGTCCTGGCGCAAGGGGATGGCTGGATAGTCCGCGATGTGATCTGCACCGCTGGTCCGAGGGATCGAGCGTTCGAGGAGCAGCATCACAGTTTCTACATCGCAGTGGTGGCTGTGGGCAGCTTCCAGTACCGGTCCCACTCGGGCGAGGAACTGATGACACCCGGGTCGCTGCTGCTCGGCAACGCCGGCCAGTTTTTCCAGTGCGCCCACGAACACGGCACCGGCGATCGCTGTCTCTCATTCGGATATTCGCCGGAATTTTTCGAGAAGCTTGCTGCCGAAGAAGGGTTGCGTAGCCGAGAGACAGGTTTTCGCATCCTGAGAGTGCCGCCGGTTCGTGAGCTTGCACCTCTGGTGACGCAGGCGATCACGCAGGCGTCAGGGGCGGCTGCTTGTCGCGGGAACGACGGACAATGGGAAGAACTGGCCCTGCGCCTGGCTGCGCAGGCGCTGCGCCTCTCGGCGGGGCTCTCGCATGATGCCGCTGTGATGCCGCCTGCCGCGGTCGCGCGAGTCACCCGCGTGGTGCGCCGGATCGAGCAAGAGCCGCAAGAACCCCTGACGCTGGCCGCACTCGCTGGCGAGGCTGGCCTCAGTTCGTACCATTTCCTGCGCCTCTTCGAACGCCTCACCGGGCTCACACCCCATCAATACATCTTGCGCACGCGGCTTCGGGAAGCGGCAGTGCGTCTCGCTTCCACGCGCACCAAGATTCTGGATGCGGCGTTCGATTGTGGTTTCGGAGACGTTTCGAACTTCAACCGTGCATTTCGCGCCGAGTTCGGCGTGAGCCCACGGGCTTTCCTGCGCCAGAGCGCCTAGAGCTATCTCAGCAATAGACCAAACGTGTAAGCTTCGGTCTCCTCAGGGGCTAAAGCCCCAACTTTTATGCTGCTCTGGACGGCGCGGCAGAAGCCGCGCCCTTTCAAAACCGACTGCTGAAGCGGCGCCTTTCAAAACCGATTTATGAGATACCTTGATAGCTTCTAGTCAGTTCATCTGCCAGATGCGGAAGTTCAAATACGACGCAAACGCAACCCATGCGATATAGGGCAATAGCAACCAGGCAGCGAGGAGGGAAACCGGGAGGAACGCGACTGCGGTCGCGATCAGCATCATCCACAGCAGGAGAATTTCAGCGTAGGCTGCACCCACTCGATGCATGCCAAAGAACACAAGAGACCAAAGCGCCTTGAGCAGCAGTTGAATGGTGAACAATGTCAGCGCGGCACCCCATCCGACCGCGCTCCAGACCAGCCAGGCGCTGATGGCCATCAGCAGGTACAGCACGGTCCACACCGGGCCGAAGATCCAGTCGGATGGTGTCCAGTCGGGCCGCTGCAGTCCGGCATACCAGGTTTTCACCGAACCCGTCGTGAACCACGAGCCGATCGCGGCCACCGCAAAGCATAGTGCTACGAAAGGCAGCAACGACAGCCAGGATTGGCGATCGAACATCGTCGAGTCTCTCTGGCAAAGCTGCCTCAACGCGAAGGAAGGGAGATTCCCTCGCAGGCTCGTTTGCCGACACACCGCTAACCATGGGGAGCGGCCGAATCAAAATTCGCCGCTTCCGCCAAGAATTCTCGCTGCGTACCTTTATATCCAATGTGCCGCTTACGATGTAGAGGAACTCGCTGTCGGGAGGGCAATTCGCCTTCGAAAACAATAAAACGGCGCCCGAAGACGCCGTTTCGGCTGGCGCGCTATCGCAATTCTATTGCGGTTTCTTTTTGCCCAGCAGGCCGCCGAGTGCATCGACCGCGCTCCCGGCTTTTCCGCCGCCCGCCTTCGATCCACCGAGCACGCCCTGAAGCGCTCCGCCCGCAAGACCGCCGGCGAGGTCGCCTGCCATGCCCTTCAGATCGGGAACAAACTCGGGTTTGGAGGTAGTGC
>Ga0307478_10001630_pt1 | contig 19028 bp, 13 predicted proteins | sample atmos_gasesECM4C_2_FD_203713 | JGI IMG/M metagenome (GOLD analysis project Ga0307478, IMG submission 203713) | Hardwood forest soil microbial communities from Morgan-Monroe State Forest, Indiana, United States - atmos_gasesECM4C_05 | ecosystem: Environmental > Terrestrial > Soil > Temperate... | reverse complement strand
CGTCGAACAGCCTCACGCATTCGACCGCGGAATAGTTCTGAGGACTAACGGTCATCGCGGCGCGAAACGCCAGAGGCCTCTCCAGAACGATTCGTCCGATCGCCCGCCGACTCTCGACATCCGTCAGACCAAACCGGTCAAGTAGCCCAATCGCAACCTGAGTCAGTTCATCGTCGCGTACGCCAGCGATCCAATCCTTAAAGGCAGGCAGCACCTCGTCTCGGAACTTACTGCGAGCATTGTCCGAGCATTTCTGTTCATAGATTGTGACATCGACCAATGTGCGTTGCACCGAATCGAATGCGACCTTTACGGCATCAGCGCCTTGCTGCGTCGCTCTTCGATGCGGGTCTGAAAGTACTTCGGCAGGGCCTGCGCGCATCCGCGCGACGATCCAGCATATTGTCTCGAACAGCAAACCGTCGCGGTGCCAGGCGTCAGCGCGCGCATCAAGGACGAGATCTCGCCTGAGCCTCGCCTTCAGTGCTTCCGAAGCAACGATCGGTCCCAGCTCTGCACCATTAATGATGTCACCGACCTGGCGAGCACGACCGACCATAACAAGCGCCGTTAACCTCGCGAGGGCCTCGAGGTCTTTGACAAACCATTGATGGCCACCGCACCGCGGGGCCGCAGGATGATCTATAACATTAAGCGGCATCGAACTACTTGCCTCGCCGGTCGAATGTCACTCAGCTCAGACCACAACGGTCGCAATTCGCACTGCACCGAAATCACCGAGAGGGCCGTTGGGCGGCCTCAGCTTGTTCTCGGCGAGATCGACTCCTGCCCCGACGTGCATCTAACTTTCCTCGAACCCATGACTCGTGAATTTCAGAGTACGACTGTTCTCGGTGACAGTTCGCACGACATGGTCCGGTGCCCCGGATGGAATGTCGGCCTCAATCTCAAGCGTCACCCTGACATTCGCGCCCACAAGCCCGGAGAGATGAGCGATCACCTCCTCGGCAATGCGGCTGGCGTCGCGGCCCACGCGGGCGGTGTCCAGCGTCACGGAGCCGTGGAAGCGCCGCGGCAGAGTGGCAGGTTGCGGCTCCTTTATGGTTGTTCCATTTTCGCCCGCTTTGCCCGCGGAAACCCCCGGTGGCGCTGGTGGCGAGACTTCTGTGTCCATCTGTCGCCGAGCGACATCCGGCTTGACAAGTAACGCAGCGCTCTCAGGCGACACGCTGACCATTTGCCCGCCACGCAGGCCGCGATACCGGCCTGCGGCCTCGTCGAAACTCTCCGCATACGCGAACGTGTCCGACCGCCAGGTGAGCAGCGCGATGCCGTCGCAGATCGACTTGACCAGCACCTCCGGACCGGCCAGTCGTGGCAGATAGAGATAGCGCGCAAAATCTTCGACCAATTGCTTCACGGCGACGTGGTCGCCGCGCCACAGCACCTTATCAAGATGCGCCCGCAAGACCGTCGAGCCGAGCGACATCACCAGCGACTCATCGTTTCGGATTCTCTTGCTCGCGCGCACCGCGAGCGCCTCGTTACCGGAAAGCCTGATGGCTTGCCACGTGATCGCCGCTTGCGGGTTCGCCTGCTCCGGCACGATCAGCCACTGGTAGGTCTCTGGCAGCCGACCCGTCACCGCGCTATCTGCCGCCTGCTTCTGGGTTTCAGCCTGCCGCACCTGGTGCGGATCGAGGTTGAGTGTCTCCTTCTCGAGCAGGATCGACTTCCACGCCAAGAACCGTCGTACCGCCTCGTCGAGGTCCTGCAAGCGAACCTTGTCGGCGGCAAGAAAGACCAGCGTGTTGCGGTAGAGGCGCGGCGTGTTGCCGCGCGACTCGAAGATCGCCCGGGCGGCTGTTTCGGCTGCGCTGCCGGGCTCCTTCGTGTATGAATGTTCCGCGGGCAGCACGACTAATCGCGCGTCGAGGTCGTCCGGCACGTCGGCGCCCGAGCGCGGCAGCGGGTGGACGCGCGAGAAGTCACCAGTCTTGCGTAGGTCGACCCGCAGCCGCTCATCCAGCTCCTGCGCCACCTTGTCTGACTCCCGTTTGAGCTGCTCGGCGCGGTCCTCGGCGAGCTTCGTGACAGTGGGCTGCGTCCCGTACCAGAACCGCGGCCCGTCCTGGTAGAGATACGTCGCCGCTGCCGCCAGCCGTCGCAGCGCGTCGCCGAACACCGCAGGCGACTCGCCCGGCATCACGCATCCCAGCTTGATCCGCCGATCCTCGAGGCCGCGATGCGCCGCCGTCGTCGTCGGCGCCGAACCGAGGTAAATGGTGCGCGCGACCCGCCGCGTCGCATGCAGCTTGCCGAGGGTGGGCTGCTCCCCGTCAATCTTGAGCGGCAGTGAACTGGGCCCGTCCACGTCCTTCTCGATTATCGGGGCCCAGTTGTCCGAGAGGTAGCGCGTAAGCTCCGACTGAACTCGGGTGTCGTCGATTGGCACTGTAGACGGCAGGATCAGCGGGTTGCGATCCCCCTTTTCCCACAGGCTGTGGATCACCGCCGCCATCAGACGCAGAACACCGCGCGTGCGCTGAAACTTCAGCAGTGTGGACCAGTCGGTATACAGCCGGTCGAAAATCTCGGGGTGGATCGGGTACGCAGCCTGGATGCGCTTCTCGTAGTCGGCGCTCTTGCACTCGGGCGGAAACTCGGCACTCTGCGCGTGATAGAGATCGGCGAAGGCGCGCGCGGTCACGTCCCGCTGCTTGAAGGCGTCTGTGCCGGCGAGCGCCTCGAACAGCCGCCGCCGCACGATCTCGAAGCCTTCCTCAGCGGTCGCCGGCCGCCACGACGACTCCACTCGTCCGATCACGTTGCGTAGCCGATCGAGCGCCTCGCGCCCGCGGATACCACCCACCTCCGCGTCATCGGCTTGCGTGTGCGGCGATCCCTGGGTGTCCGAGGCCGGCAGCGAGATCACGAGCAGGCACCTGCCCGCGAGTTTGGCGGACTCGGTCAACGCCTGGGCGAAGGTGAACTGCGTCTCAAAGCCGCCGGCCGGCAGGTCGCTCTGATCGTGAAGCTGGCGCGCGTAGGCCACCCACTCGTCGATCAGGATCAGGCACGGCCCGTACTCATTGAACAGTTCGCGCAGCACGTCGCCCGGGTTGGTGGCCTTCTCGTCGTCGGCCTTGACGCGCGCGAAGGCCTTCTTCCCACCAAGCTGCCAGGCCAGCTCGCCCCACAGCGTGCGCACCACCGTGCCGTCCGGCTTGCTGACGGGGTTGCCGGGTGAGATCTTGTTCCCCACCAGCACCACACGCTTCGCCCTAGGCAGGCTCTTCACGCCCGCTTCGGCCAGTACGGCGTCCACGCCCACCAGCTCAGCCGGGTTCGCACCGGAGAACAGGTGGTAGAGTGCCAGCATCGAGTGGGTCTTGCCGCCGCCGAAGTTGGTCTGGAGCTGCACCACCGGGTCGCCACCCTTCCCCGAGATTCGCTGCACACCTCCCACGAGCAGGCGCTTGAGACTCTCGGTTAGGTAGGTGCGGCGGAAGAACTCCTGCGGCTTCTTGTACTCGTCCGAGCCTTCGCCGAGGTGCACCTGCCAGAGGTCGGCTGCGAACTCCGCCTGCTGATAGCGCCCGCTCGCCACGTCGGCGTGGGGTGTCACGATCTCGCGCCAAGGCTTTAGAGCGCCGGTCGCGGCGGCCTCGATCAGCGAGCCGCCGGCCTTGCGTTTCTCGCTGCGCACCTGCTCGTCGAACGTGAGCCGCCGCAGTTCCAACTTCATTTTGTTGACCTCGTCCGCCTGTGGGGCTGAGACCGCAGTGAGCAGGCGCGCCATCGAGTCGAGCGCCCGATCGGTGTCGTCGCTCGAAAATGGCTCCTGATGCGCCCACTTGTTGCGGCAGTCGCGCAGCTCCTGTACGAGCGAGCGCTCGGCGCGCCCTAGCGTTTTGCCGAAGACGTCGTTCCACGCCTCCCACATCAGCTTGAGCAGTGCCGCCGCATCCCACTCGGCGACCGACTTCTTCCCAACCGTGCGATCGTCGCCGATGTAGCGGCGTGCCGCCTCGGCAGCCTGCGCCTGGTGCTGGCTCTTGAACTCGCGCTCGACGAAGGGCGTAAGCCCCGCCCGGAGTAGCTCCATCGCCTTGCCAACGCGATCCTGGTTGGTGATGGCCATTGCTTACTCCTCGGTCTCTCCGAACAGTGCCGCCTGCTCGACTGTGGGTTTGCCGCCCTCGTGGGCAAGTCGGACGATCTCGGGCCAGCTCTGGACGAGGCCGTTGTAGGCCAGTGCCTCGGCCGCACGCTTCTTACGCTCACATAGGGTGTAGAGTCGATAGGCGAGTTCGCGAGCAAGCTCGGCCTTGACGCCGAGCTTGGCGACGAGGCCAGCCGCTGCGCCCTCGCCGCCGCTCGCGAGCACGCGGATCAACTGGTGGACGATCTCCCACGCGGTGAGGCGCGGATCGCTGGTCGGGTCCCAGTCGGCGGGCAGTTCCTCCGGTCGGAACAGCCGCACCTTGCCCCGCTTCGATTCTAGGATGCGGGCTGCGACCATGCCGGCGACGCTCGTGTTCTTTGACTTGGACAGTTGCTCGGCAACGCCGTATTCCCCCTCGGCGAAGCCCGACTGCTCGAACCAGGTCAGTGCCCAGCGGCTGTCGGCGTCGAAGTCACCCTCCTGCTCGGCAAGCGCCTCGTCGAGGGTCTGGTTGATGAGCGCCAGTGCCTCGCGCACCGCGACCGGCTTGCCCTCGGCGTCAAGCACCTTGGCGTAGCGGGTGTAGACCGCCATGCCCGGGCCGATGGCAGCCTGCGCGAGGTCTACGGGCGCGATGTTGCCTCGTTGAAGGTTGGCAAGTGCGACCGGCAGCTCGGCCTTGAGAGCGGCGGCGAACTCGCGGCGCGTAGCGGTGGGCGCGGACGCCGCGCGCGGGCGGCAAACAAGGACGATGCTGGAGGCAAGTGCGTTGGAGTCAATTCCTCGCGTGCGATTGCCAAGCTCAGTGCGCATCGGCCATGTGCCGGTGATCGCAAGTCCGGCGCGGATTGCTGCATCCAGGAAAGTTTCCCAGCCAGTGCTGGCCGAACCATCAGCGTTATCGGCCTCAGATTGCTTGAAGGCATAGTAGATGGTGACAGGAAAAGCCGGATGCGTCTGCTGTGCTAGACGATGCATTGCCTGTGTCATCCCATTAAGGAAGAACGCTTCGGCGTTTGTCTTGCCGTTGTGGCGATATGCAGTAGCAACCAATTCTTCCGTCTTAGGAACGGCGAGCGTACTAAAGAGCTCGGGAAATACAGGTCGCAAGGTGCGGCGTAGCCACACATAGAAGAAATCAGACAGGTCCGCATAAGGAACGTTGTCGTAGTATGGCGGATCGGTGCAAACAACTGCGTTTGGTGCGATAACTTGTCGACTTGCATCCGCTTGGCTTGCAACGCCCTGCAGGCCGTTTGGCAGCAATGCGATGGACCTCGCAATCCAGTCAATGGAAACGAGAAAACTTCCAGACGATGCGGAGAAAGGGTTTCCCTCCGCGTAGTCCCATGTCATTGGAATTGCTTGGCGCGCGAACACATGACCAACGCCCAAGTTTTTCGGGTCGGATCGCCAAGTACAGATGTTCGACCAGTAGTCGGCAGACTTACTCGTTCCCAACGAAAGATATATCGCGATTGCCTCGGCGTAAGCAAAAGCCCCGGAGCCTCGTTCGCGCAACGGTCGATTGTCGTCACTCATTGCGGATGTTAGGGCGTCTAGCTGAACAATCTCGCGCGCTTCCTGCACAAGGTCAGAAAACGTTGTTAGCGCAACGAGTTGGCGAGGCGTGAAGAGGTCGCTCCACGTGGCCAAGCCATATAAGGTTGAGGTGAATGCTCGGGCGTCTTCGACGAGAGTGCCTTCTGGTTTCCACTTTGGCGCAGCTTCGCGAGCTATTGCCTCATGTTCGGGTGTAGGCGATAGATAGACTCGACTGCGGTCCCCCTCAGCCACAATGGCCATGAGCCGCGCGCTCATGCGACCACTCTGACCCTCCACCTTAATATAATCACCAGAAATTGGTGTACCGGACATCAGGCACTTGAAGTTGGCGCCACGTGCGAGCTTTGTTCCGTTCTGCGCTCCAAATACGTCCTTTGGTTTTCCCGCTTTCACTGTAAAGCGGTAATCCCCGCTTTCGATCACTGGCTCAACGTAGATCTCTCTTCCCACCTTAGTCGAAAGCATGAAGGTCGAGGCAAGCGGCACATCCACTTTGGCATAGGCTGGGTTCGGACTTTTCACCGTGCGAGCCCACAACCAAGCAATTACGGTTAGTTTCTTGCCGACGTACGGCTTCAGGTCTGGCCGCACTTTTGCCAAGTCGGCCGTGACTTCAGCTTTTGGATAGAGGTGCCCAGCGCGATTCTCGGCTTGGTCCCGCATCCACTGACCGTAATAGCGTACGTCTTCCGCGAGCCCATTTGTGCCGCTCCAACTCTTACGCATCTGCACTTTTTGGCGTTGTGCCTCGGGATTCACCGGCGGCTTGCCCGCGAACTTTGCCGGGATCTCGATCATCGCCTTGTTAATCAGCACCGCCACTGGGTTCACGTCGCTCGCGTAGCTCTCGAGCCCCAGCCGTTGGGCCTCTAGCGGCAGGGCTCCGCCACCGGCGAACGGGTCGTGGAAGGCGGGCAGCTTCTTGCGGTCGAATAGCTCTTTCGCCCGCGGATGGTCGACGTTCTCGGCGCAGGCGCGCCGCCAGCTCGACCAGATCTCGTCGCGTGCCGCCTGCAGCGCGGTCCCATTGGTGGTGTTCTCCCAGAGCACCAGGTCCTCGATGATGCGGAAGAGCCGCTGGCGCTCCTGGTCTGCCAGCATCTCGTCGAGCGTGGGGGCGGGGCCCGGCTCTGGCACAGACAGGTTCGTCCCTTCTGCCTTGTTGGCGAGGGCGCGGGCCTCCTCCCACAGCTTCAGGCGGGTCTTGAGTGCGGTCTCGGCCTTGCGCTTGAGCCGCGGGTCCGCGCGGAGTGTATCCACGTATGCGGACGGGTCGTCCACCATCTGCGCAAAGATCACCGCCCGCGCCGCGGCTAGCGGTCGCCGCGCCCACCAGAGATGCAGGGTGCTTGGGTGACCGTGGCGGATGGATTTCTCCCGCGCCGATGCCTTGTTGATGGCCTCGAGTGGGAGGGCGACTTCGATGAGTTTCTTCTTCGGCGTCATGCGGGCGCTACTGCACGACCCAGCAAGTCGGCGAAGTCGTAGTTGACGCTGGTAACCCCAAAGTCAGGCTCGCGCTGAAACGGACGGCGCAGGTAGTAAACGCGATGTGTGTCACCATCCAGGAACTCCACCAACGCGAGGATGAAGTCCTCCGGCTTGTTGAGGCTGGTGAGGATCTCGTTCTTCGTCACGGTCACGGTGTCTGCCCCGCTAACACGCCCCTTGACCTCGATGAAGCGGAGGCGCCCCTTGTCCGCCCCGGAGGCGACGCGGCTCTCGATGTCGTAGCCGAGCCTCTCGAACTCGCGGTCGGTAGGCGTGAAGCCCAGGGAGCGCTCGACCTCCATCACGATAGCGCGGGCGCGCGTGGCGGAAGCCTGAGTGTCGACCGGACTCGCGGATGCCGCGAGCGTGCGCCCGGTCATTGCGGCAACAAGCCCGAGCGGCACGACGACGAGCCCGCCGAGGACAACAGGCGGCAGCGCGGAGATCTGTGCTTCGCGATCCAGCTCAGCGAGGCGGCGCTGGAGCCGCGCCTGCAGGTCGTCGGCGCGGCGCCTGGCCTCCTGCGAGTTGAGTCGCGCCCCGGCATTTCCCGCCCGCTCCTGTAGCTTTAGCTGCTCGGCGCGGTGATCCCAGTAGGTGATCTCCTTAGTCAAACGGTCCTTCACCGCGGCGCGAGTCTTTTCGATCCACGTGAGCCGCCGGCCGCGCACCTCGGAGATGTGCTCGGGGACCACGTGGGCGATGGCATGTCCCTGTGCCCGCTGCTCCAGCGCACGCGTGATCCATGCACACTCGGGGCGGACGAGCAGGTCGGCCACCGCGGGCTCGTTCTCGGCGAGCGGGCGGTAGTCGAGGTACGGCGCGTACTGCAGGTGGCGCGTGTGCCCCTCAGCGTCCATCTCGACGTAGAGCAACCGTCGCGAGATGGTGCGGCGATCGCCCGACGGCAGAAGACTCGCGTCCTGGATGGCGTGCTCGAGGGTGAAGAGCACGCGCGGGTCCGTACCGGAGTCGCGTTGATCGACCAGCACCGTGCCGCGTTTCAAGAGATCGCGGTGCCGCTCGAGCGTGACGTCGAGCGCAGCATCGAGCAGCGGGTGGCCCGGACAGACGAAAGCCGCGAGCGGCTGACCCTGCGGCGCGATCAGGTCCTTCTCGAAGGCGATGCGCTCGTAGCGCGACAGCACTGGATCGCCCGCTCCGATCTGGCGGTCGCGATTGCGCACCGGCGCCGGCACGTGCGTAACCTCGTAGCGGCGCGGCTCGCGTTGGCGGACGGTGCCACCCAAGCGCTTGAAGGCTTCGAGGAAAAACGACTCGATGTAGTGCGGCTGCAGGCGACGCGCCGCGGCGCGTTCCATCTCTTCGCGCACACGCGCCACGCGACTCGAGTCCATCGCGTCGTGGGCGAGCGCCCGCTCCTCGATCAGTCCTTCGAGGTGAGGTCGGTCTACACCGTGTTCGATGGCACGCGTGAGTCGCGCGCGCACATCAGGCTGGTCGCCATAGCGGATGGCCTCGATCAAGAGGTCGCGCAGCGGACGGCCCTCGAACTGGAGCTTGCCAAGCACGTCGAAGACCTGGCCGCCGAGCGCCTGGCGCGCCTCCTCGAGCTTCTCCAGCAGCCGACGGTAGACATCACCCTCGCGTGTCTCCTCAGCCACCAGGTTCCACAGGTGGCAGACCTCTGTCTGCCCGATGCGATGGATGCGGCCGAAGCGCTGCTCCAGGCGGTTCGGGTTCCACGGCAGGTCATAGTTCACCATCAGGTGCGCGCGCTGGAGGTTGATGCCCTCCCCGGCGGCGTCGGTGGCGAGCAGCACTTGCACTTCGGGATCGTGCAGAAAGCTCTCCTGCGCCTTGCGCCGCTCCTCGCGGCCCATGCCGCCGTGGATCAGGACGATCGACTGCGGGCGGCCGAGCAGCGAGCCGATCTGGCGCTCGAGGTAGCTGAGCGTGTCGCGATGTTCCGTAAACAGGACGAGCTTCTGGCGCGGCGAGGAGACAGGCTTCGGGATCGGGCCGGCGCCGTAGGGCACGATGGACTCCGCGGCACGACTGCCCAGGCCCGCTGGGGTGAAGATCTCGCCAAGCAGGTGCGAGAGTTCGCGCCACTTGGTGTCCTGGCCGCCACGCCGAACTTCGGCGGCCAGGGTTTCGAGGCGGCCGAGCGTGGCGATCTCCGCTTTCAGCTCTGTGACGGTCGCCGCCGCCGTGGCCTGATCGAGGATTTCTTCCTCCGCGGCCTCGACCTCGTTCTCAGGGGCTTCTTCGAGGTCCTCGACATCGTCGGCGTCCAGCACCGGGCCGGCGGATATGGGCGCGGGGACTGCGACGCCGCGCTGCAGGAGTTCCAACTCGCGCAGCCGCTTCTCCAGGCGCTCGCGCCGGCGGCGCAGCGACTGGTAGATCGCCTCCGGCGACGACGCGAGGCGCCGCTGCAGGATGGTAAGGGCGAAGCCGACCGTTCCCGCGCGCTTATCGTTCTGGAGCGCCTCGGCGCGGTTGAACTCCTCGCGCACGTAGTCGGTGACTTCCTTGTAGAGGCGCGCCTCGGCATCGGAGAGCTTGTAGGGGACGGTGTAGGCGATGCGCTCGGGAAAGAGCGGCGTGCCGTCGAACTTGAGGAGGTTCTCCTTGACCATGCGGCGCATCAGGTCGGAGACCTCGACCTGGTGCACACCGTCGCGGAACTTGCCCTCGAATCGGTCACTGTCGAGCAGCGCCAGAAAGAGCTGGAAATCCTCTTCCTTGCCGTTGTGCGGCGTGGCGGTCATTAGCAGGAAATGGCGCGTGAGGCCCGAAAGGAGCTGGCCGAGCCGGTAACGCTTCGTGTACTTGACCTCGCCGCCGAAGAACGTGGCGGACAGCTTGTGCGCCTCGTCGCAGACGATAAGGTCGTAGCGGCAATCCGGGGCGGTGAGCTTTTGCTGAACGTCCTCGTTGCGCGAGAGTTTGTCCAGGCGCGCGATGGCGAGATCGTTCTCGAGGAACCAGTTGCCGGTGCGGGCAGCCTCGAGCTTATCGTTGGTCAGGATCTCGAACGGAAGGTGGAACCGACGGTGCATCTCGTCCTGCCACTGCTCGGCGAGGCTGCCAGGGCAGACGATTAGGCAACGCTTCAGGTCACCGCGGGCAATCAGCTCCTTGATTAGGAGCCCCGCCATGATCGTCTTGCCCGCTCCCGGATCGTCGGCCAGGAGAAAGCGCAGCGGCTGGCGCGGCAGCATGGCTTCGTAGACGGCGGTGATCTGGTGCGGCAGTGGCTCGACGAGCGAGGTGTGCACCGCGAGCACAGGATCGAACAGGTGGGCAAGCCGAATACGGTGAGCCTCGGAGACGAGACGGAAGACCGCACCGTCGCCATCAAAACTCCAGGGACGGCCTTGCTCCACGATTTCTAGCCGAGGCTCATCGTGGCGGTAGAGAAGTTCGTTCGCAACCTTGCCGAACGGCGTTTTGTAGGTCAATTCCAGCGCTTCGGAACCGAACCACTGAACGCTGACCACCGTCACGAAAGCGTCCGGGATGATCCCCCGAAGCGCGGCGTCATTCTGAATTTCCTCGAGTTTCATCCGAGAGCCTCAGTTGTGCTGAGCGAGTTCACCCAGCAGGGCCGGGCGCGTCGTGAAAAGCAAAGGTGGGAAGCGTGATCAGATACCGCTTGCGGCCAGCACTCGATAGGCTGTAGCTCTGGAGACACCCAACAGGCTGGCAATCTCAGGTACCGACACGCCTTCGCCTGCGAGTCTCGCCAGATGGGCCCTCTGCTGGTCATTCAGGCTGGGACGGCGACCGAACCGCACACCCCGCCTTTTCGCGGCCGCGCGGCCTGCTGCCGTGCGCTCGGCGATTAGGCTGCGCTCGAACTGCGCAAGGGCCCCCATCAAGTGAAACACCAGCGTGCCTTGTGGCGTGGTGGTGTCGATGGCTTCTGAGAGCGAGCAGAACCCAACTCCCCGCGCCCCCAATTGCTCAGCAAGCTCCAGGAGGTGAGAGAGGGACCGGCCCAACCGGTCGAGCTTCCAGACCACCAGAACATCGCCCGTTCGCAGCGACTTCAGGCACCGATCCAGCTGCGGCCTCTTGGTGACCGCGCCCGATACGCCCCGATCCTGGTAGACCCGCTCGCAACCGGCGGCCTTGAGCGCGTCGACCTGCAAGGTGGTCGCCTGGTCATCGGTGCTGACTCTTGCGTAGCCGACTTTCATACCCCTGTCCTCTTGGAAGCAGGGCGGCATTGTGAGATAGATTTTTGAGATCGTCCAATCTTTGATTCACAACGACTTTTTCACTGTCTCATAATTTAGGACTTCTGAGACACGATCATTGCTCTGCTCCTACCATTCATGGTCCCCGGGACTACCGGGTGGAAGTGAGCGCTGAGGGTGATGGACCTGATCGGCGCGCCGTGGGCGAGGTGGTTGCTACACTCGACCTAGATAACGTAGAGAAATCCTGCGATTAGCGGCCTCGATACTGCGCTGGGCGGGGCGGCGACGACGGCCCAATCATGGCAACCGCAGACCAACTGAAAGCATTGCTCCGATCCCATCTGGAGGGGGACGATCGCCACTTTTATGCCGTGGCGATGCAGTTGGCTGCGCACGAGGCTAAGCAGGGACATGGGCGCCTTGCCGAGGAGCTTCGCGAGCTGATCGATGCGGCCAAGGCACGTCGGGCCATGACCGACTCGCCGATCCCAATCGCGCGGCCAAAAGGCGAGTTGGCTGGCCTGCTCACCGTCTCCTATCCAAGCTGCCGCTTAGCCGACATGGTGCTCTCCGCGGAGGTTGCCCAGAGCCTACGCCGGGTGCTGAAGGAGCAGCGTCACATAAGCGAACTGCGCAGCCACGGCCTGCACCCGCGGCGCAAGCTGCTGCTAGTCGGTCCGTCGGGCACAGGCAAGACGATGACGGCCGCCGCCATGGCTGGCGAGTTGGGCATTCCCCTCTTTGTCGTTCGACTCGACTCGCTCATCACCAAGTTCATGGGTGAGACAGCCGCGAAGCTACGGCAAGTCTTCGATGCACTGCAGACAACGCGAGGTGTGTACTTTTTCGACGAGTTCGATGCGATCGGTAGCCATCGAGGTATGGCCAACGAGGTCGGCGAGGTTCGCCGGATTCTCAACAGCTTCCTGCTAATGATCGAGCAGGACGATTCGAGCAGCGTAATCGTCGCGGCAACGAATCAACCGACGATCCTTGACCAGGCGCTATTCCGCCGATTCGATGACGTTATCGAGTACCACGCGCCGACACGCGACGAAATCCGGGAACTGCTGCGTGTTCGACTGGGCAAGTATCAGCGCACTATCAAAGCATGGGATGAATTGGTGGGGGCGGGCGACGGACTCAGTCATGCGGAGATTTCACGGGCGATCGACGACGCGATTAAGGACGCAGTCATGGCGGACCAGGATACGGTTGCGCCGCAAGCGTTGCTTGAACAGCTCGGCCGGCGTCAGGTGATGAAGCAGCGCGGGGCAGCGCGTCTCGAAGACTAACGACGCTGCGGCATGCCTCAACAACCGCTGCGACCGCATTTCCTCCTTCAAGGTACCAGCACCACCGAGCCCTTCACGTCGCCGTCCACAGGTCGAGCGCGTTCGCCTGCGGTGCCGGCGCAACCAAGGATGGAACATGCAGATCAGCTGCGGGCCGAGCTAGGCCAGGTGGCCGCGACGCAGCAAATCCGCGTGGCTGAGCAGCGGCAGGCCAACGTGCAGACGGCCGTCGGGGTTCAGGTCGAGTTCGAGAGCATGCATGGGGTCGCCCTCGCGGCCGAGGGTCTCGCACGCGATCGCAGTGGGATACAGCTGATGAACGTGCGCTCTTCCGGCGACCAGGTGGTGGCAACAGTGTTCGTGCCGGAAGGAAAGCTGGTTCACTTCGAACGACTGCTTGAGGACTATGTCGCTCAGCGCAAGGACTCGCTCGGCCGCCCCCGCGACCATCAGCGCTTGATCGATGCTATCCGCGCCGTGCGCGTCGCAACTTTTGAGTCAATCTGGACCGACGACGCGGCTATGCTGCCGCCAAACGAGGCGCAGGCGATATGGTGGGAGGCTTGGGTGCCCGCTGGCGACCACCGCCAACAGGCGATCGACGACCTCCGGCGTTTGGCCGAGCTCGCAGGCATGCAGAGCCGCGAGCGCGCGCTGCATTTCGCGGAGCGATCTGTCGTCTTGCTGCATTGTTCAAAGGCGCACCTTCTTCAGGCGCCACTCGTTTTGAATGCGATCGCCGAGCTGCGGCGCGCGAAGGACACCGCCGACTTCTTCGACGCCTTGCCGGTCAATGAACAAGCGCAATGGGCGGACGATTTGCTCGAACGTCTCTTGGTGGGCGCTGTCGAGGAAGCCGACGGTCCGCACGTCACTTTGCTCGATACCGGCGTCAACAACGCGCATCCGTTGTTAGCGCCCCTGGTCGCCAACGCCGATCTCCATACGATTCAGCCCGCTTGGCAGGTCGACGACCGCAATGGCCATGGCACCGAACTCGCCGGCTTGGCACTGCTCGGCGACCTGACCCCATCTCTTGCCGACAACAGCCCATTGGCCGTTGACCACCGCCTCGAATCGGTGAAGATCTTGCGGCAGCCAGGCGGGAACCAGGGTGAGTTGTACGGCGACCTGACGATCGAGGCAGTTTCGCGCGTCGAGATCGCTGCGCCCGAGCGGCGCCGCGTGTTCAGCATGTCCATCACGGCAAGCGAAGGACATGATCGGGGTCGCCCCTCGTCTTGGTCCGCCGCGATTGATCGTTTGGCATCTGACTACGACGGTGAGGGGGCTTCACCGCGGTTATTTCTGGTGTCGGCCGGCAACACGCGTGATAGCGACGCTTGGGCCGCCTACCCGGCTAGCCTCACAACCAATCCCGCGCAGGATCCGGCGCAGGCTTGGAATGCCGTCTCCGTCGGTGCGTACACGCAGCTGACCCATATCTCAGAAGACGATGCGCAGGGGTTCGCACCAATCGCCTCGGTCGACGCATTGAGTCCATTTACGACGACTTCCGCGACATGGTCTCCGAACTGGCCGTTTAAGCCCGACATCGTAATGGAGGGCGGCAACGCAGCGATCGATGGTGTCGGGTTTGCCTGCACAATGCCCAGTCTGTCGCTGCTCACGACGAATCGAGAGCCGGTTGTGCGGCTTTTCACTACCTCACGCGCCACGAGCGCGGCGACGGCATTGGCATCGAAGCTCGCTGCCGAGATCCGGGCAATCTACCCGAGTCTTTGGCCAGAGACGGTCCGGGCGCTCCTCGTCCACTCGGCCCGGTGGACGCCGCAGATGCTGGCCGAACACCTGGGTCCAAACAGGACCCGTGAAACGCTGACGAACTTGCTTCGACACTGCGGCTACGGTGTGCCCAATGCCGCACGCGCGTTGGACAGCGCGGCGAACTCGCTCACGCTGATCGTCCAGGATAAGCTTCAACCGTACGAGCGGACCGACAAGGGCGTCAAGACCCGGGATATGCACCTTCATCAATTGCCTTGGCCGCTCGAGGTACTTCAGGGTTTGGGGGAGGCGCCGGTCAGGCTGCGCGTCACGCTCTCGTACTTCATTGAGCCAAATCCTGGCGAACGAGGCGTCTCCAACAAGTACGCCTATCAGTCCCACGCTTTGCGTTTCGCGGTGCGGCGGCAGCTGGAGAACGAGGCTGCGTTCAGGGCGCGGATCAACGCCCGCGCGCACGACGAGGAAGAGGGGCTTCCAGCTCAAGGTGCCGGTGATCCGAACTGGTTCATCGGTGAGCGACTCCGCCGCCGTGGCTCGTTGTTGTCCGACACTTGGAGCGGAACGGCCGCGGAGCTGGCTCAGCGCGGGCAGATCGCGGTCTATCCCGCAATGGGATGGTGGCGCAACCGGCCCGCACTGGCCCGCGCCGAGAGAGCTGCTCGTTATTCGTTACTCGTGTCGATCGAAGCCCCGGAGGTCGAGGTTGACATCTACAACGCGGTTAGCCTGAAGGTTGCGCAAGCGCAGCCGGTAGAGATCCAGCTGTAAAGTCAGTCGGTCACTGCCGCCGGGACCGCGGCCCGGCCAGGCCCGTTTCCCACCCACGAAATCGGCACCGCTTTGCGCGTGTGAGAGGCGGTTTGGCGTGCGCCGCGCAAGGGAACAGGTACTGAGAACTGCGGGACCGGATGGGGTGCCCCGTAGCAGCGAAGCCGCGAAGAGCCGCACATAACTCCGCCTCTCAATTGCAAGCGAGGACTGTACCGTGTTGGTGACCGCGTCCGCTGAGGCGAGACTCCTGGTGCGCGCCGCTCGCCGCCTCAGTGTCTGCCACTAGGCGGTTTGACGTGGGCAAACGCCAACACTGCTCATGGGCCATAAGCTGCAGACTGCCAGCCTCCTCTTCTACAGACCCGCCTGCGCCAGGAGGTCAGAGGCGTCCATGCCCAGAGCGCCAGCAATTTTGACGAGGTTCAGCACAGTCACGTTCGACTCTCCCCGCTCGATCCCACCCATGTAGCTGCGATCGATTTCGACGCGAAGGGCAAGTTCCTCCTGCGAAAAGCCGCACGCGATTCGCACGCGCTTGATGGCTTCGCCAAGGGCGATAAGGGCGCTCTGCCCCCGATTGCGTCGGGAATAAGTCGGCACCCGTTGATGGTTGCCTCTTGACGGATAAAAAACCACGGGATATATCCTTCTATCGATCTTTCCGTGGAGACAGCCGTGGGCGTCTCGTGTGCTAGCTGCAAGTCCTTGGATTTGAGGAAGCTGAAACGCAATTCCTTCCTGAAAGAGCCAGGGTACGTGTGCAATTCGTGCGGCCTGAAGATGCGCGGCGTTGATACGAAGGACACGCTTTATATGTACATTGGGCTCGGTCTGCTGTTTGCCGTTGTCGGATTTTTCTCCGGATGGGATGGACTCATCATCGGACTCATTGCGTCAGCCTACGGGGCCTTCAAGCTGAGGGAGCCTGAACCAGGCATTGGGCAAGATTCCTGATCTCCAAGTAAACACTGATTTGACCCACCTTAGTTGACGTTCGGGAAAACCCTCGCGTCTAACATGTTGGTGACTTCCGCTTGACGCGGCGTCTCTCGGATTGCTTTGAAGGGGAGTGGCTATGTACTCGAAATTTTCAGCCTCGGTACTTCTCGCGATCTTGTCCCAGTGCGCCCACGCACAGTACTACTACGTGGTACCTGTCGATCCGTATCGGTCTCCCGGTAGCGCCATAGTGGAGGGCATCGAGCGTGGCCAGAGGATGATGCAGCGAGCGCAGGAGGAGCAGGATCGGCGTGAACAGATGCGGCTCGATCGGGAATTACGGCAGGCCGAGCTGCAACAGATGCGCGACATGGAGCAGCAGCAACGAGATCTCGAGGAGCAGCGCGCCCGACTCGAGCAACTTCGCGCGGATACCGAATCGCAACGAGCTGCGGCCCGGGAGCAGCAGAGTGCCAGGGCGCGCGGTGTTCCGATTCGCGATGATCCCGAGGGGCAGAAATGGTGCGGTGAGCAGGCAGGGGTCGTGTCTGGCGACGGCAAGCACTGCTTCCTGCCTGAAAAGCAGAAGAGCGGTATCGCGCTCGAAGGCAGCCGTCTATCGGCCGCCAACGTCCTTGAAATACAGGACGACGCGGCGTCGCGTGATTGGTGCGTGAGGATTCGAGAGGGATCTGTTTCGCCGGACGGTCGGCACTGCCTGATTCCCTGACGAGCTGCCGGGCGCTGCGCACTTGAAGATGGGGAGAGCGATTCTCGCGGTGATCGCTGGCGCTCTCGTAGGCCAGCTCGCTCAGGTACCGCTTGCACTTCTTCTCGACCTGATTTACCGGGGTGACGTGACCGCGGGTCGTTGGCCCCTCAATTCGGCAAATGTCATCCTGGTGAGCCTTGTCGGATTGCTGACCGGCCTTTCCGCGGGATGGATCGCTGGAAAGCGAGGAAAGCTGGTCGCCGCTGTTGCGCAGTTCCTTCCTCTGTTCGCGTTCGTCACGTTCGAGATGGTGAGGAATGTTGACCTAACGACGTACGTGGCGCAGCAGTACGAAACCAAGCCGGCGCTCTGGACCTGGATCGGGCTGATCCCAGCCATCATCGGCGGGCACTACGGAGCTTCCAAGGGCAGGCAGATGCTTTCCTTCCTGGCTGGTGGCCTTGCCGGCTCGGTGATGGTTCTGTCTTCGATTAGCGGCCTTGCGCTTCACGGATACACCTGCATCGTGGCGTACGAGGCTTCGGGCTTGGGCGCGGCTGTCCTGACATTCATGTTGCCGCCAGCGTCGGAGGTGTACTGGTTCGTTCGCATTTGGGACGAGAACGGGGTGTTCTGGAATAGCTACTCGTTGGCGGTCGCAGCCTGGGTGGCGCTACTCGCTGTCGGTGGTGGCTTGTACATGGCAGTTGCACTCACGGCTTCGAGAAAAAGCACTGCGATGGCCGCCACATCGACTCCGTCGGTCGGTGGCGTTCCCGATCGGGAGGACCCGGTGGAGACGGTGAACAACCCGGGCCTGAGGGGCGCGCACCGGGGCAACCAGCCACCCGAACCGTCGATCCGCTCGTCGTCGTCGGTCCCATCGGTCACGTCGGAGTCGAAGGGATCACGAAGCGCCGAAAGTTTTCTACCTCGGCAGTTGCCACCTGACCCGCCGTCTGGCATGCCGGAGGTCCCGCTGCCGCAGCCCGCGCATCCTACAGGACAGCGTACGGTAGCTCCGAAGGAAGCGCCAACCGTGAAGCGGAAGCCGACGGCCATGCAGCTTCTCGAGTCAGCCCGGGCGATGTCACCGGAACAGGTGGCGCGGCTGAAAAATCCTCGCTACCTTGCCTCCATTCGCGTGCCGCCGCGATACAGGGACGGGTATCCGAAGCCGCCAGCGGAGGCAACCGACAGGGAATCAACCGAGGAAGATCCGCCCGGAAGGCCGGACCGCGCGAAAGGTGAATAATCGTGCCTCACGGCATTATCGGCGAGCACGATGTACGACAGACTGGTCCCGCGCGAACTGTTCGAGTCCGAAGGTTTCGTCGACCTGCCAAGCGATACGCATCGATTGCTGTTCCTGGCGCTGTTCGGCCGTGCTGATGACTTCGGCAACCAGGAAGGGGATCGACGCGAACTCTTGCGCTGGGCGATCTACTTCACCCAGATCAAGACCCCTGACGCCTTGGCCGCGGCGCTAGCCGCACTCGAGGGCGCCGGCCTGGTGCGCGCCTACGAGGCCGACGGCAAGCCGTACCTGAACCTGCCCGGCTTCAAGAACCGGCGAACCTACGCCCGCCGAACCTGCCCGCCCTCGCCGTGGTGTGACAAAAATGCTCCAACCGGACCCTTGAAGGCCGGACACAGGCAGCGCGCCCGCTCTGTACTTCCGGTCGCTTCGTCCGTGGCAAAAATGTCCGACACAATTGTCCCAGCCCCTAAATCTGAATCAGATCTGACGCAGGAGGTAGGAGAGGAAAAGAGAGGGGTGAGAGGACCGATCAATCCGTCGCGTCCCACGGGCTTGACGCTCCCTGACACCCGCGCCGAGCCGATCAACGGTGCGGCGGCGGCAAAACCTGATTCAGAGTTGGCGCGAGGAGAAGCGAGGAGGGACGAGGGCGTGCGATGGAATCCGCCACTGCCGACACCGTCCCGATTGCCGAAGGACTGGGTGCTGCCGAACGCGTGGGCCCGATGGGCGGTCGGATTCTGGGCGAATCAGCGGCAGCCGCTGTCAATTGCTCAGGTTCGCGGGCTCGCTGACCAGTTCCGCGACTACTGGCACGCCAAATCGGGCAAGGCTGGCTGCCAGCTCGACTGGTTCGCTTCCTGGCGCAGCTGGGTCTACAACCACGGAGTGCGCGAGCTCGGCGGCTAGGTCGCACGCTGATACGACGCCCACACGACAA